>Ga0209415_10016121_pt1 | contig 12049 bp, 10 predicted proteins | sample PeaSoiSIISIP2007_FD_187696 | JGI IMG/M metagenome (GOLD analysis project Ga0209415, IMG submission 187696) | Peat soil microbial communities from Weissenstadt, Germany - SII-SIP-2007 (SPAdes) (version 2) | ecosystem: Environmental > Terrestrial > Soil > Wetlands > Peat | place: Germany... | reverse complement strand
CGCCCGGCTCGGTCCCCCCGCCTCTGCTAAACTATAAAAGTTATGGCAATTCCGAATGTTAAGCGTTTTCGTCCCTTCTGCCCCACCTGCAACGAGAGTTTTACGTTAATGGCCGTCCTGCCGAAAGACGCCAGCGTGGATAAGTACCTGGCGGATGCCGTGGCGCGCCACGATCATAAGGCGTTCCAGGAAGCCAAGGTCTTACACTTCAAGGTCCGCGTCGGCCAGCAGAAGCAGAAGAAGGCGAAGTAGTTTTCCCTCGCTGGCCCGGAAACGGGCCCGCTCCTATCTCTTTAAAGTCCTGAGAGCCCGCAATCCCTCCTGCGCCACCTGTGCGTCCGGATCGTTGCTCAGCTTCTCCAGGTGGGGAATGCTGTCCTGGTCGCCGCTGCGGGCCAACACGCGCGCCAGCGAAATCTTCTCATCCTTCGTACCGGTGTCGAGCGCCGGGTAGAGCGCGTTTCGAACCTCCACATCGCGCGCCGTCTCTACCAGGTAAGCATATGCCACGTCCCGGTAGAAGGCTGAATTGAGGTTGTTGATCAAATATTGCAGCGGGCTGAACTCGCTCATGCTTCTCACCCCCAGCATTACTTGCGCGAACGCCAGAGCGAGCCGCGCTGGAGTTTTCCCCTCATCCATCCAGGCCTTCTGGATCATGGGCAGATCGCTCGGATTGGCGAGCCGCGCAAAACCTTCAGCCGCGGCCGCCCGCATGTTGTCGTCTTTATCCTGCAAATACTTGGTATAGAGTGTACGGCTCGATTCCGCGGGCATCATGGCGATGGAGGTGAGCGCCGCGCGCCGCACCTTGGCGTCCTTCGCCCGGTTCAGCGCATCCACCAGATCCGGAAGCTCGTCCTTATTCTTGAGCAGGCCGACCGTCTCGATGGCCGAAGTTTGCACCTTCTGATTCAAATCGCGCAGCAGGAAGCCGATTCCCGTGGCCGCGGATGGATCGCGGATCTTTTGCATGGCCACCAGCGATTCGTAAATAACGGCGGTGTCTTTGGAACGAATGGCCTCGATCAGGTCGGGAATGGCCGCCTGTCCGCGCAGCACGCCAATTGCCCTTGCCGCGTTAGCGCGTGCTTCCGTAGTGCTGCTGCCGCGCGCCAGTTTGCCCAGCGCTTCGATCACGTCCGGCCGCACCGTAATGTAAGCGTCGATCACCTGGTCGTTGGTATCGGTGAATTTTCCCTTGATGCTGGTGCCTGCGCGCTTTATGGACGACGCGAAGCCCGTCTTCACATAGCCCGGCAGGTAAAAGTTCACCAACCCGTCGGTGGCACGGATCTGCACCTCGGGATCGTTGTCCTGAATAGCCAGGACCAGCGGATCGACACTGCGCGCGGTGCCGATTTCCGTGATCTGTTTCACCGCCTCGACGCGCACGTCGACATCCGAATTCTTGAGGAATTCCTGCAGCTTGGGCAGAGCACTGGAGCCCGCCTTCGCAACTTCGCGAACGTCTTTGGGATGGATTTCCTGCGCCACAAGAGGCGCAATTACAGCCAACGCAATCAGACAGTAGCGCATAGTCTTACTGTAGCGCTCGATCCGTCCACGGAACCGGTGCATTTTATTACGAATCATTCATACCGCAGCGCGGTCATCGGGTCGATCGCGAGTGCGCGGCGCGCGGGAAACAGGCACGCAGCCGCCGCGGCAGCGGATAGGAGCAGCATCACGGCCACCAGGACTAGTGGATCGCCTGAAGGCTCCTGAGTCCAGGCTGCGAAAATGCGCGCTAGTGCCAGACTGAGGATCACACCCGCGGCCAAGCCCATCCCCACGCTGCTAGCAGTCGAGGTAAACACCAGCCCGATCACATGGCTGGATTCGGCGCCGAGCGCCATGCGAATGCCGAATTCGTTTGTCCGCCGGGCCACTGCGTGCGACACCACGCTATACAGTCCGAACGCCGCCAGCGCCAGCGCCAATAGCGAGAAGCCGCTAAGTAAGATGGTGGCCAGCCGCTCGCCGGCCCATTCCGGCTGTCGAAAGATCCAGTGCTCCAGGTCTTGCGGATCCCCGTTGATCTGTTGATCGGTGTCCAGGGAACGCACCTCCCGGCGAATCGCGCGCAGCAGGGCCATCGGCTCGCCCTGAGTGCGCACCAGGATCTGCGTGAACATCCGCATCGTATTCGTATAAGGAACGTAAATGGCGGGCTTGACCGGCTTGCGCAAACCGTCGTCGCGGGCGTCCGCCACCACCCCGATGATCTGGAGCCAGCTATCGCTATCGGGCGCGCCGGGGCTATACGGCGGTTGTGCTTTCAGTACCGGCACGCGCAACTGGTGGCCGATTGCGCTTTCCTTCGGCCAATACTGCCGGGCCAGCGTCTGGTTCACCAAGGCCAGCCGCGCTCCGCGCATGACTTCGGGCTGCGTCCATACCCGGCCGGAGTCCAGGGGGATTCGCAGGACGGTGAAATAATCGGGATTCACAAAATTGGTTCGTGCCTGCTGCTCTTGGAGTTTGTCCTGACCGAAGATCTCAAACCGCGTGTCCCAGCCGTTCGAGGGAGGTGTCGCGTTAGTGGAAATACCCGCGCCCGACACTCCCGGCAATTCGGCAATCCTGGCGCGAATCTGCTCGAAGTACTGCGCGCGATCCTCCCACTGCATGTGCGTGTTGTCGTGCACCGGAATTCCCACCGAGATGGTGTGGGAGGGGTCGTAGCCCAATTCCGTATGCATCAGGTGGCGAAAGGCCGCGACGGCTTCGCCCGCGCCGGTGAGCAGAACCAGCGTCAGGGCCACCTGAGCCGCGACCAGCGCGGCGTGGCTTCGCTTTCCACGCGCGCCGCCGGTGGTCCGCCGTGAACCCGATTGCATTACCTGCGCCAGGTCCGGCCGCGAGAGATGAAAGGCCGGCCACAAACCGAAGAGCACCGCGGTCAGCACTGCCAGCGCCATGCTAAAGAGCAAGACCGGAAGATCGATGCGGATGGCCGCTTCGCTCGGAAACATGTTGTCGGGCATCCATCGCACAATCGCGCGAATCAGTTGACTGGCCAGCAGCACCCCGGCCAACGCGCCGAAAAGCGAGAGACCCAACGATTCGGTCAACAACTGCCGGACAATCCTCTGGCGGGCCGCGCCAATGGCTGTGCGCACCGCCAGTTCCTGCTGGCGCGCCGTCCCCCGCGCGAGCAAAAGAATGGAGACGTTGCTGCACCCGATCAGCAGCATTAAACCCACGGCCGAAAAAAGCAGGGCCAGCGTGCCGCCCAGATTCTTCGCTACCCAATCGTTGAGTCCCTGCAGTTGCACTCGAAAGGATAGCGGGTAGCGCTGCGGCGACTCCCTAGCGAACTGTTCCAAGACCGGTTGCAACTCGGCGTTGGCGCGTTCGCGCGTCACTCCGGGCCTCAAACGAAGCGAGCAATAGTAGAAGCGGTCGCGTGCCTCGACCAGTTTCAGCGGCAGGTAAACGTCTCCGCCCTGCCAGTTAAACCGTGGTGGCATGACCCCCACAATGGTGTACGTCTTGTGGACGAGCTGCAGCGGCTGACCGATCACGTCGGCACGCCCGGCATACTGTTTCTGCCAGAACTTGTAACCCAGTACGACCACGGGTTGAGGATCCTGACCCTCGGGTGCATCTGCGGCGATCAAGCCGCGGCCCGCGAGCGGAGGCACGCCCAGGTGGGCCATGGCGTTGGGCGTCAGATACCAGGCGACGACATCCTCCGGCAGGTCTCCGTCGGTCGTCGTCAGATTCCATTCGTTCATCGCCAAAATACTCTCGACGGAGTTCAACTGGCGCACTTGGCGGATCTGGAAGGCGGTCAGCCCGGCGCCGCGATCGTTGCCGGCTTTGTCGTGCAGATTCAAATAGACCAATTGCCCCGAGTCGCGGTACGGGTACGGGTTCATCAGAACCGCGTAGACCACGCTGAATACAGCCGTTGTGGCGCCCACGCCTAACGCAATGGATACGATTGCGGTAAAAGCGAATGCCGGATTCTTGCGGAGTTGCCGGCCGGCGAAAACCACATCCTGGAGGAATGTCCCCATGCTCTGGCTCTCCGATTAGACGCCACCGAGAGCCGTTCGTTCCCCTATTTGGAGAACTTTTCTTCGCCCGTTCTAAACTGGATCGATGCTGGTGCTGGCCTCACAGTCTCCACGCCGCGCCGAAATCCTGCGCCAGGCGGGTATCCCTTTCACGATCCGCAGCGTTCCGGTGGATGAGACCCCGCAGCCCGGTGAAAAGCCTGAGCGCTACGTCGAGCGCCTCGCGGAAGAGAAGGCCGTGGCCGTGGAAGCGGCGCCCGGAGAAATTGTTCTCGGAGCCGACACGACGGTAGTTGTGGGCGGCGAGATGTTGGGGAAACCGGTAGATGCGGTCGATGCGCGGCGCATGCTGGAGGCGCTCGCCGGGCGCCGCCACGAAGTGCTGACCGGCATCTGCCTGCGCCGCGGAACCGCACTGATTCGCGATTGTGCGTTGACTCACGTTTGGTTCACTCCCATGACGCCGCGCGAAATAGATGATTACGTCGCCAGTGGCGAGCCCATGGATAAAGCCGGCGGGTATGCGATTCAGGGCTTGGCCTCCAAGTTCATCGAGCGCATCGACGGCTGCTACTTCAACGTAGTGGGCTTGCCGGTGGCGCTGGTGTACCGCCACTTACGACACTGATGGATGCGATTAACGATTTCAGAGGCGCATGACCTGGCGGTGCGAGCGATGGCGTCGCTGGGCCACAATGCTGTCGACGCCGGGTTAATCGCGGACCACCTGATCGATTGCGAACTGCGTGGGCTTGGCTACGGCGGACTGGCGCGAGCCATCAGTATTGCCGAACGGGTCGAGCGCACTGGTGACCGCCGCCGTCCGATCCGCATACTCCATGAGACACCCGTCTCCGCCCGGTTCGATGGCGGCGACCACTTGGGCTACATTGTGTCGCACCGCGCCACGACTCTGGCCATCGATAAGGCCGAGACGTCCGGAATCGCGGTGGTAGGCGCCAGCGACACCTGGTATACGGGCATGTTGTCTTATTATGCGGAGATGGCGTGTGCGCGCGGCCTCGTGAGCGCGATCGCGTCCAACGCGTCACCGTGGGTCGCGCCGTACGGAGCGACCGAGGGCCGGCTTGGCACCAACCCCATTTGCTTCGGTTTCCCGAGCGCAGATGAGCCCATCATTCTTGATATCGGCACATCGGCGATCATCCACGCAGAGGCGACCCTCGCGCGCCGGCTTGGCAATGACTTGCCGGAGAATGTCGCCTTCGACCGTGACGGATTGCCTACCCGTGATCCCACGGCCGCACTCGCGGGCGCCTTCGCGACGTGGGGTGGCCACAAGGGGTCCGGCCTGGGTGTCGTTGTTCAGCTTCTCGGCATACTGGCAGGCTCGCCACCGATTCCGCCGGAACTCGCCGGCTTCGGTTATCTCGTCGTGGCGATGCGCCCGGACCTGATGGGACCGGCTGAAACATTTCTCGCGAATGTGTCGGAGTTCGCTAAGGCGGTGCGGTCAGCTCGGCCCATCGCGGGCGGCCCGCCCGTCCGTATGCCGTTCGATCGCTCGCGCCGGGACCGGCAGCGCCGCCTCGCCGAGAATGCAGTCGAGATCCCCGACCTCCTGTTCAGCGAGTTGACGCGGATCGCGGAACGGTAGTGGGGCAGCGCCATGCGCTGCCCTCCCGCAGGGCATGGCCCCAACAATGCCACTTAGCTTTCCCCAACCCGCGAATCCTGCGCAAAACGGTAGGGCGGACCCCCGGTCCGCGCAGGTCCCCCGGACCTGCTCGTGGAGCGGAGAGCTAAGCCTCGCAATACCCAAGCCTCGCAATACCCAAGCAGGTCGGCCAGGGGACCGGCCGCGGACCGGGGGGCCGCCCGCGTTTCCGCCCCACCCGCGATTGCCGGGCCTTGGAAAACTAAGTCGCATTGGGGGCATGGCCCTACGCCACTGGAAACTGTTGCCGGTGGCAACCTATATAATCGAGAATCAACTACTAAACACGTGGAAATCGGACCAGTTCAATCTGTCGGTGGCATTCTGCGGCAATCCGCGAATCGGGATGCCAGCGCGGACGCGATTCTGGCGCCGGGCAGGCCGCCACTCACATACGGCGCGCTGCTCGCGCAGGCCGAACGCATTGGCGCACGGTTAGCGTCGCTGGGCATCGCGGCACAAAACCGCGTTGCACTAGCTTTTCCGAATGGCCCGGAGCTGGCTTCCGGCTTCCTGGGCATTGCCGCCGTAACGGGATGCGCTCCGTTGAATCCCAATTACCGTAAGGCCGAATTCGAGTTCTATCTGGGCGATCTCCGCGCCTCCGCGCTGGTGCTCGATGAATGCGGCAACCCCGCGGCGGAGGCAGCCGCGAACAACCTCGGAATCCCGATCTTGCGTGCGGTCCGCCGCGAGTGCGCCGGTGAGTTCGACCTCAACGGAACGGCTTGTAATGGCGGTGCACATGCCAATGGGCCAAACCACCATGACGCGGCCCTGCTGCTGCACACTTCCGGGACCACGGCGCGCCCGAAGTTGGTGCCGCTGACGGGAGCGAACCTGGCCGCCTCCGCGCGGAACATTGCCGCGTCTTTGGCCCTCACCCCGCATGATCGGTGCCTGAACATCATGCCGCTGTTCCACATTCACGGTTTGATGGCGGCCGTGCTGGCTACCGTAAAAGCCGGGGCGAGCGTGGTCTGTACAGACGGAGTTTATGGCGCGGAATTCTTCAATTGGATGCGCACGTTTCGCCCTACGTGGTACACCGCGGTCCCCACCATGCACCAGGCGCTAGCCGCGTTGGCGGCGGAACACACGGGCATTCTGCGCGAGTCCCCCCTACGGCTGATCCGTTCATCGTCGGCCGCTCTTGCGCCGCAATTGCTGGGGCGGCTCGAAGATGTGTTTCGAGCCCCCGTGGTTGAGGCTTATGGGATGACGGAGGCAGCCCACCAGATGGCCAGTAATCCGCTGCCTCCAGGCGCTCGGCAACCGGGATCGGTAGGTCGTGCCACGGGTACGGAAGTCGCGATCATGGATGAGGGTGGACAACTGCTCGGCGCGGGCGCGACTGGGGAACTGGTGATCCGGGGGCAGAATGTCACGCCGGGCTATGAGGCCAACGAAGCAGCCAACCGGACGGCATTCACCGGCGGCTGGTTCCGCACCGGGGATGAGGGTGTGATTGACGAGGCCGGTTACATTCGTCTGACCGGGCGTTTGAAGGAACTCATCAACCGGGGCGGACAGAAGATCGCGCCGCGCGAAATTGACGAAGTGCTTCTGCAGCATCCCCGCGTGAAACAGGCGGTGGCGTTCGCCATTCCGCACGCGCAACTGGGTGAAGAAGTGGGGGCAGCCGTGGAACTGTCGCCCCGCGAAGCCGTGGATGCGGACGCATTGCGCGACTGGGCCGGCGCGAGGCTCGCCACTTACAAAGTGCCGCGCATCATCCTCAGGGTGGACGAGATTCCCAAAGGCCCCACGGGGAAGGTACAACGAATCGGGATGGCGCAGCGCTTAGGCCTCCCACCGATGAACGATGCGGTGCGGCAGGCCGTCTGCACGCCGCCGCGGAACGCCGTCGAGGAACGGATTGCGGCCGTGTGGCGGGATATGCTGGGCCGCAACGATTTCGGGGTGCTCGATCGTTTCGAAGCCGTGGGCGGGGATTCGCTGCTGGCGGTGCGTATGCTAGCCCGTGTGGGCGCCGCGGAAGGTGTGGATCTACCGTACCTGCGATTCCTGACGGAGGGGACCATTGAATCGCTGGCGACAGAAATCGAGACGGGGAAGACGCGGCCGGCGCCGCTGCTGGTTCCGCTACAACCCCTGGGAAGCCGCCCGCCGCTCATCTGGTTCCCCGGTCACGATGGACTTCTCAACCCCGCGTTACGGCTTTCGGCCGGTATGGGTGCGGACCAGCCCATCTGGGCGCTGGACTTGGCGCGGGTTACTGCCCCATCCACATTGGAGGAACTGGCCGCGTCGTGCGGCAGCGTCCTGCTGGCACAGCCTGCGCTCGGCCCGTGGCGGCTGGCCGGCCAGTGTTTTGGCGGTTTTCTGGCCCTCGAGACAGCCCTGTTTCTCGAGGCCGCGGGCGCGCGGGTCGATCGGCTGATTCTGATCGATGCGCTCAACCCGGCATGGCAACGGGAACAGAAAAGGCCGGCAGTGGCGGCCGCGCGATGGACCGGGTATCGGGCGCGGGCAGCGTATCACGCCGGCATGTTGCGCTCCGGAACGAATCGTGCGCGTTATCTCTATCTGCGTGACCGTGTCGCGGCATTCTTCCAGGCCCGCAAGGAGGACCTGGTTCCGCGTGGCGTGGCAGGCCGGCACCACGCACTGTCGAAGGCCTGGAAACCGCGGCCCTGGAAAGGTCAGGCGCTGATCGTGCGTGAGCCAGGGCGCCGCCTGGAGGCTCCAGCCATGGGCTGGAACGGCGTAATCCGGGAATTGCGGGAGGAAGCCGTCCCGTTCTACCAGACCGGTCCGTTGGCTGTGGAAAGGATCGCGATTCTGAAGGGTATCCTGGAAAGATATCTCGATCGTCCCCCCACCACCTGACATGTCCGAACCATATCTGATCACGATCCCGCGTTTCTCCGACCATCGTGGCAGTCTCTCGGTCATTGAGTGGGCCGAGTGTTTCCCTTTCACGCCGGAACGGTTCTACTATATCTACGATTCGAATCCGGAGGCGCGGCGAGGGGGCCATTCGCACCGCCAAGAAGAAGAGATCATCCTGGCGCTGAGCGGAAGTCTCTCGGTGCGGGTAGGCAACGGTTCCGAGCGCAAGGAATATCTTCTCGACCGTCCCGACATCGCGCTCTATATTCCCCCAGGGGTGTGGCACGAAGTATTCGGGTTCAGCGCCGGAGCGCTTTGCGCAGTTTTCGCATCGAAGCCGTATGACAAAGGGGATTGCCGCCGTGGCTAACAGTTCATCGGGAAGCGCCACCAGTCCGGCCGCGGTGCCCTTCCTGGACGTGGGCGCGTGCTATCGGGAATTGAAGGCCGAGTACGATGCAGCCTGGCACCGTGTAATGGAATCGGGCCGGTACATTTTGGGAGAAGAGGTAGAAGCGTTCGAGACGGAATTCGCGGCCGCGTGCGGCGCTTCGCATTGCATTGGAACCGGGAATGGGCTCGAATCGCTCTTCCTGATTTTGCGGGGCTATGGCATTGGCGGCGGTGATGAAGTGATCGTGCCCGCCCAGACGTTCATTGCGACCTGGCTCGCGGTAAGCCATACCGGAGCGCGGCCGGTGGCAGTCGAATCGCACCAACACGGGTTTCAGATGGATCCTGCCCGAGTGGTGGCGGCTATTACCGGCCGCACGCGCGCCATCCTGGCGGTTCACTTGTACGGAGAGCCCTCGAACATGGACGCCTTGCGCGAGATCGCAGCGCGCGGAAATCTGCGGCTCATTGAAGACGCGGCGCAAGCGCATGGAGCGAGGTGGTGCGGCCGGCCGGCCGGTGGGCTGGGCGATGCTGCCGGATTCAGTTTTTATCCATCCAAGAACCTGGGAGCCTTTGGCGATGGTGGAGCGGTGGTGACCAACGACCGGCAACTGGCGGAAGCCGTGCGCCGGTTGCGGAACTATGGCGCGTTGGGGAAGAGCGATCACGATATCTGCGGTTACAATTCCCGTCTCGATTCGCTCCAAGCGGCGCTTTTGCGGGTCCGCCTGCGCCATCTGGAAGAGTGGAACGCGCGGCGCCGGGCGCTGGCCCGGATGTACCGGAAAGGCCTGGCTGGGACCCGCTGCGTTTTGCCGGTGGTGGCGGAGGGGGCCGAACCTTGCTGGCACGTGTTTGCGATTCGCCACCCGGATCGGGAGCAGTTGCGCAGTTTCCTCCAGGCTCGCGGCGTCGAGACTGCGATCCATTACCCCGTGCCCCCGCACCTCTCGCCAGCGTATGCGGGTCTCGGTTACCGCCGGGGAGATTTTCCACTGGCGGAACGGTGGGCCGATACCGTGCTGAGCCTTCCCATGGGGCCGCACGTCGACGATGCGGCCGCCGAGCGTGTGATGGAAGCAGTCCGTGCCTTCGAGAGCGCACATGCGTGAGCCGGGCGAGACGCCCCTGGTCACCGTTCTGATAAGCCTGTACAACGGCGAAAAGTTTCTCGCCCAAACCCTCGATTCGGCGCTCTCCCAGACGCACCGCGATTTTGAGCTCATCGTCGTGGATGACGGGTCGACAGATGGATCGACGGCAGTGCTCGAGGGCTTTGCTGACACACGCCTGCGCGTCATGCGCCAGCCCAACCGGGGCGCGGCAGCGGCGCTATGCGTCGGACTTCAGGCTGCCAAAGGGGCCTACATTGCGCTGCTGGATCAGGATGACCTGTGGGAACCGGACAAGCTGGCCGCGCATGTGGAGCTACTCGAAAGCCAACCGGAAATCGCGCTGACGTTTTCGTGGTTTCGATTGATTGACGAGGCGGGCCGTGAGATCGGCATCCATTCGAGCCGTCACCGTGGAACCATCGACTTCGGGGAGCTGCTGACAGATTTTGTCATTGGCGCAACCTCCAACCTGGTGATCCGAAGAACCGCGCTCGACCAGGTGGGCGGCGTCGATTCGAGTTTTCTCCGCCTGTACGATTTGGATCTATGCCTGCGGATCGCGCGTCTGGCACCCGGAAACATCGTGTCGATACCTCGCGACTTGATGCTTTACCGCCGACACGCCGGCCAACTTTCGCGAAACCTGGAAGCCATGAAGCTGGAGTGGTCGCGGGTGCTGGACAAAATGCGCTGCCTGGCGCCGCGGGAGGTGGCTCAGGTAGAGAAGCGGGCCTGTTCCAATATGAGCCGGTATTTTGCCCGGTTAGCATATGAAGATGCCCGGTATGGGGCCGGAATGCAGCTTTTGAGCGAGGGATTCCGGTACGCGCCCGCGGCATGGGTTAGCGACCGAAAGAACTGGTTGACAAGTGCGGCGTGTTTGAGCGGCATGTTGGCGCCTGGCCGACTTCATCGAAGCCTCGAACGACTGGTAGGGCTGCGGCGTTAGTCGACCTCAGAGCACGAGCAACGATGGGTGCATTTCCGGTCGATATCCTTGCCGAATGCACCGGACAATTGGTTCCGGCGTCAGGATAGTGACCGTCATATCCTGAGGCCGGCGCCGTTTCTCCACATAGCCTTCCGGCGACCATAGAAAGAGCCCCTCACCCAACACCAGATAACTGGAGCCTTCGATCTGAACGAAACAGCCATCGGGCAACGTGTTCAGAGGCGCCCGGAACGTGACTTTCCCTTTTCGGCTGTCGATTCGCGCGCGCTGCAGCTCCATATCCATTTCATCCGCGAGTGGAGAGCTGCCTCCCCAAGCGCCTTTGAAGGCATTGAACCGCCCCCGTCTACATTCAGCACAAGGTCTGTGGCCGGCGGCCAACGCCACGGCTTCGTCCAGAAAGAACAGTTCTGTATAACGGTGTGGCGACATCACGGAGCGTCGCCGCCCCTTAAACTCCAACAGACAAGTGATCCAACGCCGGCTCGCATATTGGCGAACGATCTGGCGTTCCTGATTGTGCAGCACCCCGCCCCGGTTGCCCATGAACGTCCCACGGGCGGCCGTGGAAAATAAAGTTCCGCACGGGTCCACTCGGTTCTGGTGGGGCATGCTTTAGCTTGCCCTGTCCAAGAAAAAACCAAACATTTCAATAGCTTACCTCGATGTCGGCACCTCCCCCGCAAATGATCCGTAGATTTTTACGACAAACAGGTCTTATAATGATGTTTCACGGAAGGAGAGGGAATTTGTCCATTTCATCCGCCAACGGTCGCCGGAAAGTCACCATCGACGGCAATGAGGCCGCCGCTTACGTAGCGCACAAGACCAACGAGGTCATCGCCATCTATCCCATAACACCCTCTTCCCCAATGGGGGAGTGGTCTGACCAGTGGTCGGCTGAGTTGAAGCCCAATATCTGGGGCACCGTTCCGACGGTGATCGAGATGCAGAGCGAGGGCGGGGCGGTTGGCGCGTTGCACGGCGCGTTGCAGGCTGGGGCGCTCTCGACAACTTTCACGTC
>Ga0209415_10016120_pt1 | contig 12050 bp, 9 predicted proteins | sample PeaSoiSIISIP2007_FD_187696 | JGI IMG/M metagenome (GOLD analysis project Ga0209415, IMG submission 187696) | Peat soil microbial communities from Weissenstadt, Germany - SII-SIP-2007 (SPAdes) (version 2) | ecosystem: Environmental > Terrestrial > Soil > Wetlands > Peat | place: Germany... | reverse complement strand
CGTCGTGTTCCATCCGCTGGGCACCGAGCAGATTCGCGCGATCGTGGAGATCCAGATCGGCTATCTGCGGCGGCGGCTGCTCGATCGCAACCTGGAGCTCGATCTGGATGACAAGGCGCGTGACCTGATCGGCGAGGCGGGCTTCGATCCGGTGTATGGCGCCCGGCCGCTGAAGCGGGCGATCCAGCAGCAGATCGAGAATCCGCTGGCGCAGCGCATCCTGCGCAACGAGTTCATGCCCGGGGATCGGATCCGCGTGAGCGTGCGCGGCTCGGAGCTGGTGTTCGAGAAAGACCGCAAGATGCGCGCCGTGGGCTCCTGACTGACCCGCGCCCACGGGCCGGATGGGCGGTGCGGCGTTGGCATGCCAATTCAGAGGTATTGGAGTATAGGGTGCGCCTTCGTTAACGAAAGTGCGCCCTATACTCCAATACCTCTGAAGTAATATCCCCAAGTCGACGGTCTCCTGTCGGAGGGATTCGAGCAAGCCATGAGCGATCTGAAGCACCACATAGTCGATGTGCCGGATTTCCCGCGCGCCGGAATCCTGTTTCGCGACATCATGCCGCTGTTGCGCACCCACTTCGACGCCACGCTCGATGCGATGGAGCGCCTGTTCAGCGATGAGGAATGGCGGCAGGTGGATGTGCTGGCGGGCATCGAGTCGCGCGGCTTCATTCTCGCGGCCGGGCTCGCCGCCCGGCGCAACAAGGGCTTTGTGCCGATCCGCAAGCAGGGCAAGTTGCCGCCGCCGGTGGTCTCGGCCGCGTACGCGCTCGAATACGGCAACGCGGTGCTGGAAGTGCAGTCGGGCGGCCGCCGCCTCGGCATGGCGCTGATCGACGACGTGATCGCGACCGGCGGGACGATGCGCGCCGCCGCCGAGCTGTCGATGCTGGCGGGCTATGAGATCCTCGGCCTCGCGGCGCTGGTCGATCTGCGTCTCGCCGGGGAATTCTCCTGGCATCAGTTGCCGTTGCGCAGCGTTATCCAGTATGACTGAGGCCGCTGCCGTCTATAATCGGCTCCGGGAACCACTGTTTTGGCTGGAAAAATATGCCGTTTTACGAATACGAATGCAGCGACTGCCGCTACTACGCCGAGGTGATGCAGAAGATCACCGATAAGCCGCTGAAGAAATGCCCGTCGTGCGGCAAGGCTACGTTCAAGAAACTGATCTCGGCGCCGGTGTTTCGTCTCAAGGGATCGGGCTGGTACGAGACCGACTTCAAGAGCGACCAGGACAGCAAGCGCAACCTTGCTGCCAGCGACAAGGAGGATGCGGCGGTCAAGGGCGAGAGCAAGACCGAAACCAAGACCGAGCCCGCCGCGGCCGGCGAAGGCAAGAGCGACAGCAAGGTCGACACCAAGGCGGAGGCCAAAACCGAAGCCAAGGGCGCCGGCAAGACCGAGGCGGCCGCCTCGGGTCACGCCCGCAAGCCGCCGGCAGTCACCACGCGCAACATCCGCGCGCGCGCGGCCGCTGGCAAGGGCGCCGCGACCAAGCGCGCCCGGCCGGCCAAGCACAAAGCCAGCAAGCGTCGGGGCGGCCGTTGACGCGTGACGTCATGCGGCTGATCGCGCGCCGCTATCTGATGGCGGGGCTGCTGGTGTGGGTGCCGATCCTGGTCACGGTGCTGGTGCTGCGTTTCATTCTGGACCTGGTTGACCAGATCCTGCTGCTGCTGCCGCCGCCGCTGCGGCCCGATGCGCTGTTCGGCTTCCACATCCCGGGCCTGGGCGCGGTGCTGGCGGTGCTGCTGCTGCTGCTCACCGGCATGCTGGTCAGTAACATCATCGGCCGCACTCTGGTGGGGCTGTGGGAGGACCTGCTCAATCGCATCCCGTTCGTACGCGCGCTCTACAACGGCGTCAAGAGCTTCTCCACCACGATCCTGTCGAACCAGGGCAATTCGTTCAAGAAGGTGATGCTGATCGAGTATCCGCGCCAGGGCATCTGGAGCATCGGCTTTCAGACCGCGGGCGACGTGCCGCAGATCAGCGCGCACACCGGTGGTGAGCCGCAGGTGTGCGTGTTCGTGCCGACCACGCCCAATCCGACTTCCGGCTTCATCATGATGGTGCCGCGCTCGCAGGCGATCGAGCTCGACATGAGCGTCGACGCGGCGATGAAGATGATCGTGACGCTCGGCGTGGTTGTGCCGCCGGCGCCCGCGCCCTAACATTCGCGGCCCTTGCCTCGAGACGACCAGCCGATGCGGACCCATTACTGTGGACAGGTCAATGAGCAGCTCATCGGCGCAAGCGTGGCCGTGGCCGGCTGGGTGCATCGGCGGCGCGATCACGGTGGCGTGATCTTCGTCGACCTGCGCGATCGCGAGGGCCTGGTGCAGGTCGTGTTCCACCCCGAGCAGCAGGCGATATTCGTGATCGCGGAGAAGCTGCGGCATGAATTCGTGGTGCGGGTGCGCGGCACGGTGCGGCCGCGGCCGGCTGGCACGCTCAACCCGAATCTTGCCTCCGGCGCGGTCGAGATCGTGGCGTCGGAGCTGGAGCTGCTGAATCGCTGCGATCCGCTGCCGTTCCAGCTCGATGAGGAGGTCAGCGAGGAGGTGCGCCTGCGCTATCGCTACATCGACCTGCGACGCGAGGTCATGAACCGGCGGCTGCGCCTGCGGCATCGGATCACGCGCTCGATGCGCGGCTATCTCGATGCGCACGGTTTCGTCGACGTCGAGACGCCGATGCTCACCAAGACCACGCCCGAGGGGGCGCGCGACTACCTGGTTCCTAGCCGCACCCATCCGGGCAAGTTCTTCGCGCTGCCGCAGTCGCCGCAGATCTTCAAGCAGCTGCTGATGATCGCGGGCCTGGAACGCTACTACCAGATCGTGCGCTGTTTTCGCGACGAGGACCTGCGCGCCGATCGCCAGCCCGAGTTCACGCAGCTCGACATCGAGACCTCGTTCCTGACGCAGGAGCAGATCATGCAGCTGATGGAGGGGCTGGCCGTGACGCTGTTTCGCGAGGTGCTGGGCCTGGAGCTGCCGCAGCCGTTCCCGCGCCTCAGCTACCAGGAGGCGATGCGGCGCTACGGCTCGGACAAGCCGGACCTGCGCGTGGCACTGGAGCTGGTCGACGTCGCCGACCTGGTGAGCCAATGCGACTTCAAGGTGTTCTCGGCGCCGGCCAATGATCCCGGGGGCCGCGTCGCCGCGCTGCGCGTGCCGGGCGCCGGGGCGCTCAGCCGCAAGCAGATCGACGAGTACACCGCATTCGTGGCGCGCTACGGCGCGCGCGGCCTGGCCTACATCAAGGTCAATGAGCGCGCGCGCGGCCGCGACGGGCTGGCCTCGCCGATCATCAAGTTCCTGAGCGATGCGGCGCTCGCCGGCATCCTGGAGCGCAGCGGCGCTGCCGACAACGATCTGATCTTCTTCGGCGCCGACAGCGCCAAGACCGTCAGCGATGCGCTGGGCGCGTTGCGGCTGAAAGTGGCGCACGATCTGCAGCTCGTGAGCGAAGGCTGGCGGCCGCTGTGGGTGGTCGATTTCCCGATGTTCGAGTGGGATCCTGAGAACCGGCGCTGGGGCGCGATGCATCACCCGTTCACCTCCCCGCAGACCGATGATCCGGCGGTGCTGCGCGCCGACCCGGGCGGCGCCCTGGCACGTGCCTACGACATGGTGCTCAACGGCGCGGAGGTCGGCGGCGGTTCGGTGCGAATCTTCCGCGAGGAGATGCAGTCGGTGGTATTCGGCCTGCTCGGTGTCGGACCGGAAGAGGCGCGGGCGAAATTCGGCTTTCTGCTCGATGCGCTGCGCTTTGGCGCGCCGCCGCACGGCGGCATCGCGTTCGGCCTGGACCGCCTGGCGATGCTGATGGCCGGCACCGAGAACATTCGCGACGTGATCGCGTTTCCGAAGACGCAGACCGCGGCCGACCTGATGAGCGATGCGCCGACCGAGGCCAGCGAGGCACAGCTGCGCGAGCTGCATATCCGGGTGCGCATGCCGCCGCCGGCATGACAGCCGCTGCGATGATGCGCTAGCCGGCGGGGCGCGGATGCCGGGCGCCGTCGTCATCTACGTGCACGGGCTGTGGATGACCGGTGTCGAGTCGCTGTGGCTGCGCCGCCGCCTGGAACGCGAGCGCGGCTATCGGCTGCAGGTTTTCCACTACGCGTCGGCAGCAGCGCCGCTGGCGCGTATCATCGAGGCGCTGCGCGATGCCATCGCCGTGGTCGAGGCGCCGCAGGTGCACCTGCTGGGGCACAGTCTGGGAGGGCTGGTGATACAGCGCTGTCTGGAGCGCTACCCGATGCGGCAGCCGGGCCGTGTCGTGTTCCTCGGCACGCCGGTGGCCGGTTCGCGCGCGGCGCGGCGCCTTGCGCAGTCGCGCTGGGGACGGCGCCTGCTCGGTCCGGCCAGCACCGAGGAATTGCTCAGCGAGCACGCCGGACGCTGGGCGATCGGGCGCGAACTTGGCATCATCGCCGGCACCATGGCGCTGGGTTTCGGGCGGCTGCTGCTGCAGTTCGACGAGGACAGCGACGGCACGGTGGCGGTGTCGGAGACGCAACTGGAAGGGGCTACGGGCTTTGTGACGCTGCCGGTGACCCATTCGGGCATGCTGGTGTCGGCGCGCGTGGCCAGAGAGGCGGGGGGTTTTCTGGAATATGGAAGTTTCGGAAGATAATTCACCGGCCCGGCGCGCGCATCGGTGGCTGCGCGCGCATGTGCGGCTGCTGGGCATCGTGGCCGGTGTGCTGCTGCTGTACACGCTGGCGGGGTTCCTGCTGGTGCCGCGCATCGCCCGCCACGAGGCGATTGATTACGTGCAGCACGATCTCGGCCGCAAGCTCTCGATCGGCTCGCTGACCTTCAATCCGTTTTCGCTGGCCACCGAGATCCGCGACCTGGCGCTGACCGAAGCCGATGGCTCGCCGCTGGCAGGCTTCGCACTGCTGCGAATAAAATTCAGCGCCACCGCCTCACTGCTGCACCGGGCTTGGACCTTCGCCGAGGTGCGGCTGGAACAGCCGACCATCTACGCGCTGGTCAATCGGGATGGCTCGCTCAACCTGGCGAAGCTTGCCCCGCCCCCCGGACCCAAGCCGCCCGCTGCCGCCTCGACTGCGCCGCCGGCGCTGCGCATCGGCGTCTTGAGCGTCAATCAGGGCCGGGTGCATTTCGAGGACCGCAGCCGCGGCGAGCCGTTTACCGCGACCCTGAGTCCGATCGAGTTTTCGCTCACCGATTTTCGCACCCAGCCACAATTTGAGAATCGTTGCCGATTCAGCGCCGCGACCAGCGCCGGTGAGCAGCTCGACTGGGCCGGCGAATTCTCGGTGCAGCCGCTCGGTTCCAGCGGCGAGTTCGCGATCACCGGCCTCAAGGCCTCGACCATCGCGGCGTACCTCGAGGATGCGCTGCCGTTCGCGCTCAGCAGCGGCAGCCTCGACCTGAACGGCAACTACCGTGTCGTGGCTGCGGGCGAGACCAGCGTGGCGCTGACGCTGCCGAGCCTGAAGGTGCACGCGCTTGCGATCGCGCCCAAGGGCGCGCCGGCCGCCCCCGCCGGTGCATCGGCAGGCACCGACAAGGCGAGTGCGGATAGCCCGAGTGCGGCGGCACCCTGGATACAGCTGCCGGAGGTCGATGTCGCCGACACCACGATCGGCTTGAGCGAACGGCGCGTCGGTGTCGGCCAGGTGACGCTGCGGGCCCCGGCGCTGCAGATCTGGCGCGAAGCCGATGGCAGCCTGAACCTGCAGCGCCTGCTGTCGGCCTCCACTGCGGGTGCCGGCGCGCGCGGCAGCGCTCCGGGCAGTGCCGCGGCCACGGCCCCTGCGGCGCCAACGCCTGCTCCGGCCAGCAGTGCGGCGGCGGCGCCGGCCTGGAGCATCACGCTGGCGCGCCTGACGATCGATGGCGCGAGCATTGCGACCGAGGATCGCAGCGTGAAGCCCGCAGTGCAGCTCAGGATTGCACCGCTGAACCTCAGCGTTCAGAACTATTCCAGCAGCGGTACGCAGCCGCTGTCGTTCGATCTGGACACCGGCCTCGGACCCGGCGGCCACCTGCATGGAGCCGGCACCGTCGGTCTCGCGCCGCTCAGCGTGGCGCTGACGCTGGACCTGAAGGAGTTCGATCTGCCGCCGCTGCAGCCCTATGTCGCGCAGCAGACCGCGATGACGATCTACCGCGGCCGCCTGTCGTCGCAGCTGCAACTGGCGTACGCCGATAGCCCGCCCAAGGGCCAGCCCCAGATCAAGCTCGGCGGCGGCGTGCAGGTCACTGATCTTGCGACGCGTGACAACCCGACCGGCTCGGACTTCGTCACCTGGCGGGCGCTGCAGGTCAGCGGCCTGCACTATCAGCGCGGCCCGGATGCGCTCGCGATCGAGGAGGTCAGCGTGCTCGGCGCCTATGCTCGCGTCATCGTCGGCGCCAACGGCAGCCTCAACGTATCGGACATCCTGCGGCCGGCAGGGGCGGCCGCGTCGGGGGCAGTCCCGGCCGCGGCGCCGGATGCGGAGCCGGCGCGCGATTCGAAACCTGCCAAAGCCGCCAACGCGGCGAAGACCGCCAAGGCGGCCAAGGCGGCCAAGCCGACGCCGGCGGCCGCCACGGCGCCGAGCAGCAGTGCGGGCGCCGGCATGCCGATCCGCATCCGGCGCGTCACGATCCGCGATGGCGAGGCGGACTTCACCGACCACACCGTGGAGCCTAATTTCTCCGCCGCGATGCTCGGGCTGCACGGCTCGGTCGTCGGCCTGTCCTCGGATCCGGCCTCGCGCGCGCAAGTCGTGCTGGATGGCAATGTGGATCGCTATGCACCGGTATCGATCAAAGGCCAGCTGAGTCCGTTTTCGCCCGCGACGTTCACCGACATCAGCCTGAGCTTTCACAACATCGAGCTCACCACCTTCAATCCGTACTCGGGCAAGTTCGCCGGCTACAGCATCGCCCAGGGCAAGCTGTCGACCGACCTGCATTACCATGTCGAGAATCGCAAGCTCGAAGCCAGCCATCACGTCGTGATCGATCAGCTCGAGTTCGGCGCCGCCACCGACAGCAAGCAGGCAGTGCCGCTGCCGGTGAAGCTGGCTGCGGCGCTGCTGAAGGACCGCAACGGCGTGATCAGCCTGGATCTGCCGGTCAGCGGCAGCATCGACGATCCGACGTTCAAGATCGGCCCGATCATCTGGAAGCTGGTCGTCGGGCTGGTCAGAAAGATCGTCACGGCGCCGTTCGCGCTGCTCGGCTCGCTGTTCGGCGGCGGCGAGCAGCTCGCCTATGTCGACTTCCAGGCCGGCTCGTCCGCGTTGAGCGACGACGACACGCAGAAGCTCGCAAAACTGTCGAAAGCGCTGATCGAGCGGCCGCAGCTCAAACTCGACGTGCCGCTGCACACCATCAACGTGATGGATGACGACGCGCTGGCGAAGGCCGCCCTGGAGCAGGCGCTGGCGGCGCCCGCGACCGCTGCCCAGGGGGCCGCCGCCAAGCACGCGACGGCGCGCGGCGCTGCCGCGGCAGCCAGCGCATCGCCGCGACTGGCCGCGCTGGTCGCCCTCTACCGGCAGAAGTTCCAGAACGAGCCGGTGTACCCCGCGGAGATTGCCGGAGCGGCCGGAGCCGCCGGCGCAACGACGCCCGCGCCACCCGCTGCCGCAGAGTCGGCGGCGGCCAAGCCGCCGACCGCGGCCCAGGACAGCGAGACGGCCCGCATCGCCTGGCTGGAGCAGGAGCTGCTGACGCAGTTCAAGCCGAACCGGGATCAGCGCGATGGCCTGGGCCGCGCACGCGCCGAAGCGGCGCAGGCGGCATTGCTGACCAATCAGGAGCTGGCGCCCGAGCGCGTCTTCCTGACCGAGCGCGAATCGGGCGGCGGCGCGGACGGCCAGGTGCGCATGGAGATGAAGCTGCAGTAGCGGCCGCGCGCGATCGCCTGCTCCTGAAGGGGCTCAGTCTTGTCGCGTCGCTCGCCGCGCGAGCTCGCACAGTTCGTACAGCAGATCGAGGGCGCGGCGCGGCGTGAGCTCATCGGGCTCGATCGCGGCGATGCGCAGACGCAGCGCATCGCCGGGCGCATCGGTCGGCGGCCCGGACGCTGCAGGCATGGCAGCGGACGGACTCGCTGCAGCAGCGGCCGCTGCGGCCGGCGCGGGCGCAGGCGTCGGCAGGGGCAGCGCAGCCGCCGGGGTGATGAACAGCGGCAGTTCCGGTTGCGCGGCGCTGGCGGCGCGCTGGGTCGCGAGACTCGCGGCCTCGAGCTGCGCCATGTAGCGCCGCGCCTGGGCGATGACCTCGCGCGGCACGCCGGCCAGTTGCGCCACCTGCAGCCCGAAGCTGCGGTTGGCGGGGCCGTCCTTGACGGCGTGCAGGAAAACCAGCGAGTCGGCGTGCTCGGTGGCATCCAGATGTACATTGGCGCAGCCGTCGATCTCGTTGGCCAGCCCCGTGAGTTCGAAGTAGTGGGTCGCGAACAGCGTGCAGGCGCGCAGTCGTTCCGCCATCGCCCGCGCCACCGCGTAGGCGAGCGACAGGCCGTCGAAGGTACTGGTGCCGCGGCCGATCTCGTCCATCAGTACCAGGCTGTGCGCACTGGCGTTGTGCAGGATGTTCGCGGTCTCCGTCATCTCGACCATGAAGGTCGAGCGGCCGCCCGCCAGGTCGTCGGCGGCGCCGATGCGGGTGAAGATGCGATCGATCGGCCCGATCTCGGCACGCGCCGCCGGCACGAAACTGCCCAGGTGCGCCAGCACGACAATGAGCGCGATCGAGCGCATGTAGGTCGATTTACCGCCCATGTTCGGCCCGGTGATGATCAACATCCGCCGCCGCTCATCCATCGCCAGGTCATTCGGGACGAACGGCGCGTCGATGAACCGCTCGACCACCGGATGGCGCGCGGCCTCGATCAGCAGCCGTGATTCGCCGACCAGGCTCGGTTCCGACCAGCCGAGGGTGGCGGCGCGCTGCGACAGTGCGGCCAGCGCATCGAGGGTGGCGAGCGCATCGGCAGTCTGCTGCAGCCCGGGGAGCGCCTCAGTCAGCCGGCTCAGCAGCTGCTCGTAGAGCTCGCGCTCGCGCGCGAGCGAGCGTTCGCGCGCGCCGAGCACCTTGTCCTCGAAGCTCTTGAGCTCGGGGGTGATGAAACGCTCGGCGCTCTTGACCGTCTGGCGGCGCAGGTAATCGGTCGGCACACGCTCGGCCTGCAGCCGCGAGACCTCGATGTAGAAGCCCTGCACGCGGTTGTAGCCGAGCTTCAGATTCGCGATGCCGGTGCGATCGCGCTCGCGCCGTTCCAGCTCCAGCAGGAAGCCGTCGGTGTTGCCCGCGATCTGCCGCAACTCGTCGAGCTCGGCATCGTAGCCGGCGGCGATCACGCCGCCCTCGCGCAGCAACGGCGACGGCTCGAGCGCGAGCGCGCGCTCGAGCAGGCTGCGCTCCGCGCCGTGCTCGCCGATCTGGCGCTGCAGCGCGCGCAGCGCCGGGGAGTCGAAGGCGGCCACGGCGCTGCGCAGACCGGGCGTCGCGGCGAGCGAGGCGCGCAACTGCACCAGGTCGCGCGGCCGCGCCGAGCGCAGCGCCACCCGGGCCAGGATGCGCTCGAGATCGCCGATGTCGCGCAACGCCTCGCGCAGCGACTCGTAGCGGCGCGATTCGGCCAGCGTTGCGATCGCGTGATAACGCTCGCGCAGCACCGGCTGCGCGCGGATCGGCCGGTTGAGCCAGCGGCGCAGCGCGCGCGAGCCCATCGCGGTGACGCTGCTGTCGAGTACCGCGAACAGCGTCGCGGTATCGTGGCCCGAGAGGCTGGTATCGAGCTCCAGATTGCGGCGCGTGGCCGCATCGAGCCCCAGGCTGTCGGCACGCTCCTCGACCCGCATCGCGCGGATATGCGGCAGCGCCGTCTTCTGCGTGTCGCGCACGTACTGCAGCAGTGCGCCGGCGGCGCGGATCGCGAGCGGCAACTCGTCCACGCCGAAGCCCCTGAGGTTCAGGGTTCCGAGCTGATCGGTCAGCAGCCGCGAGGCGCTCGCGAGCTCGAAGTGCCACGGCGCGCGCGTGCGTACCACCGGCGGCTGGCGGCACAGGGCCAGGATGGCGCGTGCCTGATCCTCGGCCAGCAGCAGTTCCGCCGGCTGCAGGCGCTCGAGCTCGGCCTCGAGTGCGCCGCTCTCATCGGACTCGAGCACCGTGAAGCGACCCGAGGACAGCTCGAGCCAGGCGAGGCCGAAACGGTTGCGCTCGGTCAGCAGCGCGGCGAGCAGGGTCTCGCGACGCTGCTCGAGCAGCGCATCGTCGGTGACGGTGCCGGGCGTGACCACGCGCACCACCTGCCGCTCCATCGGTCCGCGGGCTTTGGCCGGATCGCCGATCTGCTCGCAGATCGCCACCGACTGACCGCGCCGCACCAGGCGGGCCAGGTAGGCGTCGACGCTGTGCACCGGGACGCCGGCCATCGGGATCGGGGCACCCGCGGACTGCCCGCGGCTGGTCAGCGCGATATCGAGCAGGTCGGCGGCGGTGCGTGCGTCCTGGTAGAACAGCTCGTAGAAATCGCCCATCCGATAGAACAGCAGCACCTCCGGGTGCTGCGCCTTGATGCGCAGGTACTGCTGCATCATCGGCGTGTGGGCGCCGAACACATCGATGGTTTCGGCGCTCACGGGAGCGTCGCTCGAGCTGGCATCAGGCAAGGCGTGGTCGCTCGCTGGATCGGCCCCCATGGCGGTGCGCAGTGTACAGTACCGAGCGGTGGGAACGGCGTGGCCGCGATGGCGCACAGGGGGTAGCGATGGCGTTCAGACTCTACAGCGACGATCTCAAGGAGGGACAATTGCTGCCGCCGGCGCAGGTGTTCAACAGCTTTGGTCACAAAGGCGGCAACGTGTCGCCGCACCTGGCGTGGGCCGATCCGCCCGCCGGTACGCGCAGTTTCGTGGTGACGCTGTTCGACCCGGATGCGCCGACCGGCTCGGGCTGGTGGCATTGGCTGGTCGCCAACATCCCGGCGTCGTGCCTGTCGCTGCCGCGGGGCAGCGGCAGTGGCCAGGGCGGCCTGCCGGCCGGGGCGGTGCAGGCGCGCAACGACTACGGCAGCTCGAACTTTGGCGGCGCGGCGCCGCCGCCGGGACCGCCTCACCGTTACATCTTCACGGTACACGCCCTCAAGCTCCCGCATATCGACGTCACCGCCGACAGCAGCGGCGCGATGCTGGGCTTCATGGTCACCATGAACAGCCTCGGCAGCGCGCTGCTGACGACGCGCTACGGTGTGTAGATGCGCGCCGCGGCCATGACCGCCACCGCGGGCGATCTGAGCGATCAGGCACTGCGCTTGCTGGCCGAGCAGGCCGGCGCGCTGCTGCTCGCCGGCCGGCGGCGGCTCGCAACGGCCGAGTCCTGCACCGGCGGCTGGGTGGCCAAGTGCCTGACCGACATCGCCGGCAGCTCGCAATGGTTCGAGCGCGGCTATGTGACCTACTCGAATGCGGCGAAGGAGCAATCGATCGGGGTCGCTCCCGGGGTGATCGAGGCGTTCGGCGCGGTGAGCCGTCCGGCGGCCGAACAGATGGCGGCCGGGGCGCTGCATGCCAGCGGCGCCGATGTGGCGGTCGCGATCACCGGCATCGCCGGGCCGGACGGCGGCAGCGCGGAAAAGCCGGTCGGACTGGTGTGGTTTGCGCTCGCACAGCGCGCGGCGGCCCCGCTGGTCGAGCAGCGCCAGTTCGCGGGTGATCGCGAGGCGATCCGGCGCGCCGCGGTCGCCACCGCGCTCAAACTGGTGATTGCGGCGGCGCGGACCGCGGGCACGGGCTGAGCGGGCCGATGACGCCGCCCCGGCGGCTGTTCTTCGCGCTGTGGCCGGATGCCGCCTGGTGCTCGCGGCTGCTGGCCGCCGCGGCGCCGGTGCTCGCGGATGCGGGCGGCCGGGCGCTGCCAGCGCCTGATCTGCACCTAACGCTGTGCTTTCTGGGCGCGGTCGACGCGGCCCAGCAGGCGACGTTGCGCGCGCGTGCGGCCCAGATCGAGGCGGCATCGTTCGAGCTCGAGTTCGAGCGCCTCGAGCTG
>Ga0209415_10016119_pt1 | contig 12051 bp, 7 predicted proteins | sample PeaSoiSIISIP2007_FD_187696 | JGI IMG/M metagenome (GOLD analysis project Ga0209415, IMG submission 187696) | Peat soil microbial communities from Weissenstadt, Germany - SII-SIP-2007 (SPAdes) (version 2) | ecosystem: Environmental > Terrestrial > Soil > Wetlands > Peat | place: Germany... | reverse complement strand
AGACTTGTTCAAAGCGGGGTTGATCTTTACAAGGTGCAAAAGCTTCTAAGGCACAAATCCCCTATCATGACTCAACGATATGCCCACCACTATTCCGAAAGCCTTCGGGATGGCGTTGAGACTCTGGATAAAAATTATCACATTTTTATCACAGAGCAAAAAATAGGGGCTACAGCAAATGCTGTAACCCCTTGAGTTTGTTGGTAGCGGGGGCCGGATTTGAACCGACGACCTTCGGGTTATGAGCCCGACGAGCTACCGGACTGCTCCACCCCGCGATGTGAAGGTGCATATTAAATGAGCTGCGCCCTAATGTCAAGGAAATTATAGAACTTCCTTCCCTTTCCGGAAACCCGGAGAGAATTCACTGGATGGTAATCGGTATTGAGCCAGTTTTCCCGCCAAAGCTCGCGAGTACGTCCACGATGCCCGGAACGTTGCCGGCGGTCAGCACTCCCGTCGAACTGACCGTGGCCAGGGTCACGTCAGACGTCTGCCAGGCCGCCTGACTCGTAACGTCCGCGGTCGTCAGGTCCGAGTAGGTTGCGGTCGCGGTCATTTGAAGCGTGCCTCCGCCTGAGACGGTAGTGCTTGTGGCGGTAACGTTTATGGACGTGACCGTCTTTGTAGCTACCGCAGTCACTTCGAGCGGCCTCGTGTCCGACATGCCCCCAAATGTTGCCGTGATGTTTGCCGTGCCCACCGAGACGCCCGTGGCCACACCGCCGCTTACCGTGGCGACCGTGGGAGTAGCCGAGGACCATACCGCCTGGCTTGTCACGTCGACCGACGAGCCGTCGGAATATTTCGCGGTGGCTATGAACGTCTGCGTTCCCCCGACTCCAATGGTCGGATAGGGAGGCATGACGCGAATATACATGAGCACGGGCCCTCCGTTCGTGGAAACCGGCAGATAGGCGTGTCCCTGGTGAACGCCGAAGGACGCCGTAACGATGGCAATCCCCGGACCGAGCGCCGTTGCCGAGCCGCCGGTCGCATCAATGGCGGCCACCGTGGGAGTACTCGAGGACCAGACCGCCTGGGCCGTCACATCGGTCGTCGTGCCGTCCGTGTAGAGCGCGATGGCCCGAAACTGCTGCACGGACCCGACAGCCAGCGTAACAATCGCGGGGACCACCTCGATGAGAGCGAGCGGGGGGTTGGTTACTTTCGCCATATTAATCGTTCCCGTGGTCGACGTTACTAGGTCCACAATTGCACCGCCCATAGAGTACGCCATCGAGTTGCTGGGAAGCGTGCTCAGGGTACCCGATACGGTACCGCTCGGACTAGAGGAAATGGTTCCCCGGGATATCGTGTACTCATATGCAGCCCAATTCCCCAGTTTGAGGCTGAAATCCCATTTCAAGCTGCCTGACAAATAGTCGGACCGCTTGGCCCCGAAAAGGCTCGGGCTGATAAGCCCGCGCACATCGCCGTTGTCGTTGACAATCATTTTCGAGGTCGAACCACTCTGGGACCCCAGGCTCGCGGAACCGAAATAAAGGCCGGAGTAGGGTGAGACGATCGGATTGGACAGTACGCCCGGCGGCAGCTGGAGTTCACCCGGCGCCGGGACGTTTATACCGAAATCTTTATTCCACGAAAGCGAAAGAGTGCCGAGAGAGGTCAAACCTCCATAAAAGAACGCGAAAGTTCTGGTATCCGAACTCCTCAAACGCCCCAAGATTGAATCTCCCAGGTAGCTCGTCCGTCCGTCAAGGTAGTACGTGTCGCCGCCCTGGTCAATCCCGACACCCGATAACCGGGCGTTGATGTCCAGATTCAGCATGAACGTTTTATAGGTTGTGGGCGTCAGGCTTGAATAATAGGTCCCCACATAACCGCTGTTCGAGAGAGTAGTGGTGTAAAATCCGTTTTGCTGGTAACTGAATTTCCAGTTATTGACCGTAAAATTCTTCAGATTGAGCACCGCGATTCCACTCGGTGCAATATACCCTGTCGCCGTAAGGCCGTTCGGACCGGAAATGGTCAGATTCCCGCTCGTATCAAGGCTCCCGGTAACGGTTTGTGTCGTGGTTGCTGCGGAGACGGGGTCGGTGTATATGCTTTCAACAAAGCCGGTGACATTGTTGTTCGTATCAACCGTAAGCTCCGTGTACGTTTCGTGGTAGGAGTCTGTAAATACATAAGTACCAGCTTGACCCGTACCGCCGCTGGTCTTGCCGCCTAAAACAGAACTGCTGCCGTTCCCGCACCCTGTCATACCTATTGCCAGGACAGCTCCAAAAACGAGATATTTCAGATTGATTTTCATGAGCCACCTCAACAGAGGTACAATGATGAAAATACCGGTAATTGCCAGTCTCTGCCCCCCTTGCCGCACCACCTTGTGAAGCACGACAAAGCCTTCCGCCGGCCCAAGGCCCGTTCCCGGCCCCTGTCAGGGACCATGACTCATCAAAGGATCTCCTTATGAACCGGTGAGCGGGCTTTGAAGCTGGTCGGTTCCCGCCGCCTCCGAACCAGACCCGAACATGTTCCTCTTCGGAGCGAGCTCACCGTAAAATGTGCTTCTTTTATTTTCAGTATATCACCGTCGTGATGCACGTTCAGAGCGGACACCGGTGCTTTTTTTGCGCGTCCCCTTTGACACGCCGAATGGACCGTGCTGACGGAATAAGAATGTTATTCATTTATGAATAACGCGCGGGCCCGATGAGCTGCCGGACTGCTCCGCCCCGCGCTGTGAGATGGGCCATCTCCGTGAACTCCACCGATATTACTCATTTCCCTTTTATATCAGCACAAGAGAAAATTGCGATTCTGATCTGCTCATTGTCACTACATTTCTCCATTCCGGTCACTACGCCCCTCTGATATCCCAGGCGGCCGGTAATCATAAGTTTTGGTTTTCATCTTGTCCATGTAGTGGTTCTGCCGAAGAGGGGGATGCCGACGAAGCCCCGCAGGTTCAGCTTGTTCGGCGAGACCAGTGTTATTTTTCCCCGGTAGGTCTTGCCGTTCTTTGGGTCGTACACCGAGCCATCCTTCCACACACCTTTTCCGTCAATGACGAAATCATTCACAATCTGGAGGCCGATGACAGGCCTGGACTTTTTCGTTCTGTCGGGGTTGTTGCGATCAAGCCTTGGCATGCTCGGTGCCCCCTCTTTGGAACCGGCTGGATAGTTCGGCTCTTTGAGTGAGACGATCTTTCCGCAGTATTTCCCGTTGCATTTGAATATTTCTATCTTGGCGTCCTGTTCTTCATTGTTCCATACGCCCAAAATGTCGTCGCCATCGCCGGCATGGGCAATAGCCGCGGCCATCATTATGCCTATAACGAGCATTACCATGCTTTTTCTCATGCAATCCCTCTTTCTGCCACCCCAGTGTTCACCGTTCCGCTTTCAGAATTTATCTTTTTCGAAGCAGAAATGCATGGCCGAAAGCCCCGCTCCAAAGGCGACCATCCATTACATCTTTTATGAACCGAGGAACCGGTTCCTTTATGTGTGGAGTAGACAAATCCCCTTGATATCTGTCGTCCCCTTTGCAAGGCCGATATTGGTGAGATTGCTGAATGACTGCGTTATGCCGAGGACCCTATTGATCCCCCTGGCTGGCGCTTGAAGCCGTCTGGCTCTTGGCATGGAACTGGTTGATGGTCTTCCAAGTTCAAAAAACGGTCAATGCGAGCGAAGCAATCTCACCGTTCCTGACCCAATGATTAAGAGAGATCTTCTTGTCGCTGCACTATTGGCTCGTATGGCGGAAGAGACGGGGCGCTTTCGGCAATGGTCGTTGACCCGCACTGAGTTGCCCCGAGCCTTATTGTTATTTTTTCTTAAACACGACCTGGGCAAAGTAACTCTCGGCCGATGTCCCCGTGTGTTGGGAGTTTATCTGGAGCCTGATACCGCTCACCACCGGCGGCTCAGAACCGTAAAATTTCTTATAATCCTCATACACGTTACGGCTCTCGGTAATCCATTTACCCAAATCCGCGGGGCCTGATCGCAACACGACCACTAGGACCTTCATGAACGGCACCGGCGAGGCACTCTTTGTGAGTCCCCGGGGAGCCGTGGTGTCCCAGATATAGACAATAGCTTTGGTTTTTGAGAATGCAAGAAAAAGCTGCGCTGCCTGGTCATCTGTTTTGGACTTCCTGAAATCTCCGTGAGCCGGCAGTTTGGTCACTTTCCATTTCCATGTGAGAATCGGGAACTGCTTCAGATCTACCTTCACCTCTTTCTGAAGCGAAAAGGATGTGTTCGCACTCCGGAAACGGGCTGCGTTAACATCACCATCCTTCACAACGGCAAAATCTGCCTTGCCTGATTTCTCTTTGAGTTCCCACCCTGCTGGCGTTCCATGGGCAACGGAAGAAAAATCCGCGATTGCCATACTATCTTCAGCCCGCACAGATGCGGTAAAAAGCAACATGAACGCCAGCATACTGCTGAATGCCATTGGTAATGACATATACACCTCACAGAGTTCCCGGAATACTCATTCGGGAAAGTAGTGATCACAAATGGATACATGAAAATTATAACATATTTGTGATGCATCCTACATTTCATTAACGGCAATGCTCTGCAATTACCAACAGATACATCGCTCACACTTCCCGGAATATCAAGACAATTCATCCCTGGGGATGCCGTAAAATAGCATTGTTCCCTGTCATCCTGTCTTTTAATGCCCGCAGGAGGAAGTCACGGGCCTATGTGGATGGACGGTTTCCTCCCTAGGCAACGCCAGGAATCTGAACAGCCGTCCGGCGGGATCGCCCGAAAAAAAATGAAGCAGGCTGCCTATGCTAGGCAACCTGCTTTTGTTAGTGGGTGAATATTAAGTGACTGTGTTGGGTGAATCAGGCTTGAACGCTGGTCAACCTCTCAAACGATCGTTCAGGGTTGCTGAAAGTTCAACACTCCTTGTCATCAAGAACACCTAGTCGGCATCAATCGGATGCCTGTCAAATGACGTAATCCCATTGTGCAGATCAAGTGGTGCTTCTTCTCCTGCATAACCGCCAGCTGCCATTCCTTCTTCACCCTTAATCACTTCACCACCCTTATAGTTAACCCCCGTGCTTACCGAACTCGATGCAAACAGGCTCACTCCGTTGTCCAGCCCCAATGCTTCCCGAGGCGCCAATGCCACTTCGCTCTTCGAGTCAACACTGCCCTTCAGGTATTCGATCCCCGTGCTGACCGGGCCTGTTGCAAAAATCGTAATGCCATTGTCCCACTTGCTCATACTGGACATATCATCAGCATATGCCACTCCAAGAGCAAGAGCAAACACGACTACCGCCGAAATCATCAATATCCGTTTCATAGTACCCACCTCCACAGTCACTGCCTTGTATATCTCTTGTCTAAAGTCTAGCTCCATATTTCCCATTGTCAAGGGAGTATGCAACTCCTAAACAATTTATTTTCCCGGGCCTGGCTGGCTTTATACGGTGGACGGCGCCTCCGGACCAAGGTCCGGGATGATATCATCCGTGAGTCGCTGATTTCAGTATGCGCCTGTTCTTTTTTTGTACTGCCTCCCTACCCGTCAATAATCCCAACCCTCTTGTGCCATTGTTCTCTGCTATTGTGCTCCAGGGCTTACAGGCACTTAAGATTTTAGCTCAATAATCCGATAAATAAGAGAAGAAAGGGCAAAACAACGCTTTGGATAATCAAACAATATCAAAAGGTTGCAGTTTACACAGGACGTCGCCGCTGACCCGGTAACGAATCCCGATAGTAGAGAATAAAAACGCCCGAGGGGGCAACAGCATGAACATCAAGAGCCTGAAGAGCAAGATGGTCGCCGCCACGCTGCTTTTGAACGCCGGCATCCTGGCCGTTACGGCCTTTTTTGCGCTCTGGTATTTCGAGAAGCACTTCAAGGAAACGATCTCCCATGAAAACTTTGACCTTCTGACGGCACAGGCGCGAGCTATCGATGATAAAGTCAATATCACTCAGACCATGTTGACCACTATATCAAAGATCGTGCCACTCGATTTGCTGAAAGATCCCGCCAAGGCTCAGAAATGGCTCGACGACCGGAAAATTATTTACACCTTTTTCGACAATGGCATATTCATCTGGTCGAAAAGCGGCAGACTGATCGTGGAGTCCCCCTATCTGCCGCACAGGCGGGGCACAGATTTCTCAGACGCCGAATACATACGCGAAACACTGCGGACGGGCAAACCGTTCATTTCCCGTCCCCACAGATCCCGGAAAGCACACCATCATCCGGTCCTTGCGATGATGGCGCCGGTCTTCGATTCAAGCGGGAACGTTGCGGCGATCCTTGGCGGCAGTCTTGACCTGATGCAGGAAAACATCCTGAGCTCCATAGCCGATGTGAAATTAGGCAAATCCGGGTATCTCTACCTGGTCGACAGTGAACGGAACATCATTATTCATCCTGATAAGAGCCGGGTGCTGAAGCAGGACGTCCCCCCCGGAGTAAACAAAATGTTCGATTTGGCGATGTCCGGCTTTGAAGGGACGGGCGAAACAGTGACCTCACGGGGTCTCCATGCCCTTTCGTCGTTCAAAAGGCTCCGGACCAAGGACTGGATCCTTGCTGCCGATTATCCCGTAAGCGAGGCTTACGAGCCGGTCAGAATAGCGCGTACATATTTTTTCCTGATTCTGTGCGCTGCTCTCACCCTTACGGTCTTCGCCACCCGGAGTATGGTAAAGTACCTCACCTCGCCGCTTTTGAAATTTGCCCGGCATGTGCAGGAGCTGCCTTCCAAAACCGGTGACGCAAGAATGGTTGCTGTGGGGTCCGAAGATGAGATTGGAAAGCTGGCTGTTTCATTCAACACCATGATCGGGGAACTGGACATTCGGCACGAAGCGCTCGTGGCCAGTGAGGAACGGCACCGTGCCTTCATCGAAGCCAGCCTCGACGGGGTGTATTTCACCGATCATAACGACATATTCCGGCAGATCAACGGCGCCGGGGCAGCGATTTTCGGACATCCCTCCCCCGCCGAAATAATCGGAAAGCGGGCGGCCGACTATTGGGCTGATGCTTCGGACCAGGAACGATTCCTTCGTGAGCTCCACGGGAAAAAGTCCGTCCGCGGCTACGTTATACGCGGCAGGAAGGCGGACGGAAGTGATGTGTATCTCGAGGCGACGAGCAGGCTCGTTGAGTCCGGGGAAGGAAGTGTTATCGGGATCGAGGGCATTCTCCGTGATATCACCGACCGGGTGGGGGCTGAAAAAGAGCTTGCTGAAAAAAACCTCGAATTAGAGGATGCGATCGGGCGGGCCAACGCCATGGCCAAACAGGCCGAGGATGCCAATGTTTCCAAGAGCACATTCCTGGCTAATATGAGCCATGAAATACGCACCCCCATGAACGGCATACTCGGGATGACAGAACTGCTGCTGGATACTGCTCAGACAGAAGAACAACACCAGTATTCGAAGGTTGTGAAGTCCAGTGCGGACGCTCTGCTTGTCCTTATCAACGATATCCTCGATTATTCCAAGATAGAAGCCGGCAAGTTTCACGTGGACGCCATCGACTTTGATCTGCGCTCCATGGTCGACGATTTTGCGGCCTCTCTCACTGTTCGATCGAGAGAGAAAAAGCTGGATTTCGTCTGCACCGTTCTTCCTGATGTTCCTGCGTATTACCGGGGCGATCCCGGACGGCTACGACAGGTGCTTGTCAATCTGGCCGGAAATGCGATCAAGTTTACCGCGAAAGGCGAGGTCGTGGTAAGCGTCTGCCTTGTCTCGGAAACCAATGAACATGCCGTGTTGAGATTTTCCGTGCGCGATACCGGCATCGGAGTCCCGCAAGACAAATTGCCCCTTCTCTTTAAAAGTTTTTCACAGGTCGATTCCTCGGTGACGCGAAAGTATGGCGGTACCGGACTGGGCCTTGCCGTCTCGAAACAGCTCGTCGAACTCATGGGCGGCGAGATCGGGGTAAACAGCACGGAGGGCGCAGGCGCGGAATTCTGGTTCACGATGAGACTTGCCAAACGACCGGCGCCCGCGCAGACGGAGATAGCACCTGCCGAAGTAGAGAATGCGCGAATACTCATCGTGGATGATAACAAAGAATGCAGACAAAAGCTCGCAGCATTGTTTCAGTCGTGGAAAGCAAGGCCCGAAGAAGCGCAAGACGGCAAGTCCGCACTGGATGCGCTGCTTCGGGCTGCCGAGGCCGGGGATCCTTTCCCGGCTGCCGTCCTGGACAGACAAATGCCGGGGGTGGATGGGATAACGCTTGCAGAGACCATCAAATCGGATGCAAGAATAAAAAACACCCGGCTTGTGCTGATGACCGATGTGGGACAGGCAGGTGAAGGGAAACGTATGGAAGAAATAGGCGTGGCTGCATATCTGACCAAGCCGGTGCGCCGGAGCGAATTGTTCGACTGCCTGGCTGTTGTCCTGGCGGCTGGCGCCGCAAAAGAACCGGCGCACCCTCTCGTAACGAAGCATTTGATTTCCGAAATAAGACGGACCAACCTGCGTATCCTGCTAGCCGAGGACAACGAAGTGAACCAGCAGGTTGCCCTGGGCCTTTTAAAGAAGTTTGGCCTGAAGGCGGATATCGCCAGGAATGGCTCCGAAGCAGTGAAGGCGCTCATGGCAAGGGACTACGATCTTGTGTTCATGGACGTGCAGATGCCGGTCATGGACGGCTTCGAAGCCACAAGCCGGATCCGTGATCCTCATTCCGGGGTGCGGAACCCGGCCGTCAAGGTCATCGCGATGACGGCAAATGCCATGCAGGGCGACCGCGAAGCATGTCTCAATGCCGGGATGGATGATTATATCTCCAAGCCTGTCACGGCACAAACTCTGGGCCAGGTGCTCCAGAAATGGGCATCCCGGTCCCAAAAGGCTGAAGAGACACCCAGTGCCATTGACCTGGCGGCTACGGCTTCCAAATCAGAACAAGCCGGCGTGGCCGTGTTCGACCGGGTAGGTTTAATGGGTCGTCTGGATGATGGGGACCTCATGCAAACAGCCCTCAATGGTTATTTGCAGGACATCCCCAAAAGGATCAGCGCGCTTGAGACTGCTGTAAAGAATCATGATGCTGACGTCATGGTTCGGGAGGCACACACCATTAAAGGGATGGCAGCAACTGTGGGTGGTGAAGTTTTGCGGCAGGTCGCTTATGAATTGGAAAAGTTCGGCCGGGCAGGTGATTACCCTGCTGTCGCATCAGGGCTGGTAGAGCTGAAAAAGCAGGTTAGTTGTTTAAACGAGGCAATCAGGTTCGCGAATGCCTCACGCAACTCGTAAGACAGCGCGTCAAGGCGTTGGCCCGCCCGATCGCATCCCCCAGGATAATTGGCTGCGAGAATCCAGTTCTTGGTCCAAGTCTTTTGAACGATGAAAGGGCGTGAAGGCCTTTTAATGTCACCGTTTCGCCCGTCCCTGTCAGACATCGCCGCATCGGAGTACCATTACAGGGACGACGGACGGAACCAATATCACGTTCAACCCTTTTACCTACATCGGCATGAACAGCCGTATGAGCGTTTCTCTTCAATGGATGTCAGGCACAAGAGCCGTAAGTCCCAAAGCCGGACTGTATGACGGAACAGCGCTCTTCGGTACTGCTAGCCCGGGAACGCTCATCATCAATTCCAATGGTGCTTTCTTAGGCAATGTAATAACAGATCCTTTGGTCGGGGGGTACGGCGGCTACTTATCGGGAGATGTTTACCAGCCTACTGCTACGACATGCGGGTTTACCGCAAGCTGTTTCACCAATACATTCTCCATGGCAACTGGCTATGGCTCTACCCTGGGCGGTTCGTTTAGCGGTAGTTTTTCAGGCAGCACGTTCAGCGGGACAGGTACAAGCACGTCTACTCCTGTGCAGACCGGGATGACAAGTTTCTCACTGATCTACAGCTTCCGGTTCATTGGCGAGGGTCCTGTCGGACTCATCCATCTTCGCGGATAAAGTCCGGCAGGCTGGAAAGAAGTGTACCACCGATCGAGCAAAAACGAGTATTATGATCCAGGAGCGCCGTCTGGGCCTATCCTTCACTGCGGACTTTCCGCCAGGCTTTTGATTGTTTCGGCATCCTTATACATTGCCGCCGCTATTTCCTTTATCGAAAAAACAAGGGCGTCCGAAGCCGACTCCCCCGCATCTTTTTCGTAGCTCAAATTAAGTACCCACGGCCCCTCCTTCTCTTCCGGGGACTGGACGCTCTTTTCCCAGATGATTCTTCTCCCCGCCCCTAAGACCGTCACGTGAACTTTGATCCGGGAATAGACCGCCATCGCAAAGCCGGCATAGCTCAGCATGTCATAACGGAAATGAAATTCCTCTATCCTGGGTTCAATGGTAATGGCATGTTTTTCCGCGTCAGCGGAGGTATACACCAGAAAGGTACTTTGAAAAACCTGCGGGAACGTCTCTAGAGAAGCCATTTCAAGCGCCTCTCTCAGGGGAAACTCGTGCATACGGTCGCCGTTGACATCGCCATCAGGTTTCCCCAAGTAAACATAGTTCCTCGCGTCATCGCTCAGGAAGAGCACCGCGTCCGCCCTCTGCGGCGCTCCCAGTTCAAGCTTCCCGACTTTCGGTTCGAGCGGCACCTGTAGCGGTGCGCACGCTCCGGAAACAACCGCCACGCCCAGGACAGCGGCAGCAAGTATGCCCCGTCGGACGGTTTTGCCCGATCTTCCCCGCTTGACCGCGGGAAAAAGTCCCCTCATCAGGGCAAACGCCCCTGTTCCTGTCCTCGCCGTCACAGGACTAAACGCCGAAAACAGCAAGCTAGTGACGCTGTCTGCAATGAACACCAGGAAATCCTTGAAATGTCCGTTCTCAAACGTACCACAATAAAGTGCGCCCCTCTCGGCGAATATCACGGATAAATTCTGCCTTCTAGTCCCCTCTTGTCAGCAGTCGGAAAGAGACTTCGATACCAAAAATGCCCCAGCGCCCTCCGGGCGCCGGGGCATGCCGCTCTGTGCTAATGGGCGACTACAGTGACGATGGCCTTGGGAACCGTCCCCGCCGCGACCGGCGTGGACAGGGGTGTGAGCGCCCCACCCGCGCCAATCGTGTACTGTGAAACGGTGCGGTCCTCGTTCGTCACGTAGACGTAATGGCCCGTGGGGTCAACCGCGACACCGGTGGGACTCGTCCCCGCCGGGACCGTGAACGGGGTTAGGGCTGAGAGCGTCCCACCCGTGACGATCGAATACTGTGTGAGGTCGTTGTCGCCAAAGTTTGTCACGTAGACGTACTGGCCCGAAACTGCGATGGCGTCGTCTTCCACCCCCGCTGTTTCTGTGGGGGGGGTCAGGAATGAGAGAGCCCCAGTCAGTCCGATCGCGTACTGCGAGATGTCGTCGTCGTTGGAGCTTGCCACGTAGACGTTATTGCCCGAGACTGCGATGGCCAAGGGAAAGCCCCCCGCCGGGCTCGTCGTTGTGGCCGAGGATGATAGTGCCCCGCCCGCGCCGATGTCGTACTGCGAAACGGAGCCACTGTGATTGTCATTCGCCACGTAGAGGTAAGAGCCCGTGGGATCGGTCGCGAGAGCATAGGGACCAGCAACTGATCCTACCGAGGCTGGGGTCATGGGTGCAAGCAGCCCGCCCGTGCCGATCGTGAACTGCGCGATGGTTTTGCCGCCGAAGTTGGCCACGTAGACGTGCTGGCCCAAGGGATCGACAATGACCGATGTTGCCGAGGCCCCCGCTGCGACAAAGGGTGGGGTCATGGGCGTGAGCATCCCGCCCGTGCCGATCGTGAATTGATAGACGTTGCCGTAGCAAAAGTCAGCCATGTAGACGTATTTGCCCGCGGGGTCGGCTGCGATGGAGAAGGGACACGACCCCACCCCCGCCGCGACCGTGGGCGTGCTCATGGAGGTGAGCGTCCCGTCCGAGGCGATTGTGTACTGCGAGATATTGCCGATGGGGTCGGGGCCCTGGTTCGCCACGTAGACATAGCCCAGGAAGTTGCTTGAGGTCCACTGCGCGACCAGGACGACATCGGACGCCGGCATCGGGAAGGTCTGCCCCGGCTGATAGGTCGTGCTGTTCC
>Ga0209415_10016118_pt1 | contig 12052 bp, 12 predicted proteins | sample PeaSoiSIISIP2007_FD_187696 | JGI IMG/M metagenome (GOLD analysis project Ga0209415, IMG submission 187696) | Peat soil microbial communities from Weissenstadt, Germany - SII-SIP-2007 (SPAdes) (version 2) | ecosystem: Environmental > Terrestrial > Soil > Wetlands > Peat | place: Germany... | reverse complement strand
CCCTTGATAGGCGGAGGAAGCCTCCGTATATCTATGCGGAGACACCCTCCGTTTAGCGCGCCCGCCGGCCGTTGGCAACGATTCCGGACGCCTAGGACCGCGGCGGACCGCGCGACCTCAACTTTGGAGAGACACCATGACCGGACCTTTTGGAGCGACATCGACGACGGACGAGGTGCTGGAGGGCGTGAACCTCAGCGGCAAGCGCATCCTGGTCACCGGCGCTTCGGCCGGCCTGGGGGTCGAGACCGCCCGAACTCTGGCGGCGCGCGGCGCTCAGGTGGTGGGCGCGGCCCGCGATCTGGACAAAGCCCGGCGGGCCACCGAGCAGGTGCGCGCCCAGGCCGCGAACGGCGGCGGGTTGGAGTTGGTCGAACTCGACCTGGCCTCCCTGGCCAGCGTCCGCGCCTGCGCCGACTCGCTCAACGCCGATGGCCGGTCGTTCGACGTGGTGATCGCCAACGCCGGCGTGATGGCCACGCCCAAGGGCCAGACCGCCGACGGCTTCGAGACCCAGTTCGGCACCAACCACCTCGGCCACTTCGTGCTGGTCAACCGCATCGCCGCGCTGATGAAGCCGGGCTCGCGGCTGGTGAACCTGTCGTCCGCCGGCCACCGCTTCTCCGACGTCGACCTCGAGGATCCGAATTTCGAGCACACCCCCTACACCGAGTTCGGCGCTTACGGCCGCTCCAAGACCGCCAACATCCTGTTCGCGGTGGAGTTCGACCGTCGCCACAAGGGCGAAGGCGTGCGCGCCGCCGCCGTTCATCCGGGCGGCATCCAGACCGAGCTCGGCCGCTATATGACTGACGCTGTGCGCGAGGCGCTGATCGCCAACATCAACGCCAGCCAGCCGGCCGGCGCGCCGCAGTTTTCGTGGAAGACCATCCCGCAGGGCGCCGCCACGTCGGTCTGGGCCGCGATCAAGGCGCCGGCGGACGAGATCGGCGGCAAGTACTGCGAGGATTGCCACGTAGCCGAGATTATCGACACCGCCGAAATCCGCGGCGGGGTGCGGCCCTACGCTCTCGATCCCGACCACGCCAAGGCGCTCTGGGCCAAGAGCGAGGCGATGGTGGGCGAGCGGTTCTGAGCTGGGGCGTGTTTGGTCCTGCTTGAACGCCGTCACTCGGGCGGTGCGGTGGGCGCCGCATCGCCTGCGCCATCCTGCGCATAGTCTGGCTATGATTGAATCCGCCGTCTAAGACGCTGGTTAGTCCGCGCCGCCGGCTGGCGACTGGCTGAGATGTTTCGACAGGCGAAATCGTGACCAACACGCCCTATGCCGAGCCGCGCGACGTCAGCTCCATCGAGGATTGCTAAGCCATGCCGTTAGCGGCCGCCGCACGCAAGGCCAGCTCGAGGCTGTATGCCTACCTCGATCCGGAGACCGCCCTGACCACGCTGCTCGACGGTCAGATCATCTACGTCGATCCAGCCGACGAGGGGATCGCACCGTCCCTGATCGCCTATGGTTACTGGGAGCCATGGATCGAGCCCGTGATCCGCCGACTGGTCGGCCCGGGCGATCGGGTGCTCGAGGTCGGCGCCAACTTCGGCTTCTATACGATCATCATGGCCTCCCAGGTGGGTCCTGGCGGTCACATCGACGCCTTCGAGGCCAACCCGTCCGTAGCGCGGCTTCTCCGGCGGACGGTCGTCAGCAACGGTTGTGACGGCTTCGTGAAGCTGCACGAGAAGATCGTCGCCGACCGCAACGGCGTCATGACCTTCGCCACCAGCCGCAGATGGGGCGGCGCAGGGGGAATTCTCGAGAACGGTCGCGACTTTGGGGACGAAACCTGCCTCAGCGAGGTGGAGGCGGTCCGGCTGGACGACGCTTTTGCCGGGCAGACGTTTGACTTCATCCGCACCGACGCCGAAGGGTCCGAAGTCCTGATTCTGAATGGGGCGATGGACATCCTCGAACGTTCCAGGTCCATCAAACTCTGCGTGGAGTGGAGCCCCGGGATGATGAGAGGCCGCGGCGACGTGGCGGCGCTCGCCCATCGCCTCGAGGCGATGCAGTTCAAATTCTGGAGGATCGTCAATCCTACGGGTCTGGACCCTTCCCCGCTGACCGCCGCCCAGGCGATCGAGCTCGGCCACGGCGATATGCTGATCGCGCGCGACCTCGATATTCGCAGAGTTATGCGACCGCCGCGACCCTCCTGGAAAAGGCCCCTCCACCGGGTTGCCTGGACCCTCGGTTTCCCGTCCCGTTAGCGCGGGCGTTGCCGACGAGATGGCGGTCGGCCCAGGCTTCGGATCACCTCGCCAACCCGGACAGCCGCCTGGCCCCTCGGCTGTACGCGTATCTGGACCCGCAGACGGCCCTGACCACGCTGCACGACGGCCTGCTGATATTTGTCGGTCCGTTGGACGAGCAGATCACGCCGCGGCTGATCGCTCAGGGGCGTTGGGAGAGCCATATCGAACGGGCGATTCGGCGCCTGGTCGGCGCCGGAGATCAGGTGATCGAGGTAGGCGCGAATGTCGGCTACTACACGCTCATCATCAGCTCACTGATCGGCGAGGCTGGACGTCTTGACGCCTTTGAAGCCAACCCACGGCTCGCGCGCCTCTTGCGGCGCACCATCAGCTGCAGCGGTCGCGGCGCGTTCGTGAACGTGCACGAACAGCTTGTCGCCGATCGACCTGGCGTCATGAAGTTCTACGTCTGCGATCGGTTTGGCGGAGCGGGCAATGTTTGGGAGAACGGCTGGGGTATGGGGCAAGGCACCGAAGTGATCGAACGCGATGCGGTGCGGCTCGATGACATGTTCGCCGGTCGAGCCGTGGATTTCATTCGCACGGACACGGAAGGCGCCGAGCTGCTGATTCTCAACGGCGCCATGGCGCTCTTGCAGCGATCCAAGGCCGTCAAACTCTGCGTCGAGTGGAGCGTCAGGATGATGAGCGCGAGGGGAGACGTCTCGGGTCTCGTCGGCGCGCTCGACTCGATGGGCTTCCGGTTCTGGCGCATCGACATCTCCGGACTCATCCCGGTCGACGCGGGAGCGTTGCTTACGGCGCCGGATTGCGAACTGGTGATTGCGCGGTCGATAGAGTAGGTGCGCCAAGACGATGGCTGCCAGGCGACCGCCCCAAGCCGTCAGCGCCTAACCACAAAGCGGCTCGGCCAAAGGCCCCATTTACCGGACCACGATCTGGCCCTTCATGCCCAGCATGGCGTGGAACGGATGCGTGCAGTGCATCTCGTAGGTCCCCGCGGTCTGCGGCGTGAGCGCCACGTCGACGCTTTCGCCCTCGTCGAGGTCGACGGCGCCGCCCTTCACCTTCGCCGCCGAGCCGGCCCCGAACGCCACGGTCTGGAAGAACGCCTTGGCGCTAAGATCGTGGGTTTTCCCACCGGCGTTGGTCAGGTGCAGCACATAGGCCTGGTCGTGCGTCAGCATCAGCTGCATCGGCGCGAACTTGTATTCCGAGAGTTCGATGTTGATCACGGTCGGCTGCGCGACGGCGACGCCGGCGGTGGCGAGCGACACGGCGAGGACGATGGCCGCGAGCGGCTTGGAAATCGACTGCAAATGCGCCTCCTTGAAGTCTGTGTCCGTCCCCGTCGCCGCGCCTTAGCACGTCTTCGCCGTCCCGCCAGGCAAGCTCGCGGGTCTGGTGTCCACAGGCCAACGGCGGAAGGCCAGTTGGCGGACGATGCAGATGCGGGTATCGACGCACCCCGACGTCGCGGTTAAGTTCGCCAGCGACACTCACAGACAGGAGAGCGTGCCTATGAAGCGTAACCTTATGCTTGGCCTTGCAGCCGCCACGTCCCTCGCCTTTGCCGCGAGCGCCCATGCCGATCCGGGTGGCGTCAAGGCTGGCGTGCTCACCTGCAACGTCAGCAGCGGCTGGGGCCTGATCTTCGGCTCGTCGAAGGAGCTCAACTGCACCTTCGAGAACGGCTCGGGCCGCGAAGACGACTACGTCGGCACCATCAACAAGTACGGCGTCGACATCGGCTACCACAACGGCGGTGTGATCGTGTGGGCGGTGGTCGCGCCGACTTCCGATGTCGCGCCGGGCGCGCTTGCCGGCGATTACGGCGGCATCACCGCCAGCGCCTCTGTCGGCGTCGGCGCCGGGGCCAACGCCCTGGTCGGCGGCAGCAACAAGAGCATCGCGCTGCAGCCGGTGAGCATCGAAGGCATGACCGGTCTGAACGTGGCCGGCGGCGTGGCGTCGATCAGCCTGACCGCGAAGTAGCGTCTTCGGCGGTTTGTCGCAGTGAAGTAGCGTAGCGCCCCATCGCCGTCCTAAGGCGGCCACGATGGGGCGCTACGCCTACCTCCGGCGGGGTGATGCCGGAGTTTGATCCATGCCGCGCGAATCCAAGCCGACGCGCCGCTTTGGCGTGTTCGCCACTATCCGTGGCTGGCTGCTGGCCGATGACGTCAGCGGCGAGACCTTCGCGACGCGGGGCGACGCCGTCGCCACGGCGCGGCGCCTGGCGCATGTCGCCCGCTGGCGCGGCGCACGGGCCGAGGTGGTGGCGCAGGATCGTCCCGGCGGCGCCCTGAAGGTGATCGATCCGCCGGATCGGCTAGAGCCGGACTGAGCGCAGCCGCAGCGCGTTGCCGATCACGCTCACTGACGACAGCGACATCGCCGCCGCGCCGATCTCCGGCGTCAACAACAGATGGAACGCCGGGTAGAGCACGCCCGCCGCAAGCGGCACGGCGGCCAGGTTGTAGGCGAAGGCGAAGGCGAGGTTCTGGCGCACATTGGCCATCACCGCCTTGGAGAGCCGGCGCGCGCGCACCAGCGCGCCGAGATCGCCGCCCAGCAGGGTGACGCCGGCGCTCTCGATCGCCACGTCGGCGCCGGCGCCCATGGCGATCCCGACTTCGGCGGCGGCAAGGGCCGGCGCATCGTTGACGCCGTCGCCGGCCATGGCGACGCGGCGCCCCTGCGCCTTGAGACGCTGTATGGCCGCGGCTTTGTCTTGCGGCAGCACCTCTGCCTCGACCTGGTCGATACCGAGCGTTGTCGCGACCGCGAGCGCCGTGGCGCGCGCGTCGCCGGTGAGCATGACGATCTGCACGCCGTCCGCCGCGAGGGCGCGGACGGCGTCGGCGGCCGACGGTTTGATCCGATCGGCGATCGCGATCACGCCGCCCGGCGCGCCGTCGATCGCCACAAGGATCGCGGTGGCGCCGGCGTGGCGCAGCGCCTCGGCTTGCGCGGCCAGCGCAGCAGCGTCGACGCCACGACCGGCGATGAAGCGCTCGGACCCGACGGCGACGCGCCGTCCTGCCACCGACCCGGCGACGCCCTCGCCAGTGCTCGACTCGAACCCATCGACGTCCACGAGCGTCAGCCCCCGCTCGCCGGCCGCACGGACGATGGCTTCGGCCAGCGGATGTTCGCTGGCGCGCTCGAGGCTGGCGACGAGCTGCAGCAGTTCAGCCGGCTCAATGCCGGCCGCCGGCTTGATCGCCGTGACCGACGGGCGCCCCTCGGTGAGCGTGCCGGTCTTGTCGACCACCAGCGTGTCAACCGCGCCAAGACGCTCCAGCGCCTCGGCGTTGCGGATCAGGACGCCGGCCCTGGCGCCGCGGCCGACGCCGACCATGATCGACATCGGCGTCGCCAGGCCCAGCGCACACGGGCAGGCGATGATCAGCACCGACACCGCCGCCAGCAGGGCATGGCCGGCGCGAGGCTCCGGGCCGATCAGCGCCCAGGTCGCCGCCGTGCCCAGCGCGACGACGATCATCGCCGGCGCGAACCAGCCCGATACCTGGTCGGCGAGGCGCTGGATCGGCGCACGGCTGCGCTGCGCCTCGGCCACCATCTGGACGATGCGGGCAAGCAGGGTGTCGGCGCCGACCTTCTCGGCGCGCATCACCACCTGGCCGGTCTGGTTGATCGCGCCGCCGACCAGCTTCGCGCCGGGCGACTTCTCCACCGGCATCGACTCGCCGGTGACGAGGGATTCATCGACGCTGGTCCGACCCTCCAGCACCACGCCGTCGACCGGGATACGCTCACCGGGCCGGACGCGCAGGCGGTCGCCGACGTTCACCAGGTCCAGGGAGACGTCCGCCTCGCTCCCGTCGGCGGCGATACGGCGCGCCGTTTTAGGCGACAGGTCCAGCAGGGCGCGGATGGCGCCGCCGGTGCGCTCGCGGGCGTTCAGCTCCAGCACCTGGCCGAGCAGCGCCAACACCACGATCACCGCCGCGGCCTCGAAGTAGATGGGCGCCATGCCGCCCTGTTCCCGGGCGTCGGCAGGGAACAGCCCCGGCGCGATCACCGCGGCGACGCTCGCGGCGTAGGCGACGGCGACCCCAAGTCCGATCAGGGTGAACATGTTGAGGTGGCGACTGAGTACGGAAGCCCAGCCGCGCGCCAGGAACGGCCAGCCGGCCCAGAGCACGACCGGGGTCGAGAGCGCGAACTGGACCCAGGCGCTGGCGTCAGGCCCGACCGGCAGGGCGTGGCCCAGCAGATGCCCGCCCATCGCCAGCACGACCACTGGGGCCGCGAGCGCCAGGCCGATCCAGAACCGGCGCGTCATATCGACAAGCTCGGCGCTGGGACCGGCGTCGACTGACGCCTGCACCGGCTCCAGCGCCATGCCGCAGATCGGACAGGCGCCGGGTCCCTGCCGGCGGATCTCGGGGTGCATCGGGCAGGTGTAGGTCGCGGTCGCGTCCGCAGCCGGCGTCTCGCCGGGCGGATTAAGGTAGCGCGGCGGATCGGCGTCGAACTTCGCGCGGCATCCGGCGCTGCAGAAGTAGAAGTCCTGCCCATCCAGATGGGTGTGATGGGCGGCGCTGGCCGCATCGACGCTCATCCCGCAGACCGGGTCCTTCGCCATCTCGGCCAGGTCGAGATGGCTGCGATGCTCATGCGTGGACAAACGATGGACTCCATACCCTAGGGTGGTATGTACATATACCCCCGCCTGGTATATACAAGCGTGAACGGGAGCGCCGCCGATGGATCGCCACGACAAGCCGAAACTGCTCAACCGCCTCAAGCGCATCGAGGGCCAGGTGCGCGGCGTGACGCGGATGGTTGATGAGGATCGCTACTGCATCGACATCATGACCCAGATGGCCGCCATCCGCGCCGCGCTGACCCGGGTTGAGAGCGAACTGCTGAAGGGGCACCTCGATCACTGCATCGAGAGCGCCATCGTCAGCGGCGACGCCGCCGAGCAGCGGCGCAAGGCCGGCGAGCTGATCGAGTTGCTCGAGCGCAGCGTCAGGTAGCCAAATCGCGCCAGGTCGTCAGCGCGCGGCGATTGTCACGTGCCTGTCACTTCAAGCCTTGATAGGAGGCTCGCCAAGCTGAGGGAGCCGCCGCGTGTCCGAGCCAGTGCTGCGCCGCGCGCACCCTGCCCTGCGCGCGCCATTCAACGTCTGGGACCTGGTGGCTCTGGCGCTGATCCTTGGCGTCTTCATCGCCATGTCGCATGGCGCGCGTGAGACATTCGCGCCGCTGAAAAGCCTCGCGACGCAGCCGATCAGTCTCGACCCGCATCGGCTGCCTGAATATGCGCTGCGCACCAGCCTGCGGATGGTCGCCGGCATGGTCGCCTCGCTGGTGTTCACCTTCGGCTATGCGGCCCTGGCGGCCAAGAGTCGGCACGCCGAGATGGTGCTGATCCCGCTGCTGGACATCCTGCAGTCGGTGCCGGTGTTGGCGTTCCTATCCATCACGCTGGTCTGGCTGATGGCGCTGGCGCCCGGCAGCGTGCTCGGCGCCGAATTCGCCTCCATCTTCACGGTTTTCACCGCCCAGGCCTGGAACATGACCTTCAGCTTCTATCAGTCGCTGAAGACCATTCCGGCCGACCTCGAGGAGGCGGCCAAGGCGTTCGGTCTGACACCTTGGCAGAAGTTCTGGCGCCTGGAGGCGCCGTTCGGCGCTCCGGCGCTTATCTGGAACATGATGATGTCGATGGCCGGTGGCTGGTTCTTCGTGACCGCCTCGGAGGCGTTCACGGTAGGCGCCACCAACGTCAACCTGCCCGGCGTCGGCAGCTACATCGCCGCGGCCAACGACAAGCAGGACTACGTCGCCATCGGCTGGGCGGTGCTGACCATGGCGCTGACCATCTTGCTGTTCGACCAACTGTTCTTCCGCCCGCTGGTGGCCTGGTCTGAGAAGTTCCACGTCGAGCTGACCGCCTCCTCCGACCCGCCGCAATCCTGGGTGCTGGATCTGCTGCGCCGCACGCGCCTGATGGCTCGGGTCGGGCGCCCGATCGGCGAGGCGGTGCGTTGGCTGGCCTCGCTGCGCATCAAGACGCCGCCCCTGCCGCGCAGGCTTGCGCTGAGCGAACGGGGCCAGCGGACCTTCGACGTGATCTGGATCTCGGTGATCCTGGTGTTGGTGATCTTCGCCGCGAGACAGATCTTCAAGTTCGTTGCCCACACGCTCACCTGGGCTGACCTCTTGCATGCGGTCGAGCTCGGCTTCTTCACCCTGGCGCGCGTCGTGGTGCTGATCGCGCTGGCCTCGCTGGTCTGGACGCCGGTCGCGGTGTGGATCGGGCTGCGGCCGAAGATCGCCGAGCGGGTGCAGCCGATCGCCCAGTTCCTCGCCGCCTTCCCGGTCAACCTGCTCTACGGGCTGGTGGTCTCGGGGATCATCGCCGGCGGTCTCGATCCGAACATCTTCCTCAGCCCGCTGATGATCCTTGGCACGCAATGGTACATCCTGTTCAACGTCATCGCCGGCGCCTCGGCCTATCCCACCGACCTGAAGCAGGCGGCGGCGTCCTTTGGCGTGAAGGGATGGCAATGGTGGCGCAACGTGATGGGGCCGGGCATCCTGCCCTACTTCGTCACCGGCGCGCTGACGGCCAGCGGCGGCGCCTGGAATGCCGCCATCGTCTCGGAGGTCGCTTCCTGGGGTGACAAGCACCTGCGCGCCGCGGGACTTGGGGCCTATATCGCCGACGCCTCGACCGCGGGCGACATGCCACGCGTCGTCATGGGCGTCGCCGTGATGTCGGTGTTTGTCGTCGCCCTCAACCGCACGGTCTGGCGCCCGCTCTACGGCATCGCCGAGCGGCGCTTCCGGTTCGACTGAAGGAGCTCGCCATGCCCAAGCCGCCTGACGCGAAAGTGCTGCTGGAAGTGCAGGACGTGCGCATGGCCTATGGCCTCGAGGGCAAGGGCCCACTGGTGCTCGATGGCGTCAACGTCGTCATCGAGGAGGGCGAGATCGTCTCGCTGCTTGGGCGCTCCGGCTCGGGCAAGTCGTCGCTGCTGCGCGTCATCGCCGGCCTGCTGAAGCCCACCAACGGGCGGGCGCTGTGGCAGGGCGAGCCGGTAAACGGGCCGTATCCGGGCGTGGCCATGGTGTTCCAGAGTTTCGCGCTGTTCCCCTGGCTGACGGTCGAGGAGAATGTCGAGCTGGGCCTCGAGGCGCTACGCACCCCCGCCGCCGAGCGCGAGCGCCGCGCCTCCGAGGCGATCGACCTGATCGGCCTTGGCGGATTCGAGGGCGCCTATCCGAAGGAGCTGTCTGGCGGCATGCGCCAGCGCGTCGGCTTCGCCCGCGCCCTGGTCGTCCACCCGGAGCTGCTGCTGATGGACGAGCCGTTCTCCGCCCTCGACGTGCTGACCGCCGAGACGATGCGCACCGACATCATCGACCTCTGGATCGAAGGGCGCCTGCCGATCCGCTCGGTGCTCATGGTCACCCACAACATCGAGGAAGCGGTGCTGATGAGCGACCGCATCCTGATCCTGTCGTCCAATCCGGGGCGGATCATGGCCGAGATCAAGATCACCCTGCCCCACCCGCGCAACCGCGACGACCCGCGCTTCCGCCAGCAGGTCGATGACATCTACGGCCGGATGACGGCGCGGATGAGCGGCGACAAGGGCGGCGAGCGCGGCGGCCAAGGGTTCCCGGGCGTCGGCGTCGGCATGTCGCTGCCGCCGGTCTCGACCAACGAGCTAGCCGGCCTGATGGAGACGCTCTCCGGCTCGCCCGACGGCCGCGCCGACCTGCCGGCGCTGGCCGAGGAGCTGAACTTCGAGGTCGACGACCTGTTCCCGATCGCCGAGACGCTGCAGCTGCTGCGCTTCGCCGAGGTGGCCCAGGGCGACATCATGCTCACTGCCGCCGGCCGACGGTTCGCCGACAGCGACCTCGACGATCGCAAGCGCCTCTTCGCCGAGCACCTGATCGCCTACGTGCCGCTGGCGGCGCTGATCAAGCGGGTGCTCGACGAACGGCCCAACCACCGCGCCCGGGCCGCGAGGTTCTCCGAGGAGCTGGAGGACTTCATGTCCGAGGACTACGCCGAGGAGACGCTGAAGGCGGTGGTCGACTGGTGCCGCTTCGCCGAACTGTTCACCTACGACGAAGCCGACCAGACCTTCGCGCTGGAAGACGCCTAGGCGCCGGGCGCGGTTACCGCCGGTCCTCCCGCTGTCGAGCTCGGAGATGCACACAGGTTTTCCCGAGGTGCTAAGCCATCTCCCTTCCCCCTTGCGGGGAAGGGTCGGGGATGGGGGTGTCAGCTCGGCGCCAGCCGTTTGGTATCGGGCCGCTTCCCGGCCAGCATCCAGTTCGCACCCCCACCCCTGACCCCTCCCCGCAAGGGGGAGGGGAACGCGTGGGCGCTCAACGACACCTCAGGGACCCTTACCGCCCCTGCCGCGTTCTCCAGCCACGCCGCCTGCGCGGCAAAGACTGGGAGTGAACGAAATGGGTATCCTCGCTTGGATCGTGCTCGGCCTGATCGCCGGGTTCATCGGCAGCAAGATCGTCAATCACACGGGCTCGGGCATCCTGATGGATATCGTGCTGGGCGTCGTCGGCGCCCTGGTGGGCGGCTTCGTCTTCAGCCTGTTCGGCGCGGTCGGCGTGACCGGGTTCAACATCTACTCGATGCTGGTGGCCGTCGTTGGCGCCGTGGTGGTGCTGTGGCTCTACCACATGCTGATTGGACGACGGGCGCTGTAGCCCCGGGCGACGACCAGACCGCTACTTCACCTCGACCGGCAGCTTCACGTCGCAGACGGAGAAGTCGAGCGGGTTGGAGGCGGCCATGGCGCGGCCCACCGCCGCCTTGGCCCAGGGGCTGGCCGCGTCGACCACCCGCACCTTGGGCCGGCTGGCTTCAGGCAGGTCGGCCACCACCTTGACGCTGAGCATCTTATCCTGCGGCGCGGCGACCGGCTCTCCGGTCTTGATCGCATCGACGACGTCCTGGCCCGCCAGCACGGTCGCGAAAGCGGTGTAGAGCTTGTCCAGCGCATGGTTGGCGTGATCGACCGAGTTGGCGTTGGTGCGCATCAGGAAGAACTGGCTGTTGGCGCTGGCCGGATCGTCGGAGCGCGCCATGCCCAGCACGCCGGGGCAATAGGTCCCCCAGGCCTGCACCCGGTGGTCGGCGGTGAGCAGTCCCAGATCCATGGTCTGGCTGATCACCGGCAGGGCGCCAACGAACCCCTCCTCCACTCCGTTGGTCTTGAACACGAGCGCGAACGGCGTGTCCGTGCCGCGCTTGAAGATGAACTCGGGCTGCAGATTAGGCAGCGACGAAACGCCGGCGCCGCTGTCGATCGGATCGCCGGTCTGGTCCATGAAGTTGTCGATCACGCGGAAGAAGGCGCGGCCGTCGTAGACGCCCTGGCGCGCCAGGGTGCGGACCCGGTCGGCGCTGCTCGGCGCGGCGATGTCGTTGAGCTCGACCAGGATGCGGCCCTTGGTGGTCTCGATCACCAGCAGGTCCTTGGGATCGGGCGTGCGCATGTCCGCGTCGGTCGGCGGGGCGACCGGGGCCGTGGCGGGGGCGGGCTTGGCGGCCAAGGCCTGGCCGGCGATCAGGGCTACAAGGGCGACTGTGGCGAGTGGCGCGAGCTTCATGCGTCTTGGCTAACGCGCCCGGCCTGAGCCGACAAGCGGCTCAGCTGCGGCCGGACTTGGCGAGCAGTCGCCGCTTCACCCCGGCTGGGACGAACGGGGTGATGTCGCCGCCCATGCTGACGATCTCCTTCACCAGCCGCGAAGCGATCGCCTGGTGGTGCGGATCGGCCATCAGGAACAC
>Ga0209415_10016117_pt1 | contig 12052 bp, 11 predicted proteins | sample PeaSoiSIISIP2007_FD_187696 | JGI IMG/M metagenome (GOLD analysis project Ga0209415, IMG submission 187696) | Peat soil microbial communities from Weissenstadt, Germany - SII-SIP-2007 (SPAdes) (version 2) | ecosystem: Environmental > Terrestrial > Soil > Wetlands > Peat | place: Germany... | reverse complement strand
CCTCCCCCCCGCAGCGCGACCAACGGGATCAGCACCATGCCGGCGCACAGGAGCGCGGCCATCAGCAGGGGCCGGGCGCAGGCGGTCGAGGGTACGGGCCTCCGGTCGGGCGGGGCCGGCGTCCGGGCCGATCGGACCAGCACGGGCGGCGGGACGGCCGGGGCCGACGGGACCCGGAGGGCGGCAGCGCTGCCGGGAGCCGTCGTGGCCGGGGCGGTGTCGCGCAGGGGGCGTACCTGCGGGCCGCGGCGACCCGCCGTCGGGGCGGGCAGCGCCGGCGGCCTGGCCGGGGACGGAGGCGTGGCCCGGGGCCTCGTGGTGGGCGCGGCGCCCGCCGGAGGGCGCAGGGCCGGCCGGGTCGGGGGTCGGGCCGCGGTCCGGTGCCACTGGGCTCCGGACGCTTCCCCGCGTGCGCCGGGCGTCTCGCCGCCGATGTGGCGGTCGGGGCCCGGAAGCGGGCGCAGCGGCAAAGAGCAGCGTTGCAGGTCCGGCGAACTCCTCGTGAGACGACGGGCGCTGTCGGGTTCGCAGGGGGGTCGAACCCGGCCAAAAAGCGAGCGCAGGGTCGAGCCGACCCTGCGCGGGACGCACCCTAGACAGCCCGCGGCCCCCCACGCAAAGGCGCGGTCAGCCCAGACCGAACACCTGTTCGGTCGTGGTCCACGTCGCGTCCTCGACGACGCCGGGCGCGACCCCCCGGAGCGCGGCCACCGCCTCGCCGACCAGCGCCACCCACGCCGGCTCGTTGGGCTGGCCGCGGTGGGGCACCGGCGCCAGGAACGGCGCATCGGTCTCGACGAGGAGCCGGTCGAGCGGGCAGATCGTCGCGGCCTCCCGGACGCCGGCCGCGTTCTTGAACGTGACGATCCCCGAGAAGCTCAGCACCGCACCGCGGTCGAGGCAGGCCCGGGCCTCGGCCGGGCCGCCCGTGAAGCAGTGGATGACCGTCCGCTCGGGCACCCCGATCTCGTCGAGGATGGCGAAGGTGTCCTCCCACGCCTCGCGCGTGTGCACGACCAGCGGGAGCCGATGCCGCCGGGCCAGCTCGACCTGGGTGGCGAACGCCTCGCGCTGCGTGTCCCGGGGCGAGTGGTCGTAGTGGTAGTCGAGCCCGCACTCGCCCACCCCGACCACCTCGGGCTCGGAGAGCAGCTCCTCGAGCCCGCCGACGCCCTGCGCGGCGTCGTGGGGGTGGACCCCGGCCGTCGCCCACAGCGCGAGGCCGCGGGCCCGTCCGGACCGGACGGCATCGATGGCGTCCCGCGTGCGGGCCACGTCGGTGCCGATCGTGATCACCCGCGTGACGCCGGCCGCGACGGCGCGCTCGACGGCCGCGATCCCGACGCCGTCGTAGGCGACGTGGCAGTGGCTGTCGACCCAGCTCACGGACGGGGACCGATGCGGGGGAACAACGGCGCACCCTTGACGACCGTCAGCCCCCCCGGGTAGCCGCCCCACGCCAGGCCGTCGGGCACCCGGACGTCGGTGGGTGTGCCGGGCAGCCCGATCGCGGCCCACAGCGTCGCCGACGCCCGTACGAGGGCGGGCGACGCGAGCACGGCGACGATGCGGAGCACTTCGAGCGCGTCGCCGAGGACAGCGTCGACCGCGGGACCGGGCTCGGCCTTCCACGGCTCGTGCGCCTCGAGGTAGGCGTTGGTCTCGCGGATCAGCTTCCACGTCGCGTCGAGCGCTTCCGACGGCGCGACCCGCTCCCACGCGGACGCGGCATCGGCCACCGCGATCGCGGCGAGGGGGGCGAGCGGCGACGTCGGCGACGGCCGCGGGCCGATGCCGCCGCACTTGCGCTCGACGACCGTCGCGACGCGCGCCGCAAGGTTGCCGAAGTTGTTGGCGAGGTCCGCGTTGTAACGCGCGACCATGCCTTCGTAGGAGAAATCCCCGTCCGGCCCGAACTGCTGATCGCGCAAGAAGTGGTAGCGGAATCCGTCCACCCCGAAGTCGGGCAGCAGGTCCGCCGGTGCGATCTGGTTGAGCCGCGTCTTGCTCATCTTCTCCCCGCCCACGAGGAGGAAGCCGTGTACGTGGACGTGCGCGGGCGGGTCCTCGCCTGCGGCCATCAGCATCGCGGGCCAGTAGACGCAGTGGAACCGGATGATGTCCTTGCCGATCAGGTGGTGTACCGCCGGCCACCACGTCGCGAACCGCTCCGGATCCGTGCCGTACCCGACCGCGGTCGCGTAGTTGATCAGCGCGTCGTACCACACGTAGAACACGTGGCCCGGCGCCCACGGCACCGGGACGCCCCAGTCGAGTGACGTGCGGGTGATGGACACGTCGTCGAGACCGCCGCGGATGAACCCGAGCACCTCGTTGCGCTTCGACTCGGGGGTGATGACACCGGGTGTCGCGGCCCAGGCCGCGACGCGGTCGGCAAAGCGGGAGAGGCGGAAGAAGTAGTTCTCCTCGCTGAAGATCACGACCGGCCGCATGTGGATCGGGCAGTTGCCGTCGATCAGCTCCGACTCGTTGTAGTACGCCTCGCAGGCCACGCAGTAGGGCCCCACGTAGGTGTCGCGGTCGATGTAGCCGTTGTCGTAGGCCTTCTGCAGGAGTGCCTGCGTCGCGGCGTGGTGGCGTGGCTCGGTCGTGCGGATGAAGTCGTCGCTGGAGATGTCGAGCGACGCCCACGTCTCCTGGAATCGGGCGGCGTTGACGTCGGCGTGCTCCCTTGGCGTCCGGCCGGCCGCCTCGGCCGACTGCGCCACCTTGAGGCCGTGCTCGTCCGTGCCGGTGAGGAACCACGTCGGATCGCCGAGGAGCCGGTGCCAACGGGCGAGCGCGTCAGCGGTGATGGTGGTGTAGGCGTGGCCGATGTGCGGCGCGTCGTTGACGTAGTAGATCGGCGTCGTCACGTAGAACCGGGCCACCCGCCCACCGTACCGGCCGGGATCGAGTTACCCGGGGGCTTTGGGGCGCTACCCGAGACGCAGGCAGGCGTCGTAGACGCGCCGCTTGGCCACGCCAAGCGCAGCGGCCACCTCGGCGACCGCCGTCCGGCGGTCGGCCCCGCCCGCCAGCCATCCGGCGAGCGCGCGGTCCAGCTCCTCGTCGGTGACGGCCGCGGCCGGCGGTGCGCCCTCGACCACGACGACGTACTCGCCGCGCGGTTCGGTCTCGAGCGCGGTCGCGTCGCCGAGCGTGCCGCGCCACACCTCTTCGTGCAGCTTGGTCAGCTCGCGGACCAGCACGACGCGCCGCTCCGGCCCGCACGCCGCGGCCAGCTCGGCGATGGTCGCCCGCAGCCGGTGCGGCGCCTCGTACAGCACCGTGGTGCGGGGCTCGGCCGCGACGGCCGCGAGCCGCTCGCCCCGTTCGCGGCCCTTGCGGGGCAGGAACCCTTCGAACACCCATCGCCCGGTCGGCAGGCCGCTGACCACGAGCGCGGCCACCCCGGCCGACGGTCCCGGGACCACCGACACCGGGTACCCGGCGTCGGCCGCGGCCCGCACGAGTCGCTCCCCGGGGTCGGAGATCCCCGGGAGCCCGGCATCGGTCACCACGGCGACCGTCTCGCCGCGCGCGAGGCGGGCCAGCACGACGTCGACCATAGAGGCCTCGTTGTGCGCGTGCACCGCCAGCAGCGGGCGCGCCGGCACCCCGGCCAGTCCGAGCAGCTTCCCGGTCATCCTCGTGTCCTCGCACGCGATCGCATCGGCCGTGGTGAGGACGGAGATGGCGCGTGGCTGGAGATCGGCCAGGTTCCCCAACGGAGTCGCGACGAGGACGAGTCGGCCCGTCACGAGATCTGCAGCACGTCGCCCGGGGCCAGCGACCACCGCGCGAAGGCGCCCATCTCCGCCTCGATCACGCAACTGGCGCGAAGGCGCGGCGCGCCGATGCGCCACGGGGGCATGGCCCGCACGTCGAGGACCTCGAGGTCGTCACCGACCCGGCGGCAGTAGGCGACGTCGATGGCGAAGCGCATGCCGACGGTGTGGATGGCGCGCGCCGGCGCGAGCAGGAGCGCGCCGTCGACGCCGTCGCGGCCGAGCAGGCCGCGCCGGCGCTCACGGCGCGACGTCGCGACCTCGGCTGCGGCGAGCACCACCCCATCCCGCAGGAGCCAAGGCATCTCAGACGTTGAATCGGATCTCCAGGACGTCGCCGTCGACGACCTCGTAGTCCTTGCCCTCGACGCGCAACTTGCCCGCCTCCTTGGCCGCCTGCCACGAGCCGAGGGTGAGCAACTCGTCCCACCGGATCACCTCGGCGCGGATGAACCCGCGCTGCAGGTCCGAGTGGATCACGCCGGCGCACTCCGGCGCCTTCGCGCCGGCGCGGAACGTCCATGCGCGGCTCTCCTTGTCGCCGGTCGTGAGGAAGGTGCGCCGACCGAGGATCGCGTAGGCCGCCTGCGCGACGCGTGGGAGGGCACCCGCGCCGAGTCCGAGACCCTCGAGCAGCTCGGCCCGCTCGGCCTCGGGCAGCTGTGCCGCCTCCGCCTCGAGCTGGACGCACACGCCGAGCACGGCGACATCGCCGAGCTCCTTCGCGACGGGCGCGACGACGGCGTCCGCGTCCGCCAGCTGGTCCTCGCCGAGGTTGACCACGGCGAGCACGCTCTTGTTCGTGAGCAGGAAGAACGGACGAAGGTCGGCGCGCTGCGCTTCCGACAGACCCGACCGCCACAGCGGCGTTCCGCTCTGCAGCACCTTCGACGCGGCCTCGAGCGCTGCGACGTCCGCCGTGGCCTGACGGTCGCCACCCTTGGCCGCCCTGCGGCGCTTGTCGATCTGGTTGTCGACGGTCGCGGCGTCGGCGAGCACGAGCTCGAGCTCGAGCACGGTGAGGTCCTCGACGGGATCGCTCCCACCGGGCACGTTCGGATCGATGAACGCGCGCAGCACGAGACACACGGCGTCGACCTCGCGGATGCCGGCGAGCAAGCGGTTGCCGAGGCCGTCCGACGTCGAACCCGCGACCAGCCCGGCGAGGTCGGTGAACTCGACCGTGGCCGCGACCACCTTGCGACTCTTCGACATCTCGGCCAGCGCCGTGAGGCGGTGGTCCGGGACGTGCGCGATGCCCACGATGGTCTCCGTCGTGCTGAACGGATGAGGGGCCACCACCGCCGAGCCGCCGGTGAGCGCATTGAACAGGCTCGACTTGCCGGCGTTGGGCAGGCCGACGATCGCGAGGCGCTCCATTGGCACGACGCTACTGCCGACCGGTACCGTGGACGCCCGTGTCGAAGCGGACGGTGAAGAAGAAGATCAAGGCTCGCCGCAGCAAGGCGAACCACGGGCGCAAGCCCAACGTTCGCCGCGGCTGACCGCACCCCCTCGCCGGCGCCGAGCCCGACCGCCTTCCATGCTGGACCACGCATTCCTCGTCGCCGTCGACTCCCTTCGGCGGTCGTGCCGCGAGGCGATGCTCGATCTCGACGCCGGTGACGAGCGCTTCCAGACCGACCTGCTCGGCGGCGACCTCACCTGGGAGACGACGTGCTCCCTCCCCGGGGAGGGCAAGCCGCCCCGGGTGCGCGCCGACGTGACGCTCGACTGGCCGACGTGGAGCCAGACCGCGTACCGGACCTGGCACCTCGAGGGCGAGCTCGACGAGCCGCCCGAGCTCGGCCTCGAGGTCGTGCTGCGCCTCCAGGACCTCGCCGACGAGCCCGACCTCGGGGCGGTGCGCACCGCCCTCGAACCGGACGGACCGGAGCTCGGCCCCGACCGGCTCCACCTGACGACGCCGACCCTCGAGCGGACCTTCGACGACGAGCTGCAGGGCGGAGGGTGGGCGGTCGAGTTCGCCTACGACGGCACGCTCGAGCTGTCCGAGGCGGTGCTGGCCGACCTGGACCAGCTGGCCGCGGCGCTGGCCGCCTTCGGCCCGTGGCTGGCGTCGACCCTGGTCCGCCTCGGCGACCTGCACCTGGCCTTCCTCCCGCCCGGGTCCAGCGGCCGATAAGGGTTCAAATCCTCCCGGAAGCCGCCGATTGAACAATTGGTGATGCGCATCCTGCTCGTCGAGGACAACAAGATGAACCAGCTCGTCGCCCTGCGGATGCTGGACAAGATCGGGTTCCCGGCCGAGGTCGCCGGGGACGGCGCCAGCGCGATCGCGATGGTGAAGGCCCAGCCATTCGACCTGGTCCTGATGGACTGCCAGATGCCGGGCATGGACGGGTTCGACACCACACGGATCATCCGGGAGATGGAGCATGCCGCCGGCCTGGCCGGCACGCCGGTGATCGGCGTCAGCGCCAGGGCCGACAGCGGCGAGCGCGAGCAGGCCATCGCGGCCGGCATGGACGACCACCTCACCAAGCCGATGCGGGTCGACGACCTCCAGCGGGCCATCGAGCGCTGGCTCGGCGCACCGCCGCCGCCGGAGGGCAGGTCGGCGACCGAGATCGCCGTCCCCAGCACCTGACGCCGCGGACGCCCCGGGCGTCAGGGAGCTGACGCGACGGCCGCGGCCAGCGCGTCAGGGAGCTGACGCGACGGCCGCGGCCAGCGAGGCCAGCGGGACCTCGGGCCGGGCCCCGACGTGGGAGATCACCTCGGCCGCGCTGAGGTTGCCGAGCCGCGCGCACGTCTCGAGGTCCGCGCTCCGCGTGAGCCCGTAGAGGAAGCCGGCGGCGAAGAGGTCGCCCGCTCCGGTCGTGTCGACGACCCTCGGCGCCCCCTCGACCGGCACGTCGACGACCGGCCCGTCGAGCCCCTCGAACACCCACGCCCCCCTGGGGCCGCGGGTGACGCTGACGATCAGGCCCGGGCGGCGGACCTTCTCGCAGGCTGCGGCCAGGTCGTCGACCTCCATCAACGAGCACAGCTCGGTGTCGTTGCCGAGGATGATGTCGAGGTGGTCGGCGGCGAGATGGGCGAACTCGCGGCGGTGCCGGGCGACGCAGAAGGGATCCGACATCGACATCGCCACCCGCCGGCCGGCGTCGTGGGCGACCGAGATCGCACGCCGGAACGCCTCCTTGGCCTGCGGCTCGTCCCACAGATAGCCCTCGAGGTAGGTGACCGCGGCCGCGGCGATCAGCGCATCGTCGAGGTCGTCGGGCCCGAGCGTCGCCGCCGCGGCCAGGGTCGTGCACATCGTCCGGTCGGCGTCGGGTGTGATCAAGATGAGGCTGCGGCCGGTGCCGCCGGGACCGAGGGCGCGGGCGAAGGTCACGCCGAGCGCGTCGAGATCGGCGGCGAACACGCCCCCGAACCGGTCGTCGGCCACCTTCCCGATGAACCCGGCCCGGGCCCCGAGCGACGCCAGGCCGGCGACGGTGTTGGCGACCGAGCCCCCCGAGCGCTCGACCCCACCGGGCGCCCGGGCGTGGACGTGCTCGGCCACCTCGAGGTCCATCAGCTGCATCGACCCCTTGATCAGGCCACAGCCGAGGACCTGCTCGACCGTCGCCTCGACGAGCACGTCGACCAGCGCCGAGCCGATCCCGCACACGTCGAGCTCCGCCTCGTCCCGATGCACGATACGCCAGACTACCCGCACGGTGGCCCCGGCCCTTCCCGAGCCGGGTTCCACGCGGGCGCGCCGGCGGCAAGAATGACCGCTCATGGCCCTCGACCCGTACCGGCTGCCCACGACGGTCACGCCGGCGCACTACGAGCTGGCGATCGCGCCCGACCTCAAGACCTGCCGGTTCGAGGGCACGACCGCGATCACCGTCACTGTGCACCAGCCGGTGCGGGAGATCGTCCTCAACGCGGTCGAGCTCGACCTCCACTCCGCCGTGCTGACCGACGCCTCCGGCAGTCACCAGGAGGCGACGATCACACTCGACGAGGACCTCGAGCGGGCCACGCTCACGTTCCCGGCCGCGCTCGCCACCGGTGAGGGGCATCTCACCATCACGAGCACGGGCACGATCAACGACCGCCTGCGCGGCTTCTACCGCAGCACCTTCATCGACGGCGACGGTGTCGAGCGGGTCATCGCCACGACCCAGTTCGAGTCGACCGACGCGCGACGGGCGTTCCCGTGCTGGGACGAGCCCGAGCACAAGGCCACGTTCCGGGTCAGCCTGCTCGTGCCGACCGGCCTCCTCGGGCTGTCCAACACGTCGGCGGTCGAGGAACGTCCGACCGAGGGTGGCACCTGGGTCGAGTTCGACACGACCATGAAGATGTCGACGTACCTCGTCGCGTTCGTCGTCGGGCCGCTGGTCACGACCGATCCGGTGGACGTCGACGGCGTGCCGCTGCGGGTGGCGTGCGTCCCGGGGCGGGAGCGCCTCAGCGCCTTCGCGCTCGAGATCGGCGCGCACGCCCTGCGGTTCCTCGCCGACTACTTCGCCATCCCCTACCCGTCCGACAAGCTCGACCTGGTCGCCCTGCCCGACTTCGCGTTCGGGGCGATGGAGAACCTCGGCTGCGTCACGTTCCGCGAGACCGCCCTGCTCGTCGACCCCGACCACGCCGCCCGGATCGAGCTCGAGCGGGTGGCCGATGTCGTGGCCCACGAGATCGCCCACATGTGGTTCGGCGACCTCGTGACCATGAAGTGGTGGAACGGGATCTGGCTCAACGAGGCGTTCGCCACGTTCATGGAGCTGACCACGGTGCACGCCTTCCGGCCCGAATGGGAACGGTGGGTGTCGTTCAGCACGGAGCGCGCCGTCGCGATGGTGACCGACGGCCTGGCGTCGACGCGGCCCATCGAATACGAGGTGGTCAGCCCCGACGACGCCGAGGGCATGTTCGACGTGCTCACGTACCAGAAGGGCGGGGCCGTACTCCGCATGCTCGAGACCTATCTCGGCGCCGCACACTTCCGCGACGGCATCCGGCTGTACCTGGACCGTCACCGCTACGGGAACACCGAGACCACCGATCTGTGGGACGCGATCGAAGACGCTTGTGGCGAGCCGGTCCGGGCGATCATGGACAGCTGGATCTTCCAGGGCGGTCACCCCGTCGTCTCCGTGTCGTCGAGCGAGCGCGGGGTGGTGCTGAAGCAGCAACGGTTCCGCTACACGCCCGACCCGGCCGACGCCGACCAACTGTGGCAGATCCCGGCACTGCTGCGGCGGGTCTCGGGCCAGCACGGTCGGGTGCTGCTGAGCGGAACCTCGACGACGGTCGGCCTCAGCGGCGAGGGCCCCGCCGTCGTCAACGCGGGCGGATGGGGGGTGTACCGGACGCGGTATGCGTCGGCGCTGTTCGCCGACCTGCTCGCCCACCTCGACGATCTGGACGCGCTCGAACGCTTCAACCTCCTCAGCGACACATGGGCCGAGGTGCTGGCCGGGCAGGTGGGCGTCGACGGCTTCCTCGACCTGGTCATGCTCCTCGGCCGCGAGCGCGACCCGAGCGTGTGGGAGGTGGCGCTGGACGGGCTCGGCGCCTGCTACCGCGCCCTGCCCGATCCGTCGGGCCTGTCGGAGTGGGTGCGCGAGCTGATCCGACCGGTGTTCGACTCGCTCGGCTGGGTCCCGGCGCCCGACGAGCCCGACAGCGTCGCCCGCCTGCGCGGGCTGCTGGCGCAGGCGCTCGGCACCATCGCGGAAGACGACAAGGTCCAGGTCCAGGCCCGCGCCCTGCACGCCGAGGGAACGGCGCCGCCCGACCTGCTCGCCGCCGTCGTGACGATCATCGCCTGGACAGGTGACACCGAGGACTACGACATGTTCTGGTCCAAGATCCGCGGCGCGACGACGCCCCAGGACGAGGTGCGCTACCTGTTCCGCCTGCCGACCTTCCCGTCCGCCGACCTCCTGCTGCGCACGCTGGACGCGTCGCTCGACGGAATCCGCGCCCAGAACGGCGCGTTCATCATCGCCTCGTCACTGGGGCACCGGTCCGCCGGGCCGACCGCGTGGGGGTGGCTCACCCAGCACTGGGACGACACGCTGCTCCGGCTCCCCGACAACAGCCGCGGCCGGATGCTGGAGGGGATCGTCCGTCTGACCAGCCCCGAGATGGTCGAGACGGTCACCTCGTTCCTCGAGACGCACCCGTTGGCGAACGCGCGCAAGCAGGTCGCCCAGCTGACCGAACGCCAGCGGGTCAACGCCGCGTTCGTGGCGCGCCACGCGGGCGCGCTGGCCGCCCGCTTCTAACGCGTTCGCCTGTCGCGGGCTCTTGCGGGCTCTTGCGGGCTCTTGCGGCCGCGCTCCGCGCTCAGGCGAGCTGGCTGTTGAGCTGCCCGACGTCGAAGTAGTCACGCCAGAGCGTGATCTTGTCGCCGGTCACCTCCCAGACGCCCGCGGCGCCGATCTCGATCGTCTTGCCCGCGATCTGCATGCGGTCGACGCGCTCGTTCATCACCAGGTTGCCGGAGGCCGCCTGGCGGAGGACCTTGAACTCGACCGGGTTGTCGGGGCCGACGAACATCGAGAGCACGGCGCGGATCTCGTCGTGGCCCACGGCCTTGGACATGGGGACGTTGTCGTACTCGCAGTCGGGGGCGAGGTAGGCCATCGCCCCGTCGATGTCGCCACGCTCGATGGCGGCGATGAACTCGGCGACGACTCCTTCGGCGTTCACGGGCTGCTCCTTCGCTCGGGTGCACGCTTGGTATACCAACTGGGTGCACGCGGAGGTGTTCGCCGTGGACGCCACCTCCGTCCAGGTGTGCTGGGCGTCGTCGCCGCCGGGCCCGGTCACGGCTTCGGCGGGCGACACGTCGGTGACCGTCGAGAGCGGGCCGTCGGGCGCCGGAGGAGCGGTCGTGACCGGCCTACCCGCCGGGGCGACGGTCGAGGTCGCGGTGCGGCCTGCCGGCCGGCGGTGGACGCCACTCGGCCGGGTGGCCCTCCTGACCCCCCCGCCGGGGCCTGAGCTGTGCCGGTTCGCGGCGGTCAACGACCTTCACCTCGGAGCGCGGGTGTTCGGGACGGTCCGGCCCCTGCGCGAGCCCGGGCACCCGTTGCGCTGCGCGGTCGCGGCGATCGACGAGGCGGTGGCGTGGGGGGCCCGGGCGCTGGTCGTGAAAGGCGACCTGACGCAGAGCGGGCGGCCCAACGAGTGGTCGGAGGTGGCGGGCATCCTCGCCCGGCCGGGGGTGCCGGTCCTCACGATCGAGGGCAACCACGAGACCAAGCTGGCATCCGTCGACGGGCGGGCGATCATGGCCGCCCACGGGTTGGCGCTCGCGGTGCGGCCGACCGCCCTCGATCTCCCAGGCGTCCGCGTCGTCGGCGTGCCGACGGCGCGCTGGCACGGCAATCCGGGCTGGATCTCGCGGCTTGCGGTTGCGGAATCGGCGGCGCTGGTCGGTGGGGCGCGGGCCGCCGTGGTCGCGCTGCACCACTACCCGCAGCGGTTCCGGTTCCCGTCGCTGTACCCGCCGGGGATACCGGGCGACGTCGCCCGGCGGGCGTTGGACGCGTGGGCCGACGCCAACCCGGCGACGATGGTGATCGCCGGGCACAGCCACCGCCACCGCCGCCACGACTACCGCACGCTCGTGCTGGCCGAGTCCGGATCCACCAAGGACTTCCCCGGCTCCTGGACCGGCTACATCGTCCACGAAGGCGGGATCGTGCAGACGACGCGGCGGGTGCTCGACCCCTCCGTCATGGCGTGGACCGAGCAGGGGCGCCACGTGCTGGGCGGGGTCTGGGGCTGGTGGGCGCCGGGCCTCCGCAGCCACCGCTGCTTCAGCCACACCTGGCCGGCGTGAGCCCCGGCGCCGGGGCGTCGCCGGTCGGTCCAGGCGCGCCCCTCGCCGCCAGACGACGCAGCGGGCGCGGGGCTCCGGTCGGCGGCCGTGGGAGAGGACGCGGGACGGGGAGCGCCACTTTGGCCCCCCACTGCGACCGTCGACGGTTGGTGCACCACTCTGTGAGAGAGAACCTGACGGGCGGTGCCATCGTCGCCGCCGACACGGCCGGCGCGGCGCGAAGATCGCGCCACCCGACGCGAAAATCGCGCCCGAAGGCGGTCGGGTGCGACAAGTTGGCCATGTGGCGCGAAAATCGCGCCACATGCCGCTGCCAGCTCGGGTGAGGGAGCGCATCCGTCACAGCGGTCGGTCGGCTCACCTCCCGGAGCGAGGTTCAGCTGCCGGGCTCTCCGCCCTCGCCGGCGTCCAGCCTCAGCCGGACTCCTTCGAGCCG
>Ga0209415_10016116_pt1 | contig 12054 bp, 8 predicted proteins | sample PeaSoiSIISIP2007_FD_187696 | JGI IMG/M metagenome (GOLD analysis project Ga0209415, IMG submission 187696) | Peat soil microbial communities from Weissenstadt, Germany - SII-SIP-2007 (SPAdes) (version 2) | ecosystem: Environmental > Terrestrial > Soil > Wetlands > Peat | place: Germany... | reverse complement strand
CTGAGCCGCCTGGTTCTGCTGGTCGGTGGCAACGTCGCGCAACTCAGGCAGGTTCTTCAGCTTGTCCAGCATCTTGGCGGTCCAGCTCCGCAGTTCCTTGGCGTCGGCGTCCTCCAGAGTGAACTGGTATTGAGTGCGGCTGACGCGGTCTTCCACGGTCAGGTCCTGCACCGGCTGCATGTAGAGGGTGATGCCTTCCACACCCGCGATTTCCTGCTGCAAGCGCTTCATGATCGCCGTTACGTCGTCGGTGCGTTCATCGCGCGCTTTCAGGTTGATCTGCACGCGCCCGCTGTTGGGCGTGGTGTTGGTGCCATCGACGCCAATGAACGAAGAGAGGCTCACGACGTCCTTGTCCTTCAGGATGGCGGCGGCCAGGGCCTGCTGCCGCTGCGTCATGGCCGCAAAGGAAATGCTCTCTGGGGCATCCGAGATGCCCATGATCACGCCGGTGTCCTGCACCGGGAAAAAACCCTTGGGCACCACGATGTACATGTAGATGGTGGCAACCAGAGTACCGATGGTCACCAGCAGCGTCGCGGTTTGATGATTGAGGACGAACTTTACGCCGCGCCCGTAAAACGCAATGGTTTTGTTGAAGACGCGCTCCGACCAGTCATACAACCGGCTGTGCCTTTCCTGGTCCTTTTGGCGCAACAACAACGAGCACATCATCGGGGTCAGGGTCAGAGAGATGATGGCCGACAGCAGAATAGTGACGCTGAGGGTGACGGCGAACTCGCGGAAGAGCCGGCCGACGATATCGCCCATGAACAACAGCGGAATCAGGACGGCAATCAGCGACACGGTCAGCGATACGATGGTGAAACCGATCTGTCCAGCGCCGCGCAATGCGGCCTCCAGCGGTGTGTGTCCCTCCTCGATGTAGCGATCGATGTTCTCGATCATCACGATGGCGTCATCCACCACGAAGCCGGTGGAAATGGTGAGCGCCATCAGTGACAGGTTGTCCAGCGAATAGCCAAGCAAGTACATCACGGCAAAAGTGCCAACAATCGACAGCGGCACGGTGATGCTGGGAATAACCGTCGCGGCCAGGGTGCGCAGGAACAGGAAGATGACCATCACCACCAGGGCAACGGTGAGCATCATCTCGAACTGCACGTCCTTCACGCTGGCGCGGATGGTATTGGTGCGATCGGTCAGGATGGTGACCTTCACCGACGCCGGCAGGTTGGCCTGAAGCTGCTTCAGCCGCAGGGTAATGCTGTCCACCACCTTGATGATGTTGGCCCCGGGTTGGCGCTGGATGTTGAGAATCACCGCCGGCGTGGTGTTCATCCAGGCCGCCTGGTTCGTGTCCTCCGGGCCCATCACCACCGCGGCTACATCGGACAACCGCACCGGATTGCCGTTCTTGTAGGCGACGATGGTGTCAGCGTAGCTCTGGGGGCTGAGTAACTGGTCGTTAGCGCCGATGGTGAAGGACTGGCGGTTGTCCTGCAGTTGTCCCTTTGCCTGATCGACGTTGACCTGCGAGATGACGGAGCGCAATTGCTCCAGGCTCATGCCGTAGGAGGCCAGCGCCGTCGGGTTGGCCATGATGCGTACCGCCGGCTTCTGTCCGCCGCTGATGCTGACCAGTCCAACACCCGGGAGCTGCGAGATCTTTTGCGCGAAGGTCGTGTCGGCCAGGTCCTCGACTTGCGGCAGCGGCATGCTGTCCGACGTCATCCCCAGAGTCATAATGGGAGCGTCGGCCGGGTTGACCTTGCTGTAGATCGGTGGTGTGGGCAGATCGTTGGGAAGATAGCTCTGGGCTGCATTGATCGCAGCCTGCACCTCCTGCTCGGCAACGTCGATATTTTCTTCCAGGTTGAACTGCAGCGTAATGACCGACGCTCCGAAGGAGCTGCTCGAGGTCATCTGGCTCAGGCCGGGAAGTTCGCCAAACTGCCGCTCCAGCGGTGCCGTAATCGACGACGCAGTAACGTCGGGACTAGCTCCCGGATAAAAGGTGACGACCTGGATGGTCGGGTAATCCACCTGCGGCAGAGCAGAGATAGGCAGCTGACGGTAGGCCACGATGCCTACCAGTAGCAGTCCCACCATCAACAGCGACGTCGCGATGGGCCGAAGAATGAACGGCCGCGAAATACTCATGTCTGCGATCCGATATTGCCGGACGAGGTCCCGCCAGTTCTTTGATGGGCCGGGGCTTGTGGAGCGACCTTCATGCCCGCCTGCAATTTCTCCTGACCGTCGGTCACCACCCGGTCGCCTGCCTGTAAGCCTGAGGACATCACGACCGTGTTCCCTTGCGTGAGCGCAACCTGGACGGTGCGCATCTGGACGGTATTATTGCTGTCGACTACGTACGTGAAGGTGCCATCCGGCCCGCGTTGCATGGCGCTGGCGGGCGCGGTGATAGCGTCCTTGCGCTTCTCCAGCAGCAGGTGAGCATTGACGAACTGGTTCGGCCACAGCGCGTTGTCCGAGTTGTCGAACGTCGCCTTCAGTTGCACCGTTCCGGTGGTCTGATCGATCTGGTTGTTGATCGTCAGCAGCGTGCCCGTCGCCAATTTCGTCTGGTCATCGCGGCTGTAGGCGTCGACCTCCAGCGTGCCCTGCCGCATGTGCTGTGCGACCTGCTGCAACTGGTCCTCGGGGATGGTGAAGACCAGGGAGATCGGCTGTAGTTGGGTGATGACGAGCATCGGCGTCCCCCCGGCCGCGGTCACATAGTTCCCGGGGTCCACTTGGCGCAATCCCACGCGCCCGGGCACTGGCGACTTGATGTAGCAGTAGGTGAGGTTCAGCTTTGCGTTGTCGATGGCAGCTTTGTCGGCAGCTATCGTGCCTTCGTAGGTTCCGAAGGATGCTTCCAGCGTATCCAGGTCCTGCTTGGCGATGACGCCCTGGTCGTAGAGAACTTTGTTGCGGTCATACTGCGCCTTGGCGTTGGTAAGCTGCGCTTCGTCTTTTTGCAGATTGGCCTGGGCCTGGGCCAGCGCAACCTGGTAAGGCCGGGGATCGATCACAAGGAGCAGATCACCGGCTTTGACGTCCTGGCCTTCGCGAAAATTGACCTGCATGATCTGGCCATCAATGCGCGTCTTCAAAGAAACCGTATTAAATGCCTGCACCGAACCCAGGCCGGTGATGTACACGTTGAAATCGCCCTGTTTTACGGTAGCAACTCCGACCGGTACCGCCGGTGGCGGCGCATTGGCCTTTGCGCTCTTCGTCGCCGACTGCGAACTGCAGCTAGCCAACACGGCGCAAATGGCAAGCGCCATCGCCAACGTCAGGCACGCTCCCCAGAAGGCCTTGCCTCTCCGCCTTCCGAGGCAAAGGAATGCCCCTGTCTTCACGAACTCCTCCTCGTCAGCACATGCGACGTGCGCCCGACCGAAGCGTTACCGTCGCTCGTCCGATAATACGTAACTGCAACCTGGCGCTTCGGTTGCAGTACTATTAGAACACTAATATTAGACCCGACGGGGCCCGCAATCGCAGTTAAGAGTAAGTGAAGGAAAGTTAAGAAGTGTGAAGGCTGACAACACATCTCGAAACAATTCTTCACCGCACGCGCGACGAGGAAAAGGCAAAATAAACGCAGTGAATCGCCTGCTCATCGTCGACGACGACCACGCCCTGGTCAACCTGCTGAAGCGCTTCCTGGAAGGCGAGGGCTTCCGCGTGGACGCCGCCTATGACCACGCTTCCGGCTTGAGCACCGCCCTCTCCAGCGAGCACGAGCTCATCATTCTGGATGTGATGCTGCCCGGCGGCTCAGGGTTCGAGCTTTTGAAAGCGCTGCGCCAGCAGTCGTCCGTTCCCGTGCTTCTGCTCACCGCTCGGGGCGAGGCCGTCGATCGCATCCTCGGACTGGAGATCGGCGCCGACGACTATCTCGCCAAGCCTTTCGATCCTCGCGAACTGGTGGCCAGAGTTCGCGCCATCTTTCGCCGCACCCGCGAGCCAGCGCCCGCAGCCGCGCACAACGAGCACGACGAGGTGCTATCAGTGGGCGGCATCAGCATGTCGCTTGGCACTCGCACCGTCACCTGCCGGGAGGCGCCGGTAGACCTCACTTCCGTCGAGTTTAACGTCTTGGAACTTCTACTGCGCAATGCCGGCAGCGTCGTTACCCGCGAACAGATTGCAGAAGTAGCGCTGGGCCGTCCGCTGAATGCCTTCGATCGCAGCGTCGACGTGCATGTCAGCCGCTTGCGCAAAAAGCTGGGTGGTTGTCCAACGGCCGAGGACCTGATCCGGCCCATTCGCGGCATCGGCTACTTCCTGGCCGCCGAAACCCCTGAGAAGAGCCGGGCATGAACCGCCGTCTGTTCTGGAAGATCTTTCTGCCCTTCTGGGTCGCGCAAGCGATTTTGCTGGGCGCTCTGTATCTTCGCGTTCACTACCGCATCTCATCCGAACATCCCTGGTGGATACAGCCCGAACGCCGCGAAATGCCGGTGCTGGCGAACCTTGCCGTCCAGCGCTTTGAGCACGATGGTCAAGCCGGACTTTCGCAACTGCTGGACGGGCTTTCCCTGCCGCACCGCTCGCGGTTTTGGCTGGTCGATGGCAACGGCCGCGAGCTTTCCGGCCGCATCGTTCCCGATCGCATCCTGCAGGCCGCCGCAACCGCCGACCGTCAGGAAGGCTTATACCATTCCTACGAAGCCAATGTGCTGGCCTCGCGGGTGACGACGGACCGGGGGCAATATCTGCTGATCGCCGAACTCACGCCGCCACCGCTGTCGGAGCGCATTCCGGGCGACCTGCTTTGGACGTTGAAGCTGGGAACGATCTTCTCGGCAATCATTTGCCTGTTGATCGCGCACTATCTGACCAAGCCGATCGAGCGCATGCGCGATGCTACCCATGAACTGGCCCGCGGCAACTTGGACATCCGCGCCGGCGAAAATCTGGGCAATCGCCAGGACGAGATTGCCGACCTGGTGCGCGACTTCGACACCATGGCCGGCGAACTGCGCAATCAGATCCAGAGCGAACGCAACCTGCTGAGCGGCGTCTCCCACGAACTGCGCTCGCCCATCGCGCGCATCCGGTTGGCGCTCACGCTGGCGCGCGACGCCGACGATCACGAGCGCGCCGAGATGCTCGACCGCATCGAACAGGACACCATCCAGCTCGACTCGATGCTTGAGCGCATTCTGACGGTCGCGCGGCTGGAAAGCGGACAACAGAAGCCGAAGTTCGAGCAGTTGTCGCTCAACGACATAATTGACGATGTGTTGCACGATGCTAACTTCGAGGCCGCCGCAACCGGGGCCGCCATCAACTACCAAAACAACGGCGAGATCAAAGTGAACGGCGATGCCAGTCTGTTGCGCAGCGCGGTGGAGAACGTGGTGCGCAACGCGGTCTTCTATTCCGGCCAAGGCGGCAAGATCGACGTCAGCCTCGAGAAGACGGACGGTACGGCCGTGATTTCGGTTCGCGATAACGGGCCGGGCGTTCCGGAGAACGCGCTGCCACTGCTCTTTAAGCCGTTCTACCGCGTCGACGATTCGCGCGGCACCAACACCGGCGGCATGGGACTGGGACTGGCGATCGTGCGCAATGCCTTGGCCATCCACGGAGGCAGCGTGTCGGCGAAGAACGTGTCGCCGCACGGCCTTGAAGTTGACCTGCGCTTGCCGGTTACGCCCACACCCCACGGCAAGCGCGGCAGCTCCGAAGTGCGGCTGGCACAGGTGTAGGGACGGCCGCTGTTCGCTTTTCGCTTTTCGCTTTTGGCTCTTCGCTCTTAGCTTTTAGCTCTCAGCCAGAATTGCCATCCCGAGCACGGCCCGCTTCGGGCGGAGCCGAGGGATCTGCGGTTCGCTGCTGCTGCCCTTGCCTCTCCGGCGAAGAGCGAAGGGCGAACAGCGAAAAGCCTCCTTCCGTGATAGCTTATCCCTTCCGAAGGGGCGCTATGTTTACCAACGATCTCCTCAAAAACAAACGCATTTTGATCACAGGCGGCGGCACTGGTCTGGGCCGCGCCATGGCCGAGCGCTTTCTCCAGCTCGGTGCAACGGTTTACATCTGCGGACGCAGGCTTGAGGTCGTGCAGAAGACGGCCGCGGAACTTTCCGCCTCGACGGGCGGCCACATCGAAGGCTTCGCCTGCGACGTGCGCTACCCCGAAGACGTCGAGTCGTTCATCGAGAAATTGTGGGCCGCCGGCCCGCTCGACGTGCTGGTGAACAATGCTGCCGGTAATTTCCTGGCAAAGACGGAAGAGCTTTCGCCGCACGCCTTCGACGCCGTCATCGGCATCGTGCTGAAAGGCACCATCAACATGACATTGGCATGCGGACGGCGCTGGCTCAAGGATCAGCACAAGGGCGTCGTCTTGAGCATCACGACGACCTACGCCGATACCGGATCGGCCTACGTCGTTCCGAGCGCCGTGGCGAAAGCGGGCGTCGCGGCGCTGACGCGCAGCCTGGCGGTGGAGTGGGGCGGCCGCGGCGTTCGTTTTGTCGCCATCGCTCCCGGTGCGATTCGCACCGAAGGCGCTTTCTCGCGGCTGCTGCCCACGCCCGAGTTGGAAAAGGCGCTGCTCGACCACAACCCACTGCACCGATTTGGAACGCTGGATGAGATCGGGAACCTGGCGGCATTTCTCGTCAGCGATCAGGCGGGTTACATCAATGGCGAGATGGTATACATGGACGGAGGAGAGATGTTGGCCGGCTCCAGCAGCTTCAGCATGATTGGACGCCGGCTGCCGGACTCAGCATGGCAGATCATGAAGCCCAAGAAGGGGTAGGTGTTCGGTGGAAGGGCACGGCTTTAACTTGGCCGATAGCGGAGAATTTGTTTGACGTTTTTGGGTGGAGCACGCCTTCAGGCGTGCATGGACGATCGGAATACGAGGTTTGCGCTTTAGCGCCTGAGGTAATGCTTTCCTTACCTCAGCGGCTAAAGCCGACTAATAGAAGCATCTTCAGCTGCACCGCTGAAGCGGTGCTCCACCCTTTGGCGAACGTGACGTTGCCTAGAAAATTCTCTCGGCGTGACGATCCCCTGGCAACATTCTCATGAGCGAAAAGATCGCCATTTCCGATCTCGGCCCGCGCCAATTCCGCTCGCCGCTGCGGCTGGACGCGCTTGGCTCCATCGAAAGCACCTTCATTCACGACGGAATGTATTACCGCAATCCGTTCGAAAGCGACGGCCAGCTGTTCGAACGCGCGGGCCCGCGCGAACACCTCTTCTTTGAGCCGGCAAAGACGAAGGTCGCCATTGTGACCTGCGGCGGGCTTTGTCCCGGCCTCAACAATGTCATCCGTTCCGTCTATCTTCAGCTGCATTACCACTATGGCGTGCCCGCGGTGATGGGAGTTCGCTACGGCTACTCGGGATTTTCGTCGGAAGCTTCCAAAGCGCCGATGTGGTTGAACGCCGAGATCGTCAACAACATTCACCAGTTCGGTGGAACGCTGCTGGGCACCTCGCGCGGCCCGGTCAGCGCCGACATCATCGTCGACTTCCTGGAGCAGCGCGGCATCAACGTGCTCTTCACCGTCGGCGGCGACGGCACTCAACGCGGGGCGCACGACGTGGTCACGGAAATCCAGCGGCGCAGGCTGAAAATCTCCATGATCGGCATTCCCAAAACCATCGACGATGACGTGCAGTACGTGAACCGGTCGTTCGGCTACTTCACGGCAATTGAGAAGGCCAAGGACGTGATCGATTCAGCCCATGTGGAAGCGCACTGCGTCCACAACGGCATCAGCATTGTGAAGGTAATGGGACGCGATTCGGGCTTCATAGCCGCCGGAGCCACCCTGGCCAGCCAGGAAGTCAACTTCACGCTGGTTCCCGAGGTGCGCTTCAAGCTGGAAGGCGAGAGCGGGCTGCTGGCCGTGCTGCATCGTCGCTTGCTGGAGCGGCGACACGCGGTCATCGTGGTAGCCGAGGGCGCGGGGCAGCACCTGATGCCGCCGACCGAGAAGCGCGACGCATCCGGCAATCTGTTGCACCGCGATATCGGGATTTTCTTGCGCGATAAGATTCGCGATCATTTCCAGATGCAACGTTTTCCAGTGGTGATTCGCTACTTCGATCCCAGCTACTTTATCCGCAGCGTGCCCGCGTCTACCGTAGATTCCGTGCTGTGCGACTCCTTCGCGCGTCACGCCGTGCATGCCGCCATGGCCGGCAAAACCGATATGATCGTCGGCCTGCAGCATGGAGCGTTCATTCACGTGCCCATCCCGATGGCGACAACGCAGCGCAAACGGCTCTCCGGCGAGGAGTGGGCGTCGGTAGTGACGGCAACCGGGCAGCCGGACCTGGGCTAGCCAGGCGGCGTGTTTCTGTTGCCAAATGTGGTTCTTTTTGCCCTAGGCGAGGCTGACAGCTTGCGGTTCGCGGCTATAATCCGTGCCATGAAAAAGGTGCTGCTGCCACTGCTTCTCGTCACGATGGTTGTGATCGCCGTGCCGGCCTTCGCGAGCCATCATCATCACCACAATAACCACCATCACCATTCCAGTCACCACCATTCGCATCACACGAACTGAAGCACTGTCGCGAGTGGTAGGCGATCAACTGCAAGAATCGGGCCAGCTTCGCGCTGGCCCGAATGCATTTGCAACAGCAAAACGGAAATACGGTTCCGCACGCAGACATTATTCGGGCCGGATGCCAATGACTGCCATCATGCGGCCGGTCATGCCGAACTCGGCCCGGTGCGAGAAAAAGCGCGTGGTGTCGCAGGCGGTACATCCCTCAACCACGCTAATATGCTCCTCGCGCAGGCCGGCGACTTGCAGTTGACGCCGATTCGCTTCCACCAGATCGAGGTGAATTTCCGGCCCAAGATAGCCGTGTCCCGGCGCGCGCTGGTTCAGAAACAACAGCGGATAGCGCACGTGAATGGCATTGGAGTCGAAGACTTCTTCAAAGAGATCGCCGGCGTAGGAGAATTGCGACTCGAACTCGGCGCGCACCTCAGGGCCAACCTGATAACAGCAGCGCCGGATGCTGGGACCAATCGCCGCACGCAGGTCGCGGGGCAAGCTGCCGAACTGGCGGCGCATTTCGCCCACACCCTTCTCGGCGATGCGCGCCACCGTCCCGCGCCATCCGGCATGGAGGGCGCCCACGACGCGCCGCTTGATATCAGCCACCAGCACTGGGACGCAGTCGGCGGTCTTGACCGCCAGCAGCAGTGCGGGCGTATCAGTGATCAGGCCATCGCCACTCAGTGGTTCGTGCGCGGCCGCGTCTACACGATGGACAATCGCCGAGTGAATCTGCTTGACCTGCAACAGCGGCCGGGGATCGCCGTGTGCGTCGGTCGCGCCCAGCGCGGCCAGAAACATCCTGCGATTGCGCTCCACGTTGGCCTTCGCGTCGTGTGACGTAAGACCGAGGTTTAGCGCCTTGTCTCCATAGCAAGAGGAGACGCCGCCTTGGCGCGTACTGAAGCCATGCACCAGCCACGGCAACGACGCGAAGCTTGGCGCGCGCAGGATCTCGAGTGTACCGGCGATGCGGGGCTGGCTACCAATGTCTTGCGCTGATTCAGGGGTGCGACGAGAGGCAGGCACAGTGTGATTCTAGAGCACTATAGGGTGGAGCACCGCTTCAGCGGTGCAATTGTGTTCGGCAAAGGAACCGGCTTTAGCCGCTGAAGTAAAGAAGCATTACCTCAGGCGCTAAAGCGCATCCTTTCTGGCGCCCGTGGACTGCACACCTGAAGGTATGCTCCACCCGTCTCCCGACCAAACATGACGCTGGCCACCCTCACCTTATCACCCGGCTACAATCAAATGCTCGATGCTGCTTTACTACATCACGGACCGCAGAGGGTTCGCGGGAACGAACGCCGAGCAGCGCTCCGCATTGATGCGGAGAATTGCCGAGGCTGCTCGCGCCGGGGTCGATTACATCCAGCTGCGCGAGAAAGACCTTTACTCGCGCGATCTCGAGCGCCTGGCAGGTGAGGCGGTGCGCGCTGTGCGTGACAACTCGAGTAACGCAAAGCTGCTGATCAATGGCCGCGCGGATATCGCGCTGGTCTGCGGCGCCGACGGCGTACACCTGCCGTCCGGCGAACTTCCCGCATCCGAGATTCGCACGCTATGGATGAAATGCTGCCATCGTGAGCCGCTCATCGGCGTCTCCGCTCATTCGTTAACTGAGGTGCGCGAGGCCGCGACGCAGGGCGCAAGTTTCGCCGTGCTCGCGCCGATCTTCGAGAAGGTGCAGCCCGATGTGAAAGGAATCGGTCTCGATGCGCTTCGCGAGGCGGCGGGCGAACGGGGAGGTGTCGAAGCACGTCGATTTGCCGTGCTAGCGATGGGCGGAGTCAATCTCACCAACGCTCGCACTTGCCTCGAAGCAGGCGCTGCCGGATTTGCTGGCATCCGGCTCTTCCAGAGCGGCGATCTCTTGGAAACCGTACGGCGGTTGCGTGAGTTGTAAGATTTTCTGCGTCCAACTCGCCCCGCCCTGACTACTACTCTCTCTCCGCGTCCCGCGCCAGCGCCTTCAGCAGCATGTTGATCAGCGCCAGCACGATTGCTCCCCAAAATGCCGGCCAGAATCCGCGCACGACAAAATCCGGCGACAGCAAGGCCGAGGCGAACATCAGCATGAGAGCGTTGATCACCAGCCAGAAGATGCCGAGCGTAAGAATGCTCAGCGGAAAAGTGATGATCTTCAGGAACAGGCCGAGGGTGGCGTTCACCAGGCCAATCACCACGGCCGCGATCAGCGCAGCCATGAAGCCGCGCACATGAAATCCCGGCACGAGGTGCGAAACGACCAGCAAGCTGATCGCGCTCAATAACCAGTTCAGCAGCAGACGCATAAGCTTCCTTTCCAGCCTATATAACTGGGCCTGTGTGCCATCAGAATGGGATCGCAACCAGACGGCCGGGGCGAATTGACGCACTTCTCAGCCGCTCAGATGCCTTCCAGCACCGCCTTTAAGTACTTCCAGAAGCCTTCCACCGAGGATATCTCGACGCGCTCGTCGGGGCTATGCGGACCCACAATCGTGGGGCCGAACGACACCATCTGCATGCCGGGATACTTCTCGCCGATAACGCCGCACTCCAGCCCGGCATGCATTGCGATCAGCTTGGCGGGATGCCCGAAGACCTTCTCGTGCACGGATTGCAACTTGCGAACGATGTCGCTGGTGGGCTCCGGCTTCCAGCCCGGATAGCTGCCGGTATACTCCGTCTCAAAGCCCGCGAGCCGACACGCGGTCGCCACCATACGCGCGACCGCTTCCTTGCTGGCGGCAATGGCGCTGCGCTGGCTGGTGACAATCTCGATCACATCGCGCTTAAGGGCCACCGTAGCCAGATTCGTGGAGTTCTGTACCAGTTCGGGCACATCGGGACTCATCGCCAGAATACCGTGGTGCAAGCTGGCCAACAGATCCACTGCCAGCTTCGCATCGCTGGCATCGAGCACTTTTTCCGGACGCATGACTTTCTCAACCGTGATCTGCAATTCCGGATCGAAGCTGCCAAGATCGGCTTTGTAATCGGCTTCCAGCTTGGCGGCGAGCGACTTCAGTTCCTTTTCGCGAGCCGCATCCAGCAGAATCGTCGCTGACGCTTCCCGCGGAATCGCATTCTGCGCACTGCCGCCGGTCAGATCGGCAATCTCTACCGGCAGGCGTTCCATCAGGGTCTGGAGTGTACCGCCAAGAATCCGCAAGGCGTTGCCGCGACCCTGATGGATGTCCACACCCGAATGGCCGCCCTTCAGGCCGAAAACCTTGATACGCCAACCGGTATCGCCCGTGGCAGGCCGCAGCGTAACTTTCCGCCGCGCCGTGGTCTTCACGCCTCCCGCGCAGCCGATGCAGATCGTGTCCTTCTCTTCGTTGTCCAGGTTCAGAAAGTATTTCGACTTCAGCATTCCGCCGGGAAATTCCGCCGCACCGGTCAGCCCCGTCTCCTCATCAATCGTGAAAACAAACTCCAGCGGGCCATGCGCGATGTCGGTGCTCTCCATTACGGCGAGCGCGGCTGCCACGCCAACGCCGTTGTCGGCGCCCAGAGTGGTGCCTTCTGCCTTCAGCCAGTCGCCATC
>Ga0209415_10016115_pt1 | contig 12054 bp, 8 predicted proteins | sample PeaSoiSIISIP2007_FD_187696 | JGI IMG/M metagenome (GOLD analysis project Ga0209415, IMG submission 187696) | Peat soil microbial communities from Weissenstadt, Germany - SII-SIP-2007 (SPAdes) (version 2) | ecosystem: Environmental > Terrestrial > Soil > Wetlands > Peat | place: Germany... | reverse complement strand
AGATCGGCTGGTAGCTGAATTTGTGACTGCCGACGCTCGCGGCGACGGCGCTGTAAACGGAGACGCAGGTCTTGAGGTTGTCATAGGCATCTGCCGCCGGGAGGTAGGACGTCGAGACCGGCGTCTGGCGGGTTTGAATTTCAATTCCAGTGCCGCGCAGCGCGGTGAACTCGCCCGCTCCCTGAAAATTGTAATGAACGTTGTCGAGCGTGGTGATATGTGGATCGCCCCACCCGCCCTGCCCGCCGGGCACGTAGTTCAAGAAGTAGTTCCGCTGACAACTGCCGCTGCCATTGGTGCCCGTGATGCTCGAGTCCGTCGCCATGACGCTAAAGGATGCTTGTGCGGTCGGATTGTTGCCGCTGAATTGTAAGTTGTTCGAAGAGGTCGACGGCGCAAGCTTCAGCGTGCCGCAATTCACCGTGGTACTGGTAGCTGAATTCGTAGACGAGCAAATTCCGCTCGCCGTGGATGACCACACTACCGTGGGTGAGGCAGGGCAAAGCGCAAGCTCATTTGAAATTGCCGTGCCCGTTAGATTGTCGTCGTAAGTGATGCTGGGTTGGGTCCCGTTCACACATTGAGCGACATCAATGCTGGGATCGGTGTTTGGGTTCGCGGGAGGACACGCGGCGATCACGTTGCCGCCGTTAAGCAAGGCAAGCAGCGGCAACAAGCCGCGAATCCAGCCGATCCTAAGCGCCTCCAAGGGAGGCCGTTCATTCCTGCTCATGCGAGTCCTCCTAATATGGTTGATTTTGTGCCCTGCTCCTAAGGTGTGAGTTGAACTCATGCGGACCCCTCCTTGGATTCGGACGGCTTGCTGGATGAACGCGTGCGTGCCTTCGGCCGCCGTTCTGCGCCGGCCTCATTGTGCGCTTCGGCGAGCGCCTGCTCCAACTGTTCCACCCTTCCCGCGAGTTCCTTGACGGAATTCACGAGCAGATAGGTGAGCAAGGACGCGTCGTAGACCCGCAGATCTTTCAGATCGGGCTCTTGGTTCACATTGCCGGGTACCCGCGTAATCATCTCCGGCAGGATTTTTTCAATCTCCTGTGCGATCACGCCGACACCTGCTTCCCCGGCCCGGGTGCCGGCCCGACCGTTGTAGCGAAAGCGCACGGGCCGCACGCGCCGCAACTGGGTCAGCCCGAGTTCCAATTCGCGCACATCCTCTTTGAGCCGCGAGTCGGAAGGCAGCTGCCACGAAGCGGTGCCGCTGGATTTGAACGCGTCGCCATTGACCTGCAGGACTGCGGCGCCGGCCGTCGGCAGGTCGGCGTTGCCGGCCACAATCACATTCCCAGCCGGAGAAATTCCCAAGCGCGTTGCAGTGCCATTCTGGCTGATGGTCACCGACTGCCCGGCCGCGGCATTGAGATAAACGTTGCCATTGGGACCCTGCCGCAGGGCAAAATCGCCATCGGAGGCGTGGCTCCTGTGGGCAAAGACTGCATAGGTCGAAAAGGCCCCGGTATTGCCGTTGCAGCACACCGCGTTTCCGAAGCGAACCTGATTGCCGACATTGGTATTGTCGCTGAGATTCACCTCGAACCCATACGTTGGCGGAGTCGCGGCGGCAAAAGTGCCGATGCCGACGCTGCCGCCGCCGTAGGCCACCGCACCGGCCGTACCGACGGGCTGGAAAAAGAGTCCGGCATTGACCTGGGTGACGACGTTCGACAGGGTGCTGAATTCGCCTTCAATGGCATGCATGCGGGCATTGATGCCGTTGGTGCCGCCGGCCTGCACCGTATCCACGAAATCGGTGTAGTCCTGCCACACAAACTGGGGCGTATAGGTGATGCTGGTCATTGTGATCTCTCCTGCGATCGTCTCAATTCATTCATGGCTAGGGCTCGATTCGATAGTGTTGAAAGGTGGCTTGGGTCGCTATCCGATCCCACCGGGGCGGTCGCCTGAATCCGTGCACGTAAGCGCGAATGGACTTGGTCACTGCGCTGGTTCCCAAGGGATGATAGGCGTCCAAGAAATTCATCAGATCATCGTACTGATCCTTGGTCAGGGTCGGTGCCGCCGCGCCCGGCGGCGCCGCGATCGGCGTGATGGCAAATTGGTAGGGATCCGAAAAGTCATTCAACGAAAATGTCGCCACCGCGGCGACTGCGCCCGCAACGGTCCCCTGAAAGACCTTCGATGTCATACCGGGTTTATCGGTGGGATCGGGAAGCGCCGAGGACAGATTTGCCTGCGCGGGGCAGGCCGCTTCCGCTCCCCAGTCGAGCCGTCCCGCAACCGCAAGCTGTGGCCTGATCGAAAGCTCAGACAATGCGTTGATCGCCACCTCGAAATACGCGGCGTTGGGATTGGTATTCGAGACTAGGTTTATCGGGGGACCGGCGGCGGGATAACTCGCCATGTAAACCGCCTCGCCGCCGGGGTCGCTTGGGCCGCGGTGCCAAACGAAACCGAACCCCGCCTCAAGCGCGTAGCCGGCCAGCCGATCCGCGCTCACCACGGGATGGCGCGCGAGCAGCGCGCGCCCCACGCCTAAGAGCGAGGGATCATTGGGCGTGTAGCCGCCGATTACCTGCAGTGCGCCCGTGACAGAGTCGGCTGTCAAAGCCGTCAACAGCGCCGTCAGCGCGGTGGCAAGCGCCGGCTGGACTTGGTTGCTGACGCCCGCGGCGAAGACGGCCCGCGGGTCGGTGAAGGCCTGCAAAGTTGCCGGATTGAACCCAGCATCGGGCGGCCCCGCGGCGGCAAACTCCGTCGCCATGAGCATCCCTTGCCCGCTGATCCTTGCGTACTGCCATAGTCGTTGCAAGGGTCCGGCGGTAATTTCAAAGCGGTTTCCCTCCGGCACCGAAAGGTAAACGGACGCGGGATAGCGTCGGCGTTCGATGTAGGAGAAGCCCGCGAGAAATGCGAGCGCGCCGAGTCGCCCGGCCGTCAGGGACGCGGAGCTCGGCGCCACCACCAATCCGCGCCCGACCACTTGAAGATTTGTTGCCGCCGGATTGTAGGCCGACAGCACCGTAATTCGCGGCGCGCCGGGCTCAAGCGCGACCCGCGATGCCAGATTGAGCAGCGCGGTTTCGAGCGCGAGTTGCATCTGGTGCGGAGCCGGCGCGGCAGGCGTGATGGGCGCGTAGTCGATGGCCGCACTGTTGCTGGTGACGAGATATGCGACACGAAAATCCGCCTCCGGCGCGCCCGACATCGCAAGCTCCGTGGCGTTCGCCGTGCCGTCGCCGCCTAAAATGTCGCAACCGTCGAGCGTTTGAGGCGCAAAGATGATGGGGATGGAGCCCTTGAGCACGGTGACACCGTCCGGCAAGGTGCATCGCAGTGCGATGGTGGCCGTGCCCGCGGCGGTACCGGTGACAATGATCGCGCTGCTGGTGGGACCGCTCAAGCTTCCCTCGGCCGGTCCATCCGGCAGCAGGCTCCAGTCGAGCGAGGGATCAACGCCGTCCACCGGCAGCGGTACCGGACGCTTGATCGCGATCGTCACCGGCACGTTCAAGGGGATGATCTGGCGTCCGGCGCTGTCCGTACCCGGGTTGGTGCCGACCGCGAAATTGCTCGCCCACAGTTGCAGATCATCTCCTGCCACCGCGACGAGTCGCAAAAATGAACGCGACGCCGGATAGAAAACGAAGGGCGCGCCGCTCTCGAATGCGAGGGCGGCGAGCAACCCTAGGCTAAATCCAGGCCCCACCACACCGAGACCGACGCGCAATGCGAGACCCAGGTTATCGTTGGTCGTCGCGGCGCCTGCCGGCACGGCGCGGAATGCGCTTTCAATGACCAAGGTAGAGGTCGGCGACACCTGCGCCAGCCGCGCGGCCAATTGTTCGAGCATGAGGGCCGTCGCCAACACCATGCTGCGGCTCGATGCCGCGGAGAAATGGTAGTTGCCGCCATCCGGCTCGCTCAACAAGGCCGCGGCATTCGCCAAGAGGGGTTTCGCGCTGCTGGCGTCAGGTTCGACCGCCGGCATCGTGCCGTCGGATGCAATGCTTTGACCGGGCGATAGCGCACCTGGAATCACGCGAATCCAGCGGGAGGCGCAGAACCGCGTGCTGTCGGTCTCATCGACATCGAATTGCACCAGCTTGGGCGGTGGGTCAGCCTCGCCCAGCAGCAGACCCACGACATCCGCCTGCGTGGAATTGCGGAGCGTCAACGCCTTCACACATCGCCGCACAGTCGGGTGGTTGGGCAGGCGCCAGGGCTCGTAGATTGCGAGACGTTGCCGGTAACGCGTGTCGCTCTCCCCCAACACGGGCGAAAAACTTCGCCGTGCCACGCGGGAGATGCGCACCTCGTCGATCTTTCCGGCGAACGGCGCGGTCAGCATCGGGCTGTTGCCGATGGTAATGGATGCCGTCGTCGCCGCCGCGGCGAGATTGGCGAGCGGCGTCTGCCCTACCGCCACACCGTCGACATACAGCAGCGCCACATTGAGGTCGCGGTCCACGACACCGGCGATGTGGTGAAAGTTGCCATCCGCCAGTTCCCGGTTCGCATCTACCGTCACGAGCGTCCCCGAGGTATCGCCCAGGATGAAGCGAAGATTGTCGGGAATGCCGCGATAGGGACCCAGGCACAATGCCCATCCGGCCTCGTTTCCAGCGGCTTCACCGTCGCGCAGGCCCGCGGATCTCGAGGCGATCACCGCACGCGCGTAGTCAGCACTCACCGATTCGGCATTGATGAACGCCTCCACTGCAAAACTGGTGCTGGCATTGAAACCCCATGCGGCGTCACCGGGGATCAAGACGGAAGCCGGACCGCTCGATGGCATCAAGCAGGGTTCATAGGCGGCAGTGATCTTGAAGCGCGCATATTGCGTGGTGAAAAAGCTCGCTGGCAGCCCGTACCATTCGCCGAAATAGTCGATCGCCTCCTGCGCGGAACGGCCGGCGGCCGTGAATTTAGTGATAGTTTGCGAGGGATCGTTGCTGTTGGTGGGATCGAGGGGGATAAATCCGTAGCAGGCGGTGGTCACCGCGCCTTGCACCGACAGCGGTGCTTGGTCATTGACCATCACCGGATGCAAAGCGCCGTCCAACCCCGGCTCTAAGATGGCGCCCTGCCGGTAACCGAAGCGCGCGTAGGGGCCCGCCGCCACCAGCGTGGTGCCGAGAGATCGATTCCAAGTGCCATTGATCAACTGGGTCTGGAAATCCGCCTCCGCGGCGCAACGGGTATGGGGCAGCGGGTCACCCGGGAATTCCAGCCCGCTGTTGAAGCGTGCCGGCGTGCCGCGCAGCGCGCCTCGGTTGAGTGCGAAATGCGCGCCCGTGTCCTCGTCAATCCAGTCTTCGGTTTCATCTAAGTGATACAGGCCGAGGGTGAATGCGTCAGGCGTGTAAGGGCGCGCACTCGTACCGAGTACCGTGGCGAAGTCGCTGCGGGCCACATTGGAGATCCGCACCTCATCGATCACGCCGTTAAGATACGGCACGCCCTTCAAATCGCCGCCCAACCCAATCGCGGCACCGGTATCCACCACGCCGAGCCTACCTAAGGGCGCGGTGGCGGCCACAATGCCATTTAGCAGCACCGCGGCTTGTTGCGCGACCGGGTCGATGACGCCGGCCACGTGAAACCAGCCGGTGGGCAGTGCCGTGTTGGCCGCTGCCTGCACCACGTTTCCGGCCACATCCGTCAGCGTAAAGGCGAGGAGCTGGACGGCGCCCGATGGCTGGAACGCGAGCGACCAACCGGGCAAGCCTGAGTTGGCGTAGTTCGGTCGTTTGACGGCGAAGACCACCGTCTGGCCGGCGGCGGGGGGCGCGCTTAAGTTGGCGAACATCTCCACCGTGAAGCCGACGGTGGGATCGACCGCAAAGGCAATGGCGTCGGGAATGACGATCCCGCCCGGCGTGATTTGGCAGCCTTGGCCAAACCGCCCGGCAACGCCGCGCGTGGCTCCCTGGCTCGCGCCGGGATTTTGCGATGCCGCGTCCAGGACGGGCGCAACCGTGTCATCGAAATGCCAAAGCGCAACGGTATCCGGATCTTGGTCGAGCCGATAGGCCGCGGGCAGCAGGCGCGGCACGCTCCGCCCCTCGCCAATCCAATCGAGACTGCGGCCGCGAGCCGTTGCCAGGTGGCGCTGCGCGCGAATGTCGCGTGCCAATCCCGCCAGCGCCTGTGCCTCTCCGGTTGCGACCCAGAGCAGACGCGCGCCATGACCGAGCAGCGCGGTCAAGGTCCATTTGTCCGGACCCGAGGCTTGCCCCGCCGCGGGCGGCGGAATCTCGCTCACGGTTCGCAGCGTGAGATTGGGGTCATTCGGCAAACCGGTAATGCCAAATGTCATTCCCGCGAGCGAGCCTGAGGGCACCAGCAACGTCGATGTTCCGGATCCGGCGACGCCGTCATAGGCGATCCGCACCAACGCCGGCCCATCGAGCTGATCGGCCTTCAAGGTCAGGCTATAGGTGGTCAGAATATCTTCTGCCTGCAACCCATAGAGCGACAGAAACGAGAAGAAATCGTACGGCAGTACGGCGGAGACGCCCGCGGCCGCGCTCCCCAGCGGCAACGCCTGCGTGGCGGTCGCGCGAGCATACGGCGCCGTGGCATTCTTGAGCGCCACATCAAAGGGGGCCAAGATCACGGCGCTCACGTGGTGAGCTCGTTAAGCGTCGAGGTCGAGTCGAACACGGCGACTTCGGTTTGCGTCAGCGCGAGGTTGCCGCCGCAGGAGGCTTCGATGGCCGTGATGTTGGTCGGATCGCCAAATGTGGCGGGTGGACCAAAGGTGATCTCGCCGTAGCGAGGCGGCGCGCGGCGGAGCCTCAAGTTCTCGACATCCGTGACGCCCGGCAACTCCGTGAGCGTTCGCAACACCTGCGAATACAATACCGCGCCGCCGAGTCGCAGCGTACCGATATAGGTATTGAGCGCCACGAGCGCCGCCGCAATCACGGTACCCGAGTCCGCGTCTTGGTCCAGTATCAGCTGCGCGCGCACCGCCACTTCGACCGAATCCGCCTCGACGAGCGTCGGAAAGGTGGAAATCGGCCGGATGGGTTCGAGCGCCGCGAGGATTTGATCCTGCAAACCGGTGATCTCGTTCGGCGCGCTGCCGGCGGATTCCCACAGCACACCGCGATTCGCCGCCACGATAATGGAAAAGAAATAGGGACTGCACACATCCCTCGGCAACTGGAACAAGGTATCGCCGAAGCACACCGCGCCGAAGGGCGGGGCCGGCGTGTCGAGACCCCCGTAAGGGTCGCTGACCAGCGCGTCGCGGACACCGTCGAGGCTCAATACCACGGCCCGGATCGCATCCTGAGTCCACTGGGTGCGCGGCTGCGCTTGCAGCGCCTGCCGGTAGGTGCCGTCATCGATCGATTGATCGCCGCCGGTGAAGGGGGCCGTGTTCTTCACGAGCACGAAGCTGGGATCGAAACTCAGATAGCGTGAGGCGAAGGTGGGATTGATCCTCGCGAGTTGACCGGCGCCGATGTTGCCCGCCGCGCCCGGCAACACCGCGGTGACGGTCACGCTGGCGGTGGCGGCGGCCGGCTGCGTCGGGTCGTTCGTCAATGTGACGGTGGCCGTCAGTTGAAACGAGATCGAATTCGTGGGCCCCGTATCGATGAGGGTGCCAATCGGCAGTATGAGCACCGCGCCGGCGGGCGCGCTCGGTGCGAGCTTGAAGGTTGCGAGGCCGCTCGCCTGCAAGTTTGCGCGCACGAGGCCCAAATCGGCGCCGAGCAGATCGAGTGCGTTGCCCACCGCCGTGGAAGTAAATCCGCTGTGATAGACATCGTCCAGCGCCATCCACAGCAAGGCGGCGTCCATTCCTGTGAGTTCGAGGATCTTTCTGATCGTGCTCGAAGAACGCAGATCGATATCGGGTCCAAAGGACAATTGCGCGCGCGCGAATGCATCGCTCAAGATGGCCTGAAATGGCTTGACGGTGAACCCTTGGGGTGTCACGCCGTAGGTGGTGCTATCGCTGGCGCCGGGGACTGCGATGGTTGCACTCATCGGTTAGGGTCCTACGCCTTGAATGCCGGCGATGACCTGATCGTTTAATCGGGTGTCGAACCGTACGTCGAGCGACCACTTGCGCGATTGCCGCTGCTCCAGGAGCTGGGCCTGTTGATCCGCCGCCGTGAATTGAGGATGGATCGTGAGCCACTCGGGATCGCTGACAAAGGCGATGGCCGTGATCTGGCGGATGCGCGGCTCCTGCGACAACGCTTTCACCACGCACATCCGGATCAGCTGCTGCATGCGGGGAAACGAGGTCGGCGTCGCCAGCGTTTTGATCAGGTCGAAGCCAAACGAGGTATTGAATATATCGCTGCCGAGATTGGTTCCGACGAGTATTTGAATACCCTGCGCCAGTTCGGCCTTGCCGGCGATCAGGGGCAGATCCGCAAGACCATCCGCGCCGGCTTTGATCGCAAAGTCATTCGCGGTCAGGGTCAGCGTCCGCCCATAAGGATCGGCGGGCGCGAATGGCGCCGCTTGCGCCGGCAGGGAAAATTGCGCCAGCGCAGCGGCGTAATCCGATGCGGCTTGCGATTGTGCGGCGGTTTCCGAGTCGATCATGCGCGTGGTTCCATGTGCTTATTCATCGACTTCCAACAGTGTCTGACCCGCGCTCGCGATGCTCCACGTGCCGGGGCCCGCAGGGTTGACCGTGAGTCCCGTGGCATTGTCGAGCAGCGCTCCCACTTCGCCGATCGAGAGCAGCGTCGATACGCCGGCCTGCGCGGGCGAACTGGTGCAGGGTGAGGGGTTGCCGTTGGGCATCGTCGCCGTACACGGCGTGATCAGCCGCGGAGATGGGGCTGGGGGTCCGAAGACGAGACCCGCCTCCATTCCGGAGGTGATGGCTTGGGATCCACTAATCTCAAGCTTGCTGCTTCCGCTGGAGAATTGGATCTGGCCAGCATGACTGCACTGAATGATTCCACCGGCTACGACGACATTGGGCATTTGGTTCTCTCTTTAGCTTCCGATGCTGACTTTGCCGCCGCCGACCGTGAGCTTGACGGTGCCATCGGTCATTTGGACTTGACCATTGCCGACCGTCACGGTCGCCTTACCATCGGTCATCGTGATCTGACCCTGCTTGAGGGTGATCTGCGTCGCGTTGTCATCCGATTGGATGGTCAACGTCCCATCGCTGCCGGGCGTCGGACGGGTTCCCAAGTCCGACAGCAACCCCGAGCCAATGTTGAGGGTCATGCCGGCGACTTCGATCACCCGCAACCCGTCCTGCGTCGTCAAGTCATTTACGGCGGAGCCGCTGGGCGTGCCATCCTCATCCACTTCCGTCGGCAGACACAGCCACCAGTCGCCGATCTCATTCGGCGGCGGGGTCATCTCGTCGGTCCAAACGAACCCCGCGGAGACCGCATCCTCTGGTTCATTCCAGCGGTGCATGAGCAGCGAACGCATGCCGGGATAGACCGGCACCACCAGCCCGCAATTGTCGAGCGCAAACGGAGATGAAATCGGTTTGTTGTTGAGCGGCACGGGCTTGTCGCGCAACGTTGCCTGAATCGACGGCGAGACCATGTCCGGCGTCGTATCGTAGCCAAGATTGAAGGTCGCGGTCACATCGCCCGCGGTGTAGCTGTCCACATCGCCAATGTCGATCGCGGGCCGGCTGCGCTCCCGTCCCGTGAGATTCTGGCCGAGCTGCCGCGCCACCAGAGAAGCGCTCGGCCTGCCGGCCTTTTGCGCATCATCCGCCGTCGCGCCCGGGCTGAGCGCACGCCCGACGCAAGTGTAGCCGCCGTAGCGCGAGAGCTTGTGCGTAATGGACTGGATCCGATACGTGCTGGTGCCCAGCGTCACCACGTCGTTCGGGCGCAGCGCCGGAATGCCGGCGATGTCGAAGTCCTGGCCCTGCATGGCGGCCGCGGCAGCCTTGGCGCCTCGGATCACGAACGGTTTGCTGGTGGCGCCATCGTCGATCGGCGTGGTTTGCGTGGCGCCCAGCGAATCGGGAACACCCATCCAGAGCTTTCCGTCCTTCGCCTGCAGATTGAAACAGGCCATTGCAGCCAGCTGCTTGAGCGCACTCAAGGGCGTGCGATCCACGAACGTAATGGTGTCGATCGTCGGCCCCGGGTCCGAAATCTGGACCCCCACATTCGCCAGTTTGCAAATCGCTGTGGCCGCATCCTGGACCGTCTTGCCCTCGTAATTTTCGGCAACGAGATCCACGGGCCGTTGCAAACTGTCGAACACCAGATCGACGCCGGTGAGCGTGGTTTCATACCACTGATCGCCGGCTACCACGCTGGCTTCGGTCAGCAGGCCGGTCATCACTTCCGTGGAATTTCCGTCGTCGTAACCCAGCGTGATGTGCACGATGGTCGACTCCGGCACGATCAGGGTGTAGATGGCATCGGTCAGGCCGTAGATGCAAATGGAGAATTTGTTCGTCCCCTCGGTCGCATCCATTTCAACGGTTATGTCCGCCTCAAAATAGTCCGACGAGACGGGGACGATGGTGGGTAGCGGGATGGGCGGCAGCGGCGCCGGCAGCCCGTCCGACGGTGGGATTTTCTGGAAGGAGAGGCTGTAAGCGGCCCTAAAGCCCACATCGCTACCGGTCAGACTAAGCATTGGCCACCGCCACATCCGCCGTCAGTGCAGAACCAAACGATCCGGGGCCGGCGAGATTCGCCTGCGCGATACGGATGCGGCTGAACCGGAACCGCAAAGGCCCCAGTGCGATCGGCATATTGAGCACCACCCGCCGCGCGCCGATCAAACGCGTGGCCGCCGGCAGATTCTCGTATTCCACCCGGAGGTTCAAATACAAGCCGAGAACCGGATCCGGCAGATCGAACATGGTGTTGGCGTAAGCGGCGCCGAGCACGAGATCGGGATCCGCGTAATACACGCTCAATGTCAGCCGATAGACCGTCTGCTGAATCATGGCCAGAAAAACCTGCGGGAATCCGTCATCGCCGCTCGCCGGCAGCGGCGAATAGCTCAAGCTGTCGTCGGGCCAAGCGGGGATCGCGGCGGTCGCACTCATGGCTACACCTTCCTCGGCGTCGCACTGGCGAGCGTCGCGGCACCGACGATCGCGCTCGCCGCGTTGGTCACCGCGCTTAAGAGCGCCATGAGACCGGGACGCGGACAGTGCTTGAGCGAGATGCTGACCATGGTCACGTCTTTTTCTTCCGCCGACTGGCTGAAGGCCAGGCTGCCGATTTGCATGTCCATCAGCGTCGTGAGGCCTGCGACCAGCGGGATCCCGGAGAGTGTCGGCGATACGGCCGGCAAGGTCTTCGAGAGATCCGCCATCAACTCCAGGCCAAGCCGCGTGGTCGGCCCATCCACACCCAGCAGTGCCGCCTCGATCTGTATCGTGCGCGTGATCTTGCTCGTGTACTGGCTGAGTCCCTTGTCTCCAATGGGCGGCAGCTCATATTGCTCGTTGAGCGAGATGCGATTGACGGCGAACAACGGCACGATGCCGATGAGGACTGAGACTTGTTGGGTGATGAGTTCGGACATTTTGCAGGCTTCCTGCTAGTGGAACACGAGGAATGGAATTCCGTCCTCGAATTCCTTTTGGTATTCCGCAATCTCGTCCGCGCTCAAGAAATTCTTGAGAAACCGCTGCTGAAACGCGGGACGCAGCTGATCCTTGATCATGTTCCGCATCTCGGCGCTGATATCCTCGGCGGTGATATATTGCTTGCCGGAGCTCATGAGCCGAGTCCGAGCAATCCCCTCCAGTTCCCAACTGCGTACCGCCCAACCGAACGATTTGTATCGCGGCGCACCGGTTTTCTTTCGAGAAAGGGCATCATTGACGATGTCCTTGGCGAGCTGCCGCGGCGTACCTCGACCCAGGTGTCCGCTCGATATCTCCTTGGACTCCTCGGCGTATGCGATCTGCTCCTGTGCAATTGCGGCATGGCTGGTCGTGGCCGCAGGGTCGAGCACGGCCACATCCACAATGCGCAACAGTACTTCGCCGCTGATCGGATCCACCGTCCTGACTTCGATCCCGAAGCCGATGGGCTTACCCGGGTTTTCATTGGCGAGCACGAAACCTCGGCTCAGTTCACCGAG
>Ga0209415_10016114_pt1 | contig 12054 bp, 10 predicted proteins | sample PeaSoiSIISIP2007_FD_187696 | JGI IMG/M metagenome (GOLD analysis project Ga0209415, IMG submission 187696) | Peat soil microbial communities from Weissenstadt, Germany - SII-SIP-2007 (SPAdes) (version 2) | ecosystem: Environmental > Terrestrial > Soil > Wetlands > Peat | place: Germany... | reverse complement strand
TCACCGCCTCGCCATGCACCCGTCCCGTCGACGGCGCCAGCCAGGACGACGGAGATTGCCCGTGTCCGCGACAAATCGACACGCTGCTCGTCGAGTCCCGTCGTGTCCGCCGCTGCCGAGGCGCTCGACGCCTCGCCTTGGGTGGCCCGCGTGCTCGCGCGAAGGGTTAGTAAGATCGCGAACGAACGCAGGTGACCGCGGCTCCCACCCCGCGTATCCTCTAGCTTGCAGAACATGGCTGTCGCCCTTCGAGGCCTGGCACACTTCACGCTTGGCCTTTTCCTTTACGGCCTGTTCCTGGGGGCCTGCGACTTCTCGCCGCACATCGGCGACGCGACGATCCGGTGTGGCGCCAACGGTACGTGCCCGCCGGGCTTCTCGTGCGGGGCCGACGACCGCTGCCACAGCTCCGCGGGAGCGGGCTGCGGCGCGGGCCCGGCGTGCGAGACGGGCCAGCACTGCGTATCCGGGACGTGTACGTGCGACGCCACGTCGTGCTCCAGCGGATGCTGCAGCGGCGCTTCGTGCGAACCGGGCAACTCGGCGAGCGCGTGCGGCAGCGCCGGTCAGGCCTGTGCAACCTGCCCGACGGCCGACAGCTGCTCGGCCGGCGCATGCACCAGCTGCGACTGCCCCGACGGCTGCTGCAGCGGGATGACGTGCCACACGTCGTCGACGGCCACGTGCGGTGCGGGCGGCCGGGCCTGCATGGCATGCGACGGCACGACTGCGGACGGCTGCTCCGCCGCAGGAGCGTGCACCTGCGGAGGGCAACGCGCGTGCGTCGCCGGACAGAGGTGCCTCGGAGGCCTTTGTGTATGCGATGCGACATCCTGTCCCGGCTGCTGTGACGGCGCAAACTGCAACCAGAGCTCGGTGGCCACATGCGGAGCCGGCGGAGCCACCTGCGTCGCTTGCGACGCGGTCCTGGCCGACAACTGTTCTGCGAGCGGCGTCTGTCGATGCGGGACCGGTGCCCCGTGCAAGGCCGGCTTGCATTGCTCTCAGGGCGCGTGCGCGTGCGACGCGACGTCCTGCCCGGGGGGCTGCTGCAGCGGAGGCGTGTGCACGACGCTGTCCCCGAGCACATGCGGGGCGCCCGGCGCGGCGTGCGGCGCGTGCGACCCTGCCACGGCCGACGGATGCTCGTCGTCCGGCGCATGCACCTGCGGCTCGGGACCGGCGTGCGCCGCCGGCCAAGAGTGTCTCAGCGGCGCGTGCGTGTGCGACCCGGCCTCGTGTCCCGGGTGCTGCGCGGGCAACGCATGCCAGTCCGGGGATAGCGCGGGCACGTGCGGGAGCGGTGGAGCCGCGTGCGCGAGCTGCCCCGCCGGGCAGAGTTGCAACGCGGGGGCCTGCTCGGGCTGCACGCAGATGTGCGCGAGCGGATGCTGCTCCGGCCCGACGTGCAACGGCCGGTCACTGAAGGCGTGCGGCTCGGGCGGGAGCGCGTGCGTCGCCTGCGACGCGACGAAGGCGGACGGGTGCTCCGCCAAGGGCGCCTGCGAGTGCGGGAGCGGACCTCCGTGCGGAGCCGGGGAGGCGTGCGTCGGCGGTGCCTGCGTCTGCGACACGGCGTCCTGTGCGGCCGGTTGCTGCACAGGAACGACATGCGCAATGCCGACGCTCGCGAAGTGCGGCGTGAAGGGAGTCAGCTGCGTGGCGTGCGACGCCACGAGGGCCGACTCTTGCACCGCCGGGACCTGCACCTGCGGCAGCGGGCCGGAGTGCGGCAATGGCCAGGCCTGCGTCGGCGGGATGTGCACCTGCACGCCGAGCTCGTGCCCGACCGGATGCTGTCAGGGCAGCGTGTGCGAGACCGCGTCGACGGCCGCGTGCGGCACGGCCGGCAAGGCGTGCACGGCGTGCGGCGCGCTCGCCGACCACTGTTCGAGCTCCGGCGCCTGCGCCTGCGGCTCGGGACCGGCATGCGCCGCCGGACAGGCGTGCGTGTCCGGGGCTTGCGTCTGCAACGGCACTTCGTGCCCACACGGGTGCTGCTCCGGAACCACCTGCGAGCCCGGCAACACCGCCTCGGCGTGTGGAAGCGGAGGCTCGGCATGCTCCACGTGCCCGTCGCCCCAGACATGCGAGGCCAGCGGCACCTGTTCGGCCTGCACGCCCAGCAGTTGCGGCAGCGGTTGCTGCCTGGGCGCGGCGTGCGAGACCTCGACGTTCTCGACGTGCGGCGTGGCGGCGAAAGCCTGCGCCGCCTGCGTCGCCACCAGCGCGGACAATTGCTCGAGCGCCGGGGCATGCAGCTGCGGCACCTCGGCGCCCTGCGGGGCCGGGCAGATCTGCAAGGGAGGCAGCTGCGTCTGCAACTCGACCTCGTGCCCGAACGGGTGCTGCAGCGGAAACACGTGCATGACCTCGGCGTTTGCCACCTGCGGGATCGACGGCGCAGCGTGCGTAGCCTGCACCTCGAGCGACGCCAACAACTGCTCGTCCGCGGGCGCGTGCAGCTGCGGGCAGGGCCCCCCCTGCGGCGTCGGGCAGGTGTGCAACGCGCAGGGCCAGTGCGTTTGCAACTCGACCTCGTGCCCGAACGGGTGCTGCACGACGGGCAACCAGTGCGTGTCGCCGGCGACGGCCCCCCAGTGCGGATCGAACGGAGGCGCGTGCAGCGCCTGCGATGCGACGAAAGCGGACGGGTGCTCGTCGTCGGGCCAGTGCACCTGCGGCGGCGCTGCGCAGTGTTCGACGGGACAGGCGTGCTCCGGCGGCAAGTGCGTGTGCAACAGCAGCTCGTGCACGCAGGGTTGCTGCTCGGGCAGCACCTGCGAGCCTGGCAATTCGAACGATGCGCTGTGCGGGTCCGGCGGCGGCCTCTGCAGCTCCTGCCCGATGAACGAGCACTGCATCGTGGGCGTCTGCGGATGCGACGCGATGACGTGCGCGAGCGGGTGCTGCTCCGGTTCGATGTGCATGCCGCAGTCGACCTCGGCGTGCGGAACGTCCGGGGGCTCGTGCAAGGCGTGCGGGACCAACGCGGACACGTGCTCGACCTCGGGCGTCTGCGTCTGCGGCACCACGGGCGCCGACTGCGGCCAGCTGGCGTGCGTCGGCGGGGCCTGCGTGTGCAACGCCACGTCCTGCCCGAGTGGATGTTGCTCGGGAACGACGTGCATTACGTCGACCTCGACGATGAACTGCGGCGCCAAGGGCGCGCAGTGCACCACCTGCGACGCGAAAGCGGACGGCTGCACGAGCGGCGTCTGTACGTGTGGCGGCGGTCCGCTTTGTTCGTCGGGGCAGCACTGCTCCAACAGCGCGTGCGCCTGCGATTCGACGTCCTGCACGGGGTGCTGCACGGGCACGACCTGCACGTCGCTGTCGGCGTCCGCCTGCGCTCCCGACGGGGGCACCTGCCAGGCGTGCAACTCGACCACCACGAACACCTGCTCGGCCGGGGGAGCATGCACGTGCGGCGGAGCGGCGGCGTGCGGCGGGGGCCAGCATTGCTCGGACGCGGGCGCCTGCGTGTGCGATTCCACCTGCGCCGGGTGCTGCGCGAGCGACGGGACGTGCAAGCTGTCGGTGTCAGCTTGCGGATCGGGTGGAGGCGCCTGCACGGCGTGCGACACCACCATGGCGGACACCTGCTCGGCGGCGGGGACTTGCCAGTGCGGCAGCAACCCTCCGTGCCTGGGGTGCAGCGCGGGGGTTTGCCCATCGACGGAGGGCGGCTCGGCGGAAAGCGGCTCTGCTGACGGCGGCCCGACCGGCCCCGACGCCACCACCTCCGACTCCGCGTCGACCGGCTCCGACGCCGGAGATTAGAACCGCCCGACCAGGTCGATGGATGCGCCGCCCGGCAAGGGCGCGAGCGACGCGGTCGCTCCGGCCGATTTTGGCCAGCCCACCCACGCGAGCACGATCCCCGTGGCAATCGCCGCCGCGCCGGACACGTAGAGCACGTTGGCGACGGTGGCCAAGGATTTTCCCGAGTCGTAGTCGGACTGGTATTGCGGGCTCCACGTGCCTTGCTGCGTCGAGAGCGTGGAAATCTGATTGGCGAGCGACGCAGAGCGCAGCCCCGCGTAAACGCCGGCCCCAACGGCCAGGACGCCGGCGCCGGCCAGGGCGAAGCCGGCCACGTGAACGAACGAAGATGACGGAGGCGACGCGGGAGCCGACACTTCCGTCGCTGCCGGGGGTCGCGACGCGCTGGGCGCTGCCGGAGTGGGCGCCGCTGGGGGGGCGTTGCGCGCGGCGGCCTCTGCAGCAAGCTTCTGGGCCTCGGCGGCCTGTGCCAAGCGCGACTGCGCCTCGGCCGCCTGCCAGTCGTTGCGAGCGTGATCGGAGTGCGCCTCCGCCTCTCGTTGGGCGTCCAGCTGCCGCTGGGAATCCTCGATGAGCTGCTCGACGAGGGCACGATTGGGCGCGTCGGGTTTTTCTCGGAGGTAGCCGTGGAAGAAAAAGAGGGCGCGCTCGTGATGTCCCAGCTGCCTTTGACACTGACCGAGGTTGAAGAGGAGCGCGGGCTTCGGGAGGCGCTCGTAGGCCTTCGTGTACAGATTGAGCGCCTGCTCGAAGCGACCCACGTTGTACTCGATGGTTGCCTCGCTGGTCAGGGCTCGCGCCTCCTGGAGCGCCGAGTTGTCGGCGGACGCGGGGGCGGCGACCAGAAGGAGGGGCGCCAGAAGGGCGGGCCAGAGTCTCATTCGAATGGATTGATAACCGCGTTCGGGTCGGCGTGCGAGGAACGCTCGACGCCCTTCGCCGGGCTCGAGACCCCCGGCTTGGGCGCGCGGTGTGGATTCGAGCGGCTCGGCGGCGGCGGGGCTGCGGCTGAAGGGGTCGCGGCGACAACCGGAGGCGCTGGGGCGAGAGCCGGAGGCGCCGGGGCGAGACCCGGAGGGCTCGGAGCGGCGACCGTGGGGATCGGCGGAGCGGCGACGATCGTGGGGGCGGGCTCCTCCGGGGCCGGGGGCGCTGAGGCCGTCGGAGCGATCGTTGGCTGCCGAGGCTCGCTGCTCGCGGCGAGCAAGGCCGGATGCTCGGCGGCGGGTGGAGGGCTCGAGCGCGCCGCAATGGCGAGCGCGACGACAGCCAGCGCCGCGGCGACGACGCTCGCGCCGGCGGCCACGAGCAGGCGCCTGCGATCGTGGCCGACGCCCTTTCGAGGGGCGGTCATCGGGCTCCACGACGCGACGCTGCTTTCCGTCGCGGCCACGGACCGGTCCGCAGGCTTCTCCGGTGTCACCGTCTCGCGGAGCTCCTCCACGGGGGGAGCGACGGGAGAGCGCGAGGGGGCTCGAGCCTTGCGCCCGGCGCCCGGAATCACGCGAGCCACCTGCTCGATCCGCGCTCGACCGGCGGGCCCGACGAGAGGCCGAAGCTCTTGCACCAGCTCGGCGATGTTCTGGAAGCGCTTCTCGACCTCCTTCGCGAGGCATTTCTCGACGACGGCTTCCAGCAGGACCGGCAGCTCCGGCCTCGTCTGCAGAAGGGGCATCGGCGGCCCGTGAAGGACGGCGGCGCGCAGCGCCTCGGGCGATTCGCCTTCGAACGGAAGCGCTCCGGTGAGAAGCTCGTAGAGAACGACGCCGATCGCCCAGACGTCCGTCCGCGCGTCCACGTTTCCCGAGGCGAGGATCTGTTCCGGGGACATATAGGCGGGTGTTCCGAGCTCGTCGCCCGCTGCGGTCTGCCCGTCCGCTCCGCCGGAGGTCGTCGGCTCGGCCAGCGTCTTCCACATGCCGAAGTCGAGCACCTTGACGACCGACGTCCCGCCAAAGCTCGTCGAGAGGAAGAGGTTGGCCGGCCTGATATCACGGTGGACGACCCCCGCGGCGTGCGCCTGGGCAAGGCCCTCGCAAGCCTGCAGGACGTAGTCGACGGCGCGATCGACGGGCAGCGGTCCGCTGGTGGTCAGCAGCCGGCCGAGATCCGTGCCGGAGAGGCATTCCATCACGATGTAAGGCGCGCCGTCGGGCAGCGCCCCGACGTCGTAGACGTGCACGATGTGCTCCGACTGGACCCTCGCGGCGAGGCGCGCCTCGCGCAGGAAGCGCTCCGCGGCGACCTTGTTCACGAGGGCGTTGCGGCGCAGGTACTTGATGGCGACGTTCTGATCGAACTGGACGTGCTTTGCCGCGACCACCACGCCGACCTTGCCCTCGCCGATCAAGCGTTCGACCACGTACTCCTTGGCGATCCGCGCGCCCGGGTAGAAGCTTGGATGGCGTGGCGCCTGTTCGGGCGTGCCGTTCGCCCCGCCCGCGCCACGCGCGGCCGGCGATGCCTCCTGCCCGGCTGCCGCCGGCGCCCCCACGTCCGCGCCCGGGACCGGAACGACCGAGCTCCCTTCGCTCACAGAACCCTCCGAGCCTGGTTGTAGCGCGCCCGAGGGGTTCTGCGAGCTATTTTTGCTGGGCGAGCTCCTGGCAGAGGGCCTCGGCAAACTTGCCCGTGCTGGCGGTCCCCCCGAGGTCTGCCGTTCGCACTTCGCCCTTCGCGTACACCTCGAGCAGGGCCCGCTCGATCCGGACCCCCGCCGGCCCCTCGCCGATGTGATGTAGCATCATCACCGCGCTCTGGATGAGCGCCGTCGGGTTCGCGATGTTCTGGCCGGCGATGTCCGGCGCGCTCCCGTGCACCGCCTCGAACACCGCTCCGCCCTCCCCGATGTTCGCGCCCGGCACGATCCCGAGACCACCGACCAGACCGGCCCCGAGGTCGCTCAGGATGTCGCCGTAGAGATTGCCAGTCACGATGACGTCGAGCCCGTTCGCGCTTCGCACCATCTGCATCGCGCACGCGTCGACGATGGCCTCGGCGGGCTCGATGCGAGGGTGCCTGAGCGCCGTCCGCCGGAAAGTCTCGAGCATCAGCCCGTCGGACAGCTTCATGATGTTCGCCTTGTGGACGCAGGTGACGCGCTTTCTGCCGAGCCGCTCGGCGTAGTCGAACGCGTACTCGCAGATGCGCGCGGAGCCCTTCTCCGTGATGAGCTTGATGCTCTGCGCGATGCCCGGCAGGATCATCAGCTCGAGACCGGCGTACAGGTCTTCCGTGTTCTCGCGGACGATGACGATGTCGGTTCCTTCGAAGCGCGGCTCGACGCCGGGGAGGGACCGCACGGGCCTCACGTTCGCGTACAGGTCCAGCGCCTGCCGGAGGGTCACGTTGACCGAGCGAAACCCCTTGCCGATCGGCGTGCCGATCGGTCCCTTCAGCGCGACGCGGTTGCGCCGGATGGACTCGAGCACTTCGTCGGGCAGGACAGTGCCGCGCTTCTCGGCGACGGCGGCCCCCGCATCGTGGGTCTCCCACTCGATCTCCACGCCCGCGGCCTCGAGGACGCGTCGCGTCGCTGCGGCGACCTCCGGACCGATCCCGTCGCCGGGAATGAGCGTGATCCTATGGCGCCCCATCGCTCCAGCGGGCGCGGACTCTAGCATCGGCGTAGAAAAAAGACTCCGGACGTCGCGTCACCCCGCGGCGCGTCTCGTCCGCCACGCTTCGTCTGCGGAGATGCCGAAGCGTTCGAGCCCGGGGACGATCGCGCCGGCGACGGTCTGGTAGAACGTCTCCGGGAGGCGCGCGGGATCGGGGATACCGAGGGCGCGGTCGTCCGCGGTCAGAATCTTGGAGGGCGCCCCGACGCCGCTGAGCTGCCGCTCGAGCACGACGAAGGCGTGGCGCAAGTACCGCCCGAGGGAGGCCAGCACCTCGGGGTGCGCCTCCAGCCACGGCCGCCACGCTTCCAGGTAGTGGAAGCCGAACTGCCCGTGCAGCACCTCGTCCGACAGCAGCTGCCGGGTGACGTCGCGCAGGTACGGATCGCTCATCGTGTCCATCGAGTCCACGAAGCGGGCACAGTTGACCACTTCCGAGAGGCAGCATCCGTAGATGACGTTGCGCAGGGCGCGCTCCTGCGCGGAGCAGCCGGCGTGGCGCGCGAGCGCGGCGATCTCGCCCGGAGGCTCGATGCGCGCATCGCCCCCGAGCTCGGCGACCGCCTGGCCGCAGACCTCCGCGTGCCGGATCTCGTCCTGAGCCATGCGCAGGACGACGGCGACGGCGTCGAGCGACGCTCCCGCTTCCATCAGCTGGGCGACGAGGGCAGAGAACACGGACGTCGACCGGTACTCGGCGTCCATCCGGACGCGCCACACCCGAAGCGCCGATGCGACCGAAGCGGGGTCATAGGCCTTCGCGTCGAAAGCGTGCACCGAGCGGGTGCATCGCATCATCGCGTCGGCGATGGCGCGGTACTCCTTCTCGAGGGGAGTCGCGAAGCCGGGCAGGCGCACTTCGCGTGTTTCGGCGCTCACGCAGGCAGCTCCGGAGCCACGAGCGGCCCCCCGACCACGATTCCGCCGTCGAGCGGAGCGATGATGCCGAGGGGGCCGCCGTCGTAGACGGCGACGCCCGTGGGCCCGCCGTCGTACGCGACGGTCGCGTCCGGATACGCGATGACGCCCGTCACCGCTCCGTCGTAGACCCCCACGCCAGCCGGCCCGCCGTCGTACGGCACGCTCGCGTCCCGGTGTATGACGACGCCGGTCACCGCACCGTCGAAGGGGGAAACTCTACCGGAGTCCGCCGGGCCTGGGGCCCCGCCTTCAGACGGAGGCGCCGGCGGAGGCACCGACACCCCACCGCTCCCGGGTTCCGGTTGCCCCACCGGGCTATCGCCTGCATACGCGCCGTCGGACCCGCCGGAGTCGGACTCGGTGCCGGCCGACGGCGAAAACGCGCCTCCGCAGCCCGCAGTCATGGGAAGTCCGAAGCCGGACACGAAGGCCAGCGCCTGGGTGACACGAAGAAAGTGGGGTATGCGAGCGTCGATCTTCATAAGGAGCTCCCGGGGCCTGCAAAGCCCCCATCAAGATACATTGTCCCCGAACCCGCCCTCCGTCAACGCGCCGGCCATTCTACCGCCGCCGCTAGTCCTCCCGGAGGCCGAGGGTCGCCTCGATGACGTCGCTCATCGACAGGATGCCGACCATCTTCGCCGCGTGCCGATCCCTGTCCATCACGACCAGCCGGTGCAAGTGGTTCTTGGTCATCAGCGTGACCGCGTCGTCCAGCGCCGTATCGGGCGTGCACGTGACCACGCCCTTGGTCATCACCTGAGCGGCTCGCAGGCCCCTTGCAGCCTCCGGGGAGCGCCCCTGGCGCGCGAGGACGAGATCCGTCCGCGACACGACGCCGAGGGGTACGTCCTTCTCGTCGACGACGACGACGGCGTGCACGCCGCGCGCGCCGAGCAGATGCACGATCTCCTCCACCTTGGAGTCGCGCACGCAGGTGATAACGCGCCTCTCCATGATCGCCCCGACGGGTGTCGTGTCGAGCACCGCGCGCCCGCCGGGCAGTGCCTCGCCGTCGATGGCGTCGTCGCCGTACGGCAACGCCGGGCCGCTCGCGGGGGCAACAGGGGGAGGCGGAACGCTGCGCGTCGGCACGACGACCTGCCGGTGCCCTCCTGCCCTGTCCGAGATCCCGAGCCCGAACTCGGGCGCGCCGACGAGGACGGCCATGTTTCCGTGCGGGTGCTTGTTCTCGTACATGAGCTGATGCGCGAGCGGTATCTCCATGAACTGGAACGCGCGCGAAAGACAGGGATCGACCCGCCCCTCGAGCACGAGGTTGTTCATCCCCTGCGACTGCTCGTCGTTGGCGAAGTGCGATCCCTGGAGCCGCTTCTGGCGCATCCAGAGGTACCTCAGGTCGACCGTCGCGTTGTAGCCGGTCGTCCCGGCGCAGATGACGACCATGCCGCCGGTCTCGCAGGTGAAGATCGAGGTCGGGATGGTGGTCTCGCCGGGGTGCTCGAACACGAGGTTCGGGCTTCTCTTGTCGCCGACGACGTCCCAGATGGCCTTGCCGAACTTGCGCACGCCCTTGAGCCAGTTTCCGTACCCGACCGTGTCCTTCCAGTGCGGCAGCATTCCCCAGTGCTCGAAGTCGTTGCGGTTGATGCAGCCCTTGGCCCCGAGGTCGGAGCAGTACTGGTACTTGTCCTTGCTCGAAACCACGGCGACGGGCGTGGCGCGGTTCGCCTTCGCGATCTGGATCGCCATCGAGCCGAGGCCCCCGGCACCTCCCCACACCAGGACGACGTCGTCCCGCTTCAGCCGGTTCGGCTCCCAGCCGAGCAGCATGCGGTACGCGGTGGCGCCGACGAGCGTGTAGGCGGCGGACGCCTCCCACGTCAGGTGCTTGGGGCGGGGCATGCACTGGTGCGCCTGAACCTTGGTGAACTGGGCGAAGCTCCCCCAGTTGGACTCGTAGCCCCAGATCTTGAACGTCGGCGAGTACATCGGGTCGCCTGCCTTGACGATCGGACAGTCGCGGCTCCACATGCCGCAGTGGATGACGACCTCGTCGCCTTCCCTGGGCCACGCGACGTCCTTGCCGACCTTGTAGACGATGCCCGAGGCGTCGCTTCCGCCGACGTGGAAGTCCTCCTTCTCGCCGGCCTTCTGGCGCGCCGTGATGACGTCGACCGGAAGCCCGAGGGACGCCCACACGTTGTTGTAGTTCACGCCCGCGGCCATCACGTAGACGAGCACCTCGTCGTCGCCGACCTCGGGCGTCTCGACGACCTCGAGACGGAAGCTCTCCGCCGGCGGCCCGAACCGGTCCTTTCGCACGGTGAACGCGTGCATCTTGGGCGGGACATGGCCGAGGGGGGGAGCGGCGGCGACGGCGTACAGGTCCTTCTTCACGTGGGTTCTCCTTCCGGGCTGCGTAGAAGCGAAAGGACTCGGTGCCGCAGCTCCTCGTGACGCGCGAGGGGGGCGAGCCGCTCGCGCAAGAGTTCCGTCAAGAGGCCCTCGGCGCCCCCGAGGCGATCGATTCCGTGGGCGCCGAACTCCTCGCGCAGCCGCTTGAGAATCCAGCGCGCCTGGTGGCGTCTGCGACGATCGTCGAGCCTCCCTCCTGCCTCGAGCCACGCGCGGTGTGCGTCGAGCGCCCGGGCCAGGTCGGACACACCCGTGCCGGACCTCGCGCTGACGAGCGTCACGATCGCGGCCCACTCGCCCTCGGCCCTGCGCGGGAGGGCCTCCTTGAGCTCGAGCGCCGTCCGTTCCGCCAGCGCGCCTAGGTCGGCCTTGCTGACTGCGAAGACGTCGGGCACTTCCATGATGCCGGATTTCAAGAACTGGACGGTGTCGCCCGAGGCAGGCTGGACGACGCAGCACGTCGTGTCCGCGAGCTCGGAGACGTCGATCTCGGATTGGCCGATCCCCACCGTCTCCACGACGACGACGTCGAACGCCGCGAGCATCACGAGGCTCATCGGTCCTGCCTCCGGGCTGAGCCCGCCGAGCTCGCCTCGCGACGCGAGGGATCGGATGAAGACGGCGTCGTCGCCGTCGGGCCGAAGCATGCGAAGCCGATCCCCGAGCAGAGCACCGCCGGTCCTGGGGCTCGAGGGGTCGACCGCCAAGACCCCCACGGTACGGCCTTCCCCGCGCCACACTTCGATGAGCGAAGAAGACAGCGTGGACTTGCCCGAGCCGGGCGGCCCGGTGATGCCGATCACGTGAGCACGGGCAGACGGCCGCGCCGCGAGACGGCCCGTCAAGATCGAGGCGCGCGTGCGCGCCTCCGGACGCCTGTCGTCGATCAGGTTGAGCGCGGCGGCGATCGCAGCCCTATCGCGCAGAACGACCGCGTCGGCGAGCGCTTCGGGATCGAGCCAGTTTTCCAGGGCCGCCCGGATCATGCGAGCGTTCCGAACGACGACAGACCGTGCGAGGCGCGGATCACGTCGACGATCTCGCCCACGATGCGGTTCAGATCCCCGTCCTTGGGCGTGTAGACGGCCGAGACGCCCATCGTCCGGAGCCCGGGCACGTCCTCGGCGGGGATGATGCCGCCCAGGACGACGGGGGTCGCCTGGAGCCCGCGCACGCGCATCTCGTCGATGATGTCGCGCACCAGATCCATGTGACTCCCCGAGAGCACGGAGAGGCCTACGACGTGCACGCCCTCCTCCAGGGCCGCGGTGGCGATCTGCTGCGGCGTCAGACGGATGCCGTCGTAGACCACCTCGAAGCCCGCGTCGCGGGCCTTGACCGCGATCTG
>Ga0209415_10016113_pt1 | contig 12055 bp, 9 predicted proteins | sample PeaSoiSIISIP2007_FD_187696 | JGI IMG/M metagenome (GOLD analysis project Ga0209415, IMG submission 187696) | Peat soil microbial communities from Weissenstadt, Germany - SII-SIP-2007 (SPAdes) (version 2) | ecosystem: Environmental > Terrestrial > Soil > Wetlands > Peat | place: Germany... | reverse complement strand
CATCGGCGTGCCCGAGGTGACGATGGTGATGCGCGACAGCCGCTCGACCGCATTCACCTCGGCCACGGTCAAGCTCTCGATATTGTAGCCGCGCCCGGAGAACAGGCCGATCACGCGCGCCAGCACGCCGGCCTCGTTGTCGACCAGGACCGAGATCGTGTGGGTGCGCACGTTTTCCTTGGGCGGGGCCACGGATCTTCTCGCTTGCGGGCTAGGTTCGGGCCGCGCGGTCAGACCAGCACCATGCCGTCCTCGCCGGACGGGGTGGCGGCCTTTTCCTCGGGGCCGAGCAGCATCTCGTTGTGCGCCGCGCCCGAGGGGATCATCGGAAAGCAGTTCTCGGCCGGGTCGACGCGGCAATCGACGATCACCGCCTTGCGCGAAGCGATCATCGCCTTGATCGCGCCGTCCACCTGGTCGGGACGGTCGATGCGCATGCCCTCGGCGCCGAAGGCATCGGCCAGCTTGACGAAATCGGGCAGCGCGGCGGAATAGCTCTCGGAGTAGCGGCCGCCATATTGCAGCTCCTGCCACTGGCGCACCATGCCCATGTACTCGTTGTTGAGGATGAACACCTTCACCGGCAGGCGATACTGCGCCACCGTGGCCATCTCCTGAATGTTCATCATGATCGAGGCCTCGCCGGCAATGTCGATCACCAGCGACTTGGGATGCGCGAGTTGCACGCCCACGGCCGCCGGCAGGCCGTAGCCCATGGTCCCCAGCCCGCCCGAGGTCATCCAGCGGTTGGGTTCCTCGAACTTGAAGAACTGGGCCGCCCACATCTGATGCTGGCCGACCTCGGTGGTGATGTAGAGGTCCTTGCCGCGGGTGAGTTCGTACAGGCGCTGCAGCGCGAATTGCGGCTTGATCACCGAGTTCGACGGCGCGTAGCGCAGGCAGTCGCGCGCGCGCCAGCGGTTGATCTCCGCCCACCAGCTCTTCGGCGCGCCGCCCTTGGGGGGATTGCCGTCGCCCGCCTTCTCGGCCTTCCAAGCCGTGGCCAGGTCGGCGAGCACGTCGCCGGCATCGCCGACGATGGCCACGTCGACCGCCACGTTCTTGTTGATCGAGCTTGGGTCGATGTCGATCTGGATCTTCTTCGATCCGGGCGAAAAGGCGCTCAGCTTGCCGGTGACCCGGTCGTCGAAGCGCGCGCCCACCGCGATCATCAGGTCGCAGCCGTGCATCGCCAGGTTGGCCTCGTACATGCCGTGCATGCCGACCATGCCGATCGACAGCTTGTCGGAACCGGGAAAGCCGCCCAGGCCCATCAGCGTCTGCGTGCAGGGAAAGCCGGTGAGGCGCACCAGATCGGTGAGCGCCTTGGCCGCTTGCGCGCCCGAATTGACCACGCCGCCGCCGACATAGAACAGCGGCCGCTTGGCCTGCGCCATCAGCCTGGCCGCCGCCTCGATCGCCTTCGGATCGCCCTTGATGCGCGGGCGATAGTTCTTGTGCGCCTGCTTCGATGGACCCTGATAGGGGCCGGTGGCGATCTGTATGTCCTTGGGCAGGTCGACCACCACCGGGCCCGGCCGTCCATGCGACGCGACGTAGAACGCCTCGTGGATGACGCGCGCCAGATCGCCGATGTCCTTCACCAGATAGTTGTGCTTGGTGCAGGGCCGCGTGATGCCGGTCGTGTCCGCCTCCTGGAAGGCGTCGTTGCCGATCAGATGGGTCGGCACCTGCCCGGTCAGGCACACCAGCGGCACCGAATCGCACAGCGCGTCGAGCAGGCCGGTGACCGCGTTGGTCGCGCCCGGACCCGAGGTCACCAGCACCACGCCGACCTTGCCGGTCGACCGCGCATAGCCCTCGGCGGCGTGCACCGCGCCGCCCTCTTGGCGCACCAGGATGTGGCGCAGGCGGTTCTGCTTGAAGATCGCATCGTACAGCGACAGCACCGCCCCGCCCGGATAGCCGAACACCACCTCGACGCCCTGGTCGGCGAGCGCGCGCAAGACGATCTCCGATCCGCTCATCGATTCCTGGGTCATCCGCGCACCTGTCTCAACGCCTGCGCCGAGGCGGCGCAAGCCTTCGCTGCACTGCAACATCGGCGGGAAAGCGCCAAAACTAACCGCTACCTACCGCCCGGTCAATAGACTCTCGCGAATTTTCGTAAAGATTTCGTTGCGGTGCCTTTCCGAAAATTGCGCGAACAGGGTCCAGTTGGGCAACCATTGGTGTCGGAACCAGGTCGTCTGGCGCTTGGCATACCGGCGCGTGGCGGCCTGAGCCTGGACGACCGCATCGCCCAGGGAGAGCTTTCCGGCCAGGTGGGCGGCAAGCTCGCGCACGCCCAGGGCCTTCATGGCAGGCAGCGCGGGATCGAGCCCGAGCGCCATCAGGCCGCGCACCTCATCGAGCGCGCCGCGCTCGATCATGGCGAGGAAGCGCGCGTCGCATGCGGAATACAATTCCGCCCGCGGCGGCGAAACCAAAATGCGGAACGCGCGCAGCTCGGCGGCATCCGGCGACGGCTCTTTCTGCCATTCCGCGAGCGACCTTCCGGTCGCCTCGATCACCTCCCAGGCGCGCACGACGCGCTGGCTGTCGGAGGGCCTGAGCCGCGCTGCCATCGCCGGATCGCGCTCGGCCAGGCGCGCGTGCAGCGCGGCCACGCCGAGCTCGGCGAGCAGCACGCGGGACGCTGCGCGCACCGAAGCCGGCACCGGCGGCACCGGCGCGAGACCCGAGGCGAGCGCGCGCAGGTATAGCCCGGTGCCGCCCACCACCACCGGCAGCCGGCCGGCGCGCCACGATTCGGTACAGGCATCGAGCGCGAGTGCGCGCCAGCGTCCGGCCGAGCAGGTCTCGCCCGGCGGCAGGATGCCGAACAGGCGATGCGGCGCGGCCGCCTCGTCCTCGGCGCCGGGCCGGTTGGTGAGGATCGCGAGACCGGAATAGACCTGCATCGCGTCGGCGTTGATCACCGTGCCCTCGAACTCGCGCGCGATGGCGAGCGCCAAGGCCGATTTGCCCGAGGCCGTGGGTCCGCCGACCATGATCAGATCGCGCTGCATCGCTCCACCATCGCGCCGTCGGGCCCGCTTGCCAATGCGGCCCTGCATTTCCTAGCATCGGCGCAAGGCAGGGGCGAAGTCGTCCACGCCAGGGGGGTATCGCGATGAAGACGCTCATCGTCGCCGCGACGGCGCTCGCCGTCCTGCTCGGCGGCATCGACTTGGCGGCGGCGAAGACCTATCGCGACAGCGGCGGCGGATCGGGCCATCGTGGCTCCGGGGTCACGCACCCGCGCATCGCCAAGCCGCGCGCGAAAAGCACCAAGCCGAAATCCGCGCTGGTCGTCGTCAAGTGCAAAACCAAGGCCTGCCTGAAGAAGCACCCGAGCGGCGTCTACGCCTTCAAGCCCAAGCCGAAGACGCCGCAGTAAGGGCGGGTGAGAGCGCGGCGGAGGCCGCCGCCCACTCCGACGGCTAGCGCGCCGGTTTGCGGGCGACCAGATCGACCAGCGCCGACATGCCGCTGTGGCGGACCCCCTCGCTGATGATTTCCTCGTATTCGCGCAGATGCAGGATGGTCATGTCCGCGAATGCCGCCCGCAGCAGCTCGGCGGTATAGAGATTCTCGACCTGCGACGGCCCCCCGGTGCGATAGTCGAGCTGCTTCGGCGAATATCCTTCCAGCAGCAGCAGGCCGCCGGGCCGCAGCGCCGCTTTCATATTGGCGAACATCGCGCCGCGAACGGCCGGAGCGGCGAACTGTATGAAAATGCCCACAATGACATCGAAGCGCTCCGATCCCCAATTCCAGGTGGCGACATCGGCGAGTTCGGTCTTCGGCGCGACGCCATGGCGCGCCGCGAGTTTCTTCGCCTTGGCGAGGGCAACCGGCGAGAAGTCTATCGAATGGACGTCGAGTCCCTGCCGCGCCAGCCAGACGCCATTGCGTCCTTCTCCGTCGGCGACCGCGAGCACCGACTGTCCGGGGCGGAGCAGCGCTCGCTGCGACGCCAGAAACGCATTCGGCTCTTCGCCGAAGATATACTCGTCGGTCGCATAGCGCTGGTTCCATTGGGCAAGATGCGGATCTTCGCTCATCGCTCGACCTGACAATCGTTGCGTCATTGTGCGAACCGGCAATCGCCGGCGCAATCCAAATCGTTTTTTCGCATCGGCGGCCGGCCAGAGCGGCGCACCGGCGCTCCTCCTCGCTTGCCAATGCGCGCGCCGCCCGCGTAGAACGGGCGCGCATGGACAAGGTGATCACGCTGATGGGCCCGCCGGGGTCGCTGGACGGGCCGGCGGTCGAGCGCGCGCGCGCCGCGCTCGCCGCCGCCGGGGCGCAGACCGGCGAGCCCGCCTGGCTCGCGCCCAACGAGGCGGCCGATCTCGCCTTCGCCGCGCTGGATGCGCCGTGGGCCGAAGCGGCGGCGCGCATGGCGCTCGCCGATCTGCCGGTCGACATCGTCGCGCAGCCGTCCGCGATCCGGCGCAAGATGCTGCTGGTGGCCGACATGGACGCCACCATCGTCACCGGCGAAACCCTCGACGAGCTGGCCGCCATCGCCGGCATCGGCGCCAAGGTGGCGGCGATCACCGCGCGCGCCATGAACGGCGAGATCGATTTCGCCGGCGCGCTCAGGGAGCGCGTGGCGCTGCTCTACGGATTGCCGGTGGCGGTGCTCGACCAGGTCCTGCCGCGGCTCGAACTCACCGCGGGCGCCGCGACGCTGGTGCGCACCATGCGCGCCAACGGCGCCCATGCGGTGCTGGTCTCGGGCGGGTTCGATTTCTTCACCGCGCGCGTGCGCGACCGCTGCGGCTTCGACGAGGATTTCGCCAACCGGCTCGAAGTGCGCGACGGGCTGCTGACGGGGCGCGTGGTCGAGCCGATCCGCGGCCGGCGCGCCAAGCGCGACGCGCTGATCGAGACCGCCGCCCGGCTCGGCTGCCCGCTCGACCTCGCGCTGGCCGTGGGCGACGGCGCCAACGATCTCGAAATGCTGCTGGCGGCCGGCCTCGGCGTCGCCTTCCGCGGCAAGCCTTCGGTGGCCGCCGCGGCGCGCGCGCGCGTCGCGCACGCCGATCTCACCGCGCTGCTGTTCGCGCAGGGCTACTGCAAAGAGGAGTTCGTCGAATGAGATTCCTCATCCGGCCCTGGCGGGCCACCCTCTCCCGCGCGCGGGAGAGGGTCGGGGTGAGGGAAATCCTACCGTTCGCTTTCGCTGGGCGCGCCGCCGAAGCGCAACGGCACGAAATGCAGGCCGGCGTCGTTCTGCACCAGCAGCAGCACCGATTTGCGCCCGGTCTTCTTCGCCACGGCCACCTTGTCGACCAGGTCGGCGGGCGACTTGACCGCCTCCTGCATCGCCTCGAGCACCAGATCGCCCGGACGCAGGCCCTTGTCGGCGGCGGCGCCCTCGCCCTTGACCTCGGTCACCACCACGCCCTTGGCGTCGGCGGGCAGATCGTAGCGATCGCGCAGGGTCGGGGTGATGGCGGCGACCGAGAAGCCCAGGCCGGGAATTTCCGCCTGGCCGGTGTCGGTCTTGCTCTTGGGCTTCTCCGAGGATTTCGAATCCTGGGTCTGCTCGTCGGGCGGCAGTTCGCCCACCGACGCCTTGACCTCGACCGGCTTGCCGTCGCGCCACAGCCCGACCGAGACCTGCTTGTCGATCTCGGTCTCGGCGACGATGCGCGGCAGGTGGCGCATGTCGGCGACCTCCTTGCCGTCGAAGGACAGGATCACGTCGCCGGTCTTGATTCCGGCCTTCTCGGCCGGGCCGCTCGCCGTGACGCCGGCCACCAGCGCGCCCTTCTGTTCCTTGAGCCCGAGACTCTCGGCGATGTCGGGGGTGACCGACTGGATGCGCACGCCGATCCAGCCGCGCCGCGTCTTGCCGAACTTCTGCAGATCGGCCAGCACCGGCTTGGCCTCGTTGGCGGGAATCGAGAAGCCGATGCCGATCGAGCCGCCCGAGGGCGAGAAGATGGCGGTGTTGATGCCCACCACCTCGCCCTTCATGTTGAACAGCGGACCGCCCGAATTGCCCTTGTTGATCGCGGCGTCGGTCTGGATGAAATCGTCGTACGGCCCGGCGTTGATGTCGCGCGCCCGGGCCGAGACGATGCCCGCGGTGACGGTGCCGCCCAGGCCGTAGGGATTGCCGATGGCCAGCACCCAGTCGCCGACCCGCGCGGTGTCCGAATCGCCGAAGGCGACGAACGGCAGCTTGTCCTTCGCTTCGATCTTCAGCAGCGCCAGGTCGGACTTGGTGTCGCGTCCGACGATCTTGGCCTTGAAGGCCTGCTCGTCGTGCAGGATCACGGTGATCTCTTCGGCATCGTCGATCACGTGGTTGTTGGTCACCACCAGCCCCGAGGCATCGATGATGAAGCCCGAGCCGAGCGCCGTCACCTTGCGCGGCACGTTGTCCTGGTTGCGCTGGCGCTCCATGAAGTCCTTGAAGAACTGGTCGAAAGGCGATCCGGGCGGGAATTGCGGCAGCTCGGATTCGGGAATGTCCTGCTTCTTCAGGGTCTGGGTGGTCGAGACATTGACCACCGCCGGCAGCAGGCGCGCCGCCAGGTCGGCGAAACTGAGCGGTCCGACCGGCACGACGGCCGATTCGGCGGCGAACGCGGTCGCGCTCCAGGCCAGCGCCAGGCAGGCGGCCAGAATGGCGACGAGCAGGCGCAAAGCGGGCGACGCGCGGCGCGCGGCAAGGGAGGAGGTCGGGATGGCGGTCACGGGACGGGCTCCGGGGTGGGCGCAATGCAGGGGGGGCGGGTTCGGGGCGAAGGCCATGCAAGGATGTGGGTCGCTTCGGCCGCCGCTTCAAGCGCCGAATGGATCGAGAAGGCGCGCATTTCGCGTCAATTCCCTCCGGTCGGCGACGGCGCCTTGGCGAAGAACCTGAAGAAGTCCGTATCGGGCGACAGGAGATAGGTGGTGTCGGCGCCGCTCAGCGCCTGCTTATAGGCCTGCAGCGAGCGGTAGAAGGCGAAGAAACCCGGGTCCTGCGAATAGGCGTCGGCGAAGGTCTTGGTCGATAGCGCGTCGCCCTCGCCGCGCAGGATCTCGGACTGGCGCTGCGCTTCGGCCAGGATCACGGTGCGCTCGCGCTCGGCCCGGGCGCGGATCTCCTGCGCCTTCTCCTGGCCCTGGGCGCGCGCCTCGGCCGCCTCGCGCTGGCGCTCCGACTGCATGCGGCGGAAGATCGCCTGGCTGGTCTCGGGCGGCAGGTCGGCGCGGCGGATGCGCACGTCGGCCACCGTGATGCCGAGCGGCTTCGAGGCCTCGCTCACCTGCTGCTGGATGTCGTGCATGATCGATTCGCGTTCCGGCGACAGCACCGAGGGCAGCATGACGTTGCCCAGCACCTTGCGCACGGCGTTGTTGACCACCTCGCGCAGCCGCGCGGCGGCGCCGTCCTCGTTGCGCACCGCCTGATAGAATTGCAGCGGATTGCTGATGCGATAGCGGGTGTAGGTGTCGACCACGATCCGCTTCTGGTCGCCCAGGATCACCTCCTCGGGCGGCGGATCGACGGCCAGCAGGCGGGCGTCGTAGCGCACCACGTCGTCGATGAACGGCGCCTTGACGTGCAGTCCGGGCGCGGTGACGGTCTGTTTGACCTGGCCGAAGCGCAGCACCAGAACCTGCTCCGCCTGGTTGACGATGAAGAAGGTCGAGTTGATCAGGATCACCACGACGATCAGGGCGATGGCGCCGAGGAACAGCCGCGACCGGTTCATTTGCCCGCTCCCGTGACGCTGGGCGCGACGCTGACGATCGGCGGCGCCGACGGCGACGCCGACGAGGCGGACGGCGCCGGCAGGGGGCGGCCCTTGGCGAGCTCGGGCAGCGGCAGATAGGGAATCACGCCGCGCGCGTTGGGATCGATCATCACCTTTTGGGCGTTCTTCAGCACCTCCTCCATGGTGTCGATGTACAGGCGGCGCTCGGTGACGTCGGGCGCGGCCTTGTAGGCGGCCAGCACCGAAAGGAAGCGCTGCGCGTCGCCCTGGGCCAGGTCGACGGTCTGCTCCTTGTAGGCCTCGGCCTCCTGCACGATGCGCTCGGCGTCGCCGCGGGCCACCGGAATGATGCCGTTGCGATAGGCCTCGGCCTCGTTGCCGGTGCGCTCCTGGTCGGCCTTGGCGCGCTGCACGTCGTTGAAGGCGTCGATCACCTCGGCGGGCGGATCGGCCTTGAGCAGCTGCACCTGCACCACGGTGATGCCCGCCCTGTAGGCGTCGAGCAATTGCTGCATGCGGTCGCGGGTGCGCTGCGCGATCGCGGTGCGCTGCTCCGAGAGCGGCGCCACGATCGGCAACTGCCCGATCACCTCGCGCATGGCCGATTCGGCCACCACCTTTACCGTGCCCTCGGGGTCGCGGATGTCGAACAGGTACTGTTCGGGGTCCTTGATCTGCCAGAACACCGAGAAGTTGATGTCGACGATGTTCTCGTCGCCGGTGAGCATCAGATTCTCGTTGCCCAGTTCGGCGCCGGTCGGCGAGCGCATGCCCTCGCCCAAGGGCGAGCGGAAGCCGATCTCGGTGCGGTTGATGCGCGTCACCGGCGGATAGCGCACCGTCTCGATCGGGCTGGGCAGGTGGTAGTGCAGGCCGGGCGGGGTGATGCGGTCGAACGCGCCGAAGCGCAGTACCACGCCGACCTCGTCCTGGGCGACGGTGTAGAACCCGCCGATTCCCCACAAGACCAGGAGAATGAGGATGACCAAGCTGACGATCTGGCTCCCGCCGAAGCCGCCGCCCGGCATGAAGCGCCGGAACCGCTCTCCGCCCTTGCGCAGCAGATCGTCGAGATTGGGCGGGCCGGAACCTCCGGAACCGCGCCCCCAGGGGCCTTGACCTCCGCCCCAGGGACCTCCGCCGCTCCCCGGCTCCTTCCACGACATGCCTTACCCGCTCCTTCGCACGCCCGAACGCGGCACCCGCGCACCTCCCGGCCCCCCGACCGGTCTCAGGCGCGCCTTGGTCCGCGCTTTCCCTGGCGATGACCGCCGCTTATATGACTTTAGCCCCGCTGGCGCAACCTTAAGCGCGTAACACCGTAGGCTGGCGCGGGTCCGAGCGGGCCTGTATACCGGGGCGCGGGAGAAGCCTTCATGGCCGACGAACAGACGATTCTCGCGGCGCTCGCCACGGTCCGCGACGAGGAAAAGGGCGGCGACCTGGTCGGGCTCGGCATGGTTTCGGGCCTCGCGGTCAAGGGCGGCCACGTCGCCTTCGCCATCGAGGTCGATCCCAAACGCGGCCCCAAGGCCGAGCCCTTGCGCCAGGCGGCCGAGAAGGCGGTGCACGCGCTGCCCGGCGTGCTCAGCGTCACCGCCGTGCTCACCGCCGAGCGGCCCGACCCGCGCGCGCAACGCGCCCCGGCCCATGCGCACGGGCACGGACATGGCGCGGCGCCGCGGCCCGGGCCGGGCGGCAAGGGCATCGCCCATCTGCGCCCCGAATCGCCGCTCATGCCCGGCGTGAAGCACGTCATCGCCGTGGCCTCGGGCAAGGGCGGGGTGGGCAAATCGACCACCGCCGTCAACCTCGCGCTGGCGCTCCAGGGTCTCGGGCTCAAGGTCGGCATGTTCGACGCCGACCTGTTCGGCCCGTCGCAGCCGCGCATGCTGGGCGTGCCCGGCCAGCGCCCGGGCTCGGCCGACGGCAAGCGCATCGAGCCGGTCGTGGCAATGGGGCTCAAGGTCATGTCGATCGGCTTCATGGTCAACGAGGAAGACCCGGTGGTGTGGCGCGGCCCGATGGTGATGGGCGCGCTCGAGCAGATGATGCGCGACGTCAACTGGGGCAGCCTCGATGTGATGGTGGTCGACATGCCGCCCGGCACCGGCGACACGCAGCTCACCATGACCCAGCGCGTGCCGCTGTCCGGCGCGGTGATCGTCTCCACGCCGCAGGACATCGCGCTCTTGGACGCGCGCAAGGGCATCGCCATGTTCAAGAAGGTCGAGGTGCCGGTGCTCGGCATCGTCGAGAACATGAGCACCTATATCTGCCCCAGCTGCGGCCACGAGGAGCACATCTTCGGCCATGGCGGCGCGAAGCTGGAGGCCACGCGGCTGGCCTGCGAGTTCCTCGGCGAGATCCCGCTCGACATCGCCATCCGCACCACCTCCGACGAGGGCAAGCCGATCGTGATCAGCCAGCCCAAGGGCAAGCACGCTTCCGCCTACAACGCGATCGCCAAGCGGGTGTGGGAGAAGCTGCAAGAGGCGGACCAGCCGCGGGGGTAGCGGCCGACTCCTGTTTGTCCGTCGTACCCGGGCCTGACCCGGCTTCCATGTCTTTCGATGTCCGTCACGCTGCCGCGCGGCCCGTCCGGGGCTCGATCGAAACCGCGTCCCGGCATGGCGATGGCGGCGGTTCGTCCAAACCCGATGCGAACCGATCGGGCCGCCGCCCGGGCAATTGTTACGGGTAGTTGACATGCATCAAGGCGCGGTCGCCGCCGACCTGGAGAATGAGGAACATGGGCGGTCGGCTGACGCCTGCGGCGTCGGGGTCGGAGTTGTCCGCGTTCGATTGGGAGTGCGGAAGGCAAGACAGGCACCCATGTTTCAGATTGCCGAACTTGGACAGAAAGTCGCGCGCGAGGATTTCGACCGGATAGCCTCCGGTCTGCGCACCGAGATGCTCGCGCTGCAGGAAGAATTGCGGTCCGAGGATTTTCCCGTGATCCTGGTTTTCGCGGGGGTCTCCGGTGCGGGCAAGGCCGAGGCGGTCGATCTGATCAACGAGTGGCTGGATCCGCACTGGCTCGTGACCCGCGCCTACGGTCCGCCGTCCGACGAGGAAAGCGAACGGCCGGATTACTGGCGTTTCTGGCGCGATCTGCCGCCCAAGGGGCAGATCGGCCTGTTCATGAGCTGCTGGTACCACCAGCCGATCCAGGACTTCGTCTACGACAAGATCGACGAGGCGGAATACAACGCCGCGCTGGATCGGGTCGCCGCGTTCGAACGAACCCTCGCCGACGACGGCGCCCTGATCCTGAAGTTCTGGATGCATATGGACAAGGCCACCCAGAAGAAGCGCATGAAGGCCTTGGAAAGGGACAAGCTGCAGTCGTGGCGCGTCACCAAGCAGGATTGGCGCCACTGGAAGCACAACGACCGCTTCCAGAACGCCGCCGAGATCGCCATCCGCAAGACCGATACCGGCAAGACCCGCTGGGTCCTGGTCGAAGGGGCGGATTCGCGTTACCGCACGCTGACCATCCTGACCACCTTGCGCGACAGCATCCTCGCCCATCGCGAGGCGCGTCGCGCCAGGCGCAAGCTGGTGACGGAGGCGCACGAGGCGGCCGGGCGGCGGCGCGCCGCGGAGCTCAAGGAAATCGGGGCGACCAGCGCGGCGCTGGAAAAGCAATCGCAGGCCGCCGCCGCCCGCAAGCGCAAGAAGCCGGCCAAGGAAGCGACGGTGAAGGTCACGGCCAAGGGCGAGATCAGGGCACTGACCGTGCTCGATCGCCTCGACATGTCGCTCGCCCTGACCGACGCCGAATATACCAAGGCGCTGAAGGAGGCGCGCGCCGACCTCGGCCGATTGTGCCGCCGCGCGCATCTCGAGGGCGTATCGGCGCTGATCCTGTTCGAGGGACCCGATGCCGCGGGCAAGGGCGGCGCCATCCGCCGGCTCACGGCGTCGATGGACGCGCGCGACTACCGCGTCATTCCGGTCGCGGCCCCGACCGACGAGGAGCGCGCGCAACACTACCTCTGGCGATTCTGGCGGCATCTGCCGCGCGCCGGGCGGATCGCGATCTTCGATCGCAGCTGGTACGGCAGGGTGCTGGTCGAGCGGGTCGAAGGATTCGCCCAGCCCGACGAATGGATGCGCGCCTATTCCGAAATCAACGAATTCGAGGAGGAACTGGCCGCCCGCGGCATCGTGCTGGCGAAGTTCTGGGTGCACATCACCAGGGACGAGCAGTACCGCCGCTTCAAGGAACGCGAAACCGTTTCCTACAAGAGCTGGAAGCTGACCGCCGAGGACTGGCGCAACCGCGCCAAATGGGAGGATTACGCGGCCGCGGTGCA
>Ga0209415_10016112_pt1 | contig 12055 bp, 5 predicted proteins | sample PeaSoiSIISIP2007_FD_187696 | JGI IMG/M metagenome (GOLD analysis project Ga0209415, IMG submission 187696) | Peat soil microbial communities from Weissenstadt, Germany - SII-SIP-2007 (SPAdes) (version 2) | ecosystem: Environmental > Terrestrial > Soil > Wetlands > Peat | place: Germany... | reverse complement strand
GCCGTCTTCAACCATGAAAACAAGTCCCAGGGCTCAGCTACCCCTTTCCTCCTGACACACAACAATTGACGTTACCCCCCCTTCCTGCCGACACATGACAATGGGCGTTACCGCAAGGAGAAGGCCGTTTGCGGTCTAATGCTTGTCCGCGGCCTTCACCGCAAGGCTCGCGAAGCTCAGTCCGAGCTCGCGCTCGTCGCTCGACATGCCGAGCGCCGCGGGAGACACGGGATCCTCGACCGTGAACTCGACGACCATGTCGCCCGTTCCGCTCACCAGATCGCGCGGGACGATGACTTGCCTGGGGGCGGGTCCGCTGCCGCCGGCAAAATGCCACTCGCCGACCGTGACGCCGTTGACCGCGATCGTCGCCGATACGAACTGGCGAGGGCCGCCGATGAGGGCGCCCACGACCGCCTCCAATTGCAGATCGCCCGAGGACGGCGGATCGACTCTTAGGACAAGTTGTGAGGTCTTGCCTACCGACCATCGCCCCCAGGTTTCAGGACCCGACCATCCTGAGGTCATATAAGCCTCCGCGTCGCCGCCGGTGCCAAAGCGGACCGTGTCGCCGAGCGCATAGCGCCCGCCGGCCGTCCTCCCCCCGATTTGGTCGAGCAGATCGGAGACAGTCTGCCTTATGCGGTCCTGGCGCGCGCAGCCGGCGTCGGGAGCCTCTGACGCAAAATCGAGCCTCAGCGCGACCGCTTCTCGGAAGAGCACGCCGAGCCAATCCCGGTCGACCGGCACGAGCTCGCCGGCCGGTCCTTGCCAGGCGGCCCGCCAGCAATAGGAAAAGGCGAGCGGCAGGACCACGAGGCTCGCGCCGCCGCCGTTTCGGCCCGAGAACTCGTAGCCCTCCCCGCTCCTCATGAACCGCCAATCGACCGCTTGAGACCAGCTGCGGCCGTGGCGCTCATCCTGCGAAAGCGACACGCCGACGTAGGCGGGAACGGCCGCCTCGATGTCGCCGCGCCTCGCCGCCTCGCGCTCCGCCACCATGTCGTTGTCGCGTGCGAAGGTCAGCCGCGCCACGGCAAAGGGCGGGGAATGCTCGTCGAACGGCTCGTATGCCTTGTCGAAGCGGACCTGGTTTGCGGCTTGCTTTGCCTCGCCGACCATCCCCGCATCCTGGTTCAGACACGCCCGCCCTCCTCCGTAACCGGCCATCCAGCGCAAATGCAGCTCGATCTCGCCCGCGAAAGCGACGCCGATGAGCCCGACGTCCGCGCGGGCAAGATGTCCCGTTCCGCGTCGCCACTCCGGTCGCCAGCATCTCGACCAGTTGAACGGCAGCACAACAAGACCTTGCCCTTCCGTGCTCTTCGCCGAGAAGATCAGCTCGCTCGGCGCCACTCGGACCGACGAGCTTTGCAAAGTCCCCGCCCCTCGGCCCGCCAAGCCCTCAAATGAGCCTCGCTCGCTCGCAGGAAGAACGGCCGTCCGCCGCGGATCGAAGCCGTGGCGCCGCATCAGCCTCAGCTCGTCGGCGAGTGTGTCGCCGAACTCGATACCGCTTACGCGGTACCCCGAGATATTCGGGTCACGCAAGGCATAGACCGAGTAGCCGTGCCAACCCATGACCCGCTCGAGCGGAGGCTGCTCATAGACCTTGCTGTCGCGGGCCACGACATAGCGCACGCCGAGGAGCGCCAGCCGCTCCGGATAAAGGGCCTCCAGGCCGGTGATGTTGATCGACTGGGCCGCTGCGTGGCCCGCGCTGACGTAGCGGGTCCACAGCAGATAATAGAGATAACCGAGGCTCTGCTCATAGGCGGAGGCGACCGGAACGTCCTGAAACGGCAATGCCCGCTGCACGAGGCCGTTGCCGGTGGTGAAGTAGGCATTGGTACGCTCGTCCACGAGGGCCTCGATCGAGCGCGCGGTCTCCCACCCGTCCGTTACGTCGGAGGCGGCGATACCGATGCTGCGACCGTGCTCGATGAACCATTTCTGCATCTCCAGGACTAGGTCCTCCTGCATGGGCCCAAGGAACGCCACGTCGCTGTGGGCGAGCCGAGCGAGCGCATAGAGCAGGTAGTCGCGCGAATCGCCGGGACCGAACCAGACGACCTGCTCGGGGGGAAGGCGCAGCGGATTGCCGCCGGAGGGGTCCTTGACGACTTGCGCGTCATACGCACGCGCATACCACGCGTGGAAACGATCGAATAGCTCCGGCGTCCACCGCAGCTCTCCGGCGACCGTGAGGGAGACTCTGGCGGGGGGCCTGATCAGGGTTTCGGCGCGTCCGGCAAAGCGCTCGCCCCCGTTCAATGCGCCTCGCAAGTACCGGGTGATCGGATTAGCGGCCGCATCCATGGTCGGTCCCGCAGGATCGCGGCACCACAGGGCGCCGCTGCGGCAACGCATCGAGCTTGCGAAGACCGGATGAATTTCCGGACTAGGGGGCAGCCAGGTCCCGATCGAGAGCGCGACCAGGCCGGAAATCAGGCTCAATGTCAAAAGCCGCCGCAGCCTTGACGAGCGGATGCGGCCGGCGTCCGCCGACTCCCCTCGCAGAAGGGCGAATGATACGAGCAGGAAATAAGCACCAAGAAAGATTGCCGCCAGAGGCAGGATGAACAAGGCCATGAGCAGGCACAGGATCGTCCCCGCCGCCCAGGCGAGCGCATGCCGCCGATCATCGAGCCGGGGGTGCAGCAGCTTCTGCGAATGACAGAGCGCGAAGCCGCCGCACGTCGCATAGAAGAGCGGCAGGTAGAACTCGAAGTAATGCAGCCGCGGAAGACGGTCGACGAGCCCGCCGTCCAGTCCCTGCGATCTGGCGAGTGCAGCGAGCTGGATACCGCCGACAACGAGGGCGATAAGCCCCACGGCTGTTCGCAAGGGACGCGGCCAGCGCCGGTTGAACAGCAGCACCAAGAGCCCGATGAGGATGCAAAGTCGCAGCACCGTTGGTGCTTGCGTCCACATGAACGGCGGCTGGTAATACTCTCCGTAACCGAAGAGCTCCCCGGCGAACACCACCCGGGCCGAGTCCTGGATCAAGGCCGACCACGACTGAAGAATGTAAAGCGGCGGTCCGAGCAGCACGAGCGCCACGATAATCAGAACCTTGGCGAGGCCCCATTGCGCGGCCTTGCGCTCGGCCGGCCGCGCAAGCGCAAGCGCAACGACCGCATAAACGAGGAACACCGCCGTCCCGATCAGAGATCCGACCGGGTAATCGAGTACGAAGAAGAGATAGGCGACGAGGAGACCGAGATCCGCCGCGCCGAGCCGGCGCGGACGGCGCATGATCAACGTTGCCAACGTCGGCAAGAGCGGGAACAAAGCCGCATGCGTGGCATTGTAGATGCCGGCGAAGGTCGGAATGCCCCAGGCGCTCGTCAGGATGAAGTTGATCAGCAGATAGAGGGTCGCCGACGCCAGCGCAAGCCCACGACGGCCGCGAAACAGCACGATGACGAATACATAGCTGGTCAACCATGAGGTGGTGGCGCGCAACGCCATCGAGACGCGGAACGAGTCCGCCGGCTCGAGCGGCAGCAGCATCGGCCACGCAAAGGGATCGAAGGTGAAGGTGACAAAGAGGTTCGGCAGTCCCAGGCCTTCGAGCCACTCGATTGAAAAGCGGGTCGAGGCGAGATGTCCCTCCCTGATCGTCTCAAGTAGCGTGGAATAGAGCGCCGCCGCATCCTCCCCCAGCAGCGGAAATGACAGAAAGGCGCCATACCAATAGAGCGTGAATATGAATACGCAAGCGAGCGCGAGCACCAACCGGCACCGGCTCGCCGCGCGGATCGCCCTCCATCTCTCACTACGCCCGAGCATAAGGGTCTGCTGTATCGACTGGATCATCTATCGGATCGGGGACCTTTTGCGCCACGAAGGAGAGCGATCGGCGACGCTCAATGGGTGTAATGGTATTTCATGATCACGTAGTCGGGCCCGACGGCCGCTGGGGTATCGCCTTCCTTGCTCATGATCCGCATGAAGTCAGAACAGGTGCAATGCGCCGGCATCTCGCATAGCTCGCCGTTGATCATGCCCACACGCTGGAACGAGAAATACGGATCGTTGTCACAAAGAAAGTAGTCCGGGTGAGAGTATTTGACTTCGTTGTCGCCATCGCTGAGATGCCTGAAACGTCTCGTGCTCTCGGAGTCGGGCGGCACGATCGTGGTGATCAGACTGGTCCCGCGGGTGAAGTACCACACCAGGGCATCATAGGTGTTGGCGACGAACAGCTTGCCGTGGAACTCCGGCTTGCGAAGCGCAGCAGCGTAGGATGGCGACCTCGGAGGATAGAGGCGGTACAGCTCGAAATTGCCGGCGAGATGGAGGCAGGCGAGCACGAAGATCGCTGCGGCCGAGGCCGGCGTCGCAACCCGCCAGAGGGCATTGCCGAGAGCGGCCCGCTCCTTGGGAGGTCGTGGAGGCGCGAGCCCGTCTTGCCGGGCCGCTTGGCCCGCCCTGCTCGCCCCCCCGGCGAAGGGCGATAGTGCAAGCTGCGGTTCCATCTGAAGCGCACGCCGCCATACCTCCAGTCGAGCGCCGAAGACGAGAAGATGGCAGATCAACGCAAAGGCGACCGAATCGGCAAGGCCTGCCGGCGAGACGCCGCGGTCCCACAGCCAGAAGACGTAATTGGGAAACGCCATGGCGGTGATTGCCACGGCGCTCAGGCAAATCGTGATCCAGGCCACGAGATCGCGAAGAAGCTGGTCTTGCCAGGGCGGCTCGGCGACCGCCGCATCAATGGGACCTAGGCGCAGTCTGGGCAGAGCAAAGATGAGACAGCCGATCAAAACGATCACCCATGCGAAGGGCGCCACTCCCAGGCATATCGCCACCCATAGCGCCAATATGGCGCCACGGGCGAGCCGGTCCGTCGAAATGCGGAGCAGCATGGCCGTGCAACAGCCGACGAAGGCGGTCGCCAAGAGAGCCGCGAGCAGGAAGCCGCCCGCAGTCATGGCTCGCCAATAGGCGCCGATTGCCTGGTGCATGCCGGCCGGAGCAGCGTTAGCATCCCACATGACGATGTGCTTTGCCTGGTATAGCTGCCGGAAGCTCTCGGGGTCCCAAACCTGCCTAAGAAGCGGTCCCAAAAGCACGTTGCCCATGCGGCCAAAATAGGTGACCAACGTGTCGATCGCAAAAAAGCGCAACCCCGTATGCGCGATGACAGCGCCGAAATAGGCCGTGAAAGTCAGCGCCACGGGCAGGAAAACCCACGAAAACAGGTGGCGGAACGCAAACGCGCGAGAGGCGTAGATGTGCCACATGACGTAGAACGCCAAACAGAAAACGAGAAACGCCCAATCCGAGGAGGCAATGAGGACGAAGAGGACCGCAAGTGCCATTTTCACGCCGATGGCCCGCCGCACCGGCGCGTCTTTTTGCAGGGCGGTCAGGTAAACCAGGACCCAAAACATCGTCATGTGAAAGCCGCGCAAGAGATCGCCGCCCTGACGAAGGAAGATGCCATAGGAGGTTCCGAAGAACCCGATTGCGGCTACCGCCACCCCGGGGCCGAAAAGCCGCCGCAGCGCCAGGAACCCCAAAAACAGCGCGAGCATGGAAACCATGAAACAGGCGAGAATGATGCACTCCTGCGTCATGCCGAGCGCGATGCCGGCCATGGTGAACAGCCGCGAGATGAAATTGGGATGGTGAAGGTAGTAGAAGCCCAAGGCGGCCGGATCCGAGCTCGCGGCGACCTCTTGCAGAAAGAAGGATGTCAAGTCCCTGACTTGGTAGCTCGAAAGAAATATCGAGGCGGATTCGCCGGTCTCTCGGATGCCGAAGAAGCCTCCCGCGCGAGACCACAGTGTAGCGGCGATTCTCCAGAGCCCCAGCACGAAGAGAAAGGCGGCAAGCGCGCCCAATCTCTCGCCTCTGACGCCGCTTTTCGACGGCAGCGCCATGTCGACCTGCAGCAGCAAGAGAGCCACGAACGGGCAGGCGATGACAATGAGCAAGACCTGCGGATCGCGGAAGATCTCGAGCGCCGCATCGATGGAGAAGACCGCCGCGATCGCGGCCAGCATCCCGAAAAGCGAACGTCTGTCGTCATTTACCCAACTGCCGGCCCGGTCCGCCCAGGCTTCGACGGACGCCCACGCGGGCCAAAGCAAGCAGGCGAGCTTCTCGGCAGCAGCCGTGGCCCGGCTCGAGCCCGGCCACTCCGCCGCGCCGAACGCTTTCATGATCCTTTGCATAGCCGGGGTAGAGCCGAGAAACGACATGGGCACAAAGAAAGCACTCTATTCGCTCGTCGCCTGAGCACGCGGGCGCTGTTAAGACCGCGGCGCGCGCGCCCGCTTGAGACGGTCACCCCCCATTTGTCCGCATCAGCCGGCGCCGGGTTAGCCGGCGCACTGCGCTCCGATTCTCCACTTTCCTTACCGAGGATGTCGCGCGATTTCAAGCTAGGGCTCCAACCATGAGCCTCGTTATGCATTGGCCTCATCGGGCCCGCATCAAAGGGTCCAGCTGTAGCGCGCGACATGGAAGGGATAGAGGAGAAACGGCATGCGAAGCCACTGGATGGAGAATGCCGGCGGAAAGGTCGTCCGCCACGGGGCGTGGTAATGCTCGGCTTCCAGCTTGGCGTTTCCAAGATATTGGCGCCCGAGCTGTTTCAATCCGTGCCGCGACCAGAAGTAAAAATCGATGGGCTTGCCGAACAAGCGGCGCGTCAAGCCCCAAAATAGCTGCTCGGCGGCCCAGAACAACCAATATGGGTTGACTTCGAAGACCACGATCTTGCCGCCGGGTTTGACGATGCGCTTGAATTCCCTGAAGGCGGCGGAGACGTTATCGCGGGTTTCCGAGATCGACGAGCCGATCATGTGATGGATCGAATAAAAACAGACGATGACGTCGACCGAAGCGGTGGCGATCGGCAGGGCTTGGGCGCCGCCGAAAATACGCAGGTCGACGCTACGGTTCACGGCGATCGATTCGTAGGAGGGATCGACCCCGATCAGGAGGCTCCCCGGCGGACGCCGGTAGCCGACGGAAGGACCGCACCCGATATCGACGATCGTCATTCCCGGCTGAAGGATTTCCTCGATGTAGGCGAACTGCTTGGCGTAGAACACCTCGTTGACGCCTTCCTTGGCGTTCTGCGCCGTCATCGTCCCATGCAGTTCGTCGAAATAGGATTTGCTCCTGTCGTCCATGACAAGATAAACGTCGTTCCTGTAGCCCCCCTCGAAGCCGCACCGGGGGCAGCGGAACTCGTCTCCTGCCACGCGCAGCGAGCCGGCATGGCAGCGCGGGCAGGCTAGAACCTCGGCGTGCGCGTCGTGCGGAGACCCGTAACCGGCCTGTGCCACCACGTTTGCCCGTGTTTCCATGTCCTACCTTCGAGCGTTCCCGCGATTATCGCGCAAGAAGCCTTAGAGTTTTCTGTCTTTGGCCAATCGATGTCAACGCAAACCGCCAAGTTTGCAAAACCGTTTGCCGCGCCGGCGCCGGCCCCTTGGCGGTTGAGGCGGGCACAGGTGCCGCCGGAAACAGCCTCAGCGGCGCAAAACGCCCGAATTCCGCCGCAGAGCCAGTCCCGCCAGCCGTATGATGCCGAAGAGGGCAAATGCCAAAAGCAAATACCGCGTATCGAATACGAAATCGCTCCAGCGGTCTCGATAGCGGAGCGCGACGGTCCCGGCACCGGGCGGCAGCCGCAGCAAGAGTCCATCGACGTTGGCGCAAACGAGTGGAATTTCCTTGCCATCAACGCTGGCCGTCCAATCGGGCGTACAGGTGATCGACGCATTCAAGAGCACCGGCTTGTCGGCATTGTATGAAAGCCTGACGACATCCCGGCCCCACTCCAGCTTGCGCAGCTCGACATGGTCCGCCCATCCCCCGCCCGCATCCTGGCCGGCCGCGAGCTTATCGAAAGCGCGCTTCTTGACATAGGCGGCCTCGTGAAGAAAGAGCGCGATGTCGGTATCGTGGGCGTTCAGGCGCTCAACGAGGGAGTCATCTGAGTCGATTTCCTCGAGGTGACGGCTGGTCCAGAATACCGGCATCGTCAGCCCCAGCAGGGCCTCGGCGACGGGCAGGCTGAGGTGCCGCACGAACACGGGCCCGCGCCGCGACCGCAGGAACGTGCCCTCCAGGTCGCGACGGAGCGACACCGACGGCCGGCGCGAGAGGTAACACTCGGCGAATTGCGCGCAGAGCTTTCTTTGGACCGCATCGGGGTCGCCGCGGATCGCGGCATCGAAGGGCTCCAACTCGGAGCGCTCGAGCCCGAATTCGGCGAAAAGCCGCGGCTGCGCGATCGCGACCTGAGAATAGGTCCCCGCCGTGTAAATCACCTGCGAAAGCACCATGATCGCGATCAAGGCAAGGCCCCGGCGCTCAGGCAGAACGTTCGGCCATGCCGCGTAAAGAAGCGCCGGGTATGCGGCGGCGATGATGAGAAGATCCCTGAAAAGCGGCCCCTTGAGGGTCAAAAGCAGACGCGAGGGATTCGGATCGAATGCAGCCATCGACAGAAGCGCGATGACCGCCCCGAGAACCATGATGAAAAGGGCGAGGCCGGCGCGCCGCAGCACCGCGCGGCGCGCACCGTCGGGCAGAGTCAGGACCGCGTCGAAGCCGTAAGCGCTGATGACGAGGACGCCCAGCATCACGAACAGAATGAACAGAAAGTACGAGCGGAACAGATCGAAGAACGGGATGTAGCGGAACAAAAAGAGATACAGCCGCGTCTGTTGCAGCGACACCGCAAAGATCACGGCGATCCAAATGGCCCAGCCGAGCCTGAGTCGCGCCATGCCCGGGCGTAACAGGAAGACGGCAACAAGCACGAGCGGCACGACGCCGACATAGAAGGCGAGCTCGTCGAGGCGGAAAATTGACCAAGCCGTATGCGGGGCCGCCCGCAAATACTCAAAAAAGTTTTCCATGTCGCCTTTAAGCGACTCAAAACCGGCAAGCAGGCTGGTGGGCAGGATGCTGCCAATCAAGGCTGCTGGCTGCACGAAACCGCTTTCGCTGAAAAGAGTGGGGTCGACGACGAGGCCAGTGCGCAGGGATGGCGCGTAGTCGCTCACGGCGGCGCGTAAGATCAGAAAATACGAGATCGTCAAGCCGAGCACGAGCGCCGAAGGCCAAAGCCGCCGCCAGTGGATGCGGAGGGCCGCGAGCGCGCGCCTCCGCTCGAAGAGCGCGTAAATCGCGGCCGCAGTTCCGACGGCAATGACCTGGAAGTGGGGATATTGGTCGAACGACTGCAAGCAGACGAAAAGAACGGCGAGATTGAGATAGCGACTTCCGGTCACGGAGTCGTAATGGCGGTGGTAGAGGACGCCGCAGGCAAGCGTCCAAGGAAACCAGAAAGTGATGGTGACGACCTGGTCGGAATGGGCCGCCTGAAGACAAAGCCCGGCGAAGAGGGTCGCGGCGAACAGATAGACCGCCGACATGCGGTGCTGAAGCAGCAGCCTGCCGAGCACGTACATGCCGAGCGCCAAGCCGAAATAGCCGAGATAGGTAACCGCCTTGTAGTAATAGACGCTGGCGACGAGACCGGGATGCACGCAGCCCAGAAGATAAAGCGCCGGTGCGCGCAGAATCTGCGTCAGGCTCGTGCTGATGATGTAGATAAGCGTCGGCGTGCCGCTATCCGGAGTCCAGAGCCAAGACGGTAGGCCGCGGCAGCTGCCTTGCTGCGCGAGGCCGTAGAGCATGGGAAAGTTATGCTTCCAGCTGTCGTGATAGATGAATTGCCCGAGGAAGGCGAGGTGGAGCCCCGCCCAGGCAAACGCGACGGCCAGCATGAGCCGCCTGGAGTCGAGCCTCATCGACGGCCCACACCGTCGGGTTTGCGCGCCGTGAACGCGACGGTCGCCGTCTTGCCGAAAAGCGACTGCAGGAGCGTGAACGGAAGAAAGCAAAGGATGAGAAGAAGATACCAGCGCACGCGGCCCGCTACCGGCACTGTCAAGCCGGCGCGGTCGGCCAGGTAATTTTGCACGCCGCACGACCAACCGACCGTCCTCAGCCGCGGCGCGATCGACACGTCGACGAAGCCGGCCTGCTCCAACGCGCGCCTCAGATTGCGCCTGTCGAAGAAAAAAAGGTGGCGCGGGACGTGGAGGGCCCCCCAGTATTTGCCGAACAAACGAAAATCGAGGCAATCCGTGCTCGGCGTCTCGCCGTAGAGCACGCCCCCCGGCTCCAGCAGCGCATGGGCCCGCCGCAAGGTGTCGGCCGGCCGGGGGACGTGCTCGATGACGTGCCCCATGCGGATGAGCCGCATGCTCGCATCTGGAAAATTGCAGCTACCGAGATCACCTTGCTGGACCGAAAGGCCGGCACTTCTGGCCTTCTCGACCGCCGCGCCGTTCAGCTCGACGCCGCAGAGGTCCCACTCTCCGTACGGCGCGATCTGGAGAAGCGCATCGCCGTTGCCGCAGCCGACGTCGAGAATGCGGCCGCGCTCGCCGATGAGCCGCCGTATGCGTCGCGCGTCGAGTCGATAGACGCTACGAAACAACCAGGCCAACGGCGAACCGCTTTGATAGGCCGAGTAATTCGAAGGGTAGAATGAAGCCAGCTCCTCGTCCACCGGCATCGGCGCGAGGAACATGAGATTGCATCGGGGACAGCGAACGACCGGCCATTCGCCAGGCACGCCATGCTCGTAGTCGCGGGCGCGGAACATGGGCACGCTCTCGTCGCAGCCGCAGACACTGCATCTTGGCATGTCCGATGCGGGGGTGGGTGACCGCGCGCCGCCACGGCCGGCCGCCGCTAGGCCGCCAGTCGTCGGGGCGTCCCTCTCGCGGCGGCTTCCAGGCTCACTCATGTTGCTTCCGGGGCTCGATGCTCTGCTCGATTCGCCGAACCCCATTCCGCATCGGGCGCGGTCTCCGACAGAACGCTGCGGCGTCATGGCGCGGCTGATACGGAGCTTCAGCGGCCGGTTGCCCCAACCTGTCCGCAAGCTCGCCTTGCCGGATCAAATCCGAAAGTGCGGGCTTCAGCCTATGGATTGTCCCGAGCATCCGCGCTTTGCAGCGTGGGGAAACCGCCCGCTTGAGCATTTTACGGCAAGCCTTAGCAAGCTCCGCATCGCGATCGACGCAGATACCGTACGTGGCACGCCCCGACGGTGCCAAAATTCATGACTCTGAAGAGCAATGACCAGCCCCGCTCGCACGGGGAGGTGCTATAGATCACTTTCCTGGTCCGCACAAGTGTTTAGCGCGTTCCCGGGAGGATGCACTGGGTTGCCCTGCTGCGGCCAGCCGCTTTCGGCGCTCGCGAGTCGCAGGCATCGCGCCGAAAGCGAGTGAATTAGAACGAGCATGCGCCTGTTTTGTTGGAAGAGCAGCAGGTCCATCCCATTGTGCCGGCGCTTTGCGACGATACGCCGCACGCCCCGGCTGGAGGACCCCGATCCAAATCTGCGGAAGCACCCTTGAAGGCGTTACCGCCGCTATACCTCGTGATCAAATCCTTTTCCCTGCCCCGGGCCTCTGCTATGTCTAAGGCCGCGGTATCGCCAAGGCGGCCCACCTACGTTGTCGGCCCAAGGGTGATAACGCCATCGGTAATCGCCGTTACGAGTTGGCCCGGAGAAGTTCCTCATGAATTACCGACGCGCCCCGCGTTCGTGAGTCCGACGCGTCTGCAGGGCCCAACCTCCGACAGCGCGAGCTCCTGAAAGCATGTTGTTCAACAGTATTCCATTCGCGGCATTTTTCTGCATCTTTTTTGCTTTGTTCATGGTTGCGGACGACCGAAGAAGGCTGACCTTGATTGTTGTTGGAAGTTTTTTCTTTTATTGTTACTGGAGGCCCGCGTATTTTTGGTTGCCTTTGCTCTTATCCGCGGCCGCATATTGGGGTACGATTTGGATGATGCACGGTGCCGCCGGGGCGGCCAGGTGCAGTCGGCTTGCCCTTGTCATCGCCATATTGTTCGTTCCGTTGATCTCCTTCAAATACGTTCATTTTTTCCTGCAGACGATAGCAGCCGTCGTTCCCGCCGCGCCGATGCCCGATTGGTCCGTCGACCTGCCGCTGGGCATTTCCTTCATCACCTTTACGGTCACGTCCTA
>Ga0209415_10016111_pt1 | contig 12056 bp, 12 predicted proteins | sample PeaSoiSIISIP2007_FD_187696 | JGI IMG/M metagenome (GOLD analysis project Ga0209415, IMG submission 187696) | Peat soil microbial communities from Weissenstadt, Germany - SII-SIP-2007 (SPAdes) (version 2) | ecosystem: Environmental > Terrestrial > Soil > Wetlands > Peat | place: Germany... | reverse complement strand
CAGGACGGCGCCCGCTCCATCGGTTGCATCTTTCTCGTTACTTGAAGGCGTAGTGGAAGCCCACCCGGAACATGTTCATGGTGAAGCTGTTGTGGATGTTATCCAGCGACAAGTTGGCGTAGCGCGCGCAAATGGAGGCGGAACTCGCGGTGCAGGTAAACGTGGAGTTGGTCCCCTTGCCGAGGTTCACGTAGTTGTACTCCGCCGTGACCGACCATGGTCCCATCACGCCATAGTCAACACCGGCGCCCACATTATAGCCGGTCGACTTGAAGTTCTTGCCGCCGCTGATGCTGCCTGCTTGAGCAGGCGGATTGTCGGGGGTGGCCGGAGGAGTGAAACTGAGCGTCCCCGTATGTTGTCCGCCCGCGAAGGCCGCACCGGCTCGAAAGAACGGCAGCCACTGATCGAACGCGTAGCCGACCCGGGGACCTAAAAGGCCGATGCCGTTCGGGCTTACCTTGCCGTTAACGCTATAGGTGCCGTTCGGGAGGCCATTATCGGTGCCGTTGTTCGGATTCCCCGTATAAGTGTACGAGCGGTTGTAGCTCTTGCTACCGATCGCGTCGTAATCAGCCTTGAAACCCCACACCCACTGGTCAATTTGGAAGTTATAGCCGAGGTCCACACCGCCGATGAAATTGCCATTGTTGGGGCAATCGCGATTGTAGAATTTGTTAGCCAGGACGGGATTGCCCGTGATTAGGGGTCCAGGCGTCCAGCTTTGGCACGTGTGATTCCACGCGCCGCCGATGTTCGCACCGGCGAAAAAGCCTTCCCAGGGATTTTGGACGGTTGCGATCACGTCCTGCGCGGAAGCCGCTCCAGCAACTGCGGTTAACGCAAGAAGCGCTGCCGCACGGCATGTGAATTTCATCAGTTGTATCTCCTAAACTACGATGGTTGAAACTTGATTCTTGACGATTGCCGCGATTATCCATGAAGCGAGCAATCTATTGAATTGGACGAAATACCTACTTTTTTACGGATAGTTACCTAGGGTTTATCGTCATCCCGCATGTAATCCATCCGCCCAACGGGCATCCTAGCAAACAATTCTGTTACAAATAAACAACAACTGGCTTAATGAAGCAGATGTAACAGATAAGGGCAGGGGGTCTGCACCGGTGTGACGACACCCTGCCCTTAAGTCTTTGGCTCCCGATCAAACTACATCGGCGGATACAAAGCCCACTTGTTCGCGGTCGAACCCGGTAGCTCCATCGCATCCGTGCGCTTCTCGGATATCCAAAAAGTCAATGTTTCCCCGACCGACATGTCGTGGAACTTCTCGAGCTTGCCATTGACGTGTACGCCTTGATTCGGGCCCGGCTTCATGCTGGCGGTGGTCACCGTATTGCCGGCGCTGTCCAGAATGTTAAACGTCATGAACTCCGGAGAAGAGATGTATACCTTCACCACGAATTTCGCGTAAGTGACACCCTTGTACACTCGCGCGTCTTGGCACGCGACGGGCGCCTTCGGCCACTTAGCCAGGAACGCAGCACTGAACTTGACGTCGCTGCAGGGTACCTGCGGCAGTTTGTCGGGGTTGACCGCGGCATTCGCGGCAGTGAACGACAGCGGTAGCGCTATCGCGGTGAGAAGCAGCCATGTGGCTCTTTTCATAACTGGAAACCTCCTGATATTTTTTGGAATGCGCCCGTTCCATTCGTCGCGAGCACAGTGATACAGCAACGGCCTGTTACCTTGCGGTGCAGCACCTATGCCTGGTGAACCCCGATGTGTCGTCGACGATCACGACCTGCAAGAGTAGCCACGACCCTTATGGGTAGCTATGCGACTAAAGGCCCATTTCCTTTTTGGGGACATGATTATCCGGGGTTCAGGCGCCACCTCCTTGGTGCTGCCCGAAACCCTGTTTTTAATGGTGCGCCTGGAAGTGAAATAGGTTATTCCCCTTATGTCATACTGTAATAGTCGCATTGTAAAATTAAGAGCTTCCCTTAAGCCGCTGAGCAAAAAAAGCTGAGAGGGCGGAAGAAAGAAATGATCTTCGCCGGCTAACCCTTGGATGGTGGGACTGTTTATGGTGGTTGATGCGCTGAAGTCGGCAAAATCCCCGCTCTGGCCGGTGCGGCCTTACGGTATGGCCCGGCGCCGCTAATGGAAAACCTGCTTCCCCATTCCCTTGCGGCCGGAGCCGCGACTGGCGTGATCTTTGCGGCTCTCATATTCCTAATCGTCGTCTCGTCGATACAGAGACGCCGGCGCGTGCGCGCCGAAGACCTGCTCGCCGAGGCCGAGGGGCGGCTGGCCATCATTGCAACGATGCAGGGCTTTGGTTTTTGGAGTTGGGATGCGGCAACGGATCGTATCTGGGCCAGCACGCATGTGCGCCGCGTGATGGGACTGGAGGAAGGGGTAACGCTGTCGCGCGATACTTTACTGGCCGCGATTCACCCGGCGGATCGTGCCGGTGTATTGCAGGCGATCGCCGCGGCCCCGCGTTCCAACGGTTCGATGGGGATGGAGTTGCGCGTGATTGGGCGGGACCGTGAGGTTCGCTGGATCAGCGCCAAGGCACACCTGAGGCGCGATGCACGCGGCGCAGTACACAGAGTGTCGGGTTGTGTCATGGAGGATAGCCGCCAGAATCGAGCCTCGGCGGAATTGAACAAGCTGCAGCAAAAGCTGAGGCATCTCACACGCGTGGCTCTGCTCGGAGAACTCTCGGGCGCGCTTGCGCATGAGTTGCAGCAGCCGCTGACCGCCATATTGTGCAACGCGCAGGCTGCGCAGCTGATGACTGCGCGGGAACCCCTCGATGTGCAGGAGCTGCGCGAGATACTTCAGGAGATCGTCAGCGATGATCAGCGTGCCGGTCAGGTCATTCAGAGTCTGCGCGCGTTGTTGTTGCGCGGCGAGACCAAGTTTCAGCGAGTCGATATCGGCAAGATGGTGGGCGACGTCATGACGCTCGCGCGCGGCGCACTCATGGAGCGCAACGTTCAAGTCAATTTGCGCATCGATAAAGACGTTCCGGCCGTGAACGGCGACCCCATCGAGCTGCAACAAGTCTTGTTGAACTTGGTGCTGAACGCCTGTGAATCGTTGAGCGATAATCCTTCCCGCGACCGCCGCGTGGAAATTGTCGCGGGTCCGGATGATGAGCCGGGAGCCGTACGCATTTCGGTTCTCGATTGTGGCAGAGGCATCGATACGGATCAGCTCGAGCGAGTCTTCGACCCATTCTTCACCACCAAAGAAAGCGGCTTAGGGTTGGGGCTGGCGATTTGTCACTCGATCAGCGTTGCGCATGGCGGACGGCTTTGGGCAATGAACAGAGCCGACCGCGGAGCGGCGTTTCACTTCACATTACCCGTAGCAAACAAAGAGGATAGCAATGAGCGGCGCAGCGCCCACAGTGTACATAGTGGATGACGCCAGAGAGGTTCGCATGGCGCTATCGCGTTTGTTGGGCGCATCAGGCTATCAGGTGAGCGCATTCGAGTCGGCGGAACGTTTCCTCGAAGGGCACGACGCGGAGGCTCCCGGATGCTTGCTGCTCGATGTGTGCATGCCCGGGCTCAGCGGGTTCGAGTTGCAGCGCACGCTTGCCGGGTCGCCATGCGCGCGACCCATCGTCTTCTTGAGCGGAATGGGTGACGTCCATACCGGCGTGCATGCCATGAAGGAAGGGGCGGTCGATTTTCTGACCAAGCCGATCGACCACAGGAAACTGGTCGCGGCGGTCGAGCTGGCGTTGAAACGCGATGCGGAGCAGCGTCGCGAGCGGGGCATTCGGCGCATGATTGAAAAGCGTGTCGCGACGCTGACGCCGCGCGAGCGTCAGGTGATGGTACAAGTCATTCGCGGGCGCCTCAACAAACAGATCGCGGTAGGCTTAGGCACCGGCGAGAAAACCGTGAAAGTGCACCGTGCGCGCGTTATGTCAAAGATGGGCGCGCATTCGGTTGCGGAGCTGGTGCAGCTCGCTGCGCGTGTCGGGGTCGCGATCGAGCCGGCGCTGAGCGCCGACACGGCCACCCTGAATTGGAAGCAGGCCTAAAGTCCAACAGGCCTAACGTCCAACAGTCAATCGGCTCGATTGAGTGTAAAAGGGATGCTCTCTATCGGGGGGGGGCGCGGCCCGTGATAGCGGTAGTCGATGACGAGGATTCGGTTCGGAAGGCGGTGCTTCGCGTCCTGCGTGCAGCAGGGTTCTGCGCGCGCGGATTTGCGACCGGCGCGGAATTCTTGAACTCATGGCACTTTGATCGGCCGGATTGCCTGGTGCTTGATTTGCAGATGCCCGGCCTTTCCGGCATAGAGGTGCAGAAATCGTTGATTTCTGCGGGTGCGCAATTTCCTATCGTCATCATCACGGCGTATGACGCACCGAGTGTGCGCGAGGAATGCATTCGCCAGGGCGCCGCCGCCTATCTGTGCAAGCCGCTCGATATTGGCGCCTTGCTGCACGCCGTCGAGCGCGTCTCCAGTCCGCCCGCGGGTGCTTCGGGGTTGCCGCATTGACGCATCGGGGTGCGCCAGGGGACTTTGGTCGTATAGACGTTTGCGGGGGATCCTCGCTAAATTCGGCGCTAGCTCCAATAATGGCGGGTCGACCCGTGGCGGTACAAACCATGAACACACAGCTGCTCAAAATGATGCCAATAGCGGCGCTGGCGTTCATCGCCGGCTGCAATACCACTCCGCTCAACGTCTCAAAGTCGGACGAGGCGGTCAATACCGCGCTCACGCGGGCGAAATTCGACATGAACTGTCCGTCGGCGACCGGTTCCGTCCTTACCAGCGAAGTGATGCAGGGGCCGACCACCTTTGGTCCCATGGTTCAGACGGTGCAGCGCGCTCAATTCACGGTCGGGGTCACGGGCTGCGGCCAGCGCGCGACTTACGTCGTCATCTGCGCCGAAGGCGGCAACGGGTGCGTCGCGGGCGCCGGCCAGTAGACTTCACCTAGCGAGAGTGAGACGCTTTGGGATCGGCTCGGCAATTTTCCGAGCCCCGGGGTGAATCATGCCGGACACCGGTGCCGAAGCGGGCTTTCAGCAATGGATCGGGCGCGGTGCGGATGCGATCGAAGCGGTCGCGGTGGTGCTGATCGCCGGTTACATCCTCATCGCCACCCTCAACTGGCTGGTGCGTTCTGTGCCGCGGCGCGAGTTCACACTCGAGAACTACAGTCGCTTTCGCGCCGCCCTGGGTCGAGCCATGCTGTTAGGATTGGAACTCCTGATTGCGGCCGATGTGATTCGCACGGCCGCGCTCAGTCCGACGTTGAGAAATTTTGAGGCGTTGGGTGTGCTCGTCGCGGTGCGCACGTTCCTCAGTTGGTCGATCGTGCTCGAGCTCGAGGGGCGCTGGCCTTGGCAGCCGCGGCGACCCGGTGTAGAGCCGGCATGTGAACCGGGAGAGTCATGAGCGCGAACCAAGATCCGAGCCCCCGATACGAGGTGCGGGTCACCTCGGACAGCCATTTTGGCTGGATTCGCACCCGCATGGCGCTCGAACGCACGCTCATGGCATGGCTGCGCACCGCCGTGGCACTGATCGGCTTCGGGTTCACCATCGTGCAATTCTTCCAGCGGCTGCAGGACATGGAGCACGTGGCGCCGGCGCTCCGGCCTCAAGCGCCGCGGCATCTCGGCTTGGCGCTGATCGGCGCCGGGATATTGGCGCTGGTCATTTCGGGGCAGCAGTATCGGCGGATGGTTCGCTACCTCTGGAGCGATCAATTCAGGCCGATCGCCGGCATCGAGGAGAAGACCATGGTGCCGATCATCACGCAGACGCCGCTCTTGGCGGTCGTGATCGCCATGATCTTGATCGGATTGTTCGCTTTCTTTTCCGTGTGGATGCGTATGGTCTAGCGATGGGCGTCGGCGTCGCGACTTCGCCCTTTGCTATTCGCCAACCTGATTCCATCCGTCAGCCGGGTCGTAGCGGCTGACCTTGGCGGCAACCGCCGCGGTGTCCGCACCCAAGTCCTTTTCGTACACCAGGCCATCTTGGTTCACGATGAAGCTCATCACGCCGCTCACACCGTACTCGGCCGGATAGGCAATGAGCGCGAAGCCCTTGCGCATCTGGCCGTTGACGATGTAGCTGCGGGGACTCTCCGCGGAGCCCTCCGCGGTGAGAATACGGTAGAGATAGCCATGAAAGGGGACCGGTCCTCCCGCGCTATGTCCCGGGGTACGACGGTAACCTTCGGCGGCCGCATCCGCGGCGAACTGGCCGAGCGGGCTCTGCTCCTCGAGGCCCTCGGAGCGCCAATACAGACCGTCGTGCTTGCCGGGAGAGCTGAGAAATTTCTGCGCATAAACGCCGCTTGCCTGAAATTCATGAGGCGCGGCCGCATATTCGTTCTGGGCGTCGACGTACACCTGGCACACCTTAATGGTGGAGAGTTCGTTGCGCCCAATGCGTCGCGCCAGGATCTCTTGAGCGCCCGCGGCGGTGTCGAAACGCCACGTTTGACCGTCCTGCACCAGCGGAATGGGGAACGGCCAATCTTCGTTTCCGATGTAAAGAATCCTGCGCGTGGGGCCGTCCTCCATCAGGGCGGCCCGCTCGCCGTAGGCCACGAGAAAGACCTCGCGGTTTCTCTTATCCATGACCGGATCGCCCGACTGAATGAGCTTGTCTCCGTCGGGCCCGAAAATGGCGCGAAGTTCGGCGGTGTTGGACGTTACCGTGGCATCCACCAGCGCGACCACGGCGTCCTCCGGAGTGGCGAAGGTTTTTGGCGACCCAGCCAGTGCGAGGGCGGATTGCCCGCAGCACAACAATGCGGCGGCCGCGAAACACTGCATGATCGATGTGATTTTCATATGCTCGGGTTCCCTAGCGCTTGGTGCCTGGATTGTTTCCCCTCGGGGCGGGGGCGCTTTTCTGTTGGCGGGACACACTGCTTTGTCCGCGTTGGCTTGCGGCGCGCTCGGCGCTACCGCTCTGGTAGCCGGTGTATGCATTGGATTTGGTCTGAGCTCGCTCTGATGCATTGATGTTCGTCGGGGCGCTATAGCCGCGAGAGCCGTAATCCGCCGTTCTCGTGCCGGAGGGGGCCGGGCGTTGCGCCGGGGTCCCCGGCTGCGCGGGCCGCGGATTCTGGGCCGCCCCGGAGCCTGCGGAGGGGTACGTTGTTGGCCGCGGCGGAGCCGTCGTTCCGGGCGGGCGCGCACCGGCCGCCGGCACCGCGGCCGGGGGCCGCGCCACCGGTTGGTAGGGAGTGGGGCGCGGGGTCACGCCGCCCGGGTAGGCGGGATATCCCGTCCGGTTGACGGTGGTTCTGTTCACGTTGATCGTCGTCGGCGCATAGACATAGGGCCGCGGGCGATAGCCGCCGTAAGGCACCGGTACCGGCCGAACATACGGATAGCGGGCATACGCCGGCACGACCCAGGGCCGGCCGACGCATACCACGGTATGACTGTGCCAACCCATGCCCCACGCGCCCCAACCATAAGGAGCGTAGTAGGTGTTGTTGCTGATCATCGCGCCGATCGCGATCCCAAGACCAAATGAGAACAGAACCACTCCGGGAGGCGGCGGCCAATAGACGAGCTGCGGGTTGTACACCGGTACATAAACCACCTGCGGATTGGCGGGTTGAATAACGATGACCGGCTGCCCACCCTGGGTTTCCGTGGTGACCACCTGCTGAGGCGTGCTCGTAAGATTGCCGGCCGCCTGCGCCTGGGCCCGCAGTCTCTGCACCGCATCCATCACGCCTTTCGGGTCGCTCAAATAAGCCGTGCCGAGTTCGGTGGTCCAATCGATCTGCGAGGCCAGCTGGTTGAGCACATCCGGAAAGAGCGCGAGGGCGACGAAGCTCGCGTCATAGCCGTGCTGTTGCGCGGCATCCTGCAATGCGCTGCCGTGCAGCTGCGAATTTTGCTGCACCCAGGTGTTCATATCGGTGACCTGTCCAGGACTGGTGGCGCAGGTCAACACCTGCGCGAGCAGCGCATCGGGGTACAGCGCAACCGGTGCCACCAATTGATCGAGCGGCGGGAGCGGCGGATTCGGTGCGGGCGTCTGCGCTTCGGCGACGGCGGGGCCGTAGATAGTCACGAGCGGCCCGAGCGCCGCGCACCAGGCGAGAACGACTCCGGCCCACACTTGTTTCATCTTCATTGCGAATTCTCCACCGGGTCATAGCGCCGCGCGGTCGCGCGAGGCATCGAAAACGATCTGGTCGTAGCGCCACAATCGCTGAAAGAACGGCAAGGCGCGATGGGCGCCGCCGCTCCTTTCATAGTCGCGCACTATATCACCGAGGGTCCTCTGTCCATCGATCGCACCCAACAGGCGATCCTGCCAGGCGTTGATCGGCAGCAGCAGATCGCGATGCTCGTGAGCCGGATTCAGCAAGACCGCAACGTAGCCCGGGGGTGCCCGGTCGCGAATGCACAGTGCCCACGGCAATCGTATGGGTATGTAATCTCGCCAGTCCTCCCCGCTAAAGCGGATCGCGGGCTGCGCGCACGGTCCGTCGCTGCGGTAGGCAATCAGCCGGTGCTGTGTGAGCGTGCCGCGAAATAATTCTACGGCCGCATGTTGCTTAGGTTCGGGCAGCGCACCAAGCCGTTCGGCATGCGGGGTGTTGGCCAAAGCGCCGCACTGCGGTAAATAAGGCGCCTGCTCGAGCCAGCGGCCGAAGGACATTCCGCAGCGCTCGAGCCACGCATAGAGTTGCGGCACGGTGTATGCGCGATCGCGCGGATGCAGCAGCGCGTCCGCCATCGCGCCGGGCTGCCTAAAGTCCTTCGCCCGGCCGAGCAAAGCGGCCATCGGATGATCCTTCGGCAGCGCCTCGAGCAGGGCGCCGAGATCGCGAAGCTCCGCGGTGTCTGTGCCGATGCCGAGCACGCGGCAATACTCCTGCAGCATATAGATGCCGGCCCGGCCGTAAGCCGCGTACACCATGAGCTGCAGTGCCCCCTTGGGATTGAGGACGTTGCGCAGCGCGCGCAATCCGAGATCCGGGTCGGGCAGGTGATGCAGCACGCCCGTGCACACGATCAAATCGAAAGAGCGGCCGAGATCGGTTGCGCTCTCCAGCGGCAATTGATGCAGTTCGAGATTTTCGAGCGCGTACTTGTCTTTGAGCTCCCGTGTATGCCGCAGACTCGTTTGGCTCACGTCGATGGCCGTGACGCGCGACTCGGGCTCGCGCAGCGCATAGCGGGCCGCCTGCGAGGTTCCGCAGCCGGCGATGAGGATTTCCTGCCGCTCGCTCGGCCGCTCGGCCGGCCATAGGCGATGAAAGAGCGCCCGGCGACGGATCGGGTCGCGGTAGCGCTCGCGGTTATCGTCGAGACTGGTGATCGGCGCCGGATAGGGCAACTTCTCGTAAAATTTGCGGACCTCCTCCAAGGCGGCCACCCACGGGTCCTCGTGTCGCGAAGCGATGTTCACGTCGATGCCACCATCGCCACAGCTTCCCATAAAAATGCCGGCGACGTTATTTTCCGCTTGGCGCAGCGCCGGAGCCCAAGGTCCCACGGGTCGTACAATAGGCTCTTACTGCGTCGGCCAAGTTGAAGAACATCCGCTCGGGTCCCAATGCTGAGCCCAACGGCGAGCGCCTGACGAGATCGAGCGCCTGCGGGTTCAGGGCGCAGAGCCACAACGAAATCCCCGCCCGCCGCAGCCCCTCTTCGGCCTGCATCAAGGCTCGCAGCGCCGTGTATTCAAAGTCCGGAATCGCGCTGCATTCCAGGATCACCACCTCAGGGTGTGCCTCGCGGACCATGGCCGCCAGCCGTTCGTGGGCTCGCGGCGCGCTGGCGAAGTTCATGCGGCCTTCGGTCTTGAGAATCAACAGGCCCGGTATGGTTTCATCCTCCGGGTGCTCCGCCGACGGCGGGCGAAACACGTCGGTGCCGGGCTTGCGCCTCAACGTATACACCGGGGGATGGTTCGACTGGTATAAGAGCGTGAGCAACGAGATCGCGATCGCGACCAAGATGCCCTCCAGGGTTCCGATCACGACGACGCCGGCGAAGGCCACGACGGCCCAGAGGAATTCGGTGCGCCGAATTCTGAGGATGGAGCGAAAATCCACTGTGCTGAGCAGCGGCAGCGTGGTGACGATGACGACGGCGGCGAGCGTCGCCTGCGGCAGCAGGCTGATGAGCGGCGAAAGAAACACGAGCGTCGCCACGGCCACCGCCGAGGTGACCAGTGCGGCCACCTGAGTGCGGGCTCCGGCGCGCGAGTTCACCGCGGTCTGCGACGTGCCTCCGCCGGCGGGGAAGCACTGAAACAAACTCCCCGCCAAATTGGCGGCCCCGAGCGCAATGAGCTCCCGATTGGGCGTGGGAAGCGGATCGTCGTGCCCGGCAAAGGCTCGGCCGGCGGCGATCGACTCGGTGAAGGACATGAGCGCCATGCCCAACGCGCTCGGCCACAGGGCGCCGAGGAGCTGCAAGTCCGGAAGCGCCGGAGCCGGAAGGCGGGCCGGAATCGGCCCGGTCAACACGACGCCCATCTGCTTCAGCCCCAGAAATGCGGCGGCTGCGATACCGAGCGCGACCGCCGCAAGCGGAGCGGGAAACTGCGGACGAAAGCGCTTCATGGCGAGGAGGATCGCGAGCGTGGCCCCGCCCACCACCAGGGTCGCGCGGCTGGTCTCCGGCACATGCTGAAGTATCGAGAGGATCTTTTGGAAGAAGCGGCCTCGCTCGATGTGCACGCCCAAGAGCTTCGGCACCTGATCGACCAAGATCACGACACCGATCCCGGCTTTGAAACCGGTGAGGACCGGATCGGAGATGAAGTTCGCCAGAAATCCGAGCCGAAGCAGCCCGGCGGCGGTCAGGAGTCCGCCGACGAGCAGCGCCAGCGCGGAGGCCGCGGCCATGAGCTGCGCTGCATCCTCACTTGGCACGGCGAGTGCCAATTCCGTGGCGGTCAGGATCGCGAGCGTGCTGGTGCTGCTCACGCTCAAGGGACGCGAGGTTCCCAAGAAGGCGTAGACGGCCATGGGCACGAGCGCTACGTAAAGGCCCGCATACACCGGCAAGCCCGCGATGCTCGCATAGGCCATGGCCTGCGGAATCACCACTGCCGCGGTCGTGAGGCCCGCCACCGCATCGAAGCGCAGCCAGCCCTTTTGGTACCCCGACAGCAGGGTCGTCATGGCGTCCCTGCTGCGTTTCCGCCGCGTCGCTTCACCCTGGGTGAGCGGCGGCGCGCAGGGCCTCGGCGTTCTTCTTGAGTTTCTCCATCATCTGTTCGGGTGTCCAGCTTTCCGGACTCTGGCGCGGCGGAAATTCCAGCATGGTCTGCATGTACTGGGCGACGAGCGCACCGGCCGGCAATAACATATAGACACGATCGGCGCGCCACTTCCAGTAGTACATGCTGCCGGAGATGTCCGCATCCTCGAACGGATCGCTGCGCAGGTTCATGAGCTTCGGGAATTTGAGCTGTATGGGAGCATCCTGCCACGCTGCGGCGCCTTCAAAACGCTGCTCCGCGAAGTGGATTTTCCAGTCGCCGTAGCGCAGCGCCATGAGGTCTCCCTCGTCGCCCCAGTACAGAAAGCCCGGCCGCGGACTCGCCTTGACCTCGCCCTTGAAATAAGGAATCAGATTAAAGCCGTCCATGTGAACCTTGTAAGTCCTGGCGCCGGCCTTGTAGCCCTTTTTCAATTTCTCGACGACATCCGGCTCGCCGGCGGCGGCCACCAAGGTGGGCAGCATGTCCTGGTGCGAAAAAAGCTCGTTGCTCACCGTCCCGGGCTTGATCACGCCGGGCCAGCGGATCGCGCACGGCACGCGCCAGCCGCCTTCCCAGTTAGTCGCCTTCTCGCCGCGGAACGGCGAGGTTCCGCCGTCGGGCCAGCTGCATTTTTCGGCACCGTTGTCGGTCGAGTACATGACGATGGTGTTGTCCGCGATGCCCAATGCGTCGATCTTGGCCAGGAGCTCTCCCACATGGCCGTCGTGCTCGACCATGCCGTCGGGGTACACGCCGAGTCCGGTCTTGCCCTTGGATTGGGCCTTCAGGTGCGTATTGATGTGCATGCGGGTGGAATTCCACCAACAGAAGAACGGCTT
>Ga0209415_10016110_pt1 | contig 12056 bp, 9 predicted proteins | sample PeaSoiSIISIP2007_FD_187696 | JGI IMG/M metagenome (GOLD analysis project Ga0209415, IMG submission 187696) | Peat soil microbial communities from Weissenstadt, Germany - SII-SIP-2007 (SPAdes) (version 2) | ecosystem: Environmental > Terrestrial > Soil > Wetlands > Peat | place: Germany... | reverse complement strand
CAGGATAGCAATCCGGGGAGCGTTTCCGACCCATGGCCCCTTCCGCCCGGCTCCGTGTTCGCTATGCTGGATTCCCGGATCCCCAACCGTCGGTACCGGAGCGTCGATTTGCAAGTCCGCGCCTATTTCCACCAGATCCAGATCCCCGGAGGCTCCTGTCTCTGGGTCACGGACCTGGTGGGGGCGGCGATGGTCCGGGACCGGCATGAGATGGTCGTGAGCCTGCTGGATCCCGGCACCCGGCTGGCCTGGAGCCATCCCCGGCACCGGGTGTTCCACTTCCTGGACGAGGAGGGGGAGGACGCGGAGGCGGCGACGGAGGAGGATGTGGCGGAGATCCTGGCCCTGGACCTGGCGGGGGTGGACTCCGTGCTCGTCCATTGTCACGGGGGATACTCCCGCTCACCGGCGGTGGCCATGCTGCTGGCGTACCGGGGAGGCGCGCGGTTGGCGGCCATCGACGCCGGCATCGACTGGACCTGGGCGGACCCCAACCGGCGGGTGCTGGCCCTGGGTGAGCGGCTGCTGGGCATGGGCAACGAGCTGTCGGAGCTGGCCTCGCGCCGGACCCGGCGGCGGCCGGCGCCGGACGATGGGAGCGGGCAGCGTCCGGAATGAAGTCCGTCAGTGCACCGGGACGTCCAGGGCCGCGCCCGCCGCGACGCCCTGGTCGGTGACGCAGCGGAGCACCACGGCGCCCTGGCCCCGGGCGGTGAAGGCGCCCTCCACGGTGCAGGTCCCGAGGCTGTCCCCGCGTCCTTCCCGGCGCTCGGCGAGCCGGCCGTCGGGGTCCAGAAAGTCCACGGAGTAGTGGATGGGCCGGGCGGTGACGCCCTGGCGGCCGGTGGTGAGGACCCGGAACCCGGCCGTGCAGGTCGCTCCGGGCCGGGCGGGGAAGCACCAGAGTTCCTCCACGAAGGCCCGGTCGCGCAGGTGGCGCCGGTCGCAGATCTCCCCCAGGGTCCGCCCGGCGCAGACCACCAGGGAGGTGGCCGCGCCGTCGGTTCCGCACGCGAGCCCGGTGGGAGACCCGAGGGCGGCGAAGCGCGGGTCCAGGGGGCCGGGGATGCCGTCCCGGAGCAGGCCCCAGCGGGTTTCGGGCTCGCCGGGGTCGCCGGCCAGGGTGTGCAGGGTGCCCCGGACGAGGTCCAGCCTGCGCACCGCGTGGTTGCCCCGGTCGGCCAGGTAGAGCAGGCCCCCGAAGCTGCGGATGCCGACCGGGTCCCGGAGGCAGGGCAGGTCCAGGGCCTGGTCCCCGGGCTCCACGGGGTCCAGGTCCCGGAAGCCCGGGGTCTGGACTTGGCCGGCTACGGTCGTCACCGTGCCTCCGGGCAGGCTGATGGCCCGCACCCCGTGGCCGTCCAGGACGTAGAGGGTCCCGCCCAGGTACCGGATGGTCCGGGCGGCCAGGCCGCGCAGGCCGGAGAAGCGGGCGTCGGGTCCCTGCCCGTCCCGGGTTCCCGGCTGGCCGGGGCTGCCGGCCAGGGTCGTCACCGCGCCGTCCCGGCCGATCCGCCGGATGACGGCGTTGCCCCGGTCGGCCACGTAGACCCGGCCGTCGGCGTCCACGGCCAGGCCCTGGGGATCGTCGAACAGGACCGCCGCGCGGACCGCAAACCGGGCGGCCTGGATCGTCCCCAGGCGAATGACCATCCGATTCCCTCCGTTGCCCCTCAGGGTGCGGAGGGCCCCGGGCCTGGTTCCAGGCCTCAGAGGAAGTCGCGCATGGCCCCGCCCAGCCGCTTGATTCCCTCCTGGATCCGCTCCACCGGCATGTTCGAGTAGCTCAGGCGCAGGGTGTCCTCCCGCCCGCCGTTGGGGAAGAAGGCCCCGCCCGGGATGAACACCACCCCCCGCTCCATGCAGGCCGGCAGCAGGGTGCGCGCGCTGAAGCCCTGGGGCAGTTCGAGCCAGATGAACAGGCCCCCGGCGGGGCGGGTGAACCGCACCCCGGCCGGCAGGTGCTCCTCCAGGGCCGCCGCCATGGCGTCCCGGCGCTCCCGGTAGACCGGCACGTAGCGGGCGATGTCCTGGTCCAGGTCGTGCCGCTCCAGGTAGCGGGCCATCAGCACCTGGTCGAGGCCGCTGGTGTGCAGGTCGGTGCCCTGCTTGAGGGTGACGAACTTCTCGTAGAGGGGCGGCTTGGCCGAGATCCAGCCGATGCGCAGCCCGGGGCAGCACACCTTGGAGAAGGTGCCGAGCCCGATCACCAGCCCGCCCGGGTCGAAGGCCTGGACCAGGGGCAGGGATTCTCCCTCGAACCGCAGTTCGCCGTAGGGATTGTCCTCCACCACCGGGACTCCCCACTTGGCGGCCACCTCCACCAGCGCCTTGCGCCGCTCCAGGGACCAGGTCAGGCCGGTGGGGTTCTGGAAGTTGGACACGATGTAGATCAGCTTGGCCTTGGGGTGGTGCTCCAGGCGGTCCTTGAGGGCGCCGATGTCCATGCCCTGGTCGTCGGTGGGGACTTCCACCCAGGTGGGCTGGTAGAGCCTCCAGGCGGTGATGGCGCCAATGTAGGTGGGGCTCTCGGTGAGGACCACGTCGCCCTCGTCCAGGAGCAGCCTGCCCACGAAGTCGAGCCCCTGCTGGGAGCCGGTGGTGACCAGGATGTCCGCGGCGGAGGCATGGCAGCCCCAGACGCGGTTGAGCCGCGCGGCGAGCAGCTCCCGCAGGAGGGCGTCGCCTTCGGTGGCGGAGTACTGCAGCGCCCGGGGCGCCTCCCGCTCGAGCACCTCCACGGCCAGTTCCGCCAGCCTCTTGGCCGGGAACAGTTCGGGCGCGGGGAGCCCTCCGGCGAAGGAGATCACATCCGGGCGCCGGGCGAGCTTCAGGATCTCCCGGATGTCCGAAGCCTTCAGAAAGGCTGCGCGCTTCGCCAGCGTGATCGCCATACCCCCTCCTGTCTGTCCAATGGATGGGTCCATTGTCCGCGATTCCGGTCCGATTGACAGGGGCAGGAAGGCCGAATCCGCTGCCGGAGGCACGCTGGACCCGTCGTCCTCGGCCTGCCGCCCCGGGTCAGCCCTTCCGCCGCCTGCGCCGCACCGCCTGCAGGAACACCAGCGCGTAGCCCAGCACCAGCGCGACGCGCAGCGCGATCCGGGGCGCCGGGACGCCGGCCCAGGGCGCCAGGCACAGCCCGAGGATGCCCACGCCCAGGAGCCCCCCCAGCAGCCACAGGGAGGACAGGGCCCGCTCCAGGCGCAGGCGCCACACCTGGGCCCGGACGCCGCCGGGGAACCGGACCTGGAGGAAGGGGCCCAGCCCCGGCGGCAGCCGCCGGTCCCAGGACCGGCACCCGGACAGGTCCAGGGCCGGACCCGCGCCTGACCCGCCCCGCACGGTGAGCCGGGGGGGCAGTCGGCGCAGCGCCCCGCACCCTTCCAGGGACACCCGCCCCATGACCTTCAGGGTCCCGGGAAGGGAGGCCAGGACCGGGCACCGGGACAAGTCCAGGTCGCCCGCCACCATCAGCTCGGGACCGAAGCCCGCCAGGTCCGGACAGCCGGAGCAGTCGGCCCGCCCCAGCACCACCTGGACGGCGGCCGGGAAGCGGACGAGGCCGGCGCAGCCGCGCAGGTCCAGGTCCCCCTGGACCTGGGGCACGTCGAGGCGGTCCAGGACGGCCTGGGCGAACCCCGGGTCCAGGTCCAGGAGCCCCCGCACGATCCCGGCCAGGAGGCCCGCCTCCATGCGGAAGGCGCCGTCGCCCGCGGGCCGCAGCCGGTCCCAGGCCTTTGCGGGGGCCTCGGGGTCCCCGGTCCGCCAAGCTTCCAGGAAGGGACCGGCCAGGGCCTGGAGTTGCCCAAGGTCCGGCCCGGAGCGGTCCTGGGACCCGGCGGGCAGCGCGGCGGGAAGTCCGGGGATCATGGGCGCCTCACCCTCAACCCGCGGGCTGCTTGAACTCCGCCGCGTGGGCCTTCATCCACTCCACGTAGGTCCCGAGCAGGGCCCCGTACTTCCGGAACAGGTCCTGGGCATCGGGCCGGGTCCGGGTGGTCTGGGTCTCCAGGAAGATCTCCTTCTCCATCCCCACCAGGACCAGGATCTGGTTCCGGAACACCTCCGGCAGGCCCGGGTGGATCGCGGCCAGGTGGTCCGGGTTGACCCGGCTCAGGCAGGCCATGGACTTCACCAGGTTCTCCCGGACCTGGCGCTGGACCTCGTCCATGGGCAGGTGCTGCTCGTTGCTCATGCAGCGGGTGAACTCCGTGTGGTAGGACATGCCCTTGGAGAAGTTGTCCAGGCTCTCCTTGCGGGTGGGCGCCTTCCGGGGGGCCTTGGCCGGGGCTTCGGCGGGCGGGGCGGCCTGGGCCGGCGGCGGCGCCTGGCGCCCTTCCAGGCACGGGGTCCACCCCAGGAGGAGCGCGAGGGTGGAGAGGATGGCGGCGGGCCTGGACAGCATGAAGTCTCCGATCGGCGAGGCGATTCCTCGATCTTACCAAGGCATGGTGTTCCTGGACGGAGAGACCCGGGCTCCACCGGCGTCCGCGACCGTCCTGCAGGCCGGAACGGTCGCGGCCAGGACAAACATCGGCGTATGTTGATCGGATTGCTTTATTTTTCCGATACCCTACACTTCAAGGCGAGTTATGAGCCACCCAAGCCCATCCCCCCGCCCACCCTTCCGTCCCACGGGAGCCTAGGGGGCCGAACCGGGGACCGAACGGGACAGGCCCTCCGGCGCGGCGTCTTCCCCGGAAGCCGCCGGGGCCGCACCGGCGGCGACCGAAGCCGGTGCACGCCCCCGGCCTGGGCGCCGGACCCCCTTCCAGGAGCCTGACCATGCCGGACCTTGCCCGCGCCTCCCTCGCCCGCACCCGCCGCCTGGTGGTCAAGCTGGGCACCAACGTCCTCATGCGCGGCGACGGGCTCCCGGCCCTGGGGCGGCTGTACGGGATCCTGGAGTCGGTGGCCGCCCTGCGCCGGCAGGGGAAGGAGGTCCTGCTGGTGTCCTCGGGCGCCATCGGGCTGGGGGCCCAGCAGCTGGGGTTCGAGCGCAGGCCCGAGACCCTGGCCGACAAGCAGGCCTGCGCGGCGGTGGGCCAGGGGCGCCTGATGGCCCTGTACCAGGAGGGCTTCGCCCGCCTGGGCGGGGTGGCCGCCCAGGTGCTGCTCACCGAGTACGACTTCGCCAACCGCCAGCGCTTCCTGAACCTCCGGGCCACCCTGGAGCGCCTGCTGGAGCTGGGGGTGGTGCCCATCATCAACGAGAACGACACCGTCTCCACCGTGGAACTGGAGTCTCCGGCCGGCTTCCCCACCGCGCCGGTGTTCGGCGACAACGACAAGCTCTCGGCCCTGGTGGCCAGCGGGGTGGAGGCGGACGTCCTGGTGATCCTGTCCGATGTGGACGGGCTCTACACCGGCAACCCCCACAAGGACCCCGAGGCCAGGCTGATCCCGGTGGTGCGGGAGCTCACCCCGGAGGTGGAAGCCTGCGCCGACGGCCAGGGCGCCCGGGGCCGGGGCGGGATGGCCTCCAAGCTGGCGGCGGTGAAGGTGGCCACCGCGGCGGGCGCCCAGGTGGTCATCGCCGGCGGCTCGGTGCCCGGGATCCTGGACCGGATCCTGGCCGGGCAGGAGGCGGGCACCCTGTTCCTGGCCGGCCGGCGCCTGCGCAGCAAGAAGCGCTGGATCGCCCACGCCTCCCAGCTCTCGGGCCGGATCCGGGTGAACCCCGGCGCCCAGGAGGCGCTGCGGGCCGGGCGGGCCTCCCTGCTCTCCAACGGGGTGGTCGCCCTGGAAGGCAGCTTCGCCCGGGACGACGTGGTGGCGGTGGCGGACGAGCACGGACGGGACTTCGCCCGGGGGGTGGCCACCATGGACCGGGAGGAGGCGGGCCGCGCCGGCAAAGGGAACGTGCTGGTGAGCCGGGACACCTTCGTACTCCTGGAGGCCCATTGATGAACTCGGAACCCGAGGTGGACGTCCGCGCCCTGGCGGTGGCCGCCCGGGGCGCTTCCCGGCGCCTGGCCGGATCCGGGCGCCCGGCCCGGGACCAGGCCCTGCGCGGCGCGGCGGCGCTGCTCCTGGAGCGGGCCGGGCCCATCCTCCAGGCCAACGCCCGGGACCTGGCCGGGGCCGAAGTCCTGTCCCCGGCGCTCCGGGCCCGGCTGAAGCTGGACCGGGCCAAGCTGGAGGAGATGGCCCGGGGCCTGGAGGCGGTGGCCGCCCTGCCCGACCCCCTGGGCCGGGTGCGCTTGCGCCGGCTCCTGGACGAAGGACTGGAGCTCACCCAGGTGACCTGCCCCCTGGGCGTGCTGGCGGTGGTGTTCGAGGCCCGGCCGGACGCGCTGGTGCAGATCGGCGCCCTGGCGATCAAGTCCGGCAACGGGGCCCTGCTCAAGGGCGGGCGGGAGGCGGCGGAGAGCAACCGGGCGCTGGCGGACGTGCTGCGGGAGGGCCTGGCCGGGGCGGGCCTGCCGGAAGCCGCGGTCCAGCTCCTGGGCGGGCGGGAGGAGGTGGACGCCCTGCTGGCCCTGGACGACCTGGTGGACCTGGTGATCCCCCGGGGCTCCAGCGCCCTGGTGCGCAGCATCCAGGCCCGCACCCGGATCCCGGTGCTGGGCCACGCCGAGGGCATCTGCCACATCTACCTGGACGCCCACGCGGACCCGGACAAGGCCGTGGCCATCGTCCGGGACGCCAAGCTCCAGTACGCCGCCGCCTGCAACGCCGTGGAGACCCTGCTGGTCCATCCCCACGCGGTGCCGGTGCTGCGCATGGTGGCGCAGGACCTGGCCGGACGCGGGGTGGAGCTGCGCGGCTGCCCCCGCGCCCGGGCCGTCCTGCCCTGGCTGGGGGAGGCCACCGAGGCGGACTGGGACACGGAATACGGCGAGGCCATCCTGGCCATCCGCATCGTCGACGGCCTGGACCAGGCGGTGGCCCACATCCACGCCCACGGCTCCGGCCACACCGAGGCCATCGTCACCGAGGACCGGGCCGCCGCGGAGCGGTTCCTGGGCGAAGTGGACGCGAGCGGGGTCTACCACAACGCCTCCACCCGGTTCGCCGACGGCTACCGCTACGGGTTCGGGGCCGAGGTGGGCATCAGCACCGGGCGGATCCACGCCCGGGGGCCGGTGGGGCTGGAGGGGCTGGTGACCGCCAAGTACCTGCTGCGGGGGAACGGGCACCGGGTGGAGGACTACGCCGGGCCGGGGGCGAGGCCGTTCCTGCACCGGGACCTGGATCCCTGACTCAGGCGGGCTCCGCCCAGCACCCCTCCATGGCCTCGAGCTTGGCCCGGACTTCCTTCAGGCTGAACGGCTTGGGCAGGAAGGCCAGGTTCGGGCGCCCGTCCAGCAGGGGCACGATGGCGTCCCCGCTGTAGCCCGAGGCCATGAGCACCGCCTGTCCGGGCCGCAGGGCCAGGAGCTGGTGCAGGGTCTGGGTGCCGCTGAGCCCGGGCATGTTCATGTCCAGGACCACCAGGTCCACGGGCAGGCCGTCCCGGACCAGGCCCAGGGCCTCCCTCCCCCCTTCCGCGGTGCGCGCCTCGTGGCCCAGGGCGGCGAGCAAGGCGGCCACCGATTCGCGGATGAGCTCGTCGTCGTCCACCACCAGCACCCTCAGCGCACGCCCCGGCCCGGACGGGCCCGCGGGCGGGGCCCCGGCGCCGGCCGCGGCGGGGGCGGGGGACTCGGCCCGGGGCGGGAAGGTCAGGATCACCTCGGTGCCCCGCCCCTCCTCGCTCCGGATCTCCAGGGCGCCCTTGTGGGCCTTCATGGTGCCGTAGACCATGGCCAGGCCCAGGCCGGTGCCCTTCCCCGCCGGCTTGGTGGTGAAGAACGGCTCCACGCACCGGCGGGCCACCTCCGGGCTCATGCCCTTGCCCGAGTCGCGCAGGCTCACCTGGACGCTGCGGTCCTCCCGGACCCGGGTGCGGAACTGCAGCGATCCCCCCTCGGGCATGGCGTCCACGGCGTTCACGCACAGGTTGATCAGGGCGTGGCTCAGGGCGGAGGCGTCCCCTTCGATCCAGCCCACCGGCTCCTGGAAGTCGGCGGTGAGGTCGACCCGGTTCAGGGTGGTGTGGCTGAGCAGGTCCACCACCTCCCGGGCCACCGCGTTCAGGTCCACGGGACCGAGGCTCTCCGGGTCCTTGCGGGCGAAGTAGAGCAGGCTGCGGACCACGTCCCGGCCCCGGGCGCAGGCGGTGGCGATGGTGTCCAGGCTCCGGACCCGGGGGTCCCCGTGGGCGCAGCCCGCGCGCAGGGTCGAGGCCAGGCCCAGGATGGCGGTCAGCACGTTGTTCATGTCGTGGGCCACCCCGCCGGCCAGGCTGCCCAGGCTCTCCAGGTGCTCGGCCCGCTGCAGTTCCACCAGGAGGCGGTGGCGCTCCGTGATGTCGGTGGCCACGAACATCAGGTAGGGCGTCTCGCCGGCGTGGAAGCGCACCAGGTAGCATTCCATGGCCAGCTCCTTGCCGAAGCCGCTGCGCATGAAGCACTCCTGGTTCCGGGTGATGCCGTCCGCCAGGGTCGCTTCGGCCAGGCGGTCCAGGCCCAGGTCCTGCCAGGAGGGCAGGTTGCGGAAATTGGTCCGGAGCATGGCCTCCAGGGTCCCGCCCACCATGGCGGCCAGGGCCCGGTTGGCGTGGATGCAGTCCCCCGAAGCGCCCTCGAACACCGAGACGCCGGTGGGGGTGTGGGCCAGCAGCGCCTCGATGAACACCAGGGAGCGCCGGGTGGTCTTCTCCGATTCCCGCCGCGCCGCCATCTCGCTGCGCAGCTCCCGCTGCTCCTCCCGCAGGGCCCCCACCATCAGGCCCATGCCGATGGCGGCGGTCAGCACGGCGAGGATCGTGAATCCGTAGGGGGCGTACCAGGACCAGCGGGTGAACGGGTAGGTGAGGGTGCTCAGCCCCTGGGTCCACATGCCCAGGGCCAGGAGCAGGGCGTTCCAGCTGGACTGGGCCCGGAACAGCCGCCAGAGGTGGCGCCCGGACAAGGCGAACAGGAGGCCTCCCCCGGCATGCACCGGCAGGGTGGTCCAGAACGGCGGCAGGCCGGCCAGGTCGGCCAGGCCGACCCAGGCCATCAGCAGGGCGGGCACCGCGAACAGGACGGGCCGCAGCGGCCGGGGCTGCACATAGGCCCGCACTCCGAGCCAGAAGCAGGATATGAAGGCGACGTACACCACCTCCCCCGCCGGACCGGCCCAGCGGGCCCCGTCCAGTTCGAGGAAGATGCAGCCCAAGCGCACCGAGCTGGCCCCGTAGGCCAGCCCCAGCAGCAAATAGGACCGGGACGTGGCGACCGACCGCTGCTCCCGGGACAGGGCCAGGAGGAACAGGCTGATGAGCAAGGACACGATGCCGGTGATGGGGACGGCCGTCTCCAGGGAAAAACCGCTCATACATCGCTCACAGGCATCGGAATTCCGGGTGGAAGGGAAGCTCCAAGGAAGGTTCGGGACGACTCCGGCTGCTCGGGGATGGATTCCAGTCCGTACCGGTCCCGCGTTCGACCCTTGAGAATATCATTATTGACCTTAGGGGGCTATTATTGAAATTCTATACAGGACTTGCCTTTGCACCTGGAGGCACGGATGCGGCGCTTCGTCCTGGTGGCCATCGCGCAACTGCTCCTCGGCCTGGAAGCCCGGGCGGCGGCCCCGGCCTGGCCCGCCCGGTGGCCGGTCTACGACCACGTGGTGGTGGTCATCGAGGAGAACAAGGACTACGACGAGATCATCGGCAGCCCGGCGGCGCCCTACATCAACGGCGTGCTCCGGCGCGAGGGGGCGAATTTCACCCGCATGTTCGCGGAGGAGCACCACAGCGAGGGCAACTACTTCTGGCTGGTCTCCGGGGACAACCAGGGCGTGGGGTTCCAGGATGCGGTGCCCTCCGCGGCCACCCACCCGGTCTACCCCTTCGCCGGCCCCAGCCTGGCCGGGCAGCTCGCCGCCACCGGGCGGTACACCTTCAAAGGCTACGCCGAGGACTTGCCGGAGGTCGGCTCCACCGTGGCCGGGGCCGGGCACTACGCCCGCAAGCATGTGCCCTACATCAGCTTCGCCGACCTGCCCCAGGGCGCGAACCTGAGGTTCAAGGACTTTCCGGACCCGGCCCACTTCGCCGCCCTGCCCACCGTCGCCTTCGTCGTTCCCAACCTGCTCAACGACATGCACGACTGTACCGGGCCGGGGACCGGCGCCTGCATCGCCCGGGGGGACGCCTGGCTGGAAGCCAACCTCGACCCCTACTACCAGTGGGCCAAGACCCACAACAGCCTGCTCATCCTCACCTTCGACGAGAACGAGGACCCCATCGGCTTCCTCGGCCTGACCGACCCAGCCCAGGATCCGGACGCCCTGGGGCCGGGCGCCCCCGGGAACCAGGTCCAGTTCCGGCGGGTGGTCCAGAACCGGATCGCCACCCTGTTCGCCGGCGCGCACGTGAAGCCGGGGGACTATCCCGAGGGCAAGGGCATCACCCACGTGAACCTGCTGCGCACCTTGGAAGCCATGTACCGCCTGGCGCCGGCCGGCGCCCAGCCGCCCGCCGCGGCCACCTGCGGGATCCGGGACGACGCGGTGACCGACCTGTTCAACCCGCGGTAAACGTGGCAAAACCCACAGTTGGAGCTATAGTGTCACCGCCCCAGGAGGAAGCCATGACTTCGACCCTGCCTCGCGCCCTGATGCTCGGCACCCTGATCGCCTTCGCCCCAGCCCTTTCCGTCGCCGCGGACGCCCCGTCCGCCGAGGTCAAGGTGGGCCTCGGCATCGACAAGATGGAGATCAAGGACGCCTCCGACACCTTCAAGGTCGCCCCGGACACCAGGATCTACGCCTGGACCAAGGTGACCGGCTGCGAAGGCTCCAGCGTGACCATCGCCTTCGAGAAGGGCGGCAAGGCCGTTTTCCAGAAGGACCTGGACGTCCCCCGCAGTCCCTACCGCACCAACGCCTACCGCACCTTCCGGGCCGGCGACGCCGGCGCCTGGACGGTGAAGGTGTCCACCAAGGACGGCAAGGAACTGGTGCAGGCGGACTTCACGGTGGAGATCGGCAAGGGCTGACAGCCTTCACTTGAGCACCCGGAACAGGTTGCTGAAGTCGTCGGTCCAGGCCCGGAACCCGGCCCGGACCGCGGCCGCATGGACATCGGCGCCCTTGAAGGCCTCCGCACGGAACAGGGCCGGGTCCGCGCTCACCAGCATCCACTCGGTGTCGTTGGTGCCCTCCGCGTCCCGGCCCTCGTCCTCCACCACCAGCGCCGGCTTGCCCAGCAGGGCGGCCTCGGCGGCGCCCACCGGCTCCAGGTCCAGGAAGCGGTTGCTCAGGTGCAGGGCCAGCACCCCGCCGGGCCGCAGGTGCCGGAAGTAGGTGCGCCATGCCTCCGCGGTCAGGAGGTGGACCGGGATGGCGTCGCCGGAGAAGGCGTCCACCGCCAGGAGGTCGAAGCCCTGGTCCGGCTCGGCCTCCAGGGCCAGGCGCGCGTCCCCCAGGACGATGGCCTTGGCGGCGGGGGCGTCGGAGAAGAAAGTGAACTGCTCCAGGGCCACCCGCACCACCAGGGGGTTGATTTCGTAGATCCGCAGGACGTCGCCCTTGCGGGCATAGGCGCTGAGGCAGCCCGCCCCCAGCCCCACCACCCCCAGGCGCACCGGGCCCCGGTCCTGGAGGGCCCGGATCGCCCGCCCCACCCCGGAGGAAGTGCCATAGTAGGAGGTGGGCTGGTCGCGCAGGGCCGGCTCCAGGTGCTGGCAGCCATGGTCGATGACCCCGTGCATGAGGGTGCGCAAGGGGACTTCGCTGTCGGGGGGATCGTCCACCACTTCCAGGGCGCCGTAGAAGTTCCGGCCCTTGAACCGGCACAGGGAGTCGGCGGCGGCTTCCTGCCAGGCCACGGTCCCGGCCAGGGCCAGGGCCGCCGCGGTCGCCGCGCCCCGGACCAGGAGCTTCCAGGCCCGCGGCCAGGCGCGCCTGGCCGGCAGCCGCCAGAAGGCCGCGGTGGCCAGGATGGCGCAGGCGGCCAGGCCCAGGGGCAGCTCCAGGCTGGTGCTGAACAGGCGCGGCGCGGCCAGGGCGACCGC
>Ga0209415_10016108_pt1 | contig 12057 bp, 10 predicted proteins | sample PeaSoiSIISIP2007_FD_187696 | JGI IMG/M metagenome (GOLD analysis project Ga0209415, IMG submission 187696) | Peat soil microbial communities from Weissenstadt, Germany - SII-SIP-2007 (SPAdes) (version 2) | ecosystem: Environmental > Terrestrial > Soil > Wetlands > Peat | place: Germany... | reverse complement strand
CGCCGCCGACACGTTTCGCGCCGCCGCGATCGAGCAGTTGCAGGTGTGGGGCACGCGCACTTCGGTGGACGTGATTAAGCAATCCCCTGGCGCCGATCCGAGCGCCGTGATATTCGACGCGCTGCAAGCCGCCAAGGCGCGCAAAGTGGATTACGTGATCATCGATACCGCCGGGCGCCTGCATACCAAGACCAACCTGATGTCGGAACTGGAGAAAATGCGCCGTACGGCCGCCAAGGTTATCCCTTCGGCGCCGCACGAAGTGCTGTTGGTCCTGGATGCCACCACCGGGCAGAACAGCTTGGAACAGGCTCGCAAATTCACCGAGTCGAGTGGCGTCACTGGCCTGGTGCTCACAAAATTGGATGGCACCGCGAAAGGCGGCGTGGTGGTGGCGATCGCGCGCGAGCTGAATCTGCCGATCCGCTACGTGGGCGTCGGCGAACAAGCCGGCGATTTGCTGCCGTTCGAGCCCGCCAAGTTCATCGATTCACTATTTTCATGAGAAACCCTCTGATGGACGAGGCGCTGGAACTGGCGCGGCAGGGGCTGGGGCGCACCAGTCCGAATCCGGCCGTCGGCGCCGTACTGGTGAATGGCGGCGAGATTGTCGGGCGCGGCTTCCACACCTACTCTCGGGCCAAACATGCCGAGCTTGTGGCGCTGGAGGAAGCGGGCGAACAGGCACGCGGCGCCACGCTTTACATCACACTGGAACCGTGTTCGCATCACGGCCGCACGCCGCCATGCGCGGACGCATTGATTCGCGCGGGGGTTTCCCAGGTGATCGCGGCCATGGAAGATCCCAATCCTGAGGTGGCTGGACAAGGATTCCGCCGCTTACACGACGCTGGGATTGCCGTGGAAGTTGCCTCGGAATATTCCGACGAAGCCGCACGGCTGAACGAAGCCTTCATTCATTCCATGCGGACCGGGCTGCCGCTGGTCACTTTGAAAGCCGCGCTCACATTGGACGGGAAAATTGCCGCGCCCGAAGATAACAGCGGATGGATCACCAGCGAGCGAGCGCGCGCCCATGTCCAGGAGGTTCGCCACAACGCCGACGCGATTCTCACCGGCATCGGAACGGTGCTGGCCGACGACTGCCAGCTCACGGATCGTACTGGACTCGAGCGCAGCCGCCCGTTACTTCGCATCGTCGCCGATTCCACGCTGCGCATTCCTCTCACATCGCGCATGGTCGCGAACGCCAACGGCGACCTTGCGGTCCTCACCACGTCTGCCGCTTCCGAAGAGCGGCGGCGAGCGCTGGAGTATCGCGGCGTCCGCGTGCTGGTGTTCGATGGTCCGGGCGGCCGAGCGGATCTAACCAAGCTCCCCTCGTTTCTGGCCGGCGAGCAATATCGATCCCTCATGATTGAATCGGGGAGCAAGTTGAACTGGGCGGCCCTGGAATCGGGAATCGTCGACAAGATCTTCTTTTATTACGCGCCGAAAATCCTGGGCGGCCTGCGGTCTCTTCCGGTAGCCGGGGGAACCGGCCGATTGCGGCGCACAGACGCCATCCAGTTTCGGAATGTGCGGCTGCATTCCATTCCACCCGATGAATTCGTCGTCGAAGCCTGGGTTGATAAGTAGTGTTCACCGGAATCATCGAAGAAGTCGGCAGCGTCGCGGCCGCGGGGCACAGGATGCGGATTCAATGCCGCCTGGTGCTCGAAGACGCCAAAGAGGGCAGCAGCATCGCGGTAAACGGCGTGTGTCTTACCACGGTCGACCTCCAGGGGGGTGTTCAAGGTGACGGATTCTGGTGCGACCTGTCGCCCGAAACCCTGTCCCGCACCAACCTGGGGGCGTTGCGTCCAGGCTCCCTTGTGAATCTGGAACGTCCGGCGGCTGTAGGCGATCGGCTGAGCGGCCATATCGTGCAAGGGCACGTGGACAGGACGGCCGAGTTCCTGGCATTGGAACCGCTCCCGGAGGGAAATTGGTGGCTGACGGTTCGGATTCCGCGCGAGCTTGATCGCTACCTGATCCCCAAGGGGTCCGTCACCCTAGACGGCGTCAGCCTGACCATAGCTACGTTGGATGGCGAAAGCGCGGGCTTTGCCATCATTCCCCACACCTATGAAAATACGGCAATGCGAGAGTACCGCGCCGGAGCAGCCGTGAATGTGGAAGTGGACCTGATCGGCAAGTACGTGGAAAAGCTGCTTTCAGTGAGATAGAATTCGGTATCCGGACGCCCAGGAGCCGCGTCCAATAGTCCGATAGGTACTTTTTAGGAGTTCCGTATGCGCGCCTTGCAAATCGCGTTCTTGTCGCTGGTTTTTGCTACCGGCGTTTCCTTTGCCCAGAGAGGTGGAGGTGGTCACGGCGGCGGCGGTGGTGGACATGCCATGGGTGGCGGCGGTGGACGTTCCATGGGTGGTGGCGGTGGGCGTGCCACGGGTGGCGGCGGATTCCGCGGAGGTTCCTCTGGAGCCTATCGCGGAGGATACGGCGGCGGATACCGTGGGGGCTATGGCGGCTACGGATATCGCGGCGGCTATGGTGGCTACGGATATGGCCGCGGCTACTGGGGCGGCGTGGGATTCGGCTTCGGATTCGGTTATCCGTGGTACGGCGGCTATTACGGCTATCCGTATTATCCGTACGCGTATTATGGATATCCGTCTTACGATCCCTACTATTATTCGGATCCCAATTATTCCTACGGCCCGGATCCTTCCTACTATCCGCCTCCGCAGCAGCAGCAGTATCCGCAATACGGTCCTCCGCAGCAGCAGCAGTATCCGCAATACGGTCCTCCGCAACAGCAGCAACAATATCGGCAGGGGCCTCCGCCGCCCCCGCAGCAAAACGGGCCGCAGCAGAACTCGGCTCCCGGCAACCCCAACAATCCGCCTCCTCCAACGCCACCGCAAGCCAGCAACAACAGCTACTCGGATGGCCAGTGGCATCGTTTCGGCGGAGCCATTTCGCAATAACTTCGGCTGGCGTAGTTAATTTCCTTCAATTCCCCTGAAACTCACGCAGGGCCTCCGGCGTCAGTGTGCCAGAAACTCGCGCAAGCGAGAATTGCTGGCTCGGACGCAATGGGGTGAAGCAGTAAGCGCCCGGCCACGGGGAGGTTAGTCGTGAGAATTCCAAAGCAGTACGTGTGTCTGTTTTTGTTGCCGGTCTGCTTATTCGGGCAAGGCAATACCGCAGTTGGCGATTCACTCCCGGTTAAACGCGTCGTCCTCTACAAAAGCGGCGTCGGCTATTTCGAGCACCTTGGACGCGTTCGTGAGAGCCAGGACGTCACCATTCCATTCACATCCGGGCAGCTCAACGATGTGCTCAAATCGCTCACCGTTCTCGATTTGAACGGCGGGCGTATCACCGGCGTCGAATACGGCTCAGCCGCGCCCATGGATCGACAACTCGGCGATTTGCGGCTGCCCGTGGGCGAGAAAGCGTCGTTGACCGAGCTTCTCGGCGCCCTGCGCGGCGCGCGTCTCGAAGTCCGTAGTGGGACTAGCGTCATCACGGGCCGCTTGCTGAGCGTGGAGCGGAAGACCCGCATCGCGGGCGGGACCACGCTTGAAGTCGACTATCTTTCGTTAATCACCGACAGTGGTGAACTTCGCACCAGCGAGCTCACGCCGGCATTCTCGGTCAAGCTGCTGGATCGCGGTCTGCCGGGCAAAATGGATCGATTCCTCGACGTCGTGTCCGCCGGCCGCGAAGCCGATGTGCGCCGCATGGTGATTTCGACATCGGGAACCGGCGATCGTGGTCTCTTCGTCAGCTACATCAGCGAAGTGCCAGTGTGGAAGACCACCTATCGCATCGTGCTGGGCGCGAAAGCCAAGCCGCTGCTGCAGGGCTGGGCCATCGTCGACAACACTGTTGGCGAGGATTGGGACAAAGTGGAGCTGTCGCTGGTGGCGGGTGCGCCGCACTCGTTCATCCAAAATCTATCGCAGCCCTATTACACGCGGCGTCCGGTAGTGCCGGTGCCAGAAGAAATTTTGGTTTCGCCGCAGACCTATGAAGCGACGCTGATACCGAGCCCGGCCGTGGTATCCGGAACCATTACCGATCCTGCGGGCGCGGTAATACCAAACGCTACCGTGCGAGCGTACGCTGAAAACGGCGCGCTCGTTGGCCAGGCCCTAACCAATGGAGCCGGACAATACCAGTTTGATTCGTTACCTGAAGGCAATATGCGCTTGGATTTCACTTCGCCAGGCTTCCGCACGACTTCAATCAACGGCCTTAACGCCTCTGCCTCCAGACCGCTGAGGCAAGACGCGGCGTTGAACATCGGCGCCGCAACGGAAACCATGACAGTGACTGCATCAGGAACGAATCTGCAAAACTCCGCCTCAAACATCGGCGGCAGAAACCTCGGTAGCGGTTCAGCCTTGGGACTCAACAACCGATCGTTCGCCAATAGCGCGCCAGCGCCGCACCCTGCTCCAGCCTCCGTCGCCGCCGCCCGCGTGCAAGCCGAATCCGCCGCCCAGGCCCAGGAACTCGGCGACCTCTTCGAATACAAACTCAAGGAGCCCATCACCATCCGCAAGAACCGTTCGGCCCTGGTCCCGATCGTTCAATCGCCGATCGCCGCCGAAAAGGTCTCGGTGTGGAATGAGCAGTCCGGTTTTCCGCGTCCGCAGCGGGCGTTGTGGCTGACCAACTCCAGCGGCCTCACGCTGGACGGCGGCAGCTTCAGCGTGATGGAAGACGAAACGTTCGCGGGCGAAGGCATCTTCGACCCTATCCGTCCCGACGAAAAGCGCCTGGTTTCGTACGCCACCGACCTGGCCTTGAACGTGAGCTCGCGCAACACCACCGAGCGCCAGCGCGTCGCGCGCGTACGCTTCAACCACGGCACCATGATCCAGGAAAGCGAGGTCCGCGAGAAGAAGACCTACACGTTCCGTAACGAGGACAGCACGGCGCGCACCGTGATCGTGGAGCATCCGGTACGCCAGGGCTACCAACTGTGCAGCGACATCCAGCCCATCGAAACCACCGCGGCGTGGAAGCGATTTCGCGTGCCTTTGGACGCGAAACAAACCAAGTCGTTGCTGGTGGAGGAAGCGCGCCGCGAACAAGCTTCGTTCGCCGTGACCAATATCACGAGCGACCAGGTAGCTTTGTTCGTTCGTGAAAAATCCATCGATAAGACCGTCGAAGACGCGCTCGCAAGAGTCGTCGCTCAGAAAACTGTAATCGCTGACTTGGAGAGCAAGAAGAGCGATCTCGACGACGAGCAGATGCAGATCTTCGACGATCAGCAGCGCCTGCGTGAAAACATGAAGTCGCTCAAGGGGAGCGCCGAAGAGAAAAAGCTTCTGGAACGCTACACCCAGCAGCTCGACGCGCAGGAGACTCGTCTGGAAACGCTGCGCCGGCAGATCCAGCAGTTGGAAGCGCAAAAGCAAAGCGCGCAGGAGATGCTGGACAAAATGATTGAAGAGCTATCACTCGACGTGAAGCTGTAGCCGTCAGCCACACTTAATCGAACCAATATTTCGGGAGACCAGGCTTGGTCTCCCGCACGATCTCCAAAATCGTCCGCCGGTCCTCGGCAATGAGCCGCTTGAATTCGGAGCTGGAGTCTTTCCCGGTCAGGACATCGTAGATCCGCTGGTAAACTTGCGTTTTCGCGACATCCGGCAAGGCGTCGAACGCCGGACTGTAGATCATGTAGCTCAGAGGATAACGGAACAGCCGCGTCTTCAAATCGAAATCGCGCAACGAGCGGCCTCGCTTGTCGCGCGGTCCCTGCTCGGGGAAGGTCTTTGCAAAGCTAGAAACGCCGGCAATCGGCTCCAGGATGTGCGCCTCATTGGCGAATAGCATGTAGGAAACCACTTCGCCCACCACGAAATCGAGCCGCGCACGCGATTCGGCCAGCTTCCCTTCCTGGACTGCGACACGGGTTTCCCAACCGAGCCGGGTGAACAGGTTGTTGATGCGAGTCTGATGTTCCAGCGTCATCAATGCGATCAGATCGCTCGAATCCTCCAGATAACCGCTGGTATCGACGCGCCCCGCCAAGCTCGTCAGGTTTTGCTTGCCTTCCGTATCCAATACAGCGGGCTGATCGGGATGCGGCGCCACCGAATTGCCTCGATGCACCAGGCTGCCTGAGGTTCCCGTCACATACCAACCGCCCCAGCGCTCATCCAAAGGCGTACGGCTATCCACCACGACGGCCGCGCCGGGAAATCGAGGCGAGCCATCGGAGCTCGGGATCACGGAAGTGACCAGCAGACCAGGAACATTCACCGTAGTGGGAATCAGGTGACACGAAACGCACTGGTCATTGCGGCGCAGAAAGCTCGGCTTGTCCACCTTCTCGATGTCGAGCGTGTAGAACGTGACGCCTTGCTTCGGATCGACTCCAATCAATTCCATAACATCGCCGTCCGGCACAAAGCCAACGGCGGCATTGTCGTTGAAGTAAACAGCCCTGGGTCTTTTCGGCGAAATCCTAGGGGCTTGGAAACTGGTTTTTGAAAACACCAGCATCTGGGAGTCGCGGTTGATGCCGAGATGCTTCAACAGGCTCGGAAGATAACCGTCCTTGTCAGAGTAGTCCAGTTTGGCAGCTCCCGATTCCAACTGCTTTTCTAGACGCGCCACTGGATCTTCCGAAGGCGTAGAGCCGTATTGAATAGCTGGGTGGTCCAATGATATGTACGGATAATCGTACGCGTCGTCATGCGCCCCGCGGACGGCTTGAACCGCAAAGACGAACAGCATCAACACCACAAACCCGGCAACCAGGCTCTGCTTACACAAATCGCCCATCCTCATTTCACTCTAGGGGGAATCTCGCCCTCAGGACAATGACCTAAGTCACACCCTTGTGAGCAGAGTTGGCATGATACTCCTAGTAGACGGTGGACAAACCAGCCGTTCTACGACGCAGTCTGTTATTTGGTGAGCTTCCATTGAAGGATTTGAAGGAGCTGAGCGTGCTCGCCCGGGAACGCAAGCTGGCCCAAGGAGAAATGCTGTTCTTGGCTGGCGAAAAAGCCGCGGGGCTGTACGTCATAGCGTCTGGAGTGATCCGTGCATTTCGAGTGAACTCGCAGGGTCGCGAACAAACCATCCATACCGAACGCGAAGGCGCGACGTTGGCCGAAGTACCGGTCTTCGACGATGGAACATACCCGGCCACGGCGGTGGCTGAAGAGCCGAGCACAGTTCTGTTTCTGGACAAAACGGACGTGCGCCAGTTTATGCTGCGTCATCCGGCGCTGGCGATCACTGCTCTGAAATTGATGGCGAAGCGCTTGCGCGCACACGCCGATTTAGTGGATTCATTGGCTTTGCAGCAGGTGGGCCAACGATTGGCGCGCGTTCTGCTTCTCGAAAGCCGGGCTCGAGGCATTCGCGGAAGTGCCGGAGTTCAAATGGACCTGACACTATCGAATGGAGAACTAGCCCGCCGCGTTGGCTCGGTGCGCGAAGTAGTGTCTCGCACACTGGCGCGGTTGGAACGGGAAGGTTTGTTCAGCATGGACCATAGCCAGTCACAAGGTAAACGCCGGCGCTTCGTCATCCTGGACGCAGCCGCGCTCGCAAGCTATGCAGGAGAATGAGCGTTCATGATCAACGACAGCCAGATCGCCAATTTAGTAGAGCGGTTCTACTCGAAGGTACGCTATGATCCACTCCTCGGCCCAATTTTCTCGGACGCCATCGGCGCGGACTGGGATTTATATTTGACCACCATGAAGGCATTCTGGTCCACGGTCATGTTGGGCTCGGGGACATACAAGGGCAATCCCATGGCCGCCCACCTTCCGCTTCCGCTGCTGAGTCGCCAGCATTTCGAACGCTGGCTGGAGCTCTGGCGCGAGGCAGCTCTGGACGTATGTGGCAACGATGGCCTGATATTCATACAGCGCGCGGAAACGATGGCCGGACATCTTCTGGCGGCGGTCACCAGCGGGGCGGCGCCTGCCAGTCACGTTCAACTCTCGCGCTAACTGAGAATATCCCCGGTACAACGGCACGTATAGGACGTGCAATTCCGAGTAATAAACGCTTGGCGCGGCACCCTCTGCTGCGCTCTGGCATTTGCTGTTTCCGCCAATGCCTCTGTAATCGTTCAATTGAAGGTCGTGGAAGGCGACGGCGTCGAGTATCGAACAGGCACCCGCGCTACACGGGGCCTGACGGTGCTAATAACCGACGAAACCGGAAAACCAGTGGACATGGCAGCGGTTAGTTTCCGTCTGCCGGACGAAGGCGCAAGCGGGACCTTCAACTCTGGCCTGCGGACCGAGATCGTTACCACTGGGCCCGATGGTCGCGCGTCCGTGTGGGGAATGCAGTGGAACAAAACGCCCGGCCCGGTCGAGATCCGGGTAACCGCGATTAAGGAACAAGCGCGCGCGGGCATCATTAGCACCCAATACTTGAGCGATACGGTGGCGGCCAAGGCGGGTGGTGAAGGCGTCTTTACCGCGTCGCACGGTGGGCACAAGTGGCTGTGGCTGGCCGGGATCGCGGCTGCGGCAGTGGGCGGCGGCGCTGCTTTCGCACTCTCGAAGGGATCGACGGCATCCAGCACCTCGCCTGTAACCGGACTTTCGATCGGAAGCCCAAGCATCATCGTGGGACATCCGTAATGAAGCAGCTGCTCATAGCGGCGATTTTGGTAGCCAGCGCGGCAGCGCAGCCCGCAATCCGGCCTCCCCAGATGGGTTTCGCCGGCCAAGCCGACGGCACACTCCGGCCAGTGTATGGTGTAGCGGGCAACTTTGTTTTGGGGCCACCAGTGAAAGCGAAGGTCATCTCCCAAGCGTTCTCTGGCTCGTTGGGACTGCTCAAGACTGCCGCAACACTGGAAGCTTTTGACGCACAAGGGCGAGTGCTTGCGAGCATGGATACCGTGGCGGGGCCGGCGCTGTTCGCGTTTTCAGCGGACGGCGTCACCGCCCTGGCATACATCGAAACCAGCGACACTCTCGTTGAATGGCGGGACGGGAGGTTCGGAGCGGTTCAGTTCCGCCAGGAACCGGACACCGTGGTCGCGATCGCGATGCCAAACGCGTTCGAAGCAGCGCTGATCATCGCCCGCAACGGGGACCTATGGGAGCTTAGAGCGAGCTCCTTGAAAGCGCTGCCTAAAGTTACCGCTCCCGTGCTCGTACTCGCATCCGGCGAGTTGCTGTTCAAAGACACAAACGGGATCGTGCTGCGAAAGCCGGACAATTCCGAAGTCCACATCGCTGGACAATTGCCCGCCAAGTTTTCCCTGGAGCAAATGGATCAGGGTTGGGTGCAGCTCAGCGATGTTGACGGCGCCAGGCGCTTCGCGATCCGGGTCTCGCCCGGACACGAAGGCTTCTATCAGCTACCAGAGGCGGGCCAGTGATGCCGCGCTTGCTCCTGTTCGTTGCCTTGCTGCCCCTTTCCGCGCTCGCGCAGCTTCAGGTCTATGAGTACGACGGAACCAGTGACACCCCGGTAGGCCCGGTGGTGAACGTTGGCACGGCCGCGCCGGGCGATACCATTGAGGCGCGATTCCACGTCCGCAACAACGGAAACGGGCCCATCGTGGTTCAGACGCTTTCGCTCGCCGGCGACGGTTTCACAATCGCAGGTGCCCCTACCCTGCCTTACACGCTCGCGCCCTACGTCGGCCCCGCATCGGAAGCCGAAATCGACATCGAGTTCAGCCCTACCATCGTCGCTTCATATAACGCGACGCTGCTCATCAACACCACCAGCGTTGTACTCACTGGCACGGCTGCGCCTTCTGCTGTGGTGACGCTAGCGGGCAGTAACACGCCGCTCAGCGCCGGGGCAGTGGTGAACTTCGGCTCGGCGGCGGTGGAGATTACCCGGACACAGGGTTTCCTTCTATCCAATTCCGGCAGTGCCGATATATCGGTCGAGAGAGTCGCGGTTTCCGGAAGCGATTTCACGCTCGGGCCCCTAACGACGCCGGTTCAAATCGGACCTGGGCAATCCGTGCCCTTCCAGGTCACATTCACACCGCAATCCGGCGCGCCCGCGCAAGGAGCGTTGATGGTGGACACGCGGACGTTCAAACTCGTGGGGCAGGGCCTGGATCCCCCACTACCGGGCGCCTCCATCGTCTTCGCGTCCACTGTTGGCGCCAGCGCGCAACAGAACAGCGTCACCATTCCGCTTGCCTCGGCTTCGCAGGTGACTGGCAACGGCACGCTGACGATGACGTTCCAATCGAGCGTTACGGGCGTCAGCGATGATCCCGCAATCCAATTCCTCTCGGGTCCGCGACGGAAGGCCACGGTCAGCATTGCCGCGGGGGACACGTCGGCCAAGATTGGAGGCCAAGGGAGCATGGCGTTCCAAACCGGAACCACCGCCGGGACCATCACGCTCACACTCGCGCTGAATGCTGCGACTCAACAGTCCACACTGGCCATTGCTCCCTCCCCGATCACTCTGGATAGCTTTACGGCCGTCCGGCAATATGGCGCTCTGAACGTGGCCTTTTCTGGCTTCGACAACACCTACTCAGCGTCCCAGCTGGCGTTCACGTTCTATGACCTCAAGGGCCTGGCACTGCCGCAGGGCGCGATCGATGTCGACGCCGCCACGGCCTTCCGGCAATATTTCGATACCACTCAGGCCGGCGGGTCGTTTGCGCTGCTTGCAACGTTCCCTGTAACCGGCGTCACGTCGCAAATCGGGTTCGTCAGCGCCCAGATAACCAATTCCGCGGGCGCAACCACGGCGCAGCAGATTCCTTTCGGGAACTAGTATGCTGCAAACATGCTACTTGCGAGCGTGGTGGAGACGTCGCGGCGCGTCACCGATACCAGCAAGCGACTGGAAAAGGTAGCACTTCTCGGAGCGTTACTCCGCCAGTTGAGACCTGAAGAAATCGAAATCATAGTTCAATTTCTAGCTGGACAAACGCGGCAGGGCCGCATCGGCATTGGTTACGCCGCTTTGCGCGACGCCCGCCAATCACCGGCCTTGAATCCAAGCCTCGAAGTTCTGGAGGTCGATCGAATCCTCCAATCCATCACAGAAGTTAGCGGTAGCGGGTCCCAACAACGCCGTCTGGAGCTGTTGGAAACGATGTTCGCGCGGGCCACTGAAGCCGAACAGCAGTTCCTCACCGCCCTGCTGATGGGTGAGCTGCGCCAGGGAGCGCTCGAAGGAATCATGTTGGAAGCAGTCGCGAAAGCCTCCGGCATTTCGTCCGAACGCGTGCGGCGGGCCGCCATGATGGCTGGCGACATCGCGCGAGTCGCCCGTGCGGCAATCGAGCAGGGCGATGCCGGGTTGTCACAATACGATATCCAGGTATTTCGGCCGATCCAGCCGATGCTCGCGCAATCCGCCGACGATATCCCCGAAGCCCTGGCCAGCATTGGTGAAGCGGCGCTGGAATACAAGATGGACGGGGCGCGCGTGCAGATCCACAAATCGGGGGGCGATGTGGTGGTGTACTCGCGCAATTTGAAAGATGTCACTCGCGCGGTCCCGGAGGTCGTGGAGCTGGTGCGAACGCTCCCTGTCAAAGATCTGATCCTGGACGGGGAAGTCATCAGCCTGCAGCCCGACGGGCGTCCGCAGCCGTTTCAGGTCACGATGCGCCGATTTGGCCGCAAGTTGGGCGTCGACCGCATGCGGCACGAGCTGCCAATGACGCCATTCTGGTTCGATCTGCTCTATTTGAACGGCGATCCGCTCCTGGATCAGAACCAATCACGGCGCTTCGGCGCGCTTTCTGAACTGGCGCCGGACTCGCTGATCCCGCACATGGTCACCGGGGATGCCTTGGCCGGCGCTGAATTCCTGGAGCAGGCGCTCGCGCGAGGCCACGAAGGCATCATGGCCAAGGCGATCAGCGCGAAATACGCTGCAGGAGCCCGCGGCCAGAGCTGGGTGAAAGTGAAGCGGGCCCGCACGCTGGATCTGGTGATCCTGGCGGCCGAGTGGGGACACGGCCGGCGCAAGGGATGGCTCAGCAACTTGCATCTAGGAGCGCGCGATGCCGAAAAAGGCGGCTTCGCAATGCTCGGCAAAACGTTCAAGGGTCTCACCGATGAAATGCTGCAGTGGCAGACGCAG
>Ga0209415_10016105_pt1 | contig 12059 bp, 10 predicted proteins | sample PeaSoiSIISIP2007_FD_187696 | JGI IMG/M metagenome (GOLD analysis project Ga0209415, IMG submission 187696) | Peat soil microbial communities from Weissenstadt, Germany - SII-SIP-2007 (SPAdes) (version 2) | ecosystem: Environmental > Terrestrial > Soil > Wetlands > Peat | place: Germany... | reverse complement strand
TGGACCCCGGGTCTGCGAGGTAGGGCCGCGAGTCTCGCGGGCTGGACCCCGGGTCTGCGAGGTAGGGCCGCGAGTCTGGAAGAGCGGGGCTCCGCTCTCGCTCGTCCGGGCACGGCTCCGGCAGAGAGGGTCGTTCTTCCAGCGGAAGGCCCAGGGACTTCGCCGCGCGGTACCATCGACGTCGTGAATCCGGGGGACGTCGTCGCCGGCGAGGCCCTCCGCGCCACCGGCGAGACCGAAGCCGGAGCGCCCCTAGCCCTCGTCCGTCGCGTACACGACCTTCCCCAGCTTCGGACAGAGGCCGACCGGCCCGATGCGATAGGCTTCGCCGATGCGGATCACCTGGGATCCAGCGAAGGCGCGCGCGAACACGGCGAAGCACGGGGTATCCTTCGAGGAGGCCGCCTCGGCTCTGCTCGATCCCTTCGCGCTGGAGGCACCCGACCTCCTCGACTCCACCCGCACCATCTTCATCGGCATGTCCGCCAAGCATCGCGTCCTGTTCGTCGTGACCCTCGTCCTCGAGACGGCCGATCTCGTGCGCATCGTCTCCGCGAGGAGAGCGTCGCCATCGCAACGGAGAAAATATGAAGAAGCTCCCTGAAGGGCACGTCGACCGGTACGACTGGTCCAGAGCGACTCGCGGGCGGCTCGCGAAGCGCATCGCCACGGAAGGGAGCAACCTTCGTGCGCTCGACGAGGACGTCGCGGACGCCTTCCCGGACTCGGCCTCGGTCAACGCGGCCCTCCGGGCCGTGCTGGCGATCCGCGGCTCGGAGGGCAAGCGCGGAGCGAAGAGGCGAACGCATCGGGCTGCCTGAGGGAGAGGTGCGGCGCGCCGAGGTCCCGCTACCCCTCGTCCGTCGCGTACACGACCTTCCCGAGCTTCGCCTCCCCCTCCTCCGCCGCTTCCCTCTCCGCTTCCACCGCGGCGGCCTCCGTCTCCAGCTCGGCGAAGCGCCACTTCGTCGCGCCGCTCTCCTCGATGGCCACGTCGCCTCCCAGAGCCACGAGCTCGCGGTCCAGCCGCTTGCCGCTGGGCGCCTCGCCCGTCGCGCTCTTCCACGCCTTCGCGACGCCCGCGTCCGTCACGGGCTCCTTCACGCGCACTCGATCCAGCACCTCGTGCAGCACCGCCAGCCGCCCCTTCTCCTGGGCTGCGGCCTTCGCGCGCGCCGGCTGGAAGAGCGCCCGCCCGAGCGGCAGGAGGAAGAGGAGCGCCGAACCGATGAGCGGAACGAGGCCGAGCGCGATGGGCACGCCCGTGTCCACCATGACGTGCGGCACCTTGTCGAACAGGTGAATCGCCCGCTCGAGCGTCATGTCGTTCTCGATGCCCCACAGCCCCATGAAGAGGTTGAACCCGTTGATGGCGGCGATGGCGAGGTTCGCACCCGCGGGGTTGCCCGTCAGCGGCGGGACCGGCTTCGTCCGCGTCCACGCCGGCGCCGGCTCACGCTCGGTGGTCTCCGACGCGGTCTTCCGGATCGCGGCGAAGCGGTAGACGATGCCGCCGTCGTCGCTCACGTCGACGTCGCCGTCGTAGTCGAGCATCAGGCGGGCCATCATCGGGTCGGCCTTCTCGCGCGGCAGGCCCGTCACGCGCATCACGTCCGCCAGGCCGATGCGACCCTTGCCGGCGCGGATGGCCGCCAGGATGAGGCGCTCGTTCTCGCGCGGATCCTCCGGCTGCGCGTGCGGACCGAAGAAGAAGCGGTTCACGCGCTCGTAGAGCGGCACCTTCGTCTCGCCCGAACGCGCCCGGCGCGGAGCCATGCCCGAGCCCCAGCCCATGCCCCCGTACCCCACGGCAAACGGAGACCAGGGGTGGAACGTCCAGAAGAGCGCGTCGCCCATCACCCGGATGAATCCGTAGGCCAGCGCACCGCCGGGCAGACCGTCGCTCCGGCGCGAGTCGTTGCCCTGCCGCGCGAACGTCATCCCGATGAGCAGGGCCAGGAAGATCGCCGCGTACGACACGAGCACGATCGCCACCCACGCCCGGACGACGAAGCGCATCGCCCCCGCCAGCGCGTGCCCCACGGCCTTCACGGCCTGACGCCGCGCGTCGCGTCCCTCCCATGGTTTGGAGAAACCGGTCGGGAAGACGTGCACGAGCTCCCCTTCGCTCGTCACCCGGAGCTGCCCGCGGTACTCGCTCGAGAGCCACTTGAGGCCGTTCTCGGCGTCCCTCAGCGCGAGGCCCGTCCTGGCCGCCGCGTCCGCCACCGTGAGCGGTGTTTTCGCGTCGACTTTCGTGCGGATCGCCTCACCGGCCTTCGCCGGGTCGAGGAACGTCGGGCCGGACTCCACGGGGGGAACATAAGCACGGGCGCGGGAAGTCTCCACCTTCGGTCATTGTCGCGCGAGCGAGAAACATGTCTAAAGTAACCTCGTGCGACTCGGTCTGATCGGCCCCGCAGACGAGAACCTCGCCGCGCTCGCGCGTACGGCAGAGTTTCTCCTCAACGGGGCGAAGGTCACGCGCGCGATCTACCTCGGGGACGACGACGCCATCGAGGACACGGTCAGCCTGTGGGCCGAGTCGCTGGTCGGACCGGACCCGAGCGACGAGGGCGTGTGGGGTCGCGCGTTCGGGGTCGTCACGGGCGGGACGACCGAGCAGCTCGACTCGTTCCTCCGTGCCGAGCGCGCGCGCCTCCGGCTCAAGTCGCTGGAGCGGCTGCCGCCCGAAGAGCTGCGGACGGTCGAGATGTTCGGCGATCGCGTGGCGGTGCTCATCCACGACAAGGCGCTGCTCGACGAGGAGGACATCTTCTCGGCGAAGCTCCTCATCTACGGCAAGAGCGACCGCGCGCTGGTCAAGGCCATCGGCCCCCGCTGGTTCATGACGCCGGGGCCCGTCGGCGGCTCCGGCTGCGGCGCGCTCGTGCTCGACGACTCGGACGAGGAGCTCATCGCGACCGTGTACGACGCCGACGGGCGCGCCTCGTGGACGGAGAGGCTCGCGAGCACCCGCGCGACGAAGATGAGCGTGCAGGGGTAGGCTGCAGCCGTGAGGGTCGCCGTCTTCGGAGGCAGCTTCAACCCGCCGCACGTCGCGCACGTGCTGGCCTGCGCGCTGGTGCTCGCGGTGGAGGACGTCGACCGCGTGCTCGTGGTGCCGACGTACCGGCACCCCTTCGCGAAGGCGCTCGCACCCTACGACGACCGCGTGGCCATGTGCGAGCTGGGCATGGGCGCGCTCGCGGGGGTGGAGGTCTCGCGCGTCGAGGAGGAGCTGGGCGGCGAGAGCCGCACGCTGCGCACGCTGGAGCACCTGTCGGCGGCGCACGCGGACTGGCAGCTGCGCCTCGTCATCGGCGCCGACATCCTCGCCGAAACGCCCAAGTGGTTCGGCTTCGATGCCATCGCGCGCCTCGCGCCGCCGCTGGTGCTCGCCCGCGCCGGCGTGGACGCGCCGGGGGCAGGTCCGCCGCTGCTGCCCGAGGTGTCGAGCACGCAGGTGCGCGCCGCGATCGCGAAGGGCGCCTGGGACGACGTGGCGAAGGTGCTGCCGCGCAAGGTGCTCGCCCGGGTGCGGGCGAAGGGGCTGTATGGCGCGCCGGCGTGAAGGGCTCGTGGTGTTCGTGCTGGGCGCGGGCAAGGTCGGGGCGTCGCTCGCGCGCGCGTTGCGGGCGAAGGGCGCGAAGGTGACGCTGCGGCCCGCGCGCAAGGGGTTGCCGCGCGCCATCGACGCGGACGTGGTGGTGCTCGCCGTGCGCGACCGCGACCTCGCGCCGCTCGCCGGGAAGATGGTCGGCGTGGTGAGCCGCAGGGCGGTCGTGGTGCACGTCGCAGGGGCGCTGGGCGCGGAGGCGCTGTCGCCGCTGCGCGGGGCGTGCGCAGGGATCGCGCAGATGCACCCGATGATCTCGTTCGCCTCGACACGCTTTGCGCCGTCGCTCCGTCACGGCAACGTGCACGTGCAGGGCGACCCGACGGCCGTGGCCCGCGCCCGCCGGCTGGCGCGGCTCCTCGGGATGACGCCGCGGACCGTGCCGGGGCTGGATGCCGTCGCGTACCACGCGGCGGCGGGGCTGGTGGCGAACGGCGCGGCGGCGCTGGCGGCCGTGGGCGCGGAGCTCCTCGTGAAGGCGGGGGTGCCGCGCGAGACGGCGACCGAGATGCTGGGGCCTCTGCTGCGAAGCGTGGCCGACAACGTCGAGGCGCTGGGCTTCCCGGAAGCGCTGACGGGCCCCGTCCGGCGGGGGGACGCGGCCGGCGTGGAGAAGCACCTGAAGACGCTTCGGGAGAAATTGCCGGACGCCGTGGGCCTCTATCTCGCGGCGGCCGAGGCGCAGTTGCCGCTCGCGAGAGCCCTCGGGGATGCCACCGCGGACAGCCTCGACGCCGTGCAGCGAACCCTCGAGACGGCCACCGCTCTGGCGGCTCGCCCGTGCGTTCCCTGACGGTGACCCTGTCGCGGGAATCAAACCGGCGTCCTTCCATGCACTTGCCGCCGGCTCATCCGGGGCATGCCGGGTGCTAGTGCCAGGGCTCGGGGCGCAGCGCGTCGACATGTCTCCGGCGCAATGTTCCACCCCGCCCGGACAGCGAGTTTCCCCTGGAAAACCCGCGTTCGGTCGCTTGACGGAGGACCTTCCGAAGGTAGCCTTGATGACCCTCGTGGCCCACCCCCTCCCCGCGCCGCGCGTCTTTCCCGCGGCGACCTCCACGATCGCGGCGCGCGGCTTCGTCGAGCTCGATGATCGCGTCGCGAGCGCTGCGTGCGGCGTCGTGGTGGTGCGCGCGCCCTCGCGCGAGGCGGCGGATGCCATGGGAGCCCACGTGGCCCGTCGCGCGCGGGCGGGGGGACTCTGCACGATCGAGGCGAGGTCGGCCCTCGGTGCGCCGCTGTGGCGCGAGGTGGCGTCGCGCCTCGGAGTGGGGGCCCTCGCGGGCGACCCGGCCGATGCGGCCGAGGCCATCGCACGGGCCGCGACGCTGAGGCGGGCGATCATCGTGGCGGCGCTTCCGCCCGCGGGCACCTGGGATCGCCAGGTCGCCTACGTGCTGTCGTCGCTCGAGGCCGCGCCCCCGGTGATCCTGGTGGCGACGAGCAACGAGTCGGCGGACGATCTCCGCGCCGACGTCTACGAGATCAACGCGACGCTCGACCCCCTGGAGCGCCTGCGCTGGTGGACCGCCGTCGCCGAGGCGGCGCACCTCGATGTGGCCGCGGACGCCATCGCGTCGCTGGACTCGTGGTGGCAGAACGCACGGCACGCACCGCTGTCGCGCACGGGCCTGGGCGCCGCGCTCGAGGGCGCCCCCGAGAAGCTCGCGACGATGCTCGCCCTGGCTTCCCGCGCCTGGCCCACGGCCGACGTCGCGTCCCTCGGCGCCGATGCCGGCGCGGTCGAGGCCCTGACGCGGGCCGGGGCGGCGAGGACGGACGGCGGCTGGGTGGTGCTCGATCCCGCCTGGGAGGCTCGCGCCGAGACGCTCGCCGACGGCGCGACGAGCCAGCTGCTGGAGTCCGCGGCGCACGCGCTGACGACGCGCTTCGAGCACGACCCGTGGGCGCAGGCGCGCGCGGCCGAGCTGCTGGTCCGGGCGGGCTCGTGGGACGCCGCCGACGACGCGCACGCGCGGGCCCTGACGCAGTCGGAAGACTCGATCGTGCGTCGCGAGCTCGTGTCGCGCTGGATGAGCGCGGTGACCCGGGTGCCTCGCGAGCCGCAGCTCCCTCTGCGCCTTCGGGCGACCGAGCGGGCGCTCGCCATCGGCGAGGCGGAAGAGGCGTTCCGCTGGGCGCAGTCGGCGACGGCGCTGGCGCCACACGACGCGGACGTAGGCCTGCTGTTCGGTCGGGCGGCCGTCGCGCTGGGCGATCTGGTGGCCGCCAGGGTGGCGCTCGAGCGCAGCGCAGGAGACGCGCTCGACGACGGGACGCGCGCGGTCGTGGCGGCCGAGCTGGCAGAGCTTGCGTACCTCGCGGGCGATCTGGTGGGGGCGGCGCGGGAGGCGACGAAGGCGCTGGCGCTCGGACCGACGGAGGTGACGCGCCTCAAGGCCCGCAACGCGCTCGGCAAGCTGCTCCTCGCGTCTTCGTCGTGGGACGACGCCGACGTCCACTTCGCGCAGGACGCGTGGGCCGCGTCGTCGGCGGGGTTGCGCACCGAAGAGCTCCGCGCGCGCCTCAATCGCGGCATCGCGCTGCTGTCCAAGGGCCTCGTCGACGAGGCGCGGGCCATCTTCGAGGCCGTGCTGGCCGAGGGCGAGCACGCCGGTGATGCGCGGGCGTGCGCCTTTGCCCTCGACAACCTCTCGGTCGTGGCCACCCGTCGCCACGACTACGCGGAGGCGCTCGCCCTCGCCGAGCGCACGCTCAAGCTGCGGCAGCGCATCGGCGACCGCGTGCGCCTCGCGCTGGTCCTCGGCAACCTCGCCGAGCTGCGCCGCCGCCTCGGCCTCATCGACCACGCCGAGCACGCCGTGACCTTCGGGCGCCGCATGCTGGGCCCCGGCATGCCGCCGGCCCGTTCGGCGCAGTTCTCGTTGCGTGCGGCCCGGAACGCGCTGATGCGCGGCAACACGGTCGAGGCACGTCGCGAGGCGGCGCGTGCTCTGGCGGAGAGCGAAGCGGCCGGCCTGCGCGACTCGGTGTGCGAGGCGTACTGCGTCGCGACCCGCGTCGCGCTGGAGGACGGGGACCTGGCGCGCGCCGGCGAGCTGCTCGAGCGCGCCCGCACCCTGGCCACGACCGACGAGCTTCGGGCCGAGGCGGCGGTCGTCGCAGCACGTCACGCCCGCGCCTACGGCGACGAGGGCGACGCACTGGCGCTCGAAGCGCTCGCCACGGCGCGAGTCAGCGGCAAGGAGGACCTCGTCATCGAGGCGCACGCCCTGCTCGCCGAGATCCACCGCACCGCCGGCCGCCCGGAGACGGCACGGGCGCACGTGGAGAGCGCGACCTCGCTCCGCGACCAGATCGCGGCGACGCTGCCGGGCGACGTCCGCGCCGCGTACCTCTCGCGACCCGACCTGGCGGCGCTCGCCAAGCTCTCCACCCTCCTCGTCGAGGCGGTCTCGCAGGCTGACCTGCCCCCCTCCTCGCAGTCGATGTCGCGCCCCAGCGTCCGCGTCGCGGCGATGGCACCGCGCGAGATGGTGGGCGACGACCCGGGGGTCCGCGGGCTGCTGGCCGCGGTGAAGAAGGTGGCGCGCTCGAACAGCACGGTGCTGGTGCGCGGCGAGAGCGGAACCGGCAAGGAGCTGGTGGCCGAGGCCATCCACCGCGCCAGTGATCGCGCGACGGGACCGCTGGTGACCGTCAACTGCGCGGCGCTCGTGGAGACGCTGCTGCTGAGCGAGCTTTTCGGTCACGAGAAGGGCGCCTTCACGGGGGCGATCGCGCGACGTCGCGGTCGCTTCGAGATGGCCGAGGGCGGCACGCTCTTCCTCGACGAGATCGGCGACATCTCGGCGCGCACCCAGGTGGCGCTGTTGCGCGTGCTGCAGGAGCGCACGTTCGAGCGCGTCGGCGGGACGGCGCCGATCCGCGCCAACGTACGGGTCATCTGCGCGACCCACCGGGACCTGAAGGCCATGGTCGAGCGCGGCGAGTTCCGCGAGGACCTCTACTATCGCCTGCGCGGCATCACGCTCGAGGTGCCGCCGCTCCGGGCGCGCATGGGGGACCTGCCCCGCATCAGCGAGCACCTGCTCGCGCGTATCGCGACGGAGCGGGGCGAGGCGAAGAAGACCCTCACGAGCGACGCCATCGAGCTTCTGGGACGCCACCGCTGGCCGGGCAACGTGCGCGAGCTGGAGAACGCGCTGCGGGCGGCGACGCTCTTCGCCGACGGGGAGACCATCAGCAGCGCGACGCTCGCCGACAACGTGGACGACCTGCGCGGCGCCGCTCAGGGCGGGCGTCCTCGACCGAGCCTGCCGCCCCCGCTCGTCGGGGACGACCCGTCGGGCGAATCGCTCGGCGCCGACGACGAGATCGAGACCGGTGAGGGCCCGCTGCCCGCGGTCGAGGCCAGCGCCACCGCCGTCGCTTATTCGCAGGTTCGTGGCGGGACGACTTCGCTTCCGGACATCAAGCGCCAGATCGAGCGCGACTGCATCGCGCGTGCGCTCGCCGAGACCAAAGGGAATATTACTCGCGCCGCCGCGCTTCTCGGCATGAAGCGCCCGCGCCTGTCGCAGCTCGTGAAACAGTACGGGCTTGCGGCCGTATCATCGGAGGGATCGTGAGATGAGGCTCGTCGCGTTCGGAACTCTCGTGGCCATGGTCTTCGGCGCCGGGTGCGCGCTCCAGGCGGGCGACCCTGGCGAGCCGACGGGCACGTCGACGGTGCTCACCGCGAGCGGGGGGACGCCGAAGGTCTTCCAGGCGATGACCCCGGCGGGTGCCGGCTCTGCCACGCCCCCCAACCCCGAGCCTTCCCCGTGGTTCCCCACGGGCCCGCAGATGGACGAGGACTCGACGGGCTCCAACCCGGAGCCGTCGCCGTGGCACCCGGACACTCCCACGGAGGGCGCGGGAACGGCCGGTGATCCCCAGGGCGGCGCCGCGGGCCCGACCACGGGGAGCGCGGGCGGCTCGACCCCGAATCATCCGGGACACCTCGGCGCGCTCTAGGCGACCTCCCGATCCAGAACGCGGCCCTAACCGCCCGGCGGAGACGTGCCACACTGCCCGTCGTGGAGGATCTGCGTCCGAAGACCATCCTGTTCTGCGCCGTGCTGGCGCTCGCCATCGCGCTGAGCGTCCTCCTCCGCGGGCGACGCGCGGTTCACTGGCTCTTCGCCGCCTTCGCGGCCGACGTCGCCCTCTGGTACGCGAGCCAGTCGCTCGCCGGCTTCTTCCAGGCCGACGTGTGGGAGCGCGTGACCGGTCTGCTGACGGTGCTCCTGCCGCAGATCGCGATCCACCTGTTCCAGAGCGTCGTCCCGCTGGAGGTGGAGAGCACGAAGACGCGCCTGTCGCGCTTCGCGGCCATCGTGGCCATCCCGGTCCTCGCGCTCGCCGTGTCGCCGTACCACGACCGCGCCTTCGCCCTCGGGACCGTCTACACCTACGTCTTCGGGCTGCTCGCCGCGGCGCTCATCGGCCTCGCGCGCCGCGGACAGCGCAACCCGTCCCGCGCCGTGAGGGACCGCGTGCGCTTCCTCGTGGTCGTGGGCGCGGCGGCGACGGCGTTCTCGATGGGCGACTTCCTCTCGTACCTGGGCGTGCACCTGCCGCCCATCGGCGCCGTGCTCTCCATCGTCTTTCTCTTCGTCCTGGCCGAGTCGCTGACGCGGCCGCGGCTGGCGGACATCTACGAGATGGCGGGCCGGCTGCTCGTCTCGACCGCGCTCGCCTTCTGCCTCGCCGGCATCTTCTACCTGTTCGTGATGGTCATCGGCGGATTCGACACGATGTACCTCAACGCCGTCCTCGCGGCGATCGTGTTCCTCGTGCTCTTCGAGCCCCTGCAGACCGAGGTCGAGACGCGGATCCATCAGTTCTTCTTCCGGGAGCGCTACGACCTGGAGACCAGCGTGGCCGATCTCCGCAAGCGCCTCGCCCATGTGCTCGAGCTGGACGAGATGGTGACCACCCTGATGCAGGGCCTCGAGCGCTCCCGCCGCGTGACCACGGCGGCGCTCTACCTTCGCGATCAGGACGGCGACGGGTTCGACCTGGTGGGCTCCATCGGCGCCGCCGTGGCCAAGCGGATCGAGTCGCTCGGCGCGCGCCCCGTGCTCGACCGGCTGGAGAAGCAGCCTGCCCTGTCGCTCGAGGAGCTTGCGCGCGAGGGCAACAAGGCGGACGCGGCGGTGCTGGCCGCGGCGGCGACGCTGGGAACCCTCCAGAGCGCGGTGGCGCTCGCGCTGCGCGGAGACGACGACGCCTGCGTGGGCCTGCTCTTCGTGGCCGACGACCGGGTGCGCGACGCATTCACGCCGGAGGAGATCGCGCTCCTCGAGACGGTCGCGGCGCAGTCCAGCGTGGTGGTCGCCAACAGCCGCGTGTACTCGCGCATGAAGGAGCGCGACCGGCTGGCGGCGCTCGGCTCGATGGCGGCGGGCCTGGCGCACGAGGTGAAGAACCCCCTGGGGGCCATCAAGGGCGCGGCGCAGCTGCTCGAGGAGGTGGGGGCGGCCGGGGCGCACGACGACCCCACGGCGAGCGAGTTCGTGGGGATCATCCTGGAGGAGGTGAACCGCCTCGACCGCGTGGTGGGGAGCTTCCTCGACTACGCGCGCCCCCACGCCGGCAACCCCATCCCGCTCGATCTCAACGCCGCCGTTCGCCGCACCGTGCAGATCCTGTCCAGCCAGATCAGCGACGGCGGCATCGACGTGCAGCTCGACCTGGGCGAGCCGCTCCACCGGGCGAAGATCGACCCGGAGAAGTTCCGTCAGGTGCTCCTGAACCTGATGCAGAACGCGATCCAGGCCATGGACGGGCGCGGCAAGGTCACGGTGACGACGCAGATGCGACGCTCCGCTCGCGGGCGCGTGCCGCCGCCCGACGGGACGATACCGTCGTCCCGCCGGTCGCTCACCGACGAGACGGAGCTCATCGAGGTGAGCGTGCGCGACACCGGGCCGGGCATCTCGCCCAAGGTGCTGCGAAACCTCTTCGTCCCGTTCTTCACGACGAAGACCGAGGGGACGGGCCTGGGCCTCGCCATCAGCCAGAGCATCGTGCAGAACGCCGGTGGCACGATCGAGGTGCACTCGCAGCCCGGCGCCGGGACCCGGTTCACCATCGTGCTCCCCGCCGCCGAGGACGCGCTGGTCACGCCGACCCCCGGCGAGACGTCGGTGCGGCGAAAGAGCGAGCCGCCCCCTCCTCAGCCGTAGCGCTTCTCGAAGAGCGCGCGGATGGCGGGCATGTCGCGCAGCATCGTGAGGGTGTGGTCGGCGTGACCGCGCGCGTAGCCGTTGCCGATGAACAGATCGACGTCCTTGCCGACGCCCTCGGCGCCGAGGGCGGCCTTGGTGAAGCTCGTCGACATCGCGAAGAAGTAGACGACGCCGCGATCGCGCGTGGCGAGGATGGCGCCGAGCTCGGCGTCGGTCACGTTGACGCACGAGAAGGTCACGTCGGCCTCACGCCCGCCCGTGGCGCCCAGCACGACGGTGCGGACGGCGACCGGATCGCGCGCGTCGGCGGCGACGACGGCGTCGCACAGTCCCAGCGCGCGAAGCTCGTCGGCCGCGCGCGGGCTCGCCTCCAGGCCCACGATGCACGCGCCCGGGCCGCCACGCCGGCGAGCCTCGGCAGCGCACAGGATGCCACTCTTGCCGCCCGCGCCGAGGATGACGACCACGGCCCCCGGCTTCACCAGGCGCGCCACCTGGGGCGCCGCCCCGGCCACGTCCAGCGCAGCGAGCGCGAGGCGCTCGGGCAGGTCCGCAGGGAGCCTGGCGTAGGCGCCGCTGGCGAAGAGCACCGCCTCGCCGTCGACGTCCATCTGCGCGCTGGCCGGGCGGACCGCCCGGACGCGGTCGATGCGGAGGGGGGTCAGCGACAGCGAAACCAGCGTCGCCACCCGGTCCCCCGGCCCCAGGACCTCCCCCGGCGGCCGCCCCCGAGGTGCCACCTGGACCACCTGCCCGAGGAGCATCCCACCCGACCCGGTGACCGGGTTGTGCTGCTTTCCACGCTCGGCGACCGTCCGTAGTACGATGGTTGCTGGGTCGCCCTCCTTCTCCATCTGCGTGAAGCTCGCCGCGTCGATGTTCAGCGTCTCCACCGCGAGCAGGACCTCCCCCGGGAAGATGCGCGTGAAATCGTTGTCGAGGCGCCAGGCAGGCTGGGGAAGGGCCCCCGGGGGCTCGATGGCCCTGTGCGTGCCGTACGCGTCCCCCGCCGTATCGCCCGCGAAGGTGGCCCGATTGTGCGTTTCTTTGTGGACGCCGCCGCTCATGACGATGACCTCGACTTGACCGCTCTCTATCGCTCCCATTAACCTTTTTTTGCCAGCGTTTTCGTCGTCGTGGGAGAAGGCTGGCGATAACCTCACCGTTCCCCTCCCCTCGCGCATGGACCGAGACGCCCCCGCCGGACGAGACATGGTAGACCCGTCACCCAAGCCACCGAC
>Ga0209415_10016104_pt1 | contig 12059 bp, 11 predicted proteins | sample PeaSoiSIISIP2007_FD_187696 | JGI IMG/M metagenome (GOLD analysis project Ga0209415, IMG submission 187696) | Peat soil microbial communities from Weissenstadt, Germany - SII-SIP-2007 (SPAdes) (version 2) | ecosystem: Environmental > Terrestrial > Soil > Wetlands > Peat | place: Germany... | reverse complement strand
GTGCTGGTGGTGCGGCCGCATCCGGGGCAGGCTGTGACTTGCGGGGTGAAGCTGCGAATGCCGAGCGATTGCAGAATCTGCTGTGCGACACGGACTTCTTCGGTGCGGTCGCCGCCGGGGGCGGGCGTAAGCGAAACGCGAATGGTATCGCCGATGCCCTCCTGTAGCAGAACTCCGAGCGCGGCGCTGGATGCGACTACGCCCTTTGCTCCCATTCCCGCTTCTGTCAGCCCGAGGTGCAGCGGATAATTGCAACGCGCGGCGAGGGAGCGGTAGACATCGATCAAATCCTGCACCCCGCTGACTTTCGCGCTGAGAATGATCTGGTCGGCGCGCAAGCCGCACTTTTCGGCGAGCTCAGCCGAATTCAGTGCGCTCACGACCATCGCTTCCATCGTGACTTCGCGCGCGTCTTTCGGTTCGGCAAGACGCGAGTTCTCGTCCATCATGCGGGTGAGCAACGCTTGATCGAGCGAGCCCCAATTCACGCCGATACGAACCGGCTTCTGATTCTCGACGGCAACTTCGATCATGGTGCGGAAGTTGGCGTCGTCCTTGCGTCCAATGCCCACGTTGCCGGGATTGATGCGGTACTTAGCCAGGGCGCGGGCGCATTCAGGATACTTCTTGAGCAGTTGGTGTCCGTTGTAATGGAAGTCGCCGACGATGGGGACACTCACGCCCTGCTTGTCGAGCTGCTCGACGATGGGCGCGACCGCTGCAGCAGCCTGTTCGTTGTTGACGGTGACGCGAACCAGCTCGGAGCCCGCCCGGGCCAGCGCAGCGACTTGCTGGACGGTGGAGGCGATGTCGGCCGTATCTGTATTAGTCATCGACTGCACCACGACCGGTGCATCGCTGCCGACGCGGACGCCATTGATCGAGCACGAAACGGTTTTTCTGCGCTGAATGTTTGCCATGCGGAAGCTCTAGTTTAGCACGTACAGATTGGAGGACGGGCGTCTTCACCCGTCCAGCCGGGCGGGGACGCCCGGCCTCCATTACGTTCGCGGGCGAGGGCGCCCGCGCCACACATTATTACGCCAGTCTTTATTACGGCAGTCTTTGCATCATTCCCGGCAGGGTTTTTGCCAAGTCGTTGTAGATGACCATGACTGCGAATAGCACCAGGAACACGAATGCGGCCTGATAGATGCGCTCTTTGATCTGCAGGCTGATGTCGCGCCCTATGATGCTTTCGACGAACAGCAGCAGGATTACGCCGCCGTCGAGGATGGGAATCGGCAGCAGGTTGAAGATGCCAAGATTCAGGCTGATCGCGGCGGTCAGCGCTATAAGGGGAGTCCAGCCTTTTTCCGTGGCTGCCTCTCCTGCGGCTCGGCCAATCCCGATCGGGCCTTCGATGGTCCGGATCGAGATCTTGCGTTGAATCATTTTCTGTACGAGCTCAAGGATCAGCAGCGAGCCTTCCTTGTTCTGCTCGATCGACTTGCGGAAGGCGGCTGCTAAGGGCAGGGCGCTTACTTTCATCGGCAAGCTGCCGAGACCGACACGATAGCGTTTCTCTTGCTGACCGGGGACATCAGCCAACACCGGCTGAATCGTGAAAGTCTTCTCCTGGCCATCGCGACGGACTGTAATCTCGACTGGTTTTCCCTGGGTACGCTTCAAAGTCTCGATCATCGCCTCGATGGCAGGGATTGGTTGGCCGTCGACGGTCAGGATTTCATCGCCGACTCGTATTCCAGCCTTCTGCGCCGGCATATCCTTTTCCAGTTCTGTAACCGTGACGCTGGGCTCTTTGGGAACCCATCCCGCGTACCCCATTTGGTTTACGCCGTAGGCTTCGGGCACGATGGTCTTGTCAAATGACTTTCCGCCGCGCTCGATGGTCACATCAAGTGGCTGGTTCGGGCTCAGGGCTTCTTTGGGGTCAACTTGCTTCCATGTAGGATTCTCGATCCCGTCGAGGCGGGCGATGCGATCGCCGATCTGAATTCCGGCTTTCGCCGCAGCAGTCTCGGGCAACACCCAGCCAATCACTGCAGGCTGGTCCAGCACCGCTGGATATTCGTAGTGCACCATGTAGACGAAAGTCAACAGGCCAATGGCGAGCAGAATATTCATCGACGGCCCAGCGATAGCGATCAGGAAACGATGCCAGCGCGGGTGCGAGAGGAACTCCCCGGGATCGCCGGTGCGCTCATCCATTGGATTCTCGCCGCTCATTTTCACGTAGCCGCCGAGCGGGATAGCGCTGATCCGGTAATCGGTGTCGCCGCGGCGGAAACCGAGCAGGCGCTTGCCAAATCCGATGGAGAAGACTTCGACTCGCACGCCCAACAACTTCGCGACCGCGTAATGGCCGAATTCATGGATCAGAATCATGAATCCCAAAACCACCGCAACCGCGAGCACAGCTATAAAAAATCCCGACATATATTTTTGATTATTCCCTTCGATAAGTGGAAGCTGCTCGCCACGCCCCGGCATAGCCTAACTGCTCTATTTTTTCGTGGGCGATCCGGCGCGCTTCCGCATCTGCTTCCAATACCCTACTTATAGATTCCAGCTTCCCGACTTTCGTTTCGCCAAGAACCATTTTAATTATGTCAGGAATCTGGGTAAAACGTATACAGCCATCAAGAAAAGCGGCCACCGCGACCTCGTCGGCGGCATTCAGTGCTACAGTTTTTGCACCTCCAGCCTCCGCCGCTTCATAGGCCAGACCCAAGCAAGGGAATTTTCCCATGTCCGGCGGCTCAAAATCGAGGTGTCGTAAGTCCATGACCGGGAAGCGCATATCCGATTCGATCCGTTCCGGATAGGTGAGAGCATAGAGGATCGGCAGCCGCATGTCGGTCACTGAGAACTGAGCAAGTATGCTGCCATCCACAAATTCGACCATGGAGTGGATCGTGGATTGGGGATGGACGATGACCTGCACCTGGCTGGGAGGCAAGTTGAACAAACGGCAGGCTTCGATGACCTCGAAGCCCTTGTTCATCAGCGTGGCGGAATCGATGGTGATGCGTCGGCCCATCTTCCAGGTGGGATGGTTCAGCGCCTGCTCGACCGTGATTGAGGAAAATTGTGACCCTGGAGTGTGCAGAAATGGTCCACCAGAGGCGGTCAACCAGATCTGCCGAACCTCGTTCATGCGTCCGCCGCGCATGCATTGGTGGACCGCATTATGTTCACTGTCGATCGGCAGGAGCGGTTTGCCCTGGCGTCGGGCCTCCGCGGTGATCAGTTCCCCCGCGGCCACCAGACACTCTTTGTTCGCGAGGCCAACGGTTTTGCCCGCGCGCACGGCTTCGTAAGTGGCTTCGAGTCCAGCCACGCCGACAATGGCGCTGACTACGAAGTCTGCTTCGGGGTGAGTGGCAACTTTCACGGTTCCAGCCGAGCCGTGAACAATTGAGACTCCAGCTACGCCAGCTTTTCTTAGTTGAGTGCGAAGGGTTTCGGCATCTTGTTCATCCGCAACCGAGAGCAACTGCGGCTTCCATCGCCGAGCCTGCTCGAACGCGGCATCGATATTCCGGCCTGCAGCCAGAGCAATAACTTCGAAACGTTCGGGATAGGCTTCAACGACGCTCAACGTGCTGCGGCCTATGGAACCGGTCGAGCCCAGGATGGAAATGCGTTTCATCAGAGATCGGTCGTTGGTCGTTGGTCCTTGGCATTCTGTTGCGCCACCGCCAACGACGGACGACGAACGACCAGCGACGATTTTCCCTCTTTAACTACTGCATGACGCGCCAAGCCGCATAGTACCACAGCACTGGAGCGGCAAAGAGCAGAGCATCGATGCGGTCCAGCATGCCTCCATGGCCCGGCAGAATTGTTCCTGAATCCTTGACTCCCGCTCCGCGTTTGATCAACGACTCTACAAGATCGCCCAACTGCGCCGCGATGTTGAGAGCCGCCGATAGCAACAAAGTGGGTCCTAGTGGCGGTTTCTGTAATGCGAAGAAACCGTCGCGCCTTTCGATGAGATGCGCATTCAGCAGAGCGGTGCTGATCGGCAGGGCATAATTGTAGAGCAACATTCCCACCACCAAGCTTGCCAGCAAAGATGCCAGCGCTCCTTCCCAGGTTTTCTTGGGGCTGATGCGCGGCGACATCAGATGACGGCCGAGGGAACGTCCAACGAAGTAGGCAAAAATGTCTCCCGCCCACACCAGCAGCAGCAAATAGAGAAGCAAGAACGCTCCCGACCACTGCTCGCGCAATTGCACTAGGAATCCGAGGGGCAATGCAACATAGACAAAGGCAAAAGCAGAAACCATCGCAGCCGGAAATGAACTGCTGAGGTTAACCCGCCGCATGGCAATCGTGAGAAAGACAAATGGAGCAATGGCCGCCGCGAATCCCGCGCTATAAACAAAGATCGCGGTCGAGAGCAGGGGCTTGGCGTTTCCTGGATTGATGGTTAGAAGCAGGAAGAATAAGCCGACAAAAATGTAGGTAGGCCAGCGCAGAGGCCGGATGCCATAAGCCTCGGCAAGCTTGAGCAATTCCTGCACCGTAAGCAACGCAACCAAAGCCGCAACCATCGCGAGCACGGGCACGGGTGCGCGCAGAACCAGCAACAGGACAAGGGGAATCAAAACCACCGCGGTGAGGATTCTCTTGAGCAGAGGCAAGAGCCCTAGCTCCTGCCCGTCTTGGTAGTATGAGCCTGGGGAGCGTGCACTCTCGTGCGGGGATGCTCAGGCATATGAACGCGTGCGGCATCGCCGGCCAGACCGCCATAGCGGCGCTCGCGCTTCTGGTATTCCGCGATGCCCTCGAGCAAATGGACCCCGCGGAATTCAGGCCACAGCGTAGGAGTCACATAGATCTCCGCGTAAGCCAGTTGCCACAGCAGAAAGTTGCTCAGCCGCATCTCACCGCTGGTGCGAACCACCAGATCGGGGTCGGGTAAGTGCCGAGTGTACAGATGACGGGACACGGCGTTCTCATCGATTTCCAGATGATCCAGGCCGCCATTACGCGCGGCTGCGTCCACAATCGAGCGGAACGCATCCACCAGTTCGGTGCGCGCACTGTAGTTGAGCGCGAGAGTCAACACCATCCCGGTGTTGTGCGCTGTGGCTTGGCGCGCCCACTCCATCTTCTCCTGCACCGAGGGCGGCAGTTCGTGCTGGCGGCCAATGTATTCCAGACGAATATTGTTTTTGTTCAGGGTGGGTACTTCTGCCTTCAAATACCGGCAGAGCAAACCCATGAGGAAATCGACTTCGCCAGGAGGGCGTTTCTTCCAATTCTCCTCGGAAAACGCGTACAGCGTAAGCGCGGGAATGCCGATGTTGGCTGCGGTTTCAACCGTCGAGCGCACGGACGAGACTCCGGCGCGGTGTCCGGCGATACGCGGCAGATGCCGCCGCTTGGCCCAACGGCCGTTGCCGTCCATGATAATGGCGATGTGTTTTGGGAGCCGCTTTGGGTCCAGCCGCAAATAAACTTCCGCTTCCTTGCGGTCCAGCCCGGCGGGAACTGTTGCTTGCAAGCTAACCTCTGCTGTTTGTTGAAGCTAACACAGCAGGGAAGGCGCTGGCAATGACACCAATGAGCCGTGCGTGGCGCCGATACTTTATCGTTCGCGGGCTTCCTCGGGCACCACTTTCAACTCCAGCTTTTCCGTGTGCCTCAAAATTGTGAGGGAACTGCTTGATCCCACCTTTGCATCGGTCAACAGGCGATGCAGGTCGTCCACGCCCGCGATAGGTTTGCCATCCATAGCGATGATTATGTCGCCTTCGCGTAATCCTGCTTTCCGCGCCGGGCTTGCATTTTCCACTGAAGCCACGATCACGCCACTCTCCCTGGGGAGATCGTAAAAGCGCACGACGCGGCGAAGCAGCGGCACGGTCTGGGCCTCGACGCCGATGTAACTGCGGCGGATTCTGCCTTCGCGCAGCAAGCGTCCGGCAACGAACTTCGCGGTATTGATTCCGATGGCGAAACAGAGACCCTGCGCGCCCATGATGGTCGCCGTGTTCACGCCCACCACGCGCCCGTCCGAGCTCACCAGCGGACCGCCGGAATTGCCCGGGTTGAGCGAAGCGTCGGTTTGAATTACGTCTTCAATCAGGCGTCCGGAGTAGGAACGAAGCGAGCGTCCCAAAGCGCTGACCACGCCAGCGGTGACGGTGTACTGAAAGCCGTAAGGATTGCCGATGGCAATCGCCAATTGGCCTACGCGAAGACGTTGCGAGTCTCCGAGAGGCGCGGCCACGAGATGCGGAGCGTCATTGTTGGGTAAACCGATGCGAATCACAGCCAGATCGGTCGCTGGATCGTCGCCGATAATGTGGGCAAGGAAGCGCTGTCCATCAGGGAGTGAGACATCGATTCGCGTCGAGCCGTGTACCACGTGGCTGTTGGTCAACACGAGGCCATCAGGGGTGAACACAAATCCCGAACCGCCGCCCTGACGTTCCCGAGGTTCTCCGGAACGGCTTCGGGCAGCCTGCGCAACATCGATTTTCACTACCGAGGGACTGATCGCTTCCGCAGCGCCGACCACGGCTTGCGAGTAAACGTCAAGCAAGTCTGCATCGTGAAGCCGGGCTGCGACGGAAGTTTGGGCAACTGCTTCTGAATAATCTGCCAAAGGAAAAACACCACCTTGCTGAGCCATAGCTGCTAGATGAGACCAACAGGATTCTGGATTCAAGGCCCGATTGATGTCTCCGCGCCCTCTGCGTTTTAAGGTTTAAGGGTTTCCAGCAGTCGGGAAATCTCAAATCGCAGAGGTCGCTGAGAACACCCGCAGAGTGCGCCGAGAAACTCGGCAGAGAACGGCCGCGACATCACCTGGCCCGCGTTCCATTGCATCTTCCTGCACTTTGGAATAAGCTGACCGCACTTGGGGCAGCTTACGCAACGACAATTCCTGTTCCCCTAATTCAAAGGAGGATCCGTATGCGACTTCGCGTATCCGCTTTGTTCGGCCTGTTGTTGTGCGTGCCGTCGATTGCACAAGACCATTCCGCCCACACTCAGTCTAAGCCGGCAACGCTGATGTCTGGGGTGGGAAACGTTCATCATCCTGTCTCGGCCAGCAACCCCGAAGCGCAGAAGTTCTTCGATCAGGGGTTGTGCCTGATTTACGACTTCAATCACGATGAGGCGGCCCGCTCGTTCCAGCGTGCGGCTGAACTTGATCCCAAACTCGCGATCGCATACTGGGGCATTGCGGAAGCGGTGGGACCAAACTACAACGATCCAGCCAGCGAAGAGCGCTTCAAACAGGCCCACGAGGCGATCCAGAAGGCAGTCGATCTCTCGGCCAATGCCTCGCCCAGCGAGCAGGCTTACATTCAAGCCATGGCCAAGCGCTTTCCGGCAGGCCCGAACGCGGACCTGAAAAAAGCGGCCGAGGATTATCACGACGCCATGCGCGAAGTGGTGAAGAAGTATCCCGATGATCTGGATGCGGCCACGCTGTTCGCCGAGTCGGGCATGAACCTGCATCCTTGGGGTCTGTGGCATGTAGACGGCACGCCCGAGGCGGGAACGGAGGAGATTGTCGCAACTTTGGAGTCAGTAATCCGCCGCGATCCCAACCACCTGGGTGCGATTCACTATTACATCCACGCCACCGAAGCTTCCCCGAACCCGGAGCGCGCGCTGGCTTACGCCAACAAGCTAGCAGCACTGGCTCCCAATGCAGGACACATCGTGCACATGCCGTCTCACGTCTACATCCGCACCGGAGATTATGAGGCGGCGGTGAAGACCAACGAAGAAGCCGCGGCCGTGGATCGGGTCTACATTCAAGCGACCGGGGTGCAGGGCATTTATCCCATGATGTACTACAGCCACAACCTGCACTTCATCGCCATGTGCGCCAGCATGAATGGCAACTATGCAGAGGCCAAGAAGAACGCGGACCTGCTGGTCGCGAATGTGGCTCCGCATGTAAAAGACATGCCTCCACTCGAAGGTTTCATGACCATCCCCATGGCGGTGGATCTTCGCTTTCACAAATGGAATGAGATCTTGGCCATGCCGCAACCGGATCCGGCGATGAAGATCACCACGGGGTTCTGGCATTTCGGTCGCGGCATGGCGTTGGCCGGAACAGGCAAACTCAGTGAGGCCGAGGCAGAGTACAAGATTGTTTCTGAAGCGGAACAGAATACGCCGCCCGATGTTGTCTTTTCTGCGCCCATCAATAACAAGGCGAAGGACATCATGAAAATTTCCGAGGATGTTCTCGGAGCGAAGATTGCCATGGCTAGAAAGGATTACGCGCAGGCGATCTCCCTGCTCACTGCAGCGGTTGCGATTCAGGATACGTTGAAATACGGAGAGCCGCCGGACTGGTTCTTTCCGGTCCGCGAATCGTTAGGCGGCGCGCTTCTGATCAATGGCGATGCCGCAGGCGCCGAGAAAGTCTTCCGGGCGGACCTCGATCGCAATCCGAGGAATCCGCGTTCTTTGTTTGGATTGCAGCAGGCTCTGAAAGCGCAGAACCGCAATTACGACGCCGGATTTGTCGAGGCCGAATTCCATGATTCGTGGACGGGTGGAGAAGTGAAAGTGGGAGATCTAGATTAGGTCTGCCGCGAACCGATAACACGCGACGCCGACAAACCCCAACTCTGTCATTCCGAAGCGACTGCGACCGAGGAATCTGGGTTTCGCCCGGCCACGCAAAAACCCAGATCCCTCGCTTTACTCGGATGACAACTGCCGAACGATTACGGGTTTTTCTTGCTGGGGTCGTCGTTGGGATCAATGTAGTTGAATTTCAGCGGCGCCATGCCGTGGATCTGCACCACGGTTTCTCCGCTGCTCATGGCATAGTGATGCATACTTGGATCAAGATACGCGAAGCTGGTGGCAGGAAAACTCATCATTTTGCTTTCGTCGAACTTGTCCCCCATGCCGACCTTTAGCGTGCCGGAAATCACAGTTACGTTCTCGCGTTTCGGGTGCCAATGCGGGGCGATCTTGTACCCATCAGGAATCTTCAAACGGACGGTGTAATTGCCAGTAGCTCCCATCGGATTACCCTCGAGAACCGCAAGTGCGGCACCAGGCTGGAGGAAGGCGGGCGCAGGTCCGTACTGAATCTGGTCCGGAGTAAACGCGTTCTTGGCGGCCGGCTTAGCGGCTGGTTTGGCTGCCGCATGAGGGGACGCAGGTTTCATATTGTCCTGGGCCAGGACAAAACCGCACAGCAAGGCGGCGAAAACAACAAAGTAGTTTTTCATGATCTTCACCTTGGGCTCCTGAAAAGCTGGTGAGATGGATTGGAATCCGCGTACCGCGGAATTGTACACGTTAAGGCTTGGCTTGTAATCGTGTGGCTCCGCTGGGCAGGGCACACGCTTGTGATGCGTCCTTCAACGCTTCGTTCAGCGCGGAGCCTAAGGCGGCAAGTTCGTTGGAACTCATGACTCTCTGCATGCCCTCGAAGAGTTGGCTCTCTTCTTTGCGGATGTGCATGACTAGCTTCTCGCCGAAACTGGCCAGGCTCCGCCGGTCAAGACTGCGGCTGACTGCTCGCGAGAAACAATTACGAAGCTCGGCGTGGTCAACCAGGAGTTCGCTTACCAAGTGTTGCAGTTGCGGGAACTTTTCTGCCGCCGGAAACAGTTCCTTCTCTTCCGCCGCGAAATGAACTTCAATCTCGCTCTCGAACTGCTGCTGGATTTCCGACTGCCAGGCCTGTAGGTCAATTTCTCCCGTCCGCAGCGCACGATCGAGGCGCACGCACAATGCCAGCGCATGCTGGTGCTGGCGCGAAAGCGGGATGAGGCTGGGATCACGCAGCATGTGGCCATGATATACGAGGGCGGTAGATCTCCGGCACCGCTCGATCCAATCGAGTATTAAGTTCTGATGGCGTCATGGGCGTCGGCGCCCGCCTACATTGGCAACTTGATCAGGGGCTCCTTGCTCACACTTGCTGTCGGCCAGTCACTTCCGTCCGAGCGCAGGGTGAGCCAATCGGTGCGAACTCGATCCCACTCCTGAATGAGCATCCCGTAGGATTCGAATAGCTGGCGGATGCGACGCCTTTCCCAGCCCACGACGTCTTCCAGGATGGGCGCGAGCACGGCCAGCGCATTACTACTGAGGATGGTTCTTTTTGCCACCTGAGAAACATGTTTGGCTTCGGAGACCGCGATGGTGAAGCCGTCACGCACGTTGACGTGCAGCATGACGTGCAGGTCAGAGCTGCCGTCGCCTACGTAGATAATGTGGTCCGGCCCGACTTGCTGTTCGGCCTGCAACTGGTCGAGCATCGCCACTTTGCCATAACCGGCGGTGGCGCGAGCAATAGATTCAATCTGGCCGGCTTCGTTGTAGCGAAATTCCGTTCCGTAGATGTGACTAGGAGGGACGATTCCCTCGAGCGCCGACTGAATCACCTCGACCGGCGCGGCCGAAAGAACATAAAAATCGAAATGGTAGCCGTCGATTCCACTCTTGAGAATTTCATAGAGCAGAGCGATATTTTCTTTCAGTCGAACTCCCTTACCCGCCTCATAGAGGTGTTCCTTGCGGACTCGACTCTGAAACTCGGGATCGTGCAGAAGCAGATAGGCGAGTTCGGCCCCCTGTTGCACCAGGTTGAGCTTGGCCATTCCCTTGGCCTTGCGCTCGAACTCCTCCGTCGGGATGCCCACCAACTCACTGAGCACGTAGCCGGAGTCGTTGAAAGTCAACGTCTGGTCGAAATCACTGGCAAAGATATAGCGTTTAACGGGTTTGTCACTCATGTAGCTATTAGATTCGATAGGAAGGCAAAAGACCAATTAAAAACATTGATTGGAGCTATAAGCTATGAGATTTAATACGCTATTAACATCTGGCCCGCCCATTTTGACCTGCCTTGCCCGCGTCGGACTCATTGACTTCGGCTACGTGGGTTTTGAGTGAAATCGCCTGATAACGACAGTTATGGGGGTCCACCAATGGGCGAAGCGGTGATGAGGCATTGGCAGCGACCTGTAGAAACGCAACCTAGCGCCGTCTCCACACAGCCCCTTACCGTCCCGCTGCTCCCGCAGCCAGTGCGCCGAGGCTTCCGGCTTCTTCATCGGGCCCCTTCGTCGCGCCTGCGATGATGGGTTTGCCAGGGATTGTTTCGTATGCGTAGCCGGTCAGCGTAACGGTGAAATTCGAACGACGTGAAATGGACTGAACCTTCACTCGCGCCCAACCGTAGTGTACGGTGTCTTTGAAAAAGAAGCGGAGACCAAGGTAAGCCTGCACCTGACCCATAGGTTTTGGAAGCCAATAGCCAGCCTTGGTTTCATGACCATAGTCGACCATGAAAGCGTGACCCGCATTAAACGATTGCGATCCGATTATTTTGCCCTTGGGCAATGCCGAGGCGCACAGCACGCCGTAACCTTCGCACGGTTGGTGGGCCACCACCCCGTCAAAGAGTGGCATTCTCGGCAGGACGCTTAGGCCGACAAACGACGTGGTGCTGCTACCGAAAAAGATGAACGAGTTGATCAGCCAGAAATCGGGGAAGCCATCGTGATTGAGGTCAATGGCATATGCACTGTTCCGAGGAATCCTCACATCAGCGGGCGTGTAAACAATTCGAGCTTCAGCCGGCTGCGCTAAGCACAGCGCTCCAACGCCAGCCGCAGTGGCCGCCAGGGCGTACGCGTTGAGACGGTGTTCCGACAGCAAAGACAAATTCTTTGTTTGACGTTTCACTTGGCGCTCCTTCTACTCCTCCCGGCAAGCCCAATGCAGATAAGGTTGAGGGCGGCGTGTCGGAGCATAACTTACCCGCCAGAGACTGGTCAATACAGGTTTTCCAGTATGTGCCGATGGATTCCTCGACCACGGAAGCCTCGCAGCGATGAAGAAGTGGCTCGGACCGACAGCCGGTTTCCGTTCGTGTAACTGCCATGAAAATGGCGAGTCCGCTCACGAAAAATCATCGACCTACGAGCAGATCGCTATTTTCATGCTGCGTGGTGTGCCGGAGGCACATGACGCCTGTCGCCAAATCGCTTCTCTGACAATGTCGGCCCGTGTCAAGCACTTTTGAGCGCACTACTGCATGCACTCAAAGAAGAGCGCCATTTCGCTCTCATAGATGG
>Ga0209415_10016103_pt1 | contig 12059 bp, 9 predicted proteins | sample PeaSoiSIISIP2007_FD_187696 | JGI IMG/M metagenome (GOLD analysis project Ga0209415, IMG submission 187696) | Peat soil microbial communities from Weissenstadt, Germany - SII-SIP-2007 (SPAdes) (version 2) | ecosystem: Environmental > Terrestrial > Soil > Wetlands > Peat | place: Germany... | reverse complement strand
CTGCCGCGTGGCCCACTGGTCGCCGAGTTTGTAATTCGGGGCCTTCATCGGAGGGAAGTCCGGAGGCGTGGGCAGCGATTTCCGGGCGTAGGAGCGGCCGTCGTCCTTTTCCACCGGGGGCAGCGGCCCGAGTTCGGCGAGCGCCTTTTCCAAATCCGCGGGTGGCAAGGGCTTGCCGTGCCAGCCGTCTTTATCCGCCAGAAAACTTACGCCGTGCCCTTTTTGCGTGCGCGCCATGATCGCGTAGGGTTTTCCTCTGATCGAGGCCGCGCGCCCGAGCGCGGCAATCACCGCCGCGAGATCGTGACCGTCAATCACTTCGCCGTCCCAGCCGTTGGCCTGGAATTTTTGCAAATAAATTTCCGCGTGGTGGTCGTACATCGTGCGCTCGCTCTGCCCGAGCCCGTTCACGTCGCCGATGGCCACGAGATTGTCCACTTCGGCGTGCGCCGCGAACGCCGCCGCTTCCCACACGTTGCCTTCCGCCATTTCGCCGTCGCCCATCAGCACGTAGACACGCGCCGCGGAATTCTGGCGCTTCGCGCCGATGGCGAGTCCCGCGCCGACGGAGAGCCCCTGGCCGAGCGATCCTGTCGCCGCGTCCACGCCGGGAATCCACGGCGTCGGATGGCCTTCGAGTTCGCTCGAGAGCGTGCGCAGCGTCATCAGCCGCGAGACAGGGAAAACTCCCGCTTCCGCCAGCGCCGCGTACAGCACCGGCGCGGCGTGCCCCTTCGAGAGCACGAAGCGGTCGCCCGCGAGCGCGTTCGGATCCGCGGGATCGAATTTCATCACGTGGAAATAGAGCGCCGCCATGATCTCCGCGGCGGACATGCACGACGTCGGATGCCCGGAATTCGCGGCCGTGGTCATCCGCATCGAATGAATCCGCAGAAGCCGCGCCTTCTCCGCAAGTGCGGCGAGTTTGCCGGATGGTGGTGCGCTCTGCGTGGTTGCGGTCATATTCGCTCCTAATCTAATTGGGGTCCGCTTATTGTACCGAACACCCGCAAATTCTGCTAAGTGTTGTCTCAAGCGGGCGGGACGCCAATTTTCGCGAGCGGAGCACGATGAGATCCGTCCAGCGCGAGGCTGGAATTCGCAATGCACGCTTCAGCGAACCGGCCAACTGCGATCCGAGTCGCAGAAAAGATGGTTCGTGCGCCGGATGTGGAGCAACAAACACGTCAGCTTGTCGAGTTGCGACACGATTCCCCGGCGCACCAGGCTCGGCGCTTTTGGAAAGCAGCCGGGCAGGGCGGGGCATACCTCGCGTACTTCGGAATGTTCGGCGTAAATCTGGCGCCCCAGATCGAGATGCCCGTAGTGGCACAGCAGGATGATGTACTTCGCGATTCGTTCCGGAGAGAAGCTGTCCAGCCGCGAGGGACCTCTTCCGTAAAGCGCGTCTCCGAAGACAGGCTGCCCTCGCGAGAGTCCCTTGTAGAACCCTTTGCGCTGCAGGAAGGCTCGATTCAAGTAGAGCAGCTCGAAGCCGTTCGTTCGCAACAATGCATCCACGTCTGCGAAAAGTGGCTGCCCCTCGTACATCGGGCAAAACTCCACCTCGACCTCGACGAGCGATGTCTCTCCGAGCGTCCGGCTCGATCCGCGCAAGATATCCAGTTCGGAGCCTTGCGTATCCAGTTTGAGGAAATCCGGCGCGCCCAACTGATCCTTCGCTACGACGTCATCCAGTCGCATAGCCTCCAGCTTCACAGTTCGCTCCAGGCGCGGAGGAGGCTCCAGGAAGGCGCGGCTGAACTCGCTGGCGATCTCATAAGTGGAGGACATGCCGCGCTGGCTATACAAGTGGAACTCCACCGCGCCGCCGCGACCGATGAAATACGGATACACTCGGTATTCCGCATAACCGCCGGGTGGAGCGTCCATCAGCCGCCGGCATTCTTCCTCATCCGCATCGAATCCCACGTAGCGTATAAACTCGGTCAGACCCGCAAGCTCACCGGCTCCTCCGCCGCGAGCGCCGATGTCAAAGATGGAGAATGGATGTCTGGTGAGGAAATCACGCAGGGGTCTCGTCTTAACCCCCCAATTTAGGTTGTAGGGCAGAGAGGCGTGGTAATGGTTGATGTGCCTGAAAAATGCATCAAACATGGCATTCATACGAATCCTCTAAAGACACGGAACTCGTAACAGCGGACTGGCGGCGAGGGGATCACGCCCGCATCGTTCCAGTTTGCCCTGTCCAGCCGGTATTTCATGCTCGGATAATACCACTCTCATATCGCAACATGACGTGACGATGGCGGCGCTGCTCAGGCGCGAGCGCAGGCGACATGCCAGCGTTCTTGTGCAAAGATGCTCGTGCGCGAGGAAGAAAAAAGCTACGGCGCACTTGACCCAAGGCTCGCGTACGGCATCCTAGAGCATGGCATGACGCCACCTTCCAAACTCCGGCGAAACATCGTGCGCGTTTCGAGCCAACTTGCATTCGTTGCGTTTGCTTTTTTGCTGCTGGCGCGCGCGCAGGACCAGGCCCCCGGCGTGATTCACGTGGACGTGAACCTGGTCATGGTGGACGCAACTGTAAAGACGAAGGCCGGCGAAATCATCCCCAATCTAAAGAAGGACGACTTCGAGCTGCGCGAAGACGGCGTCGTGCAGAAGATTGACGTCTTCAGCCGCGACGAGCTGCCGCTGAACGTCGCGCTGGTGCTGGATCTCAGCGATTCGATTGGGCCGTTCCTGGGCCCCTTGCGCGACGCCGCCACCACCGCTCTTGCCTCGCTCAAGCCCGAGGATCAGGTGGCGCTCTTTACTTTTGCCACCGAAGCGCAGATGCGCGCTCCGCTGACCACTGATAAAAACTCGATTGCCCAGCAGATCAGCACGTTTCAGGCGCGCGGCGCTACCAACATCAACGACGGCATCTTCGATGCCGCACAGTATCTCCTCACCGCGCCCCCGAACGGCCGCCGCGTGATCATCCTCATCAGCGATGACGTCGGCACCGACGCCGGCGCGCAGGGCACGCGCGACATCGTCACCGAAACGCTCGCTGCCGACGCGGTGCTCTACAATTTGAAAATACCCGGCTACAATCCGCCGCAAACGATCGCCTACGCCAGCACGGTCTCCGGCCTGGTGAACATTCGCAAGGTGATGGATCAAACCGGCGGCGAAATCTTCGACGTTCAGGACGTGGCGCATCTGGATGAAGTCTTCAGCGCCCTGATCCAGCGTCTCAAGACGCGTTACACACTGGGCTACTACACGCAGGCCAACGGAGCCGGAGGCAAACGCCACCAACTGGATGTTCGGCTGAAACCGTCTTTCGGTAAGAAGGGCCGCGACTACACCATCCTCGCCAAGAGCGGCTACTACGTGCACTAGACTCCGCGGATCGCCCGCCCAAGACGGCATTTCGGGAATTACGTCGCAGCGTGACGTCTCTTGAGGTATTCAGCGGGTGGCAATATCAGAACGCCTCCGATTGACTTGTCGAAGTATTGGCCAAAATGCCGAACGTCGCCGGTGAGGAGATGCGTCGCCTTCGCTTGCATCGCGGCAAGCACTATGGGCGCATCCTTTCCGGGCAACGAAATCTGATTCGGTAGTTCTGCTGGCGTCGCGTCGAATAGGGCGACTTGCGCGGAGAGTATTCTCAGCCGTTCGCGCTGGGATTCACTGGCAAGGTTGATTCTTGCTTCTTCCAAAGCATAGCGCGAGGATAGCAACTGGACTTTGCTCAACTTCCACAGTTTCAGAATTCCATTGGTTGGACTGTACGCCGCCGAAAACAAGACATTCGCGTCGAGGAACAGCCGATCCACTTATTGGGGCCGCCGATGGGGGATGGCGTCCGGATCGAGCCCGAGTTTCTTCACCTCTTTGCGCGCTCGACGGTAGTCCCGCGCATCGGTAGCATTGGAAAGCAGAAACTCGGCCTTGCGTTCGGGCGCATATCGTTCCACGGGAACGATCACTGCGGGGCGGATCAATATGCCATCTTCATGCGGCTCAGCCGTCACAAACGTTCCTTCCTCGATGCCATATCGTCTCCGCAATCTCGCAGGAACAATTACGGCTCCTCGCTTACCCACCTTGGCAGCTTCCATTTGATGGCCTCCGTTGCCCGTAAATCAGATTACCTGAAATTCAGGCCTACGTCAATCGTGCCATTCTTGCCCAATCGGCATGTTGGCGCGACGGACAGTACTCAGACTGCCAAATTGTCTTGCACATGCGCCGGCGCCCTGGGTTGCGCTGCACGCGCGAATCGGCGAAACTAGATGTTCAGTCGAACTCCCTTGGTTGGAGCTGACCTCGGATGAGCGCAACCCACCTGAATACCCCCAATCCGAGGAGAGGATCGCGATTGAATGAGGCTGCAAAGATATGAGCACTGAAATCGGCGAGCTGATTACTCCCCCGCGCATTATGTTGACGCCCGGTCCTTCCATGATGGACCCGCGCGTCTATCGCGCCTTGGCGACGCCCATCGTCGGCCACGTGGATCCCTGGTTCACGAAGATGATGGGCGAGATCCAGGAACTCCTACGCCGCGTCTTTCAGACTCACAACCAAGTCACCTTCCCGGTTTCCGCTTCGGGTTCCGGCGGCATCGAAACCGCTGTTGTGAATTCGCTCGAGCCCGGCGACGAGGCCATCGTCTGCGTCAACGGCACGTTCTCCGAGCGCATGGCCATCATTGCGGAGCGCACCGGCGCGAGGATTCACAAAGTCGAGGCGCCGTCTGGGCGTTGCGTCGATCCTGAAGATGTACGCCGCGCGGGCAAGGGCCGCAACATCAAGCTCGTCGGCATGGTGCACGGGGAGACGTCCACGGGCGTGCTCACGCAAATCGAGCCGTTCCGCAAGGTCGCCGACGAACTGGGCGCGCTGCTCGTGGTGGATGCGGTGGCCACCCTCGGCGGCACACCGCTCGACGTCGATCGCCAGCGCATTGACATCTGTTTCTCGGGCACGCAGAAGGCCATCAGCGCGCCGCCGGGCATGGCGCCCATCACGGTGAACGCGCGCGTCGAGGAAGTGATTCGCGCCCGCAAGACGAAAGTTTCCAGCTGGTATTTCGATCTCACGCCGATCATGGCCTATTGGGGCAAGGAGCGGACGTATCACCACACGCCGCCGATTTCTCTGGTGTTCGGATTGCGCGAGGCGCTGCGCATCGTCCTCGAAGAAGGCCTGGAAGCGGGCTGGGAACGCCACCGCCAGAATCAACAAGCGCTGATTGCGGGCCTGGAGGCGTTGGGAGTGCAACTGTTCGTCTCCGATCCGGCACAACGCATGCCGACCGTTACCGGCGTCGTGCCGCCCGCGGGCATTGACGAACACCGCGTGCGCCGCCAACTGCTCGAGGAATTCGGCATTGAAATCGCCGGCGGCATTGGCGCGCTAAAGGGCAAGCTCTGGCGCGTGGGCTTGATGGGTTTCTCAAGCCAGAAGCGCAACGTGTTGCTCTTCCTCGCGGCGCTCGAAAAGGCGCTTTTCGATCAGAATTTCAAAATTGCAGCGGGAGCCGGCGTCACAGCGGCTTCGCGTTACTATTCACAGACGGAAACTGTGCCCGTCGCGCACCACAAATAAGCGGAGGGACACTGTGCCTGCGAACACGATTCCGAATCGAGGGGCCATGAGCGAATTCGTCGGTGAGTTCGGCGTGCCGTCGAATCTCACGGATGTGGCCTATCAGGTGCGGTTTTCGCACCTCTGGAACGGCGTCGCCACGCGGCATAGCGATACGATCGACACGAAGTTCCTCGTCGATGGCCGCGGCGTGATCGTCGGACTCGCGCATACGGCCTTCGTGAGATTCCGGGAAAGTTCCGGCCGAGACCTCACCGATCGCGAGGCGAGTTACGTCGCGGCCGAATACCTGCGCGAGCGGCTTCAGCAGGAAGACGAGCGCGAACTGTACGACGTCCCGGAAGCCGAAGTGCTCCGCATCGTCAAGCTGCTCAAAATCTGCTGAGTCCTCATTGCGGCGAAGGGCCGCTCACGCGTCGGAGAGCGAGCCGTTCACGGAGAACGTTCTCGGTGAACCGTCCATCTCATTCTTTTCGGGCGAGTTCTCAGCCGGCAATTCTTCGCCTTCGAGAATCGCTCCGCAGTCCAGGCACTCGACGTATTCCGCGTCCTTGTCCTTCGCAATGAGCTGGGTGCGAGCGTGCTTGCATGCGCTCGAACGGTTCGTTTCTTTGTGGTCTTCTTTCATGCGCCTCTCTCGCTGTTGAGCGGCCAGGGCGCCGCAAGTCCTCGCCCCGGGCGCCTCGTAGAGTTTACAATGGCCCGGCTGAGAAACCGCGCGTGCGGGCGAGGAAGCCATGGCGCACCCAGACACGAAAACCCGGCTCGACAACATCTTTTTTTACGGCATTGTGCTGTTGCTCCTCCTGCTGGTGTTCCGCGTGTTCGAGCCGTTTCTGGTGCCGCTGGGCTGGGCGGGCGTGTTGGTGGTGGTGTTTTACACGCCGTATACTATGCTGGAGCGCAGATTCCAACGCGGCAAGGCGGCTGCGATTGCCACGATCGGCGTCACGCTGATCTTGATTCTTCCCGTGCTCGGGATCATTTTTCTATCCGTTCGCGAAGGCGTGGAAGCGCGGCACAGCCTCCAGGCCGCGATCGCGGCGGGCCAATTTGGCTGGGTGGGCCGTGCGTGGTCGTGGCTGGTGTTGAAGATTCCAGCGGGGGACCGGCCGAACATCAGCGCGCTCGCGCAGCAGGGCGCGACCAAGTTCGGTGGACTGCTTCCCGAGCAAGTGGGCGCGATTTTTCGCAATGTCGCCGTATTCTTCTTCGATCTCTTTGTGACGTTGTTTGCGCTCTTCTACTTTTTCCGCGATGCGGATTCGATTCTCGCGGGCTTCAAGAGTGTGCTGCCCTTCGAGGAGTCGCGCCGCAAAAAGATACTCAACGAAGCCCGCGACCTTATCTTCGCCAGCGTCACGACGAGCCTCATCATCGGAGCGCTGCACGGCCTGGTGGGCGGCATTACCTTTGCAATCGTGGGTTTGCCCGCGCCGATTTTCTGGGCCATCGTGATGGCGTTTCTTTCGCTGTTGCCGGTGGTGGGCTCCTGGCCCATTTGGCTGCCCGCGGCGATCTGGCTTATCTCGACGGGGCACTGGGGCCGCGGCGCGGTCGTGCTGCTCTTGTGCGGCGGTGCGGCCAGCTTGACGGATAGTTTTCTTCGGCCCCACCTCATCGGCGGGCGATCGAGTCTGAACGGGCTGCTGGTCTTCGTCAGCGTGCTGGGCGGAATCGCGTGCTTCGGCATGCTCGGCATCGTGCTGGGACCCATCGTGGTGGCCACGGCCTTAAGTCTTCTCTCCGGCTATTCCGGCGCGCACGAAGGCGCCGGGTAATCTTCCGCGCACTCCGCGCCGGCGTTTTTCGCGAGCGCGCCACGCTGTGCTAGAGTAGCCGCGCAGAAGGAATGTCCATGCCCGCAAAAGCTGCACCGCCTCCGCTCGAACTCCCGCCGGAGAAGCTCTCCTGGCGCTGCGATCCCGCGCGCGTTCCCTTCGCGACGACGGCGGAAGCCGATCCGGTCGAGGGAATGATCGGGCAGGAGCGCGCCCAGCGCGCCCTTAAACTCGGCGTGGAACTCGACGCGCGCGGCTACAACATGTTCGTCTGCGGACTCGCGGGCACCAGCCGCGGCGGCACGATCGCGCACATGATCGGAGAGATGAATCCGCTGCGCAAACTCTCCATGGACCGCTGCTACGTCAATAATTTCAAGGCCCCGGACCGCCCGCGCCTGATCACGCTGCCGCCGGGCCAGGCGACGAGTTTCAAGAAAGATGTGCAGTCCGGCATTGATTTCCTGCGCCGGCGGATTCCGCAAGTGTTCGAAGGCGAACCGTTTCAGCGGCAGAAGAGCCGCATCGTCGAGCGGTTCACCGTGCGCGAAAAGGAATTGATGGACGATTTCACGCGGCGCATCGCGCGCGAGCAATTCGCGCTGGGGCACATGCAAGTCGGCGCGGTGGCGCTGCCGGAAATTTTCCCCGTGCTCGAAGGGCAGATGGTGCCGATCGAAGACGTGCCGAAAATGGTGCAGGACGGCAAGCTGGAGACCACCGTCGCGGAGGACCTCGAGCGCAAGTACGAACAATTTCGGCAGGAGTTTACGGTTGTCTACCGCCGCACGCTGACGCTTTCGCGCGAACTGGCGAGCGAGCTGAGTTATCTCGAACAAGAAGCCGCGTCCGTGCTGGTGGACGGTTTTATCGAAGAGTTGAAAGAGCGTTATCCGGGCGTGCAGGTCACGGAGTATCTGGAAGAGGTTCGGCACAATCTGCTCGATAATCTCGAGCCCTTCAAGGAACGCGACGGCGAAGAGGAGCCGGGTTCGCAGGGGCCTCCGCCGGAATTGGGGCTGCGCACGCCTCCGGCGGATCGCGATCCGTTCCGCGTGTACAGCGTGAATGCGATCCTGGCGCACGACGACCTGGAAGCCTCGTCCGTGATTTTCGAGACGACGCCCACCTACGCAAATCTTTTCGGCACTATCCAGCGCGCCTACGATTCGCGCGGTGGCTGGACCTCGGACTTCATGGACCTGCGCGCCGGCTCGATCCTTCGCGCCGACGGCGGCTATTTGATTCTCTACGCGATGGACGCGCTTTCCGAGACGGGCGTATGGCGCACGCTCAAGCGCATGCTGAATCACGGAAAACTGGATATTCAGCCGCTCGATCTGTTTTTCCCGTTTGGGGCGTCGGCGATGAAGCCGGAGCAGATCGAGATCAACGTGAAAATCATTCTGATTGGCGATCCGGAGATGTACGAGCTGCTCTACGAGAACGACGAGGATTTCCGGAAGATTTTCAAAGTGCGCGTGGAATTCGACGAAGAGATGGAGTTGAGCGACTCCGTGATTCGCCAGTATTGCGGGCGGCTGCGCAAGGTCACCGAGAAGGAGAATCTCAGCCCGTTCGATCGCACGGCCGTGGCCGCGATGATCGAATTCGGCGTGCGGCTCGTCGGCCGGCGGAACAAAGTCACGGCGCGATTTGCGGATTTGGCCGATCTCGCGCGCGAGGCGTGTTACGTGGCGCGCGAAGTGAATGAATCGCCGGTGACCGCCGCGCACGTGCGCCGGGCGCGGGAGGCGCGCGTCGAGCGGCACAACCTGATCGAAACGAAAATTCGCGAAATGATCGAGGACGGCACCATCCTCATCGACGTGGAAGGTTCGCGCATCGGCCAGGTCAACGGGTTGAGCGTCGCGGAAATCGGCGGCTACGCGTTCGGCAAACCCGTGCGCATCACGGCCTCGGCCGCGCTGGGCAAAGCGGGGCTGATCAATATCGAGCGCGAAGCGAATATGAGCGGCCGCCTGCACGACAAAGGCATGCAGATCATCGCGGGTTTCTTGCGCTCGCGTTTCGCGCAGGATAAGCCGCTCTCGCTCGCGGCGAGCATTTGCTTCGAGCAGTCGTACGGCGGCGTGGATGGGGACAGCGCCAGCGCGACGGAAATTTTTGCGCTGCTCTCCGCGCTCTCGGGATTGCCGATCCGGCAGGAGATTGCCGTCACCGGCTCGGTGAACCAGCAGGGCGACATCCAACCCATCGGCGGCGTGATCCAGAAGATCGAAGGGTTTTTCGACGTTTGCCGCGCGCTCGGGATGAACGGGAGACAGGGAGTGATCATTCCTTCAGAAAATGTGGAGGACTTGATGCTCCGCAACGACGTGATCGAGGCCGTCATCGCCGGAAAATTCCACATCTATCCCGTCGCCACGGTGGAGCAGGGAATCGCGATTCTTACCGGCGTGAAGGCCGGCGCGCGCGAGTCCGCCGCCGCGGGCAACGGCAAATCCGCTACGAAATCGGATAGCGCCGAGGCAAAGCAAGCTGTCGTGAGCCGCAACGGCGATGGTGCGGGCGCGTTCGAGCCGGACACAGTGTTTGCGCTGGTTGACAAGCGTCTCCACGAATGGGCGCACGCGCTGAAGGATTTCGGATAGTCCTTCGATTGCCTCGCACCTAGTTCGGTTTGTCGGTTGCGCTGTAATCCTGCTCGATTCCTTGACGCACTAGATTCAGGTTTGTCTCGCTCGCCGGAACGGGTGAGCAGGCGTCGTCCAAGTCGATCGAGATTTCACTCGGGTCTCTACCGTTGAATAGAAGCAATGACAAACCGGGCCGAAGACGCCCAAGCTCTTGTCGAGTCGTGAACAAGACGGAGACGTCGCGAGTCTCGCCAACATTCCAATCGGTAGCTCCCTTGAGCTTCTGTAGCACGCGGACGCGAGCGACACCGTCCTGGTACCCGGAGTCATAGTCTTCCTCGCGAATGCCCAGGACTTCGCCCGTGAGAATCTTGGCGCTATCTCTGCCAAGCAACTCGATAGTTGTTGGGGTGCACGGCGATTCATGCCGCTGCCCGTATTGTGACGGAAGCTCGGTCCGGTATTGCGCCCACGCGACAGGCATGATGTCGACTTGGGTGAGGCAGGGATTCCATCGCGTAAGGCAGGAAAGATCGAATTGCATTAATCGGTGAATGTCAGAGGGATCGGCGTAAGGAGTGAAGAAAGCATACCCGGCTACACAAATTTCGCATCCGCCGGGGCGGCTTATCGCATAGTCCGAGTGAACTACAGCCACGCCGTAGTCTTCAATCCGTGCACGGCTGGAGGCAGATGCGATGAGCGTGTAATCGCCCTGCCACGCCGCCCAATCGTCACCTGGTTTAAGGTGCGCGTGAGTCGCGATTTCTACGTTATACCCTTCACTCCATACGACTCCGTCACGCATTCCAACTGTAGCCACGATTCTCGCTGGGTGTACGCCCGCCTGCACGTACAGGTGCAGCAAGACTATCTCGAAGCGATAAAAGGGTCCCTCTCCCTCGCCATAGGACAATTTGAATCGCCAACGAATGTAGTCGTCCAAACGATCGAATACATTCCTGCTCGTGAGGTACCCGAGCACGGCATCGTTATCGTCCAGGGTTATTTGGAACGAGCAATTATGCTCATCGCAGTGATCGTTGAATTGGCGATTTGCGTCCCAGTGCTGGAACTTCGCCAGCGCTTCAGGCCACGGTGTCTTGCGCAATTCCAACGACTGGATTTCGGCCAACAATCTTTCGGCGCGATGGCGGAATAGGCGTTGCTCGATTTGACTGGCAGCGAGCGCCAGTAAAAGCAACGCAAAGACAGCGAAGAACGAAAAATCGAGGGCCCGTCGCAATCGGCGAAGTACACCCACGATTACTTAGACACCAGTGTGCAGAGCAATGTTCCAACCAGCGGCCGATTGATGCAACCCTGTCTTGGGCGCGCAAGATTCTCGTTCGTAGGCTACGTGTGTGTTGGAATTCCTTGTGTCACCCCTACGGGGTTCTCTCTTCTTCGCTGGTCTGTTTTCCCACCGCTTCCGCGGTGGGCTAAGTTGTGTCGTCCCTCCGGGACTTTCGGAAGCAGAGACTTCCGAAATGGGGAGGTTTACGCGGCTAGCGGCGGGATTCTGACTTGGGAGTCGGAAAATTGGCACGTCACCCCCCCCACACGCAACAGCGGCGTGTGGGGCACCCGCGGAAGGTAGAGCGCCGACGAGAGTGTCTGCGCTACTGGGGCAGGACTCGTGCACTCCTCAAATGCGCGCAGATCGATGCGGCTACTGCGTTGTTGGCGGCGTGGGTGCGGCTGGAGCGGGGCCGCCTTCTTTTGGCGTGGAGAGGTAGCCCTTGATTGTGTCTTTGCCAATGTCGAAGACTACGATTTCGTAGAGGCCGCTCGCGCCGCTTACGCGGAATTGCACGGGCTCGTCCACCGTTTTGTCGCTCTTGGGGACGGCGCGGTCGTCGGCGATTACCGTCATCGAATACTTGTAATGTTTCGCGTCGGTCTTTTCCAATTTGATTTGGATGGGGCCAACCTTATTGGGCTGCTTTGATTTGGAGATGGTGAAGTCGAAGATGTTGCGCTCGTTGAGGCGCTTCAAGGCTTCCACTTCTTCGGCGTTCTGCGCGATGAGGTGGCTGTGGCCGTCGATGTCGCCAACTGCCGTAGTGAGCTTAGCCTTGGTCGCTTCGAGGTCCTGCTTGGT
>Ga0209415_10016102_pt1 | contig 12060 bp, 7 predicted proteins | sample PeaSoiSIISIP2007_FD_187696 | JGI IMG/M metagenome (GOLD analysis project Ga0209415, IMG submission 187696) | Peat soil microbial communities from Weissenstadt, Germany - SII-SIP-2007 (SPAdes) (version 2) | ecosystem: Environmental > Terrestrial > Soil > Wetlands > Peat | place: Germany... | reverse complement strand
GCACCTCCGGGCACTTCTCGGGCGAGATGTTCATCGCCATGACCGGTGTGAAGACCGAGGTCGTCCACTATCCGGGCGGCGGGCCTGCGATCGATGCCGTCGTCAACAACGACGCGCAGTGGACCATGGCGCCGATCGCGGGCCGCCTGCCCCATGTGCGCAGCGGCAAGCTGCGGGCGCTGGCGACGGGCGGACAGACCCACCTCTCCATGCTGCCGGACGTGCCGACGGTCGCGGAATCCGGGTATCCGGAATACAACTCGGTCGGCTGGGCCGGCATCTACGTGCCGAACGGCACGCCGCAGCCGATCATCGACCGGCTGAACGCCGCCATCGTCAAGGCCGTCGCCATGCCGGAGATCAAGAAGGAGTTCGAGGCCCAGGGCGTCGAAGGCGCCGCCAGCACGCCGGCCGAGCAGGCCAAGATGCTGCGGGACGATTACGCCAGCATCGACGAAACCGCAAAGCGCATCGGCATCGGCATCAAGAACTGACGATTGCGGGGCGAGGTGAACGCGAGCGCGCCCACGTGGCGGCCAGAGCATGAGGTCGAGCTGATCGCCGGCACGCCCGCGGGCGGCGGCCAGGACCGGCCCGCGCGAGTCCTCATCGAGCTGCTTAAAGGTGCGGTCGATCGTGCGATCACGCTCACCAACATCGCGGGCCGCGGCGGCGGCAATGGCTGGGACTATCTGGCCCGGCATGCCGGCGATCCGCACAAGCTCGCCATCAATTCGCCGACGATCATCACCAACCGGCTGCTCGGCGAGAGCACGCTCGACCACGCGGCGCTGACGCCGCTCGCCAATCTCTACACCGAGTACCTGGTGTTCGTGGTCCGGCCCGGCGGCGCCATACGCGACGCGCGCGATCTGGTGGCGAAGCTCGCGGCCGACACCGCGCGCGTGCCGATCGCGTTCGCCACGGCGATCGGCAACATGAACCACATCGCGCTCGGCAAGATCACGCAGGCCGCCGGCGGCGACGTGCGCGCGCTCGCCACCGCGGTGTTCGACTCCGCCCGCTACGCGGTCGCCCACGTGGTCGACGGCCACGCCGAGCTCGGCGTCATCACGGCGACCAGCGCGGTGCCGGAGCTCGTCGCCGGCGCGCTGCGCGCCATCGCGGTGTCGGCGCCGGCGCGCATGACCGCGCCGTTCGACACGGTGCCGCACTGGGGCGAGCTCGGCATCGATTGCGTGGTCGGCACCTGGCGCGGCGTCATCGCGGCAGGCCACCTCGCGCCGGCACACGTCGCGTTCTGGGAGCACGCGCTGGCGGACGCGACGCAGACGCCGCAATGGCGCGCCGAGCTCGCCCGTCACCACTGGGTCGACACCTATATGGGTGCGGCGCAGACGCGGGCGTCTCTCGATCGCGAGCAGCACGTGATGGCGGACGTGCTCGGCGCGCTGGGATTGCTTCACGCCACGGCGGGAACGTAGGGTAGGCAAAGCGAAGCGTGCCCACGCGGTCGAACCGCGCCGTCGGACCGCGTGGGCACGGCGCAAAGTGCGCTTTTGCCCACCCTACGAAGCATGCGCATGATCAGGAGACCGCCGCCATGAATGCACGATCGGCGAAGATCGCAGTGTCCGCGGTGCTGCTGCTGGCGTCGGCGACCATGGCCTTCGCACAGCCCGCTGCCGACGCAGCCTACCCCAACCAACCCATCCGCATCGTCGTCCCGTTCACGCCCGGCGGCACCTCGGACATTCTCGCGCGCGGCATCGGCCAGCGCCTCTCCGACGAGCTCGGCCAGCCGGTGGTGGTCGACAACCGCGCCGGCGGCGGCGCCAATATCGGCGCCGCGCATGTGGCGAAGAGTGCGCCCGACGGCTACACGCTGTTCGTGATCTCGACCGTGCACGCCATCAACGCCACGCTCTACACCAGGCTCGCCTACGACCCGGTGCGCGACTTCACCCCGATCGCGCTGATCGCCGAGACCTCGCAGGTGCTGGTGGTCGACCCCGACCTGCCGGTGCGCTCGGTCGCCGACTTCATCACCTACGCCAAGGCGCGGCCCGGCGCGCTCAACTATTCGACCGTCGGCAGCGGCAGCCAGCCGCATCTCTCCGCGGTGCTGTTCGACCACATGACTGGCATCAGCATGACCCACGTGCCCTATCGCGGCGCCACCGAGGCGATGACCGGCCTGCTCGGCAAGCACGTGCAGCTCACCTTCGCGACCGCGCCCTCCGCGGTGCCGTTCGTGAAATCCGGCCAGCTGCGCGCGCTCGCCGTGACGACGCCCGCTCGCATCGCCGCGTTGCCCGACGTGCCGACCATGATCGAAGCCGGCGTTCCGGGCTACGTGGTCGCCGGCTGGAACGGCCTCGTGGGCCCCGCCGGCATGCCGGCCGCGATCGTCGACAAGCTCAACGCCGCCGTGGTGAAGAGCGTGAAGGAGCCCACCATGCAGAAATTTCTGCTCGAGCAGGGCGCCGAGCCGCGCGCCGGAACGCCGCAGGAATTCGGGCCTACATCCGCGACGAGGTCGAGAAGTGGGCCAAGGTGGTGAGGGATTCGGGCGCGCAGGTGGAGTGATGGGGCAGGGCGACGGCTCTCCCGCGCGAACAGGCGCTGATGCGCGGTCTCCTCGGCGACCTCGGCTTGCGTAAATGACAGGGCTTCGATTTACCCCGTGTTAAGCCACAATAACGCCTTTCACGGCCGGGTAATGTTGTTTCAACCGCCCTGGACCTAAACGTATTGCTCCGCCAAGTTTCCGATTTCGAACGTGCGAGGGGCAAACATGGTCGCGCGATTGGTCCGAAGCCATGACTGCGAGGTGATCGTGATCGGCGCCGGGCCTTATGGGCTCGCGGTCGCGGCGCACCTCAAGGGGCGCGGCGTCGCCACCCATGTGTTCGGCGAGGCGATGTCGTTCTGGCGGCACAACATGCCGAAGGGCATGAAGCTGCGCTCGCCGTGGGGGGCGACCCACATCTCCGATCCCGACAAGGCGCTGTCGCTCGACGCCTACATCGAAAGCCAGCGCATCGCCCGCACGGAGCCGTTTCCGCTCGAAGACTTCGTGGGCTACGGCACCTGGTTCCAGGCCCGCGCGGTTCCCGACCTCGACCGCCGCACGATCGCGCGCGTCGAGGCGACGGCTGACGGGTTTCGCGTGGTCACGACCGACGGCGAGGCGGTCACCGCCCAGCGCGTCGTCATGGCGACGGGCCTCGCGCGCCAGCAATTTCGGCCCGCAGCGTTTGCGAGCGCGCCGGCCGCACTCGTCAGCCATACGTCCGATCACGACGGCTTCGACGGCTTCCGCGGCAAGCGCGTCGCCGTCATCGGGCGCGGGCAAAGCGCCTGCGAGACCGCGGTGTTGTTGCACGAAGCGGGCGCACAGGCCGAGATCGTGTGCCGCGGCCCGATCCACTGGCTCGGCACCGGCAAGCAACCCGTCAGCTGGCGGCAGGAGATCTCTGCGATGCTGTCCGCCGTGCTGGCGACGCCGTCAGGCGTCGGACCGTTTCCGCTCAACTGGCTGGTCGAGGTCCCGGGCCTCGTGCATCTGGCGCCCGCGGAAAGGCGCGCCGCATTCAACTCCGCGAGCCTGCGGGCCGGCGCCGCCGGATGGCTGCGGCCGCGCTTCGGCGACGTCGGGGTCACGCCAGGCGTCGAGGTCGTCGGCGCCGCCCCGCGGGGCGACGGAATCGAACTTACGTTCGATCGCGGCTCGGCCGGTTTCGATCACGTCATTCTCGCCACCGGCTACAAGATCGATGTCGCCAAGCTCGGCATCCTGGCACCCGAGCTCGTGTCCGCGATTGCGTGCCGCGACGGCGCGCCGGTGCTCTCCGGCGGGTTCGTGTCGAGCGTGCCGGGCCTTCATTTCGTCGGCGCCAGCGCGGTCTCGAGCTTCGGTCCGCTGATGCGCTTCATCGCCGGCACCCCCTTCGCGGCCCGTCAGGTGGCGCGCGCAATAGCTGCAGGGCGCGGATCCTTCCGCCCCGGGGAGCAGATAGGCCTTGAAAAAGACTTGGCAGCGTAAAGAATGACAAGGGAGTTGCGTATCAAAGAGCACCTTCAATGACGTTGCAGGAGCCTGACCAGACGCCCCGCACCGCAAAGCCGGACCACGAAACCGCCGGCGCCGTGATCCTGGGCGGTGCCCATGGCAGCCTCGCGGTGGCGCGCAGCCTCGGCCGCCACGGCGTCCCAGTCTGGTTCGTGACCCACGACCATCCGATCGCAAGGTACTCGCGTTTCGTCACCCGCAGCTTCGACTGGCCCGGCCCCGACCATGAAGACGCGGCCGACTGGCTGCTCGACTTCGCAGCCACTCACCGTCTCGACCGTTGGGTGCTGTTTGCCGGCGGGGACGCCGAGGTCTCGCTGGTCGCGCAGCATCACGCCGCGCTGGAGCAGGCCTATCGGGTCACCACGCCGCCATGGACGGTCGCCCGCATCGCCTGCGACAAGCGCCTGACCCATCAGCATGCCGCGTCGGTCGGCGTCGATTCCCCGTGGAGCGCCTATCCGGGCAGCCACGAGGAAGTGGCTGCACTTGACTGCCGGTTTCCCGTCATTCTCAAGCCCACCGTTCGAACGAGCCGCAACGCCTTCACGACCGCCAAGGCATGGCGGGTCGACGATCGCACCGCGCTACTGGCCCGCTACGACGAGGCGGCGGCGCTGGTCGGCCCCGATGCCATCGCGGTGCAGGAGCTGATCCCCGGGGGCGGCGAAGCCCAGTTCTCCTACGCGGCCGTATGGCGCGAAGGCGCCCCGGTGGCCGCGCTGGTGGCGCGGCGCACGCGGCAATATCCGGTCGATTTCGGCTTCACCAGCACCTTCGTGGAAACCGTCGCGGAGGCGGCGATCCAATCCGCCATCGAGGCGGCGGCGTGCCGCTTCCTCGCGCCCTTGCGGTTCTCCGGCCTGGTCGAGCTCGAATTCAAGTACGACATCCGCGACGACCGCTACAAGCTGCTCGACGTCAATCCGCGGCCATGGACCTGGATCGGGCTCGGCGCCGCGGCCGGCGTCGACTTTCCTTGGATCCAATGGCAGCTCGCGCGCGGCGAGGCCGCGGCGCCAGCACGCAGCCGGCGCGGCGTCGGCTGGACCCACGCGTCGCGCGATGTCATCTCCGCGTTCCGGCAGATCGCGGGCGGGACGCTGCCGCCCAGCGAATATGTGGGGTCGCTGCTGCGCCCGATGACGTGCGCGGCCTTTGCGTGGGACGACCCGCTGCCCGGCATCGTCGACCTGCCGGTCGTGCTCGCGCGTGTGCTGGCGCGGCGCTACTTCGAAGAGGCGTCGCCCCCAGGCGAAGCCCCCCTGTCCCGCGCCAAGCGATTCCTGCCGAGCATGCGATAATTCGCGTTCCGCTGCGCCTTCCTCATCGCCATAATGCAGCATGATCTCCGACCGCGTCATCGCGGCAGCACGGGCGAATGGAGCGCATGGCGCAGGCAGAGCAAGAAACCACACCCCGCCCTGGATATCGCCTGAGCGTCGACATCGGCGGCACCTTCACGGACCTCGTCATCCTCGACGAGGCGACGAGCCGGATCGAAACCCTCAAAGTGTCCTCGACCCCCGCCGATCCTTCCGAGGCGGTGCTGCGCGCCGTCGCGCTGGCGCGCGACCACAAGGGGCTCGACCTCGGCGCCGTCCGCCAGTTCACCCACGCCTCGACGGTCGCCTCCAACTGCATCCTGGAAGGCCAGGGCGCCCGCACCACGCTGGTCACCACAGACGGCTTCAAGGACATCCTGGAAATCCAGCGCCACAAGCGCTTCCGCCTGTTCGACCTCAACTACCGCAAGATCGAGCCGCTGGTGCCGGGCCGTTACGCCTTCGGGGTGCCGGAGCGCGTCGATGCGGCGGGCGCGGTGGTGACGCCGCTCGACGAGGAAGCGCTCGCGGCGGTGCTGCGGCCGCTGCGCCATGAGGGCATCGAGGCGCTCGGCATCTGCTTCCTGTTCTCGTTCAAGAACCCGGCCCACGAGCAGCGCGCCGCCGCCATCGCCCGCGACATCCTGCCGGGCTGCTTCGTCACCTGCTCGAGCGACATCTTCCCGCAATTCCGCGAATACGAGCGCGCCTGCACCACCGTGGTCAACGCCTATCTCGGGCCGCGCATCGGCAAGTATCTCCAGCGCATGAGCAGCGAGCTCGCGCGCACCGGCGTCACGGCGCCGCTCCACCTGATGCAGTCGAACGGCGGCATCATCTCGTGGATGGAAGCGAGCGTGATGCCGTGCCGCGTGGTGGAGTCGGGGCCCGCCGCCGGCGTGATCGCGGCGGCGCATTTCGGCAAGGTGGCGGGCCGGCAGAACCTGATCTCGTTCGACATGGGCGGCACCACCGCCAAGGCCGGCCTGATCGAGGCCGGCGAGGTGCGCCAATCGGCCGGCCAGGAGGTCGGCGCCGGCATCAATGTGAGCCGCGTGCTGCAGGGCGGCGGCTACTATATCGGCGCCGCGACCGTCGATCTCGCCGAGGTCGGAGCGGGCGGCGGCTCGATCGCCTGGCTCGACGGCAATGTGCTCAAGGTCGGGCCTAGGAGCGCGGGCGCCGATCCGGGGCCGATCGCCTATGGGATCGGCGGCCAGAACGTCACCGTGACGGACGCCAACCTGCTGCTCGGACGCATCCCGGACCACTCCTTCCTGGGCGGGGCGATGAAGCTCGATCTCGCCGCCGCGCGCCGCGCCGTCGAGGACAAGATCGCAAAGCCGCTCGGCATCCCGCTCGACGAGGCCTGCGCCGCGATCGTCGAGGTCGCCAATGCCAACATGCTCAAGATGCTGCGCATCGTGAGCCTGGAGAAGGGCTATGACCCCGCGGACTTCACCCTGGTGGCGTTCGGCGGCAACGGGCCGGTGCACGGCACTGAGCTCGCGCACGATCTCGGCATTCACGAGGTCCTGGTGCCGCCGGCGCCCGGCCTCCTTTCGGCGCAGGGACTGCTGGTCGCCGACGTGCGCTACGATTTCCGCCAGACCCACGTGATACGCCTCGAGGGCGGCGACCTCGACGAGGTCGAGCGCGTGTTCGCGGCGCTGGAGCAGAAGGGCCGCGAGGCGCTGCGCCGCTACGGCCTCGCCGAAAACGTCACCACGCTGACGCGCTCCGCCGACATGCGCTACCTGCACCAGGCCTACGAGGTCGTCACCGCGATGCCGGAAGGCCCGCTCGGCAAGGCGAGCGCTCCCGCGATCGTCGAGGCGTTTCACGCCGCCCACGAGAAGCGCTACGGCCGCCGCCAGCAAGGCGCTGCGGTCGAGCTCGTCACCCTCAACGTCACCGCCAAGGGCGACACCGTGCGGCCCATCCACGCGCCCCTCGCGGCCGGCGACGGCACCGCGGCGGCGGCCCGCAAAGGCCGGCGCTCGGTGTATTTCCGCGACATCGGCCGTCTCGACTGCGAGCACTACGAGCGGCCGCTGCTCGCCGCCGGCGACCGGCTCGCCGGCCCCGCGATCGTGCAGGCGGTCGATTCCACCACCGTCGTGCCGCCCGGCTGGACGCTCGCCTGCGACCGCATCGGCAACCTGATGCTGACGCGCGAAGGACGCCGTTCATGAGCAAGTTCTCTTCCTATCGCATCGAAATCTTGTCGAACGCCCTGACGGCGATCACCGAGGAGATCCAGCTCACCATCCTGCGCACCGCCTATTCGCACAACGTCAAGGAGGGCCACGACGCCTCCTGCGCGATCTTCACCCGCAACGGCCACATCGTCACCCAGCCGGTGGCGATCCCGGGCCATCTCGGCTCGATGAAGTTCATGCTGGCGGAGGTGCTCAAGGAGTTTCCCCTCGACAGCCTCGCGCCCGGCGACGTCATGATCACCAACGACCCCTACCGGGGCGGCAGCCACCTGCCGGACATCGGCATGTTCCGGCCGGTGTTCCATGACGGGCGCTGCGTCGCCTTCACGGGCTGCATCATCCACCACACCGACGTCGGCGGCATGGTGCCGGGCAGCAATCCGATGCGGGCGACCGAGCTCTACCAGGAGGGCCTCGTGATCCCACCGGTGAAGCTCAGCGAAGGCGGAGCCGAGAACACGACGCTGGTCGCCATGCTGCGCGCCAATGTGCGCCAGGGCGAGATCATGTTCGGGGATTTGCGCGCCCAGGAGTCCGCCATCCTCAAAGGCGAGCAGCGCCTGAACGAGCTGTTCACCCGTTACGGCGTCGACGGCGTCACTGAGGCGATGGAGCTGCTGATCGCCTACGCCGAGCGCAAGGCGCGCGAGGCGATCGCCGCGATCCCGGACGGTTCTTACGAGTTCGAGGATTTCATGGACCACGACGGCATCGACCTGACCAAGCCGGTGCGCATCAAGGTCCGGCTCGAAGTCGCGGGCGACACGCTGCGTTTCGATTTCACCGGCACGGCGCAACAGGTGAGGGGGCCGATCAACGCGCCGCTCGCCAAGACCTGGACCACGGCGTTCTACTGCGTGAGCTGCATCCTGCCCGAGGACATCCCGTTTAACGAAGGCGTGACGCGCGTCCTCGATATCTTCGTTCCCGAAGGCACCATCCTCAACCCCCGCCATCCGGCGCCCGTCAACGCCCGCACCGTCACCTTGCAGCGCGTCGTCGACGTCATTCACGGCGCGCTGGCGCTCGCGGTGCCGGACCGCGTCGGCGCGCAGTGCAGCGGCGCGACCGTCGGGGTCTCGTTCGGCGGCATCGACCCGCGCACCGGGCGCAACTTCGTGTTCTACGAGGCGTTCTGTGGCGGCATGGGCGGCACCGCGCAGGGCGACGGCGAGGATGCGGTGAGCACCGGCACCTCGAACCCGCAGAACATTCCGGCCGAGGCGGTGGAAATGGACTATCCGATCCGCATCCGCCGCGTCGAGCTGGTGCGCGACTCCGCCGGCAGCGGCGAGTTCCGCGGCGGACTCGGCATGCGGCGCGAATACGAGATGCTGGCGGAGACCGCGACCGTGAACGTGCGCGGCGAGCGCACCGCCTTCGCGCCCCGCGGCCTTCACGGCGGGCTCAACGGGTCGCTCTGCGCCACTGCATTCGCGGAGCCGGGCGGCGACTTCAGGCCGATCCCCGGCAAGTACAGCGGCACCATCGCGCGCGGCGGACGGCTGTCGATCGCAACGCCCGGCGCCGGCGGCTTCGGCGATCCGCACCATCGCGACCACGCGCGGCTGCTCGAAGACTATCGCGACGGCAAGATTTCGGCCGAGAAGATCCGGGCCGACTACGGGATCGAGGTCGCAGCGCTGGAGGCGGAGGCGGCGGGACGCAAGTCATCGAAGGCGTAGGGCTGCCTCATCGCGGCGCCGTGATCGTCCGCCCGGCTCCCTGCGGCGCGTTCGAGGCCGAATGCCAGGCGAACGACGCGACCAGCGCCATCGCCAGCAGCGCGCAGGCGACCTGCCAGAACAGCAGCGGATTGCGCTCGTAGAGCGGCCGCCGCGGCGGCACCGCCGGGGCGGCGCGCATGGCGCCGTGCTCCAGCTCGAAGATGAACTCGAAGACATCCTCGAAACGATCGTCCGGGTTGACGGCGGTGGCGCGCGCGATGGCCTGGTCGAGCCATGCCGGCAGATCCGGCCGATATGCCAGCAGCGGCTTCGGCTTCTTCAGGCGCGGGCGCGAGAACGGCTCGATCTCGCCATACGGATAGGCGCGCGTGAACGTCCGGTAGATCGTCACGCCGAGCGCGAACTGGTCGGAGCGAGCGTCGCCGGCGGCACCGTTGAACAATTCCGGCGCCATGTAGCTCGGCGTACCGGGCGCATGCTGGGCCGGCAGATCCTCCAGGCGGTTTTCCAGCCGGTCCTCCAAGTGGGGCAGCCGCGCAACGCCGAGATCGATGAGCTTGAGGCCCGGCACCTGATGATCGCGGATCGCCTCCAGGATGACGTTGTCGGGCTTGATGTCGCGGTGGACGATACCGGCCCGGTGCAGCGCCGCGACCCCCTTGGCGAGCTTGATCGCGTAGTCGAGGCCGGTGGTGAGCGACAGCGGCGGCGCGCGCATCAGCCGTGCCTCCAGGGTTTCGCCTTCGTAGTAAGGCATCACGGCGTAGAGCCCGCTCTGCCGTCCGGCCGGCGGCTCGAGCACTTCACCCACGAACGGGCTGCGCATGCGCGATGCGATCCACGCCTCGCGCAGGAACGCCGTGCGCACCATGCCCTCCGCATCGGCCACGGGCTTTGGAAACTTGACGATGACGCGCCTTCGCTCGATCTGGTCCTCGGCGGCAAACACCCGGGTGTAGCGCCCGTCCGCCAGCATGGTCTGCAGCGCGAAGCCATCCACCACTGCGCCAGCCTTCGGCAGCGGGAGCAGCGGCAGGTTTGCGGTCGCGATTTCGAGGTCGACCTGACTGGCCGGCGGCAATCCGATGACGTCGATCACCAGCGCGGTGGCATTGTCCCCGATCCGCGACGCGAGGCCCGCCTCGACGAGATCGCGCGCGGCTTCCTGCGGGGCGCTGCGTCGTGCCAGGATCTCGGCAAGCCGCCGATCCGGGACGCCGCCATGCACGCCGTCGCTGCACAGCAGGTAGCGGTCGTAGATGCGCATGGTGTCGACCGCATAGTCGATCCGGATGCTCTCCTCGGCGCCCACCGCCCGTGTGAGAATGTGCTCCAGGCCGGCGCCGCCCATGGTGTGGTCGGTGGTCAGCCGATCGAGCCGCTCGTCGCGCAACCGGTAGGCCCGGGTATCGCCGACGTGAATGACGTGGGCCTGCCGCCCGCGCAATATCAGTGCCGTGAAGGTGCAGGCCATGCCTTCGAGGGTGCGGTCGCGGCGGCCGAGCGAATGGATCCAACGGTTGATCGCCTCGATGGAACGCGCGCCGTTGCGCTGGATGCCGAGCATCGCGTTCTGGCTCAGATGGCCGTCGATGAACGCGCGCACCGCGAGCTCGGCCGCGACCCGCCCGCCCTTGGCGCCGCCGACGCCGTCGGCGATGACGGCCACGGAACCATGCCGCGCCTGCTGCTCGCTGCTGCCGGTGTAGCACGCGACGTAGTCTTCGTTGCGCTCGCGCGCGCCCTGCTCGGTCGCGATCCCGAAGCGGAATTCGAGCCGGTTCGGCCGGGCAGCGGAAGCCTGTGCGCTGGAGGCGGGCGTGTTCATGGTCGGTAAATCTGCCTCGTTCACGGCGCCTTCGCGGTTCCGGTTCGGCGCTCAAATTTTACGCGATCTGATGGTTTATCATGCAGGTTTTCCGCGCCGCTTTAGTATGCAGTTTTGCTAATCAGGCTGCAAAAAACTAGCTCATCAATCCCGATTGCATTTTGGCACCATCTGCACTCATTTTAATCGGAACTCGCATCGTGGTTTCTGATGCGAATCATCCCGAGCACAAGAGGCGTCCGCTCCTCATGATCGACAAGAAGTTCTTTCGCGCAGGCCACATGCCGACACTGCTGGCGTCGTTCTTCTACTTCGACATGAGCTTCATGGTGTGGGTGATGCTCGGCCCGCTCGGCGTGCAGATATCGAACGACCTCAAGCTCGATGCCGCCCAGAAGGGCCTGATGGTGGCGGTGCCGGTGCTGGCCGGCGCCGTGATCCGTGTCTTCAACGGGGTGCTGGTCGACCACCTCAAGCCGTGGCGGGCGGGGCTCATCGGTCAGGTGATCGTGCTGGCCGGGCTGCTGCTCGCCTGGCTCGCCGGGGTCCACACTTATGAAGGCATCCTGCTGGTCGGCATCGTGCTCGGCGTCGCCGGCGCGTCCTTCGCGATCGCGCTGCCGCTCGCCTCGCGCTGGTATCCGCCGGAGTATCAGGGCATCGCGCTCGGCATCGCGGGCGCCGGCAATTCCGGCACCGTGCTGGCGGCGCTGTTCGCCCCGAGCCTCGCGGCGGCGTTCGGCTGGGTCAACGTGCTCGGCCTCGCCGTGATCCCGCTCGCGGTCGCCTTCGCGGTCTACATCGTGTGGGCGAAGGACAGCCCGAGCGCGCCGCCGCCCAAGGGCTGGGCCGAGTATCTCCAGGTGCTCAAGATCGGGGACGCGTGGTGGTTCATGTTCTTCTATTCGGTGACGTTCGGCGGCTTCGTCGGCCTCGCCTCCTCGCTCACCATCTACTTCAA
>Ga0209415_10016101_pt1 | contig 12060 bp, 6 predicted proteins | sample PeaSoiSIISIP2007_FD_187696 | JGI IMG/M metagenome (GOLD analysis project Ga0209415, IMG submission 187696) | Peat soil microbial communities from Weissenstadt, Germany - SII-SIP-2007 (SPAdes) (version 2) | ecosystem: Environmental > Terrestrial > Soil > Wetlands > Peat | place: Germany... | reverse complement strand
GCCGAAATGCGGCTCGCATGCTTCGGTCAGGTGGGCGTCTTGTGGTCAGCCATCCCGAAGGGCGTGCCTTCGTTGATCAGCTAAGAGCGGCGAGCGATCTGTTTATTGAGCCATTTCCCAGCAGAGAGGAGTTCGAGGCTCTCCTTGAGCCAGTGGGGTTCGAAGTCATCACGTACAGAGATGAATCCAAGCTGTATCTGATGGTAGCCCGAAAGATCTGACGCTGGCATGTGGGGAACTAGCGGCTCGCGGGCCCGAAACCGCGATCCGGGAAGTAATTTCCTCGAAGAGGACTTATGGCCCGCGCGATCCTTCCGCGGTTCACTTCCGGATTTCACTTGCGGAATCCTAAGGTCCAGGAGTAGTCCTAGTCGGCATCGAATTTCGGCTCAATACACATCCAACGGAGCCGGAGTTTCATCCGACTGTTTCGTGACCTAGGCCATGAAAAGAGTCACTCCTTCCTTGTGGGTCATTCGTCGCGCCGACCAACCGGGCAGATTGGCTTGCTGGCTCGTCGCCGCATCGCCCGGAACGCGAAGCACCAATACGTGGAGGCGAAACGTAGCACAAACGGTAACGGTTCGACCGTCGGCAGAACCAAGGAATCGGCCACGACGGGACGATATGATTTAATGGCCGGTCGTGGATATTCCGCCCGCGAACAGTACGCAAACAGAACCTTCGGGGACAGAGGACTGCACCGCATCGGTGGCGAAGCAGATCGCGGCCGAGATCGAGCTCGTGCCGGAGAGCCGACTTTTGCCCGAAATGCTCGGCGAAGAGCTTTGGCGCGTGGCCGGTGCAGAGTTAGTTGAGTTAAGCAAGGCCGAGTTTGCCGAGGCTCTGGAAACGATAGGCGCCAGGGACAATTTCGGCCTCGACCCAGGAAGGCAGGCCAACGATAAGCAGCGAGAACTGTTCTGGCGGGCTCTCCACCTGGAGGAGCTTGCCATCGCGCGCGGATGCGCGCTGGGGCGCGAGTCTGCATGGCGACGCTTTCTTGCGCAATATCGGGAACAGATGACAAGAGCTGCCGTAGAGATGACAGGATCGGCGGCGTTGGGCGAAGACTTGGCGAGCGCGCTTTACTCCGAGCTGTTCGGGATGACGGAGCGAGAAGGCAAGCGCTGGTCTCCGCTACTTCGATACTCGGGGCGAGGATCGCTGATGGGATGGCTGCGGGCAGTCCTGGCGCAACGCAGCGTGAACCAGTACCGGAAAATCGGTCGGGAAACTGCGCTTGGTGAGATCGAACCAGCGGCGCCAGCTTCCGAGCAGCTTAAGCCCGAACGATTGGAGGATTTACGGGTAGCGCTCAAGATGACGCTGAGCGCGGCCTCCGCGGAAGAGCGCTTCCTACTCTCGGCCTACTATCTGGACCAGCATACTCTCCATGAGATGAGCCGCGTCTTGCGAGTTCATGTAGCGACGGTTAGCCGCAAACTGAAGCGTGCAACGGAGCGCCTGCGCAAACAGCTGCTGCGGACTCTGATAGCACGGGGCCTGAGCCGACGCGCGGCAGACGAAGCACTTGGGACAGATCCCAGGGATGTGGACATCAATCTGCGTAAGTTGCTGCAAAAATCGGAGGACGACCCGATCTCCGATAAGGAAGGACAAAGGTGAATGGGAATTTCCAAACCGGAACACATCCTGACGCTGACCAGCTCAGTGTGTTCGTTGAGGGCGCAGCCACCGCGCGGGAACACGAGCGGATGTTGGCCCACCTAGCCGAGTGCGCGGAGTGCCGGAACGCTGTATTTCTCATGCAACCACACAAAGAGACCCAAGCAGCTACAGCAACGCCGGTGAAAGGATGGATCTGGCGGCGGCTCTTACCCGTGGGGCTCCCCGCCGCGGCGCTTGCGTGTGGACTGATAGCCGTGTTGATCTATGTTCGGCCACGTGGCAGCGCTCCTGAGGTCCTGCAACAGAATGCAAGCGTAAGGCGGTCGGAGATCCAGCTTCATGAAACGACGGTTGCTCCAGCCATCAACTCAGAGACGGTTGCGCGATCTGGAAGATCAAAGAAGAGCTTCGAGCGCAATGCGGCGGCCCCGAACCTCTCTCGGCAAGAGAACCACGCCGAGCCTGGCTCGAATTTGCCCAAATCAAAGAACCATCAAATCGCCGCGAACCTCGAGTCTCCACAAACAAGGGCGGCTGCTCCTGCTCCCGTGGCCCAGGGCGGAGTGGTCGGCGGTGTTCCTGGCGAAGTAGGCAGAGGTATCGGTAGCGGAGTAGGAGGAGGGGTGTTCAGAACGCAGGCCTCTCAGGCCGCGGCGTCGCAAAATAGCTTAGCCGAGAAAAAAGACCTGCCTCCATTGGGGGTTGAGCGCGCCAGCGAGCAGAACGCAACGCTTGCCGGACTCTCCGGCCGCATCACGGACCGGAGTGGCGCTATTGTCGCGGGGGCGACGGTAACTCTGCGCGATGCGAGCGGCAAGACGCGACAAACGACGACCGGCACGGATGGCAGCTTTCATCTGACAGAACTACCGCCTGGAAACTACGAGTTGGCAGCGACGGCAAACGCCTTCGAGACAAAGAAACAGTCGATCGAGTTGAAACCGAGCGAACTTGCCATGCTGCAGCCGGTACTTGACGTGGGGACGGTGTCAGAAGCGGTCACAGTGGAAGCGCAGAGTGCCGCCGTAACGGTCCAAACTGAATCGGCCAACGTGAGTGGCCAGGTCATTGCAGAAATGTCCAGCGCGGGCCGGGTCAGCGCGGTACCGTCCGGCCTCCCGGTTGCGGCGACTGTATCGCACGGCAAGCGGTTTCTTTCTCTCGATAGCGCGGGCAATCTCTTCCTGAGTCACAATGGGGGCAAGAAGTGGAAAAAGATCAAACCGCAATGGACCGGTAAGGCAGTCGGCATCGAGTTGACGCCAGCGTACATGAGTGAAGTTCCGCCCAAGCACAAGAACGAAACCTCGGGCCCGGCGAGCGCCGTGGCCGTCTTCCAGCTGACCACCGACGCTGACGCCGTTTGGACCAGTAAAGACGGGGCGCACTGGCACCAGCAGTAACTTTTCAAAACTCCCCAAAAAATATTCTGCAAAACTCCCAATCAGGCACGAACTCCGATTGAACAAACAAACGCGGCGGGGTCCTCCGCCGCTTGCCGCAAGGGAGACGCGCCACGCATCGTCTGTTTCAGGCTCTCGCAGTACTGTCGCTGCTGTTTGCAGGGGCCGTTAGCAACGCGGAGTCGGGAACAATTCGAGGGGCGGCGGCGCTTCATTCGCTGTGTCGTGCAAGAAGTATTTGGAGGGCGTTCTAAGGATTGAATAGATCGCAGCTGTTTCACTGGCTATTTGTGGGGAGGACTCCATGGCTAAACGTAAGTTGCAGGGAACCGCAGTCCGTTTCACTATTCTGCTTCTCGCTGGTCTCGTAGCGGTCGTGACCATCTTCAGTTTGTGCACATCAGAGGCCGGCGGGCCTGCTCCGTCTCTCATCGCCACCTATGCGCATGGCCTGTTGCACGTGACGATCCCGTATCGTGGTGCCGAAACGGGAGCCGGTCAACTCACACTAGAGCTGCTCGATCCGGAAGATCGTGTGCTTGGCCGGACCGAGCGAAATATCGAGGTAAATGCCAGCTCCGGACGATGGAAAGATGAAATTCGGCTGGAAAAGCCGCTGCCCGTGGAGGATTTGGTCTGGCATCGCTTGCGCTATCGCTTTGAATACGACGACAAAAAAATTGCCGCCCTGCAAGGCACGGAATCTCTTTCGCAGATTCTGCGGCGACCTGTCATTCACATTCTTGGACAGCAGTCATATTTTGCTGGCGGCCAGGCGGCGGTGCGCATGATCGTAACGGATTCCGAGGAACAACCGATCGCCGTGCGCGGCTCGGTGCAAATCGAACTTTTTGGTCCCGATGAAAAGCCACAAGTCCTTTTTCAAGGCGGATTGAATCGCCGGGGAACGACCGAGGCGCAGTTTCGTCTTCCGGTGGGATTGATTGGCACTTATCAACTGCATTACGTAGCGGACACGGCGATTGGGACAACCGAGTTTTCGCAAAACGTGCGTTTGGAAGATAAGGTGTCCATTCTTCTGACGACGGAAAAGCCGATCTATCAGCCAGGGCAGACTATTCATGCGCGGGCGCTGGCATTGAATCGCGCCGACCATGAGGCGGCGGGCAAACGCAATCTGACGTTTGAAGTCGAAGATTCGCGCGGCAATAAAGTTTTCAAGAAAGCCACCGAGACCGACGAATATGGTGAGGCCTCGGCCGAATTTGTTCTAGCCGACGAGGTCAATCTCGGCGCCTATCATCTGCGGGCATTGATGGGCAACGCCGATGCTCCCACGAATACTGCCGAGATCGCCATCAACGTAGAGCGATACGTCCTGCCGAAGTTCAAAGTTGCCGTGGAATTCGCGGAAGAAGGAAAAAAGCAGAAGCACGGCTATCAGCCCGGCGATCACGTCATCGGCAAGGTGCGAGCCAATTACTTTTTCGGAAAGCCGGTCGATAACGCTGAGGTCAATCTGAAGGCCTCGGCCATGGATGTGACATTATTCGAGGCCGCGTCTGCACATGGCAAGACCGGCGCCGATGGTGCTTACAGTTTCGATATTCGGCTGCCGGACTACTTTGCCGGACGCCCTCCCAGCCATGGCGCCGCTCGCGTGCTGATCGAAGCCACGGTCAAGGATTCCGCCGGCCACGCCGAAACACGTGGAGAGCCGATCACCGTCAGCGATTCCCCGATATTACTGACTGCAATCCCCGAAGCAGGAACGCTGGTTCCACATCTGGAGAACCAGGTGTTTATTCTTGCCTCCCATCCTGATGGAAGCCCGGCCAAGAGCAATATCACGGTTCGTACTGGCGGCAGCGCCGATCAAGTCACTTCAACCGACGACGGAGGGGTGGCCATCGTGTATGTCAGGCCGGATGCGGGTAAGCAGACACTGGAAATAGAGGCTACGGACCAGGATGGAAACCACGAATCTAACAAAGTGGAACTCGATGCCCGCGACGGAGACGAACAGATTCTCCTGCGAACCGAACGCGCCGTTTACCACGCCGGCGAAGTGATTCATTTGAACGTGTATTCGACGAAGGCTCACGATGCCGTTTACGTCGACATTGTGAAAGACGGGCAGACCGTGCTTACTCGCGATCTGGATGTTGAAAACGGGCGGGCGGAACTTTCCGTGCCAGCGACATCCGAGATGTCGGGAACACTCGATCTGAGTGCCTATCTGTTCGGGCGTAATGCCCGCCCTATCGGCGATCACCGCTTGATCTTCGTGCAACCCACGGACGAACTGAAGATCGAAAGTGTGGCCGACTCAAGAAGCTATAAACCGGGCAGCGACGCCCGCATTCAATTTCGCGTGACCAATTCGCACGGCCAGGGGGTACACGCGGCGCTGGGTCTTCAGGTGGTGGACGAAGCGGTGTTTGCCTTGGCAGAGAAGCAGCCTGGATTCGCCAAAGTCTTCTTCTATCTCGAACAGGAGGTCATGAAACCGCGCTTCGAGATCCACTCCATTGGCATGCCCGACATCGTTGAACCTGCGGAACAGTCGCGCGTGGAACAGCGCGATCGAGCCGCCAGAGCATTGTTTTCGGCGACAGAGATCGTGGCCAGCAACAAGTTCGAGACTGAGATTGGCAAAGACCTGCCCATGACCAAGTATGGCGAATACCGTCAGCGTTATCAGGCGCGCTTTCAGGCGCAAGCGAACGAGCTGGCGAAGAAAATATCGAACGCCTACGTGCAGAATCCGAAAGCCGGCACTCCAACTCAGGTCTACCAGCAGCTCACGCAGTCAGGAGGCGCGGAATTTTTTGATCCCTGGGGGAATCAACTACAGCTTGAACCGGCCCCATGGGATCCTAAGAATTACTACGTCGTAACGAGCTTTGGTCCCGATCATCGTCCCAACGCGGGCGATGGGTTTCAGGCGATCCTGCTGTTCCAGCGCACACGGATTGCGCGCACTGAGGGCCCGGGCGCGACCGCGCTCGACATCAACCTCGAGCATGATCGCGGGTCAATGAATGGCAAGGCTCAAATTGTTGGCACGGTCAAGGATCCGAGCGGAGCCGTTGTTCCGGACGCCAAGGTTGAGGCGCGCAATAAAAATCAGCTCCTCACTGCCTTAACCGATGCCACCGGGCAGTTTAGCTTGTCGGCTGTTTCACCGGGCGACTACAAGATTGAAATCTCGATGGCCGGGTTCCGGATGGCTGCGGGTACGTGCAGTCTCCGCGCGCGGGACCGCGCAATCGTCTCGGCGACGCTTTCAGTGGGACAGAGCTCCACTACCGTCGAGGTAACGGCCGCGAGCCCGATGGTGGAAACCACGGATGCAATGGTGGCCGCTCCTGCCATGGCCCTTGCAGTGGCCGGCGGTGTTCCTGGCGGAGTCGGCAGCGGTCACGGTGGCGGAATAGGAGGAGGGGCGTTTAGACAACAGGCCGTGGCGCAAAATGGCCGCAACTTTACGGATTTGGCTGCCTTGAATAGCGGCGTGCTGGCCAAGGATGCGAACGGTCCGCCGGCGGCGCGCGTCCGTTCCTATTTTCCAGAGGCCCTGTACATCAATCCCGAAATCATCACCGACCGCGAAGGACGCGCCAGCATCGTGATCCCGATGGCGGATTCGATCACCACCTGGCGGATGGCAATGATCGCTTCCACGCAGCATGGAGCGCTCGGCACTGCAACTTCGAGCTTGAAAGTGTTTCAGGATTTCTTTGTCGATCTCGATCTGCCGGTGACGCTGACCCAGGGAGACCGGGTTTCCATCCCCGTGGCCATCTACAACTATTCGGGCGCAGCGGGCGATGTCGCTTTGCAACTTCAGTCCGACGATTGGTTTTCCCTGGTGGACGATGCGGCCGAAAAGACATTGCCGGTGGAATCGTCCCGCGTAGGCGGAGCGCAGTTCACGCTCGAAGCCCGGCGCATCGGCAAATTCAAGCTCACGCTTGCGGCGCAGATGAAGGGAACGACAGAGCGGGCAGACATCGTCGTGCGGGAAGTAGAAGTGATTCCAAACGGGCGCGAGCAGAATCTGGTTTTCAACGGTAACTTGGAAAATTCGGCGCAGCACGAACTGAATTTCCCGCAAACTTCGATTGCAGAAGCGAGCAAAATTTTCGTCCGCCTCTATCCCGGTCCGATGAGCCAGGTGGTGGAAGGCATGGACAGCATTCTGCGCATGCCCAATGGATGTTTTGAGCAAACGTCTTCGAGTACATATCCGAACGTCCTAGCCCTCGACTACATGAAGCGGACCAAGAAACTGACCCCGGAAGTCCATGCTAAAGCGGAAGGGTACATCGCGAACGGGTATCAGAGGCTGCTTACGTTCGAAGTGCCGGGCGGAGGATTCTCGTGGTTTGGAAACGTGCCCGCGAACAAGATTCTTACCGCATACGGATTGATGGAGTTTTACGACATGTCGAAGGTCTACGACGTAGACCCGCGACTCATCGCACGAACCCAACAGTGGCTAGCTGGAGAACAGCAGAAGGATGGAAGCTGGAAGCCAGACACGCAATTCATCAACGAAGGCGCGACGAACCGCTACAACGCGGACGAGCTCCGCATCACCGCCTACATTGCCTGGTCGCTCAAGAACACCGGGTATCAGGGCGAGACTGTGGAGCGTGCCAAGCGCTTTGTGGAAGCGCATATGGGGGAAAAGGCCGACACCTACACGCTGGCGGTCATCGCCAACTTTGCCGCGAGTTACGGATCGGACCGCGAATTCACCCGACATGCGATCCAGCTTCTGCTGGACGCGCGCACCGAGAAAGATGAAAAGGTTCGGTGGACGGCCGAAGAGACCGGAGTCTATGGAAGAGGCGAAAGCGCCAGCGTGGAAACGACAGGTTTGGCGGTGCAGGCTTTGCTGCAGTCGGCCGAAGCCGCGGGTACGGCTCGCAAGGCCCTCAACTACCTTGCATCGAAAAAGGACGCGAACGGAACATGGGGAACGACGCAGGCCACGATCATGGCGTTGCGCGCGCTGCTAACGGCTACAGAAAAATCTGCCGCAGATGTGCAAGGCACAGTGATAGTGCTGGTCAACGGGAAGCCCGCGGAAAAGCTGGAACTGGCCCCGGAAAATAACGATCTATTGCATCAGTTCGTTTTCAAGGACGTCGAGCAGCACGCGCCGAGCACGGTGGAACTCCGGTTTGAAGGGAAGGGAACGCTTGGCTATCAGGTGGTTGGCCAGTATTTCTTGCCCTGGGACGAAAAGCCTGCTCCGGAGCCGCTTTCGATCGATGTGGCCTACGACCGCACGCGCCTTGCGCAGGATGACTTGGCGACGGCAACTGCAACGATCAAAAACAATCTCAGCAAGACTGCCAAGATGGTGATGGTAGATTTGGGTATCCCGCCGGGCTTCGACTTATTGAGTGAGGATCTGCAGGATTATCAAGGAAAGAGCGCCAAAATGAACAGCGGGCATCTTTCCAAGTTCAGTCTCACCGCCACGCAAGCGATTCTTTATTTTGACGCGTTTGCTCCCGGCGACACCGTGATGGTGAAATTCCGTTTGCGTGCTAAGTATCCGATCCGAGTCCGAACCTTCCAATCGCGCGTGTACGAATACTACGATCCGGAGGTGGCATCCGCGGCGCGCCCCGTGCAATTGGAAGTGCACCGGTAGTTTGCTGCGCGTTGGGCAAACCGAACATTGTCCAGAAACGGGCTTCGCGGAGATTGGGCAGGAACGGCTTCCGGCAACACTATACCTTGACCCCGACCACTACTGTGTACTGGACAAGAAGATTGCCAGTCTTGCGCCGCTCGCGATTCGGCTCAAGCGCGAGAAGACCTATATCCCGATCACTGCATACAATGAGCGAGCGTACAAATGGTGGGTGGATAGCTGCTTGGCTCTTGGTTCACGTCTTCAGATCAAGGTTCGTCCGGTTGATGTCGAAAGAGGATTCTTCCAACTTGTAAACGACAAACAGGTTTATCTCGCAGAAAAGCTGCTAAGCAGTCTTGTCCCGACAACAAAGACTTCGTAGCGACGTGCGTTGAAATTCCTGTCGAGCTGTTCACAAGGTGCTCACGTGCGTAAAAGGGAATGAGCTCCTGGTGATTCCTCTCGGCGCAAAGCTCACTTTACTTCTGGGTTGCCCGTCATCCGCTCGCAAACCTCTTGGCACTCGTGGCGAAGCCGGTCGTCGGATCTTCTGAGCCCTACGAATGACGTGAAAGGTTGGCACGCGAAATTAAGCTTCGAAATCGCAAGAATTCGGTTCTTTGAGCAATAATGTTCTCGTTAGCATTCTGGAAACTCTTGCTGCTTGGGCTTTTCTGGAGGCGCTGTAGTGCGACCACTCTCGCGGCGGAATTTCATGCAAGGTATGAGCAACCTTCTGGCGCTGCCGCTCTTGCGAATCAAGCGGCCGGAAACCATTTTGTATAACGGAAACATCTGGACGCTGGATGACGCCCATCCGCGGGCTCAGGCGGCGGCCATAAGTGGCGCGCGATTTGTTGCCGTGGGCTCGAACGCTGAGGTGCTGCGTTTGGCTAGCGCGCGCACGCGAAAGATTGATCTTTCCCCTAAGACCATGCTTCCGGGCTTCAACGACGCTCACGCCCATCCGGTGGAGTCAGGCGTCGAACATCTGCGCAAAGTGGCCTGCGACACGGACTCCATCGACAAAATAAAAGCTGCTTTACACGAGCGCGCGCTGAAGACGCCGCCCGGAGAATGGGTGCTCGGATTCTTGTATGATGACGGGAAAACTCCGCGCCCCATCAACCGGCATGATCTGGATGAGGCAGTACCCGATCACCCGGTGTTCGTGCACCACCGCGGGGGCCACACGGCCTTTGTGAACTCCCTGGCGCTGCAATTGGCAAAGGTCAACGCCCAGACACCCGACCCGTTGGGCGGCCGCTTCGAGCACGACGCCGAAGGTCACCTCGCGGGTTTCGTGGGCGATGTCGGCATGCAAGCCTTTCTCAAACTCATTCCGAATAAAGATACGCGCGAGGACTATCGCCAAGGCGCGACATTAATCTCCAAGCTCTTTGCCAGCAAGGGAGTCACCTCGGCGTGCGATGCCGACGCCTCGCCCGAAGACGTGCAAGGCTATCAGGATGCGCGCGATGCTGGCGAACTGACGATGCGGGTGTATTGTCACGTCTCCGCCGCTTCGCTCGATCATTTTATGGACGCGGGGATTCATACTGGTTTCGGCGACGAATGGGTGCGCATCGGCGGCGTAAAGCAGTACGCGGACGGCTCGATCTCGGAACGAACGGCTTGGCTCTCGCAACCCTACGTCGGGATCCCAAATAACTATGTCGGATTGCAGCTTTCGAGCCGCGAGCAGCTCTACGAGACTGGGCGCAAGGCGCACGCGGCGGGTTGGCAACTGGCAACTCACGCCAATGGCGACCTGCGATCGACCGCATTCTCGGAGTCTACGAGCAGATCCAGAAGGAACTGCCCAAAAAGGACCCCCGCTTCCGCATCGAGCATTGCACTCTGCTCACTGACATTCTGATCAAGCGCATGAGCGCTCTGCAGGTAATTCCAGCGCCGTTCTCTTGTTACGTCTACTTTCATGGAGACGTCATGCACTTTTACGGTCAGGAGCGAACTCGACATATGTTCCCGATGCGCAGCTTCCTCGACGCCGGATTGCGTCCCACCGATTCGTCCGACTACACCGCCAGCCCGGCAGATCCCATGATGTGGCTGCAGTCGCAGCTCACCCGCACGGACATGAAGGGCAATGTCTGGGGCCCGAATCAAAGGATTACCCTGCAAGAAGCGATACGTTGCGGCACGATCAACGGTGCCTACGCGGCTTTTGAGGAAGATCTGAAGGGCTCAATTCAGCCGGAGCAACTGGCGGACCTGGTGGTGCTTGCTCAGGATCCGTTCAAGACCGATCCATCCGAACTGCTGAAGATTCAGGTGGAGCGAACCATGGTCGGCGGAAGCTGGAAATATGAGTCTTGATCGAGACAGGAACTCTCGCATTCACTGCTCACGTGCCGCGACTCCCCAATCCGAACGTATGGTCGGCCAACAGGAAGTTATCCAGAAACGGGCTTCGAGGCAGTTGACCGGATTAGCAACGAGAAGTCGGCTCGTGGAACGTGACCCTCTGTGACTGGTGGCGTCCATCACTGGATTAAACACGGATTCAGTGGTGTGGCAGGAGCGAGATTTCGCAGGTCTTCAGATCGAATCTTTCTTTACTTGCTTCGTAGAATCACCCACGTTAATCACCCACGATCTCGTGTCTTATGCGTATTTTCCAGTGTTTGGCAGTCCCACGGAAACCATTTAAGTTGTTAGAAACACTGGAAATCCGAGTTCTAAAAAGGCTGGCGGCGGTTCAACTCCGTCCCTGGCCACCATCATTCTAAAGAACTTAGCGGCGCAGAGCCTTGAGTCCATCTTCACTAAACGTTCGACCCATTCTGTTCCCGCCGGTCGAAAGCATAGGACATTACGACAATGCCAAGAGCAGCATCTCCGGCAGAATGAGCCCGAAATCATCTCCGCGTTTTTCCTCGGATCCAAGACTCTCTTCGCATGAAACCAAATGTGAAAATCGGTCAACCCGAGTTCCGGACAATTCGAGATCTGCGCGAACTTGAATCCTTGCGAGCGATTTGGAAATCCTGGCCAGGAACCCGGGATTCCGATCCCGCTTTCTTCGCCAGCGCGGTTCGGTCGAGAGGCAGTGGCTGCCGACCACATGTAATTGTGCAGACCCGAGACGCAAGGCCCGATGCCATACTCGTCGGCCTGCGCGAATGTAAGAAGATACCTGTGAAATTGGGCCGATTCACAATCTCAGCCGCAGATCAATCTCCTGGAATTTGTACAGGGGGGCTACGCGGCAATGCCTCCGACGGGAACTGTGTAGCCCTCCTGCAGGAGGTAATGCGATCACTGGAACCGATCTCGCGTTGTGGGAACGACTTGACGTGCACTCTCCTTCGGCCGTCGAATCTTTTGCGATTCCGGATTCATCGAAAGCGGATATGAAAGCCATACAGATTAAGCAAACAG
>Ga0209415_10016100_pt1 | contig 12060 bp, 9 predicted proteins | sample PeaSoiSIISIP2007_FD_187696 | JGI IMG/M metagenome (GOLD analysis project Ga0209415, IMG submission 187696) | Peat soil microbial communities from Weissenstadt, Germany - SII-SIP-2007 (SPAdes) (version 2) | ecosystem: Environmental > Terrestrial > Soil > Wetlands > Peat | place: Germany... | reverse complement strand
CCAGGTGGGACAGCAGTTCGTCAGCCAGGTGGTCCAGGCGGTGATGGCGAGCCCCCAGTGGCCGCACACGGCGATCCTCATCACGCACGACGAGCACGGCGGGTTCTACGACCACGTGGCGCCCCCGAAGGCCTGCGCGCCGGACTCGATCGCGCCCCAGCTCGCGGCGGGCGACACCACCGTGGGCGGATTCGACCTGTACGGGGTGCGCGTGATGCTCATCGCCGTCAGCCCGTACGCGAAGGCGGGCTACGTCGGGCACCACGTCTACGATCACACGAGCATCCTCCGGTTCATCGAGGCGAAGTACGACCTGCCCGCGCTCACCGCCCGCGACGCGAACGCGGAGCCGCTCACCGATCTGTTCGACTTCACGGGCACACCCGCGTTCCTCACGCCCCCGACGCTCAAGGGGGCGACCCCCGACCCGGCGAGCCTGACCTACTGTACGAGCACGTTCGGCCCCTGACGGCTACGTCGTCGCGGGTGCCTTGCGCGCACCGGGGAGCACGCAGCCCGCGTCGACGAGCGCCCGCCGCCGGGCGAGGTCCGGGAAGAGGGTGCCCTCGTAGAACCGCAGGAGGGTCTGGCGGGACACGGCGTCGACCGCGCGGCCGCCGACGTTCTTCGTCGTGTCCGCCGCGACGCAGAAGAAGACGGCCACCTCCTTCCCCGAGAACCAGTGCCCGAGCGCTCCGGCAATCTTGCCCATCTGCGGCAACCGGTTCCCCCTGGAGGAGATGACCGCGCGCATCTCGTCCGCGGTGATCGCGTCCCCGTGTCCCTCGAAGAGCGCGGCGAACGCCGACGGATCCAGCTCGCCGTACGTGTCGAACGTGCCGCTGTCGAACGGGTGCTTCCCCTGGGCGATCCTGTCGATGCGGATCACGAGAGAGGGGCGCCCCTGGGTGAGGTACCCCAGGAATCCGTGGATGATCGGCGGGAGGATGATCCGCCAGACCCGCCGGACGCCGAGGCGGCGCAACCCACGGAAGGTCTGCGCGAGGGTGATCTGACCGGTCCCCAGAGGGTCGAAGAACGAGGCGTGGCGCTGCAGGGCCGTCAGGGGCGGGCTCCCGCCCGGGGGCGCCATCGAGGTGGTTGCCGTCATCATCGCCTTGCGAGGATACTCCCGCCGTGGCAGTCCAGCCCATCTCGCAGCATGCGCTGACGGTGATCGCGACGGTGAGCGACGGCAAGCAGGACGAGCTCGTCAGGCGGCTCGACGCCTCGAGCGCCGCCGTTCTCTCCCGCCTCGCGATGGTCAAGACGCTCCACTTCGGGCGCTTCGTGGTGTTCGACGACGCCGCGGGCCACCCTCGGCTTGCCTTCGAGAGCAACTACGACGGCGACGAGGGCGCTCACCTCGCGGAGCTCGGCCAGCACATCGCGGGCGATCTCGACGCCTTCTTCGGCCTCTGCGAGCATTACGAGGCCGGCTCCTTCGAGGCCTTCGTGGCGGGGCACTCGGTCACGCCGCCCGCCTACTACATCGCCCACGGCGGGCTGTCGGTCGGGCAGATCCGGCACGACAGGCGCGTCCGCGCGGCCCTCGAGGCCTGGCTCGACGGCGGCGACGCGGCGGGCACGCTCCGGACGATGAGCCCGCGCGCGATGGCCCTCGCCCTCAAGGCGCACCTCGCCGACCTCCACATCGAGGTGGGCCCCGTCGACCGCGGGCTGCCGAAGGGGCCCTGGGCGAAGCTGTCGCTCATCGTGATGCTCGTCCTGGGCATCGTCCCCGTCGCCGCCGTCTTCGCCGTGATCGCGCGCCTCGTCCACGAGCCCGAGGACGACCGGCAGGACGAGGAGCACCCGCCCGAGCTTGTGAGCGACCAGGACCCCGCCGAGAACGCGCTCGAGGAGGCGGAGGACCTGCAGGTCCAGAACGGGCTCACGCACGTCGTGCCGCTGAAGGCGGGGGGCTTCCGGCTGGCGACGCTTCGTTTCGCCCTGTGGTTCGTGGAGGAGACCAGGAAGCGGTACTGCTACGAGGGCAACCTCGGCGGGATCGCGTCGATCCACTTCGCGCGGTGGTCGCTCGTCGGCAAGGACACGCTCGTCTTCTTCAGCAACTACGACGGGAGCTGGGAGTCGTACCTGGGCGACTTCATCGACAAGGCGCACATCTTCCTCACCGCGATCTGGACGAACACGAAGTGGTTCCCGAAGACGTCGTTCCTCGTCTTCGAGGGCGCGACGAACGAGGCCCGCTTCAAGCGGTGGGTGAGGACGTTCCAGCGGAGAAACCAGATCTGGTACTCGGCGTACGGCGATCTCTCCGTGACCAACGTCCTCGACAACGCGAAGCTCCGCGAGCTCGCCGGGGGACCCATGAAAGACGACGAGGAGGCCCTGGCATGGCTCGCGCTCCTGTGACGGCGGCACCTGGGACGGGGGGAGGCGGCGGGGTCGACGTCGACGACGTGCAGGGGCTGGCGTTCTACGCGTACGCCGAGCACCCGTTCGCGAGCTACCTGCTGGTCCACCTGGCGAAGGGCGATCCGCGGACCCTCGTGTGGCTCCGCGAGCTCACGCACTCCCGCCGCGGCCCGCGCCGCGCGAAGGACGCGTCCGACCGGGGGACGCGCGAGGCGGCGCAGGAGCACGTGCAGATCGCGTTCACCGCGAGCGGCCTCGGCGCCCTGGGGCTCGGCAAGGACGACCTCGCCGATTTCCCGGCGGAGTTCGTCGACGGGATGAACGACCCCCAGCGGGCGCGCGTCCTCGGGGACGACCCCTCGGCGTGGGCGTTCGGCGGTCCGTCGCAGGACGAGATCCACTCGGTGCTGATGCTCTTCGCGCGCTCCGCCGGGGCGCTCCGGGAGCTCGTCGCGCGCCACAAGAGCGACCTCCTGGCCGCCGGCGCGCGTGTCGTGCACGAGGACGACGGGCGCATCTTCCCCGACCACCACGAGCATTTCGGGTTCCATGACGGCATCGCGCAGCCGCACCTCGACGGCGGCCCACGGAGAAAGGCGACGCTCGAGCCCTCCATCCCGGCCGGAGAGCTCCTCCTCGGGTACCAAAACGCGTACGGCCAGGCGGCCTCCTCGCCCGTCGCGCGCGGCTTCGACCTCGGGCGAAACGGGACGTTCGTCGTCTACCGGAAGATGCAGCAGAACGTCGCGGCGTTCTGGGAGTCCGCGTACGAGCGGGCGAGGCCGGGTCCGGGCGAGAGCGTCGACGAGGCCGCCGTGAGGCTTGCCGCGTCGATGGTCGGACGATGGCCGGGCGGCGCGCCGCTGGCCCTGCATCCGGACCACGACACGCCGACCGCGGCGAACGAGGACAACTTCGGCTTCGCGCGCGAGGATCCGCACGGACACCGCTGCCCGTTCGGCGCGCACATCCGCCGGACCAACCCGCGCGACATGCTCGTGCCCTCGCCGAAGGACTCGCTCGTCGAGGTCAGCCGCCACCGTCTCTTCCGGCGGGGTCGCGCGTACGGGCCGCCCCTCGCTCTCCCGCGGTCGAGCTGGCGTGTGGACGACGGGGTCGAGCGGGGGCTCGTCTTCATCGCCCTGTGCGCCAACCTCCGCCGTCAGTTCGAGTTCGTGCAGCAGACGTGGGTCCAGAACACGAAGTTCGCCGGGCTCTACGACGAGACGGACCCTCTGATCGGACCGAGGCCGGAGGGCGGCGGGCGCTTCACGCTGCAGGGCTCCCCCGTTCGCCGCGGCCTGGTCGACCTCCCCGCGTTCGTGTCGATCCGCGGCGGTGCGTACTTCTTCATGCCGGGCTTGCGCGCGCTGGCGTGGCTCGCGACGCCGCGGAGCCCGTGAGCGTCGAGCGCGAGGCGCGCCGCCTCCGGACGGCTTTTGGCGCCGCGCTCCTCGCGACGGCCGCGGTTCCCGCCTCCCAGGCGTGCGTCGCGGGGCGCGCCGAGGAGGCGCCGCGGGACGCGAGCCTCCCGTCCGCGGATTCGAGCGGGTCGGGCGATTCGGGCTCGACTGGGTCCGACGACGGCGCGGACGGGCCGGGCTGCGTCACCATCGTCGACCTCGACAGCCCCGTCTCGGACGGGCCGCCGGACGTCCAGCTTTGCCGGCTCTTCTTGCCGTGCGGCTGGCAGTCGCCGCCCGTCCTCTCGGGATGCGCCGTCCTGGGCGCCGTCGACGGGGGTCCGCTCGGCTGCTTCCTCCCCGAGGAGGCCGGGTGCTCCGGAGACGCCTACAGCCCACCCGAGGGTGGAGCGGTCACCCTCTCTTGCTACTGCGACATCTTCGCCGCCGGCGGGAGGAGGCCGCGGGGCATGCGCGTCGTCCAGCGCTGCCGCGGGGAGGGCCCGCTGGGTGCCTATCTCGCGCGCATGGCCGCCGAGGAGGCCGCGTCGGTCCATGCCTTCGAGCAGCTGGGAGCCGACCTCGCGGGACTCCACGCACCCCGCGAGCTTGTCGTCGCGGCGGCTCGCTCGGCGCGGGAAGAGCGGACCCACGCGCGGACCATGACGAGCCTCGCACGCCGCCGCGGCGCCGAGCCCGCGTTCGCCATCACGGGGGAACGTCGCTCGGGCGACCTGGAGTCCGTCGCGTGCCACAACGCGGTCGAAGGATGCGTCCGCGAGACGTACGGAGCGCTGCTGGCTTGCTTCCAGTCCGCGCGGGCCGGGGAGCCCGACCTCCGCGTCGCCTTTGCGCGCATCGCGCAGGAGGAGACGCGCCACGCCGCGCTGGCATGGGCGATCACGCGATGGGCCCACGCGCGGCTCCCGGCGTCGGGACGGCGGCGCGTGGCCCGGGCGCGACGGCAGGCCGTGGGTGATCTGAGGCGCGACCTCGCGCGGGAGCCTCACCGCGATCTGGTGCGCCGGGCGGGGTTGCCCCGCGCGGAGCAAGCGATCGCGCTGCTCGGGGCGATCGCCGCCGTGCGGTGACCGTCTCCAGGGGCCGTCATCGCAGGGGCGTCCGCGCCGTCAGGAGCTCCGCTCGAACCCGGGCGCGCTCATCGCGAGGCACCGCTCGACGTTCTTCACCGCCTGGGCGCCGAAGAAGGCGCGGCTCCTCGTGACGAGGTCCCGCCCGGCGGTCCCGCCGAGCAGCTCCCCCTGCCGGTGGCGCGCGCAGGCGGCGAGGTAGCCCCAGTGCGCGACCTCGAGCATCGGGATGGCCTTGCCCAGGGCGTCGAGCGCCCCGGAGCGGTCGCCCTCGACGCCGCAGATCCCCGCCCGGACGAGGAGGCCCATCGCACGGCCGTACAGCAGCTTCTCGCGCCCGAGCTCCCGGGCGCACTGGTCCGCGGCCCGGAGGGCCCGTGACCGGTCGAACCCGGCGGACGCCGCCGCGACCGCCGAGAGGCCGCGCTCGTAGGCCGAGCCGGTCTGGATCGGCGCCGCGCGCAGCAGGTTGGAGGCCTCGAGGGCAGGCCAGACGCGCTCGACGCGCTCCCACGCGGCCCCGGCGTCCCCCCGGTAACGCTCGACCGAGCACGCCGAGATGAACGCGCCCCAGTGCGCCGCCGTGAACGCGCCGCCCGGCTCGGCGAGCTTGGTGACCCTCCACGCCGCGTCCACGTCGTCCGCCATGATGAGCGCGATGCAGGCCGGATAGATGAGATTCATGAGCGCGAACCGGTCGCTGCGGGCGCGCGCCTCGTCGAGGATGCCCGGGACGCGGAGCGCCGCCTCGCGGAGCTCGCCGAGGAAGATGAGCAGGTTGCACGTGAAGGCCTGCGTCGTCGCCAGCTCCCAGGCGACCGCGTGGCACCGGGTCCGGAAGATCGCGTCGGCCTCGCCCAGCTTCCCGCGCGCGCTCGGCCAGTCGCCGAGGAAGTAGTCCACGGAGCCGGCGGCGAGGATCGCGAGGCCGCGGCTGTGGGGGTCATCGACCTGGGCCGCGACTCGCTCCGACGCGCGGACCAGATCCGCCGCGCGAGCGCGCCCGGGCTCGCCTCGCGCGGCGACGTTCGCCGCGTGGATGGCGAGGGCGCGGCAGAGGCGCACCGGCTCGCCCGCCTCGAGCGCGAGCAGCAGGCCCCGCGTCCCGAAGTCCGCGGCTCGAACGATGTCGCTCATCCCGAGCCCGGTGGCGGCGGTGAAGGCCGCGTCGATCCGGGCGAGGTCGCGTGGCACGAGGCTGTGCGGGCGGCGCACTCGACGGACGAGCGACGCGATACGGACGCGCGCCTCGTGCCACAGGAGCGAGGCGACCGCGGCCTCCGTCGACTCCGGGTAGAACAGCCCCACCTCGTCGAGCACACCGCGCAGGACCTCGACGCCGCGCTGGGTGCGACCGCTCTTGAGGTAGTGCTCGGCGGCCGTCCGCTTCAGGTCGTGGGCCGCGCCGCCGCGCGCGTGCGACGCCGCCTCGGTGTAGGCGTCGGCGGCGTCGGAGCCCCGACCGGCGCTCGCCAGAGCGTCGCCGAGCTTGGCGTAGAGCACGTCCGGCGGCGCGGCGCGCAGCGCGATCGCGGCGCGGTACAGGTCCGCGGCCCGAAGGAAGGCGAGCGCCTGGTCCGCGGCCTCCGCCGCGTCGAGGGCGTAGCGCCGTGCGCTCTCCTCGTCCCCGCCGGCCCTGAAGTGCTCGAACGCCGCGTGGGGGTCGGCGAGGTCGGACCCCGCGAGGGCGCGCGCGAGCGCGAGGTGCGCCCGGCGTCGCCCCGCGTCGTCCAGGCTGGCGAACACGGTCTCGCGGATCCGGTCGTGGGCGGCCTCGACGGCGTCCCCGTCGCCGAAGCCGCGCGTCGTCACGAGCCGCGCTCCCCGGAGCGCGATCGCCGCCGCGCGCCTGCGACCGCCAAGGCCCGCCGCCTTCTCGGCGACCGCCAGCCCGAGCGGGCCGCGTGCGATGCTGATCGTCTCGAGGAGCGCCCGGGCCTCCGTCGAGAGCCGGGAGACGCGGGCCAGGATGGCCTGCTCGAGCGTGATGAGCTCCCCGCCGCCGGCGTCTCGCCCGGCCACGCGCCGCTCCCTCGCCCAGCGGGCGATCTCGCCGACGAAGAGCGGGCTGCCGTTGGCCTCGGCCGCGATGACGTCGGCGGTCGCGGCGTCGCCCGCGTCGACGAGGGAGCGGGCCAGCTGGTGCGCCTCCTCGCGCGAGAGCTCGCCGACCGCGATCTCCCGGAGATCGCAGCTGCCCCCGAGGCGCTGGCACGCCAGCCTCATCGCCGCGACGGCGTCGCTCGCGCCGGCGAGCTCGGTGCGGTGACTGCACAGGATCATCAGCGGCCGCGGCGCCGGGGCCGACAGCACGGCCTCGAGCAGCTGGACGCTGTCGGCGTCGCCCCACTGCAGGTCGTCCACGTGGATGACGAGCGCGTGGCGCGCCGCGACGGCCGCCAGAAGCTCCCGCAGCGCACCGAAGGCCCGGCGCCTGAGCTCGAGGCGATCGAGCACGTCGTCGTCGAGGTCCTGAGGGTCGGCGATGCTCCGCACGTTCTGCAGCACCGGAAAGAGATGAGCGAGCGCGTGGATGCCGGGGGGCACGAGCGCGAAGCGCTCGTCCTCCGGCAGCCGCGCCAGCCAGCGACTCAGCTCGTCCACGACCTGATCGACCGCCTTGAACGGCACCGATTCCCGCTCGTGGCAGCGGCCCGCCAGGACGACCGCCTCGTCGCGCGTCGAGACCTCGCCGAGGAAGCGCGACGCGAGGGCGCTCTTGCCCATGCCCGACTGCCCGTGGAGGAGGACGACGACGGGCGGCCCGGAGCGGCTCGCGGCGAGGGCGGCGTGGAGCTCCTCGAGCTGCGGGCGGCGGCCGACGAAAGGCGCTCCGAACGAGGTGGAGGCGGGCGGCGGCGTGTCCTCGCCCTCGAGCCGCCGGAGGATGTCGTCTGCCGTCGGGCGGGCCCTGGGGTCCACGCTCAGGAGATCCACGCAGAGCTGGTCGAGGTCCGGAGGGACGCTGGCGGCGAGCCCGGACGGACGGACCTTGAGGGGCTGCTGCTTCGCGAGGAGCACGTGGCGCGTCTCGCCCTCGAACGGGATCCGCGCGGTGAGGGCCTCGAAGAGCAGGACGCCGACCGCGTAGAAGTCCGACGCCGGGGTCGCCGGGTGGAGCGCGGCCTGCTCGGGCGACATGTACTCGGGGGTGCCCACGATCGGCTCGTCGACGCCCGGCGAACGCGCGCTCTCGCGGTACTCGCCGACCACCCCGAAGTCGAGGAGGACGACGCGCCCGGTCCGCGTGACCATGATGTTCGACGGCTTGATGTCGCGGTGGAGCTTGCCCGCGGCGTGGATCGCCGAGACGCCCGCGACGAGCTGGCGGAGCGCCTCGCGCAGGCGCGGCACGTCGCGGATGGCGAACGGCACGCGCCCCGGTCCGCGGGACGACGGCGGCGGGACGGCGGGGACCGGCTCCTCCAGGGGGTGGGGCGGGGCCGAGTCGAGCAGCGCCTCGTGAAGCTGGGCGGGCGCGACCAGCGTGGGAGTGTCGGCGCCCGGGTCCCAGGCGACCGGCCCGGGCGGTCGCATCGCGGGCGGGGGCCTGGACAGCGAGGAGCGCACCCACGTGAGAAAGTCCCATCCGTCGACGAGCTCCATCGTGAAAAACCAGGAGTCGCTCTCGGAGAAGAGCTCGTACAGCTGGACGACGTTGGGGTGACTGATATCGGTCAGGGCGCGAAACTCGCGCTTGAACCGCAGGAGCGCCTCGGGCTCCAGGCGGCTCATCGTCTTCAGCGCGACGACCTCGCCGCGCTCGACGTCGCGCGCGCGGTGCACCGTCCCCATGCCTCCCTCGCCGAGGCTCCCCTCGACGACGAAGCGATTCGTCCCTCGAAATCCGTCCACCGCGTGCATCGGGCCTGAGGCTCGAAAGCTATCAAATTACGTCGATCGCCGCGGGGAGCGGTTTCTCACGTAGCGGACGACGTCGTGCGACGTCGTCTCGATGGCGCCGCCCCGCCGGGTCGCGAGGATGAGGCGCTGCTCGCGATCCGGTGGCCCCACCGGTAGGACGAGCATGCCCCCCTCGGGAAGCGCGGCGAGCCACGCCTCCGGGAGCGCGCCGACCGCGAACGTGGCGACCACCTTGTGCGCACCCCGCCAGGACGGCGCGCTCGCCATCGCGTCGCCGTGGACCACGGTCACGCCGGCCTGCGCCGCGAGGTTGCGCCGCGCCTGGGCGGCCAGGTCCTCGTCGATCTCGAGCGTCAGGACGGTCCCCGTGGGCCCCACGATGAACGCGGCCAGCGCCGCGCCGTACCCCGAGCCGGAGCCCAGCTCGACGAGGGAGTCCCCGCGGGACAAGGCGAGCAGGCGGTACGACAGGAGATACGCGTGGGGCGCGCTGATGGTCGCCAGCCCGTCGTCGTCCAGCGGCAGGGGCGTGTCGTCGGCGCTGCGCTCGACGTCCCCGGGGCGCACGAAGCGCTCGCGGGGGACCTCGACCAGCGCGCGCACGTGCTCGGGGTCGAAGGAGCCGAGCCGGCGCGCCATCGACTCGATGAGCCCGCGCCGGCGCTCCGCCAGCTGGCTCCGGAGCTCTGTCGTGAGGAGGAACGGCGGCGCGGCCACTGCTTTTTATAGGGGCGCCACCGCCGGTGGTCTACCCTCGGCGATCGCAGTGACGGCAACGCCCCCCCCCGCCACCGACGCGTGGCACGGCCGCGCCCTCCGCCTGGCGCAGCGGTTCGTCCGGGGACTTCTCCAGCACAACGCGTTCGAGGCCGCCGCGTCGATCGCGTTCTGGTTCTTCCTGAGCCTGATGCCGCTGCTGGTGCTCGTGGGCTTCCTCATCGGGCGCGTCGCTCGCGTCCGGGGCGTCGACGCGCTCCTCGGGCCGCTCCTCGAGGTGGTCCCGGGGACCGCGGAGTCGCTGGTGCGCAGCGAGCTGGAGCGCCTTGCAGGGGGCAGCGCGGCGTCGATCGCGCCGCTCGGCGTCATCGGGTTTCTCTGGACCGCGTCGTCCGGGCTCCACAACCTGATGGACGTCTTCGAGATCGCCGTCCGCGCGGTCCGGCGGCCGTGGTGGAAGCAGCGCGCCATCGCGCTCGGGGGGGTGGCCGCCGGCCTCGCGGCGGCGTGCGTGCTCGCGTGGCTGCTCGTGACCCTGGACTCGGGGTTCCACGATCGCGAGCCCGCGGGCCCGCAGGCCGTCGCCTCGACCCTGGCCCCGGCCCCGGCGCAACCGGCCGCGTCGCGCTCCGATCGCGCCGCGGGGCGCGCGCCGTCGACGCCGCCGAGGGGCAAGGGCGCCTTCAAGGGGCGGGTCCACAAGGTGCTCCAGACGCCGAACGAGCAGCTCCTCGCGATGCTGCTCCTGCTCTCCGCGGGGATGACGATGCTGGCCGGCTTCTACCGCGTCGCGGTGGTGCACCCGACCGGGGTGAGGCGCCGCGTGTGGCCGGGCGCGCTGACCGCGGTAGGCTCGTGGCTGCTCGTGTCGTGGGGGTTCGAGGCGTACGCGGTATCGATCGCGGACTACGCGCTCTACTACGGGAGCCTCGCGGCGGTGGCGGTGCTCCTCGTCTGGCTCTACCTCACGAGCCTCTCGCTCGTCCTCGGCGCGGAGATGAACGCCCAGCTCGAGGGGGTGCGGGGATAGGAGCCGGGGGGGAGGTTTGCCGCTACTCTCCGCGGGGATGGCCGACGACGCGAAGCGAATGGCTGCCCGGGCGGCCCTCGAGCAGATCCCGGAGTCGTGCGTCGTGGGCCTCGGCAGCGGGTCGACCTCGCGCCTCTTCGTCGAGGAGCTCGGCGCCCGCGTGCGCGCGGGCATGCGCGTCACCGGCGTGCCGACGTCGGAGTCCACGCGCGAGCTGGCGGCGTCGCTCGGCATCCCCCTGCTCGGCGACGAGGGGCCCTGGAGCATCGACGTGAACGTCGACGGCGCCGACGAGGTGAGCGAGCGGCTGGACCTCATCAAGGGAGGCGGGGCGGCCCACACGCGGGAGAAGATCGTCAACTTCGCCTCGCGGCGGAACGTCGTCATCGTCGACTCGAGCAAGCTGTCGACCCGCCTGGGCGAGAAGTGGCCCGTCCCCATCGAGGTCATCCCCTTCGCGCACGGATCGACGCGATCGCACCTGGAGAAGCTCGGCCGCCCCGTGCTGCGCGCCCGGGGCGACGGCTCGCCCGTCCGCACCGACGCCGGCAACCTGATCTACGACCTGGCGACCGGGCCCATCGACGATCCGGGGGCGCTGGATCGAGCCCTCCACGCGATCCCGGGGGTCGTCGAGACGGGCCTCTTCGTCGGCCGGGCCGACGTCGTCCTCGTCGCGGACTCCGCCGGCGTGCGGCGGCTGGTGCGTCCCCCTCTGTCATCCTGAGCGGAGCGAAGGACCCCCCAGTCACCGATGACAGCGGCACTCCGGGGATCCTTCGCTGTCGCTCAGGATGACAACTGAAACTGGGGGATCCTTCGCTCCCGCTCAGGATGACGGCGTGGGGTCCTTCGGAACCCCCGGCGCGACGCGGACGCTCTTCCAGCGGGCGAGCTGGACGAGGCCCGTCGGGGCGCCGCGGGGCTTGCTCACGTCCGCGGCGCGGCAGAAGTGCACCTCCACCCGGGCCGCGTTCCTCGACTTCGAGTACCAGGCGGCGGCCGCGGCGGCGGCCTCCACGACGCTCCGCGGGATCTCCCCCTTCTCCGGGTTCCGGATGACGACGTGGCTCCCCGGCGTGCCGCCGGCCACGTGCAGCCACAGGTCGTGCGGCTCCGCGACCTCGAACGTGAGGACGTCGTTGTCCTCGTCTCCGCGGCCGACGAGAATCTCGAAGCCTCCGACGACGAGCGTGCGATACGGTCGTCCCTTGCTGCCCACCAGTGCACCTCCAGGAGCGCCCGGGAGCGCCTCCGCCGTACGAGGAGGGTAGTATCCCGTCCCCTATGCAGTCCGCCACACCCTCGACGCTGCCGGCCGTCCCCGCGAAGCGCGCGGACCTTCACGCCCGGGCGTCGCTGACGGCGCTGACCGTGGGCGCCCTGGGCGTCGTCTTCGGCGACATCGGCACCAGCCCGCTCTACACGCTGCGCGAGTGCATGCGCGCGGGGGGAGCGGGGGGCGCGTCCGCCGGGGACGTCTTCGGCCTGCTGTCGCTCATCTTCTGGTCTCTCACGATGGTCGTCACGGTGAAGTACCTCGCGTTCGTGATGCGCGCGGACAACCACGTCG
>Ga0209415_10016099_pt1 | contig 12061 bp, 7 predicted proteins | sample PeaSoiSIISIP2007_FD_187696 | JGI IMG/M metagenome (GOLD analysis project Ga0209415, IMG submission 187696) | Peat soil microbial communities from Weissenstadt, Germany - SII-SIP-2007 (SPAdes) (version 2) | ecosystem: Environmental > Terrestrial > Soil > Wetlands > Peat | place: Germany... | reverse complement strand
TGATAGCCCTGCCGCTGAAGCCAGGCCATGTTCTCCTCGCTCTTGCCGCCGACCGCCGTCTCAAAGAGCTTCACGTCGTGCTGAAGTGATTGTTCGATCTCCCCCAACAGCCGGCGGCCAATGCCGCGGCCTTGAAAATACGGATGGACCATGATGCGGCTGACTTCGGCGGCGTGGTCATTGGGGTGCGCTCGCGCGGAGCCGATGAGCTTGCCGTTGACCACCGCTTTGACGAAGCGCGTCTGGCCAAACTCGCCCGTTAATTCCGGGAGAGTTTGCACCAGGGGCGGGACGTTTTCCTCGCCGCCGTAGAGTTCTTCGTGCAGCCGATAGGCGATGCGCTGCAACGCCAGGATTTCGGGCGCGTCTTCCGGATCGGCGGGCAGATAAACGGCCTGATCGCGGTTGGCGTTGGACTTCATGGCGCGATGCTTGTGCTCCAGCACCTGGACGGCTTTGACGACGCCGTCAATGATGGCCTCGGGCCTGGCGGCGCAGCCCGGGACGTAGACGTCCACGGGGATGACGCCATCGACGCCGCCGGAAATGTTGTAGCACTGGCGGAAAATCCCGCCGGTGCAGGCGCAGGCGCCGACGGCCACGACGGCCTTGGGCTCGGGCATCTGCTCGTAGAGATTGCGAATGACGGATTTGCTCTGCTCGTTGACGGCGCCGGTAACGAGAAAGATGTCGGCATGCTTGGGATTGCCGGTGTTGACGACGCCCAAGCGCTCGACGTCGAACAGCGGCGTGAGGCAGGCGAGCGTTTCGATGTCGCAGCCGTTGCAGCTCGACGCGTCGTAGTGGAGGATCCAGGGCGATTTTCCGAAACCGGCCATGTGCAGCCTCACCCGTGCAAGAGCGAAAGAACAAGAATATTTCCAAAACCCAACAGCAGCGCGACGGCCCAGGAGCTGCGGATCGCCGCCGGCCATTTGAGCCGGGCAAACACGTTGTCCACGAAAATCACGAACAGGAAGGCCCCAACGGAAGCGGCGATTCCCAGCAGAGGCCGGGAAGCGAAGAACAAGTAGACCCATCCGAGCAGAAACACGATTTCGTACCAGTGGGCGACCTCGATCAGGGCGAGGGTTCGAGCGGAGAATTCGGTGGTGATGCCGCGGACCAATTCCTGGTGGGCGTGATGCGAAGCGGACAGATCGAAGGGAGATTTGCGGAACTTGATCACCAGCGCGTAAAGGAAGCCAAGAAAGACTCCGGGCAGCGCCAGCACCAGAAGCGAGCCGTGATTGGCGATGTCGTGAACGGAGAAGCTCTTGGTGACGACGTACATGCCGATGGGGGTCAGGAGGACCAGAGGCTCATAAGCCATCATCTGGATGAGTTCGCGTTCGGCGCCGATGAAGCTGTAGGGAGAACTGGCGGTGTAGGCGCCCAGGACGAAGAAAATCGCACCCAGGGTAAGGGCGAAGATCACCAAGAGCAGGTCCGAGCCGGCGAAGAACAGCGCTCCGGAGAAGATCACCAGCAGCAGGAAGAGGATGACATAGAGATTTTGTGTGCGCCGGGCGACCAGATTCTGTTTTTGCCAGAGTTTCCACACATCGTAGAAGGGCTGGAGGATGGGCGGCCCGAGCCTCGATTGCATGCGGGCGGAGATTCGACGGTCCCAGCCGACGAGCAATCCGCCGACGATCGGGCCGGCCAGAAGATAGACGATGAGTGGAATCCAGGTGCTCATAAGCATGCCATCACGACCATTCCAGTGAGCAGCATCGCGCAAGAGACGGCGCCCCAGCGCCGGAGCCATGCCTCGTTGAGCAATTCGCGCAGGTAGTAATTCTGCATGGACACGCTCTGCGCCTCGCCGGCGGATCCCGAGAAGCCCTCGCTTCCTTCCAAGTTTGCGCCGCCGAGGTAGGACCCGACGATCTTTGCGCGGCGTCCGTAGTGGATGAAGCTGATGGGAAACAGCAGGACAATCGCCATCATCAGGCCCATGATGACAAGGTTGCCCTGGGAGAAGGACCCGGACTGGCCGTAAACCGCCTGAACGTAGGGTTCGACGAGCTTTGAAGAAACAAAGGGGAAAAGCAGACAAGTCAGGAACGTGGCGATAGCCAGGCCATATATGGCGATGAATTCACCGGCGCCGAGTTCGTTGGCGATCGGCTGGCACGGCTCGACGACTTGCAGCAGCTTGCCCATCCATTTGGCCCAGAAGAAAAGCGTCGCCGAGCTGCCGAAGACGATGAAGACCGTCAGCATGGGAGAAGCATCGACCACGGCCTTGAGCACCGCCCACTTGCTGATCAACATTCCGAATGGGGCAAGGAACATGCCGGCCATGCCGACCAGCATCATTACCGCCACCTGCGGCATTTTGACGATCAAGCCGGACATCGCTTCGATGTCGCGGCTGTGCAGCTTATGCTCGACGACTCCGACGCATAGGAAGAGGAGGCATTTGGCGACGGCGTGGAAGATAATCAGGAGGATGCCGGCCCAAACGGCTTGGGCTGTCCCCAGACCGCCGCAGAGCACGATCAGGCCGAGGTTGGCGACGGTGGAATAGGCCAGAACGCGTTTGGCTTCGCTGGTGGTGATGGCGGCCAGGGAACCGATGACGAACGTCACGCCGCCGACCAGCGCCACGAGCAACCCGACGCGCGTGTGGGCCACGACCGGCGCCAGGCGAAGAATCAGGTAGACCCCCGCCTTGACCATGGTGCTGGAATGCAAAAGCGCCGAGACGGGGGTCGGAGCCACCATCGCGCCTAGCAGCCAGCTTGAAAAGGGCATTTGCGCGGCCTTGGTGATACCGGCAAAGCAAAGCAGCGCCGCGGGCAGGAGGACCAGCGACTGGCGCGACGCGATGAGGGTTTGCAATTCGACGCTGCCGGTTTTCCGATAGAACCAAACGATCGCCGCGGCAAAGGCCAGTCCTCCCGCCAGATTCATGACCAACGCCGTCAGGGCGTTCTTTCGGGCTTCATCGGTTTGCGTATATCCGATCAGCAGGAAGGAGCAGAGGGTGGTGATCTCCCAGAAGAGGAACAGCCAGATGAGATTGTTGGCGAAAACAAGGCCGAACATCGCGCCCATGAAGACAAAGAGCAAGGCGAAGAAGAACGGCCGGCGGTCGGCAATCTCCGGATGGGCGGTTTGATGGTACTGGCGCATGTAGTCCAGCGCGTAGAGGAAAATGCCGCCCCCCACCACGCCGTTGATCAGCGCCATGATGATGGCAAAGTTGTCGATGAACAGATTTTTGGTGGTTTCCAGGCGCGAGCCGAAGGCGAACTCAAACCAGACCATCAGGGCGGCTTGAGCCAAGATGAGGGCGACGATCAGCGGGCGCTTGGCGCGTACGCCGACGTATAACACATAGAGAGCCATCGCAACTTCTACGGCGAGCGTTCCCAAGTTGAGCCAATGGCGGTCGATCGTGATTTTGACAGGCGGGATGATCGTGGGCCTGACCGCCAGGAGGACCGCGCCGATGCAGATGACCAGAGTCATCATCGCAACCATAATTCGGCGGAAGTGATCCGAGCGCACGCAAAACAGGCATGCGCCCGCGGCAAAGGGCAAGAGAATCAGTAATGGCGGGAGGGGTACCATATCATCGCGGCTTCCCGAGATGAAAATCGTCCCAATCTCGGCATAGCCATTAGAGCTTCGTCACAAATGGAACGGTCTACAATCGGGGCGGGTACTATGTAGCGCGTAAGTAATAACACCTAAGCCCGGACAGTCCGCGCACGCGTCGTTGCAAATCAGTCGCAACGCCCTGATGCGCGTTAATGCAAGCAGATGCAATAACCCAATCGTGCCGACGTTATATGGGAAGGAGGTTTCGTTGCGATTTGCCTCACATCGGGGGCGGCGCTCTTTTTCCCCTCTCCCGGTACTCCGGGAGAGGGGGTGGCTTCCGAAGCGGCATGAGAAGGATCGCGCTGATTTGCGGGCTTTTCCTGCTGGCGTCGCCTGCGGCGTTTTCAGGTCCATCGGCTGCCCTCGGGGCCGCCGACGTGTTCCAAGCGCCCGGATACGCGTGGCCGATTAATAGGATCGATCCGTTCGTTGTTGCAAAGTGGCGCAAGTCGGGAATCACGCCGGCCGCCAACTGCTCCGACGCGGTGTTTCTCCGGCGCGTGTATCTCGGCGTCATCGGCACGCTGCCAACGTCGAGCGAGGCCCGCGAGTTTCTCCTGGATGACGATCCGGACAAACGACGCAAGCTCATCGATCGCCTGCTGGACCGCCCCGAGTTCGCCGATTACTGGGCGATGAAATGGGGGGACGTTCTGCGGGTCAAGGCCGAGTTTCCGATCATCCTCTGGCCCAACGCGGCCCAGGCCTATACGCACTGGATTCGCCAATCGATTCGGGAAAACAAGCCGCTGGACAAGTTCGCGCGGGAACTGCTGACGGCCGGCGGCAGCAATTTCCGCATGCCGCCGTCCAACTTTTATCGCGCGGTGCAGAGCAAGACTCCGCGGGGAATCGCCCAGGCCGTGGCGCTGACGTTCATGGGCACGCGGGCGGACAAATGGCCCGAGCAGCGGCTCGACGGGATGGCGGAATTTTTCTCGCAGGTCGGCTACAAATCGACGGGGGAGTGGAAAGAGGAAATCGTCTTTTTCAATCAGGCCAGGGCCGCCACGCGTCCGTCGCACGGGGTGTTTCCCGACGGCGCGGAGATGGACGTGCCCCCGGGCCGCGATCCGCGCCAGGCGTTTGCAGATTGGCTTTTGTCGCCGGGCAATGAATGGTTCGCGCGGGCGATGGCCAATCGCGCGTGGTTTTGGCTGATGGGCCGGGGGATCGTTCAGGAGCCGGACGACATCCGCCCCGACAATCCGCCGAGCAACCCCGAACTGCTGAAATATCTCCAAGGGCAACTTGTCGCAGACCACTATGACATGAAGCGCCTGTTCCGGCTGATCCTGAACTCACAAACGTACCAGTTGTCCTGTATTCGCGCCGATGACAAGGCCAGCGCCGAAGCGCAATTTGCCAGCTATCCGATCCGCCGGCTGGAGGCCGAGGTGTTCATTGACGCGCTGTGCCAGATCACGGGCAGCAGCGAGGATTATTCCACCGAGACCCCCGAACCGTACACGTTCATTCCGACGGGCACGCGCGCGATCGCGCTGCCCGACGGGAGCATCAGCAGCGCGTTCCTGGACATGTTCGGCCGGCCTCCGCGCGACACCGGCATGCAGAGCGAGCGGAACAATCTGGCCACGCCCGATCAGCGCCTGCACCTGCTCAATTCCAATCACATACGGCGAAAACTCGAACAGAGTAAGTGGCTGCAATCCGTCCCGATGGACAACGGCCCTTCGCCCGCGGCCATCACGGAGGTCTATCTGACGATTCTCTCTCGTTTTCCGACCGAGAACGAGATTCAGATCGCGATGAGGTATTCAGAGTCCGGCGTCGTGCAAGGCCGCGAGGCGCTGGTGGACCTGGCCTGGGCGCTGCTGAACAGCGCCGAGTTCGCGTACCAGCATTGAATTCGGAGGAAGGACCGAGTGAACCAATGAACGCGATGCTCGATTTTGACGGCTCGATTTCCAGACGCGGCATCCTGCGCCTGGGCCTGATCGGCGCAGCCGGTGCGCTTCTGACCAATCGCCTTGCCTGGGCCTCAGCGCCGTCGACACAACCGACCGTCATTGCAACCAAGCTACGAGCCAAATCCGTGATCCAAATCTGGCTGTCCGGCGGCCCCTCCCACGTGGACACGTTCGACCCCAAGCCCGAAGCGGGCCGCGATTATTGCGGGCCGCTGGACAAACCCGTTCAGACCAACGTCCCCGGCATCCGAATCTCGGAACTGCTTCCCCTGCTCGCCAAACAGGCCGACAAGTATTCGCTGATCCGCTCGATGACGCACGGGAACAACGGGCACGAAACGGCGGCCTATTGGGTGCAAACCGGGCGTGAGCCGGGCAACGGGCAGGTTTATCCGGGCGTCGGCGCGGTGGTCTCGCTGTTCAAGGGATACACGGCGGGTTACAGCGGATTGATTCCGCCGTACATCGTGCTGACCACGCCCCAGGGCAGATTTTCAGAAGCCGGGTTCCTGGGATCGAAGTACAGTCCGTTCGTGACGGGCGGCGATCCGGCGCAGCAGCGTTTCGCCGTCGAGGGCGTTGTCGCCCAGGGGATCACCGATGAACGCCAGCAAGCCCGGCGCGATCTTCTGCACGCGGTGGATACGCTGAACAACACTCTGCCCGACGACCCCCGGCTCATCCCCTGGCGAAATTCGGAAAAGCAGGCCTACGACCTCATCCTCGGCGACGGCGGCAAGGTCTTCGATCTCTCCCAGGAAAAAGACGCGCTTCGCACGTCCTACGGCCGAACCAGCTTCGGCCAGTCGTGCCTGGCCGCTCGCCGCCTGGTGGAACACGGCGTGCCCTACATCACCATAAACAACGAGGGATGGGATACTCACAAGCAGAATTTCGAGACCATGCGCCGCAAACTTCCCGAGTTGGACAAGGCCCTGTCAACACTGCTCAGCGATCTGTCCGACCGCGGACTTCTGGACAGCACGATCGTTTGGTGCGGCGGGGAATTCGGCCGGACTCCCAAAGTGCAATGGGAAGCGCCCTGGAACGGCGGGCGCGGGCACTGGGGCCCATGCTTCTCCATGCTCGTCGCCGGCGGCGGATTCAAGGGCGGACAGGTCGTCGGCGAGTCGGATGCCAAGGGCGAACAAGTCAAAACCCGCCCCGTCTTTCCCTGCGACCTGATCGGAAGCATGTACGAATTGCTCGGCATCGACACCAATGCCCGGCTGCCGCATCCACAGGGTCTGGAGGTCTACGTCACTCCGCGGCCTGACGAGGGCGTGAAGACCGGCGGCCGGTTGAAGGAGATCATGTCGTGACCCACGCGCTTGTCCGATCCTGGATAGCGATGGCGCTCGGGCTGATGCTGCTGGCGCCGGCCTCGGTGTTGTATGGGCAGCAGGCATCGCGCGGCCCGCGGGTTGGTTACGTCTATCCCGCCGGAGCTTGTCGCGGGGCGACCACCCAGGCGATCGTGGGCGGCCAATTCCTCGACGGCGTTTCCAATGCCTATATCACGGGGAGCGGAATCCAAGTCACGGTCAACGAGCACGTCAAGCCGATGACCGGACAACAACTCGGGGCGCTGCGCGACACGGCCAAGGAGCTGATGGACCGCCGCGCCGCCGCCTTCGGCTGGGCCGGGATGCCCGCGAACTCGCGGCCCGCGACGCGGCCCACTTTCACTCAGGACGATGCCAAGCTACTGATGGAAATCCGCCAGAAGCTGATGACGGCGGTGATCCGTCCGGCCGCGCCGGCAATCTCCGAACTGGTCGTGCTCCAAGTCACGGTCGCCAAGGGGGCGGCGCTGGGCCGCCGCGAACTGCGGCTGCAAACCGCCGGCGGATTGACCAACCCGGTGGCCTTCTACGTCGGTCAACTTCCCGAAGTTTCGGAAATTCCCGGCAGGCCGCGACCCGTGGCTACCGCCAGCGTCGCCGGCCGGCAGATGACCGTGAAACTGCCGGTGATGATCAACGGTCAAATCCTACCGGGCGGCGTGAATCGCTATCAGTTCCAGGCGCGCAGAGGCCAATGCCTCGTCGCCGCCGCCTGCGCCCGCGGGCTGACGCCGTATCTGGCCGATGCCGTGCCCGGCTGGTTTCAGGCGACGCTGGGGCTTTACGATGCCAAGGGCAATGAATTGGCCTACGACGATGACTCGCGGGCGGATCACGACCCGCTGTTGCATTTTATGATCCCCGCCGACGGCACGTACGTCATCGAGATCAAGGACGCGCTGTATCGCGGCCGGGAGGATTTTGTCTATCGCCTGGCCCTGGGCGCGCTTCCGTACGTCACCAGCGTGTTTCCCCTCGGCGGCCCCGCCGGGGCACAGACTTCGGTCGAGTTGACCGGCTGGAATCTTGCGGTGAACAGCGTGATCCAGGATTGCAAGGACGCCGTCCCCGGCACCCAGACGCTGGCGCTTCCCGAGCAGGAGCAGTTGATCCCTCAGCAACTGCCGTTTGCCGTTGACGATCTGCCCGAATGCCAGCGGAAGCCGGACAGTGATCAGGCCGCGGCGCAGACCGTGAGTCTTCCGATCATCATCAACGGCCGCATCGAGGCGCCCGGCGATTGCCACGTGTTTCGATTCGAGGGAAAGGCGGGCGAGCAAATCGTCGCGGAGGTGATCGCGCGCCGGCTGGGCTCGCCGCTGGATTCGGTGCTCGAACTGACCGATGCGTCCGGCAAGCAACTGGCGATCAACGACGATTACGACGACAAGGCCGCGGGCCTGGTGACGCATCAGGCAGATTCGTATCTGATGGCCAAGTTGCCCACGGACGGGACGTGGTTCATTCGCCTGCGTGACGTGCAGCAACAGGGCGGGCCGGAATTCGCGTATCGCCTGCGAATCGGTCACCCGCGCCCGGATTACCAGGTGCTGCTGGAGCCTTCGAGCATCAGCCTGCGGGCGGGGGAAAGTGCCGAGGTCACGGTCCACGCTGTTCGCCGCGACGGATTCGCCGGCCCCATCCGCCTGGCGATGACGGGCGACAACCAGGGAATCAGACTTACCGGCGCCGTCATCGCCGCCAAACAGGACAAGGCACAGGTCAAACTCCTCGCGCCGGCGTGGCTCACCGAGCCGGTCGTGAGCCTGCACCTGGAAGGACATGCCACGATCGGCGGGCAAGACGTAACCCACCCGGTCGTTCCGGCTGACAACATGATGCAGGCTTTCGCATATTGGCATCTCGTCCCGGCAGAGGAGTTGATGGCCCTGATTCTGCCCCCGCGCGCAAGACCCGACCCGATCGCCGCCGCAAACCTAAAACTGGCCGCTTCACTCACGGCCAGATTCGTTTCCGTTCAATTGGGTCTGGCCGGCGACAGGTCGGATATGTTCGTCAGCGCCTACGTCAACGAGCGGATGGCCAGCTTCGAGCAACTGCGTGCCGCGGCCGGCGGTGGAAACTGGCGCGGGGCCGCCGCGGCGATTGCCGATGCCTCGCAGGCCATGCGAGGCGTACTCGAATCCAACCTCACCCCTCAACAAGTTGTCAGGGCCATCGAATTGCTTGGCCCGCTGTATGGCGTGCTGGACCGCAGCGTCGCCGGCCTGCTGCAATTGGACGTGTCCCAGACGAAAGTATGGCAGGCAATGCCAATTCTTTGCCGCTTCGCTCACACGGCAAAGATCCAAGTGTACGACCCGGTTTCCACCGGCGTCCTGTCCCGGCAGGACGGCCTGACGAAAATTCATGAACTGCGCCTGGCCACGGCCAAAGACCTCGCCCCGATCGTCGGCGCCGATGCGGCGAACAAATGGGCCGAGCAAATGCCGATGGCCATGCTGGCGCCCCCGGCTCGAAAAATTGCGCCGACGACCGCGCCGGCAAAACCCCAGGTAGTGACATCCACCGCAAAGTAGTTCGCGATGAATACGATCGTCCGCAGCATCGAATCCGAATCTGGCCACGAACTGTTTATCACGGTCCGGCCGGATCCAACCCAACCCCTGCCCGAGCAGGCACTGGCGTTTGCCGCGATTCGGGAAATGCTTCAGAAACATCGGGCCTGGATATGCCAGGAGCGAATCTACGCGCCGGCCGACGGCATGGAGATGCTGGCCGAATCGCGCGCCCGACATTACGGTGAATACGATGACGGCGTCGAGCCCGCGTGGCTGGTGGGCGGACCCGACCCGGTAATCCGTGGCGTTCAGGTCTACGCCGTCGCTTCCGCTTCGCGGCCCCAGCCGATGACGATCAACGGCCACCGCTGTGCCCGGCTGATTCGCCACAACGGTTGCCGTTGGATCACCGCCAGCGCGCTGCCCACGCATCCCGGCTCGACCCCAGAGGCGCAGACTCGCCAGGCGTTCGAGGAAACCGAAGCGCTGCTGAAACAAGCCGGCGGCGATCTGAGTTCCGTGGCCCGCACCTGGTTCCACCTGGCCGGGATTCTCGATTGGTACCCTCGGTTCAACGACACCCGCACCCGGTTTTTCGTCGAGCGCGGCCTGCTCAAGGGCGGCAACGGCGTGCGTCTTCCCGCCAGCACCGGCATCGGCGTGCGCCCGGCGAACGGCCGAAGCGTTCTGATGGACGCGTTTGCCGTCGTCGGCGATCCCGCCTGCCCGTTGGCGCCGGACGGGTGTCTCTGCAAACACCAGGCGACCGGCCACCAGCGCTCGGCGTTTACATACGGATCATCCTTCGCCCGCGCCGCCACGGTCTGCACTCCTGCCGGCCGAACCGTCTTTGTCTCCGGCACCGCCGCCATCGACTCCAAAGGTCAAACCTGCCACGTCGGCGACGTCCCCGGCCAGATTCGCATGACGATCGACTGCCTTCACGCCGTGCTGCGAGACCAGCTTTGCTCGCCGAGCGACGTGGTGCAGGCCGTCGCCTACTGCAAATCCGCCGAGGTCGAAGAATGCTTCCGGAAACTGGCGCCGGAGCCGCGCTGGCCCTGGCTCGTCGTCCGAGGCGACGTTTGTCGTAATGATCTCCTCTTTGAAGCCGATATCACCGGCATTATTGCGCGTTAAGAATTAATTGAGTGGAATAAAAACTTCGCGTCACTTTTGATTTGTTCGACCTTCGCATTATGAGTCATTTATGACGCAAAATCGGCCAATTTCGCCACACCCGTGATTTGCGCTTATTTGCATTGAGCACAGCGTCTTACAGAAACAAACGCTGTTACCCAACCGGCTGCGAGGACCCTAAACAGTCCGTTCATTTTAAACATTTTTCTTGAAGATTGAGTGGCCAACACTATAATCCCGACCAGCGTCATAGAAAGCGCTGCATTTTTTAGGTCAGCGTAGCAGGGTGGCGAGCGTGTCAATGGCTTTGACCGCCGCTTTACATTTCTACCCGGGAGGACTTGCAATGCATCAATCAATTCAGCGATCCGCGGTTGTCTCGCGCCGATTTGGCTCGAAAGTTTTAGGGCTGGGAGTTGGGTTATTGGCTCTTGCGTGGTCGCTGCCGGCACATGCCAGTGGACCGGACTACCAAACCGTTAACCCCACCTATGACTCCGTGGTGCAAGTGTTGTTTAACGCCGCGGTCGGGAGCGGGGTCGGCACTTTTAATGGAACGGGCGAGATCGTGCAGAACACAGAGGGCGCCGATAATAATGGATTCTTTGAAATCTTGACGGCCGATCATGTCGTCTCGGCAACAGGTACCTTTGCTGCAGGCGTCCAGCCCAACCTTGGCATCTCATTCGGCAACGATCCGGTCACCCCTCCCCTCGCCGGCGCGTCCACATTCAATGACTACAACGCGGTTAATGTTTGGCGCTGGGGGTCAACCGGGACCGAGGATATTGCTGTAATGAACGTCGATTATGGCACGTATAACCCGGCGTACAATGCCGACGTAATCAGCCTGACGCCGGCCTACCATCTCGACTCCGGCAACAACATTGTCAAGGACATGAACTACTTTTCCGACATCGGTTTCGGAAACCAGGGAAAACTGGCGGCGGGCAAATACGTGGCACAAGGGAACTACGGCACCCAGCGCTTTCTGTCCGATTCGATCTCCAATATCGTGCCGAATTTTGCCGGTCCCGGTGGATATACCTACAATTCGGACCAGTTCACCGTGAAGAACCCGCAGAACATTGCCCAGGCGGGAACCGGCGCTGGCTTTGATGGCGACTCGGGTTCACCCATGCTCACCAGCGATCCCGTGAACGTCACCATCAACGTGCCCAATACTCCTAACACCGATTACAACGGCAATACCGCCATGTCGTACTACACCGACGACGAGTCTGCGGTGTTCACCTTCGGCCCCAACACCCTTCCCAATATCGCATTCGGAAGCACCGAGGGTGGCGTGGCGCTCAGTCAGGCCGACATCAACTGGATTTTGCTCCATGGAACTGAAGCCTACCTTCCTGAGCCGACGGCGCTGATTCTGCTGCCTGCGGCGATGCTACTGGCGCTGCGGCGAAATCGTCGCGCCGCCTGACGAGAAAAGTGGCCATTCAGACGAGAAAAGGGGACATTCAAGATTTCAGTTGCCGCGACCTCC
>Ga0209415_10016098_pt1 | contig 12061 bp, 9 predicted proteins | sample PeaSoiSIISIP2007_FD_187696 | JGI IMG/M metagenome (GOLD analysis project Ga0209415, IMG submission 187696) | Peat soil microbial communities from Weissenstadt, Germany - SII-SIP-2007 (SPAdes) (version 2) | ecosystem: Environmental > Terrestrial > Soil > Wetlands > Peat | place: Germany... | reverse complement strand
CTTCAGCGAGCAGACTGGATACATCCTAGCCTTCGGAGCTGCCGCCGAGACGAACCGCCGCCACAGTGCTAAACTTTTCCCATGGCTGAAGGACGTTCCCGCACTCTGCTCTGGATTCTGATTGGAGGAGGAGCTTTCTTCCTCTTCGTGCTGGCGGTGTTTTCGCTGGTGTATCTGACGCTGCATGCGGGAGGCACCGAAGCCGGCGGAGGATTCACCGGGTTTGGCGACCGCATCGGTGTGGTCGACCTCGATGGCGTGATTTTCTCGCCGCAGCCAGTCGTGGGCCAACTCAAGAAGTTCGGCGACGACTCTTCCATCAAGGCCATCATCATCCACGTGAATTCGCCTGGCGGAGGCGTGGCCGCTTCCGAAGAGATTTACCGCGAAGTGAAGCGCATTCGCGACGAAAAGAAAAAGCGCATTGTGGTGTCCATCGAGACGGTGGGCGCGAGCGGCGCGTTTTACGTGGCTTCGGCTTCCAATAAGATTTACGCGGACCAGGGCAGCATCGTCGGCTCCATCGGCGTGATCGCGCAATGGGTGAATTACGGAGACCTGCTGAAGTGGGCCAAGCTGAAAGACGTCGTGATCAAGACCGGAGAGTTCAAAGACACCGGCAATCCCTCCCGCGATCTCACTCCCGCCGAGCAGGCCTATATGCAGGCGTTGATCGACAACATGTTCGGCCAGTTCATTCAAGCGGTTGCCGACGGCCGCAAGATGAAGTTTGAGGAAGTGAAAGCCATCGCCAACGGCAAAGTCTGGACCGGCGAGCAGGCGCTTTCGATGAAGCTGATCGACCAGGTCGGCGATTTTGAGTCGGCCGTAGCCGATACCGCGAAGTCGGTGGGAATCAAGGGCGAGCCCACGCTAGTACATCCCGACCGCGACCGCAAAACCATGCTCGATTTGCTGACCGGCGACATCTCGCAATGGATCCCTGGCCGCGAGAAGATGCTGGAGCAGCAGGTAGGGTTTTATTACTTGTGGAAGTAGCCGCGCGCGCGCTCATTGCCGCTCGGAATCATCGGCTGATGTTCAACAGGCCATTGTGGGCTGAATCCATTCCAAACGCTTGAACGTCGGTCAGCGTGACCGATGAAAAACCGAACTTGCCCTGCAAGTTGGTTGGCGCATTGCCCTGACAGTTACCCACGCTCAGCAACATAAACTTCGTTTGCGAGTTGTAAACACCAGTTAATGTGCAGGAACTTGAGTTGTTTCCGTCTGCGCCGAACATGAGCGTGCCGGTCAGCTGGTCGGTGCGGTCGTTCTCAGAAATGATTTGGAGCTTCACCGGCGTAGTCTGGTTTTTATCGTAGTTCGTGTATTCTCCGTGCCAGTTCCCCGACAGGCTGGGCGCGCTGGCGCTCACGGTTCTTATTTCGCCTCGCGGAGCAACCGAGTTCGGTGAGTGGGGGCTCGGAGACGTCGACAAGTGAGCCCGTTTTCGAGGGGCTTCTTTCACTTCAGGTTGCAGTATTTCGGGACTCACTTCAGTTCTAGTGGCAGTCGTGGTAGTGCTGGCCGCGGGGGCTGTCGCGGACTCCGCCGGGGGTGGTTCCACGGTTGGAGTTATGTTCTGCTGGGCTGGGCTCGCGTTGCTGGCAGGCGGGACGTTTGTCGCTGGCGGTGAATCTTCCTGCCGTGCGGAAGTCACTTCGTGGCTGTGGTTCCAGGCAGTGGTGACTATCTCCCCGAACGGAGTCAACGCCACCATCAAAATAACCAGCGGGATTACGACATGGTCATAGGCCGTGTGAGCCAGCCAGGACTGATGAGGCCGCTCCGTTTCTTTGCGAAGCGCTCCTTGTTCCGCCTCGGTCATCGCTGCGGTATTGGTGGCAGCAGCGCGCCGATTTGCCAGCAGGGACTGGCGAACATTTCTCGAGTAGTCGATGATCGCGCTCCTACGCAGAAACCCATACAGAACTGCGGCCAGGAAAACGCCCACTGGAAGTATCGCGTTGTAGCCAAGGTCAAAGATCGCAAAACCAGATGCTATAGCCGCCACGATGAGTGGCAGGAAGCCAAATTTAACGGCTCTTTTTCGATTCAAGTCAACCGGCAGTGGGTCGGCCACTAACCGCGACTGGTTGGTGCCGCCAACCCAAACGTGATACGCCTTGCCTTGATACTCGTAGGTCGCATGGCATATCGGAACTAGAAGGGTGAACGAATCCTTGTTGATGCTCGCCGTCCAGTGCCAGTCTTTCTGCCGATCACCTTGTGCGTGCTGGCGCACGCTGTGCTCAATAATCTCGTTCACCTGGGGTTTCGCACGATCACTGTACGCATCGTCGTCCGAGGCGGCATAGGGCTCTATTGGTATTCCGGTCGTATACGACGAATCGAAGGGAACAACCTCGCCGTCCGGGTGCTTTTCAACCAGGCTGATCGCATCAACGGTGGCATCACAGAGCTGCTTACCGGCGTAGGCAAGCACCGCGAAGGCGCCAGTGTCGGTGCCGCTGGCCGGCCGCCAATCAGTCACGATTCTTGTTTTTGTAACCGGAACGTTGTAGGTATTGCCGTTTTCGGTTCGTCTTTCGTACGCCGTGTATTCTTCCCGGCGATTGTAGCCAAAAGAGGCTGTCCATTCGGCAACATAGTTGCCTCTAAATCCCCAGACGGGCGTGTAAAACCGTTCCTTCTTGGTGAAGGTCGCGTGCTCCAGCAACTGGTCCGGGGTCATGTCGCCACTGGCCAAATGTTCGTAAACGGCGTCAGTCAGTTCCGTCAACTCAACGGTGAGAGGCAAAATTGCAGATGGATTGTCGGGAAGTACTTCTTCTACTTTCGGAATCTCCGTAACCGTTCCACAATACGGGCATTTTGTAGACTGATCCTTAGCCGAGTACTCCAGGCTCGAACCACATCCCCGACACTGTAACTTCATGGCATCTTCGGTCATATTGAGCTGTCCCTTACTTCAAATTGATTTCTAGCCGCGAGTTCTCCCCGCCCGCAAGAACTGTTCCCGCTGAGCCAGTAGCCCTTCAGCAGAACGGATGAGCATGGCAACTTCGTCCGGCTTGCCCAGATTGGCTTCGAGTTTGCTCAGGACCGCATCAATCTCCTGATTCTCTCGAGACTCCTGCACCGCGGATTCATTGGCCGCAAACTGAACCTTTTCGGCCATACGTTGGAGCGCTCCGTGCACCTCGTTGTTTTCGGCTTGAACCTGTAATGTTTGCAATAGGTTTATCCACTTGGACCGGGCATCGGCGCTGGAAACTCTGGTTTGACTGGCTGCCACGGCCACAATCTGGGTCGATGCTTTCAGAATGGCGAAACCGACAACGACTACACCCAGCCAGCAGGCGCATGTAACCCACACAGCTCGGTGCCATCCAACGAGGCTGAAGTGCAGGCCCACAGCCCCAACTGCGAGCAGCAGCAGCCAAAACTTGCCCAAGGGGCCCATGAGCCAGATAAACGGCGCATCCGTAGCCTGGCCTTGGAGCATCGGAGCCGCTAATAATGCAGGAGATACGAACGACAGGAATAAAACGGCGGCCGTGACGATGCCATCATTGGTCCAAAGAATTTGGGGCCTGGCGATCGCCAGCATCGCCAGACTGGTCGCGCCAGCCGCAACACTGCCAAGGATGAGCCATGTCCTGGCGTTCATCGATTGAACCCCTCCTATGTCTACAAGCCACACCGCGAACGGAGTGTCAGTTGCCCAGCACTCTCTTCTTCTCAGCGGCGAACTCGTCGTCCGTCAAAATCCCGTCCGCTTTCAGCGTTGCCAGTTCTTTCAGCAGGCGAATTCGTTCTGATGCAGCAACTGGTGGACTTCCAGCCCCTGCCGCCGGAGCCGGTGCCGCCGCTGCTGCTGGAGCTGCCGGCGCCCCCTGCGCACCCTCTCGTACTTCAGACGCCATCTGACCGTATGCCTGTCCCAGCGGCGCACCCACACCCAGGCCCATACCAACTCCCATACCGGCCCCCATCACTGAGCCAACGCTGCCCTCATTTCCAGCGGCGGTCTGCATCACATCGAAACTGCGCTTTTGCTGATAGGTGAAGCCGACGATGCCCATCTCCGCTTTTTCGGCCAAGGCGGCTTTCAATTTCATCGCCGCCGGGTCGTCTTCGGGGACGTTAATGGAGTGAACGTTGAACTGCACCAGGGTCACACCAAATTCCGCGACCTCGGCCGCAAGGGTCTGCTTCAAGCCGTTGGATAACGCCTCAAGCTGCGTCGAAACTTCAAGAATGGACTGCCCCTGTTGAATAATGAGGTTTGCAATCTCGGTCTTGATCCGGGTGATAAACACGCCACGGAAGTATTCGGAAAGCGTGTCAATATCAAATTGCGAGACTGTGCCGACCAGTTTCAGAAGGAACCGCTTCGAATCGCTGACACGAATTCCATACTGACCACGGGCCCGAACCGGAACCATGATTTTGTATCGAGGATCCAGCAACTGAATGGGGTCTGGCGTGCCCCACTTCACGTCGAGGTTCGTCAGCTTGTTCACAAACCACACTTCTGCGCTGAATGGTGACTTCCCTCCGAATGGCAGCCCCAGGAAACCTCTGAGGAGCGGCAGGTTTTCTGTGGTAAGCGTATGTCGGCCAGCCCCAAAGGGTCCGTCGTATACACCGCCCCGCACCACATACGCCTCTTGCGACTCGTTGACAATGAGCTGAGTCCAAGTGGACAACTCTTGACTGGGAAACTTCCACGCCAGAAGCTGTGAACTGCCGTCCCACCTCACTAGATCGATGACTGCCATGTCACTTCCTCTTTTAGGTTCAGGGGTATCCGAATCTAAGTGTCCTACTGACTGAGCTTTGGACCAAATGACCAAAGTTTCACGCTGGATTGAAGCAAAAGCCGGCCCCACCGCCCGGCGCTGTGCAATCGGAATTTCCAGGATTTGGGCGTGGAACGCCAGACCTTCGTCAGACAGGTAACGCAGAAGGAAACCCGGATATCTCAAAATGGTTTCCTTCGTGCTCCTTCGTGCGCTTCGTGGTTAAATTGATGCCATGCGAGGGCTGAAAGACAAACGCGTCCTGATCACCGGGGGAGCCAGCGGCATCGGCGCCGCCACCGCGGCACGATTCCTCGAAGAAGGTTCCCGCGTCTGCGTGCTCGATCGCGACGCCAAAGCGTGCGACCAGATCCGCCACGAACTGCCCGGGTTGGCCGAGGCCATCATCGCCGACGTCACCGATCTCATGCAGGTCGAAGCCACGTTCGCCGAGGCCGTTCGCTTGATGGACGGAGTCGACATCCTCGTCAACAACGCCGGCATCAGCGTTCGCCACAAGTTTCTCGACATCACTCCCGAAGAATGGGAGAAGGTTCTCGCCGTCAATCTCACCGGCGTCTTCTATGTAGCCCAGACCGCGGCGCGCCACATGTGGGAACGCGGCAGCGGCGCGATTTTACAGACCGCTTCCACCAACGGCCTGGTCGGCCAGCCTTTCTACGCCGACTACAACGCCACCAAAGCCGGAGTCATCGCGCTCACCAAAACCATGGCCGTCGAACTCGCCCCCAAAGTGCGGGTATGCGCCGTGGCGCCCGGATACGTGCTCACTCCCATGCAACGCGCCGAATATACCGACACCATGCTCGAGGAAGTGAACCAGAAGATTCCTCTGCGCCGCCACGCTGCGCCCGAAGAGATTGCCGCGCTCTTCGCCTATCTCGCCTCCGACGACGCCGCTTACGTGACTGGACAGGTCATCACCATCGATGGCGGCGAAACCGCCGGCGGATTAGCGAGCCGTTAAAGTGCCCCGCGCTCGAGAAAAAAAGCGGTCCGCCCGCCCTGGGCCGCAGCGCGCTCAAACCAAAGCCACGGTATTCCTCGGCGGCGGCCACATCACCAGCGCGCTGATCGCCGGCCTGCGCCGGTCTGGATACAACCGCCGCATCGTCGTGCATGATCGCAATCCCGAAAAGCTGCGCGCCCTCCGCCGCGAGTTTCGCGTCGATGTGGCTGAGGATTTGCAGTCCGCAGTCACGCAGGCAGAAATGCTGATCGTCGCTGTGAGACCCACTTCCGTTCGCGCATTGCTGGAGGAAGTTGCGCGTTCGCGCATCATCCTCAGGCCTGTCCTTGCAGTCAGTCTGGCAGCCGGCATCCCGATCAAGAAGCTGGGTGCCCGCCTCGGGTATCCCGTTCGTTGGGCGCGAGCCATGCCCAGCCCCGTTTGCCGCATTGGACACGGCTTGACAGCTGTGGCTTTCGAACGTCAAGTCCCGGAGCAAGGCCGCGTTCGAGTTCGCGAATTCTTCGGCCGCGTTGGCCCCGTACTGCAAATTCCCGAGAATCGCTTCGACATTTTTACCGCCGCGTTCTCGCCGAGCCATGGCTATCATGCTTTGGACGCGGTGGCTGGAGCCGCGGAACGAGGCGGCCTTAGCCGAGCCGATGCCCTTGTCGCTGGCGCACACGCGCTGGCTGACGCAATCCTGTATTGGCGCGAGAGCGGCGAAAGCCTGGATGCTCTGCTCCTGGAAGCCGCTACGCCGGGCGGAACCGCCGCCGCGACCATGGCCGCTATGGATGACGCCGGCTACACCCGAGCCGTGGCCCGAGGTTTGAGGGCCGGAGCCGAGCAAGGCCGCAGAAATGGCCGTGGGCGTTGATTTCGCCGCGCAGACTCGGACATTTTGCTGAATCTTCACCCTGCCCTCGCCCCAGATTCGAAGGTCTTGTTCTTCCGTAATCTCGCTGATTCCATAGCCTCTGCCATACTGTGCGAGAGATATGTCCGAAGCTCCAGAATTCGTGCCCGAAACTATCCCCGCGGTGGAAGCTCCCGCGGTGACTCCAGTGGGTGTTCCTGTTGGGAGTGCGCCGGAAGCCACCCCAGCGACGCGGGCAGATGCCTTACTCGAAACTCACGCCGAAGCGCACGCGGCGGCTTTGACCCATCTCGAGGCACGGGCTGAAACTCAGGCCGAAGCGGTAACCTTTGCCCAGATGCAGGCCGAGACCAAGTCTGATATTCGGACCGACGCTCAGACTGAGCAACAGGCCACAATCCAGGCCGAAGTATGGGCCGAAGTACTGGCCGAGACGCAGGCCAGGGAAAATTCCGAAGTGCCAGCAGAGACACTAAACAACAAGCAGGCCGACAAACAGGTCGAGCGGGTCGACATACAGAACGAAGTACGGGACAAGGTACGGGCCGAGGTACGGAACGAAGTACCGGACGAGCCACAGACTGAGGAGCCTGGCGTAAGACAGGCCGAAACCTGTTTCGAAACGCAGGCCGTAACGCACGGCGAGTTTCGCGACGAGACACACGCTGAGGAGTCGGCTGAAACCCATGCCGAAGGGCGGGTCGAGGCGCAGGCCGACGAGCAGGCTCAGCCACAAGCCGAAGTACACGTCGAGTCACTCACTGAGGAGCGCGCCGAGGAACAGGTCGAGCTACAGGCAGCGGCCAAGACACCGGCAAGAACTCGCGCCGAGGCCCGCACCGAGATCCACAGTGACCGCCCTTTTCGGGTGAAGCTGCGCGGCTCGGTGCTGGTCCTCATACGGCTGCCGAACAAGCGCCAGCTGCGGGCCGCGCTGCACCAGCTTTCGACCACGGGCGGAGTGATCAATCTGGAAAAGCCTCTGGATGAAAAAATCGAAGTCGAGCTGATCTTCCACATCGACGGCGCAACCATCCGCGGCAAAGCGCAAATGCTCTTCCCCATGTGGGCGACTCAGGGTTGGATGCAACCTTTCCGCTTCGTGGGTCTCTCCGACGCCGATAGCAGTGCTCTGCAGGAAAGTCTGCAATCGTTCATCGGCAATATGGCCAAGAGCGCTTCCGCTGCTGGCTGAAAGTTATCTGACATACCTGCGCACACCGCGGAATCATTTCCCAGTTTTCTGCCCATGTGGAGCGGGCACTCTTGCGCGCTACCGTTAGACTCCGCCCATGGTTACTCTGGTTACCTCTGCCTGCGAATCGGCTTCGACTATGATCCACGCAGGGAGCGCGATGAAGAAACTCAGTTTTGTGGTGTCGCTCACCAACAACGAGAACGACTATCAGCAGGAACAGGCAGCGGCTGCGGAGAAGGCAGCGCGCCGCCTGGGCGTGGATGTGAAAATCATCCATGCCGATAACGACTCTCTAAAGCAGAGTCAGCAACTGCTGGAGTTCATCCAGAACACAGCCTCCCCGCGGCCGGATGCCATTGTGTTCGAGCCCGCTGGCGGCACGGCATTTCCGCAGGTGGCGCGCGCGGCGGCAGCCGCAGGCATTGGCTGGGTGGTGCTGAATCATGACGTGGACTACATTCACCAGCTGCGCCAGGCCTACCCCGTTCCGGTTCTTGCCATCAGTTCCGACCACGTGGAAGTGGGCAGAATTCAGGGCAAGCAATTTGTGGCGCTGTTGCCCGAGGGCGGTTCGATTCTTTACATCGAAGGTCCGGCGGCGAGTTCCGCAGCCAAGGAACGCAGCCGCGGAATGAATGAGACCAGGCGGTCCAATATCGATGTCAAGTCGATTCGTGCGAATTGGACCGAAGATAGTTCCTACCGCGCCGTGAGTTCATGGCTGCGCCTGCGCACGTCGCGCGAAATGCAAATTGACTTGGTGGGCGCGCAGGATGACAGCATGGCCATGGGCGCCCGAAAAGCCTTCAAAGAACTGGCCCCGGGAGAGCGCGAGCGCTGGATCAAAATCCCTTTCACCGGTTGCGACGGCATGCCCCAGACCGGGCAGGCCTGGGTACGAAACGGGGAGTTGGCGGCGACGATCTTTATCCGTCCGAATACGGACCTGGCCTTGGAGCTGCTGACCGAAGCCATCCGCAAGGGAGCTTCCCTGCCGGATCAGCAGCTCACTAATCCCGAGTCCGTGCCAACCCTGTCGGACCTGGCAACGCGCGGAAACAAAGCGAGCGTTGGCAAACGCAGCCGGACCGCTCACGTCTGATCGAGGTCGCTATCCAGCTTACAGTCTCCTGCTACTCATCCTCGCAGTTTCCTGCCTAGCAGTTTTCTGCAGACGCGCTTTACTGCAGACGCACTTTCCTTCAGACGCGCTGTTGGGTGTCGCAGCGCTTACAGCGCTGCGATAAATTTCTTCCTTGAGCCGCGGGCTTTAGCCCCTGAGGGTCTTGTGGTTTCCGTCAGAAATCTCCCGCGGTTCGTCAGCCTTCCATCGTGGAAACGTCTCCCGCATCCACTCCGGCCTCTTTGGCTTTCAGAAATCGCCGCAGGATTTTGCCCGATCTCGTCTTGGGCAGTGAGGCCACGAATTCCAGCGACGATGGAGTCGCGATCGGACCGAGCTCCCGCCGCACATGCTCGATCAGCGCGGCCGCCAGCGCGTCGGAGGGCACATGATCGGCCCGCACCTGCACGAACGCCTTGATGGTTTCCCCTTTTAGAGCATCGGGTACGCCGATCGCCGCCGCCTCCGCCACCGCAGGATGCGACACTAGCGCACTCTCTACTTCGGCGGTGCCGATGCGGTGCCCGGCCACGTTGAGCACATCATCGGAGCGTCCCAGCACTGCGATGTAGCCGTCTTTGTCCTTCATGGCAACATCGCCGGTAACGTAACAGCCGGGGAAGAATTTCCAGTCGCGCTCGTAGCGCGCAGGATCGCGCCACACTGTCCGGAGCATACAAGGGAAAGGCCGCTTCAGCACCAGTCGTCCGCCGACTCCGGGAGCCGCAGAGTTTCCGTCTTCGTCGAGCACATCCGCTTCCGCCCCGGGCACGGCCAAGCCGACTTTGCCCGGCCGCATCGCCATCGACGGCGGTGTTCCCAGTGCCGGCCCGCCCAACTCCGTCTGCCACCAGTTGTCGATGACGTAGCCCCATTTGCCGTCGCCCGCAAGATGGGTCTGGGCCCAGCGCCAGGCTTCCGGATTCAGAGGTTCGCCGGCGCAGGCGATCACGCGCAGCGTCGTCAGGTCGCGCTGCGCCGGATAGCTCTCGCCGTAGCGCATAAACATTCGCAGCGCAGTGGGAGCGGTGAACATTTTCGTGACGGCGTAACGTTCGACGATGTCCCAGGCAACGCCGGGGTTGGGATAGTCGATGGCGCCTTCGCGGAACAGCGTGGTCACTCCGGCACAGAGCGGAGCATAGACGATGTAGGAATGGCCAACCACCCAGCCGATATCGGAAGTGCACCAGAAAATGTCGCGCTCGCCCACGTCGAAGAAACTTTCCAGGTGATACGTGGTACCAACCATGTAGCCGCCGTGCACGTGCACCACCCCTTTGGGTTTTCCTGTAGAGCCTGAGGTGTAGAGCAGGAACAGCGGGTCTTCGGCATCCATTTCTTCGGCGGGACAATCCGGCGGAAACTTCAGAAGGTCGTTGAAGTCAATTTCGCGAGGAGCGGTGATCTTGGTTTTCGCGCGGGAATAGACGACAACCTTCTCGACGAAATCGAGAGACTCGATGGCTTCATCGACAATGGATTTCAGCGCGACGGTTTTTCCGCGGCGGAATCCAACGTCTCCGGCAATTACGATCTTGGCCTCAGCGTCGGTGATGCGGTCGCGCAGCGCGGTGTGTCCCAGCCCGGCATACACGACCGAGTGGATAGCTCCAATGCGGGCGCAGGCCAGCATGGCGACGGCGCCTTCGATGGTGAGCGGCATGTAGATCACGATGCGGTCGCCCTTGACCACCCCCAGCGACTTCAGGCCGTTGGCAAAGCGGCAGACCTGGCGATGCAGCTGTCCGTACGTCACGATGCGTTCGCTGCCGTCTTCGCCCAGCCAGATAAACGCGGCGCGGTTGCAGCGGTCCGACTGCGCGTGGCGGTCGAGAGCGTTCAGGGTGATGTTGGTCTTCGCACCCGTGAACCACTGGTGGTGAACGCCGTCCCACTCCAACACTTTGTTCCAGGGACGCGACCACTGGAAGCGGCGCGCGTAGTCCCCCCAAAAACCTTCCGGGTCCCGGCGAGAGCGTTCGCACTCGCCCAGCCAGTCCTTCTGCAGCGCGTTGTCGGCGACGATGGCAGGGGCGGCATACTCCTCGTCCATGGCCAGCAGATTGGAAATGTTTTCGGGTTTCGTGAGGGGAAGCGCGCTCATACGGACCTCCAGGAGAGCGGAAACCGGATTCTACAAAATCGACCCGGCAATGGGACGGATTTTGCTTCTGTCATGGCCGGCGGGCAGTGATTGCAATCACAGAATGTTGTGCTTTCGCGCAAGCGAAACTGCGTCCCGAGCCCGGAGAACCAGCCGAAACACGCTACTTACCCTCGCAGCGTTAACCACCCGCAATCCGGGCTGAACATCGCAACACAAAACGATTTTGCAGATGTGCACCAGATGCAGGAAAGCATTCTACCGCGCCGGACAAGTTGATTGTTTCGTGATTTGAATCACATCGCGGGGTGAGCTTTCGCACATCTTTGCAACTGAAATCCGTTCTAGCGTTATCGCCCATTACGGCCAAAGTTGTTTTTCTTGAAAGTCGGGCCCTCGTTCTTAGTTTCAGATTTTGGTTCCAGCAAGCTCCCGGTCCAGGAGGACATCAGATTCCATGTCGAATATGAAGAAGTGGTTTTGCAGCGCACTATTGGCAGTTGTATCGGCCGCACCGGTTCTAGCCGGATCAGACGCCGCTGATGCGAAGACCCCATCCCCTGCGAAAGCAGCCAACGCCGCCGATGCGGCTTCGGTCCCCGCTAGTCCAAATCCGGCCTTATCGGCCGGCAATGTCAACGTAACCGCGCTGCTCGGCGTGCTGGTGATCAAAGGTGTCCTGACGCCTGCGGAAGCCAAGGCGATCGAATCCGCCGCGCCTGGAACCGAGTTTCAAGCTTTGGTCAGCGCGCTGGCCCGCAAGGGAGTGTTGAATGCATCGGATCTGACGGCGGCTGCGGCCCCGACCCCAGCGGCCCAGCCAGCTGCTGCAACACCAGCTCCGGCTCCAGCCCCGCAGGCAGCTGCTGCCCCACCCAAGCCCCCTGCACCGTCGGTGGTCGCGGCGATTACCCCGTTGCGGGTAATCTCGTATGACGCTCCAAAGCCAGGTGGCTTAATTGGTCTCAAGGTCGGCGCACTGACGTTCGCTCCTTACGGTTTCATCAAAGC
>Ga0209415_10016097_pt1 | contig 12061 bp, 10 predicted proteins | sample PeaSoiSIISIP2007_FD_187696 | JGI IMG/M metagenome (GOLD analysis project Ga0209415, IMG submission 187696) | Peat soil microbial communities from Weissenstadt, Germany - SII-SIP-2007 (SPAdes) (version 2) | ecosystem: Environmental > Terrestrial > Soil > Wetlands > Peat | place: Germany... | reverse complement strand
CGACCGCACCCGGGCCGACCGCACCCGGGCCGACCGCACCCGGGCCGACCGCACCCGGGCCGACCGCACCCGGGCCGACCGCACCCGACGGGCCCGCTGACACCGCACATCCACCCGCGACCGAACCCGCCGCGCCCGAGGCCTCGGTCGCCGGCGACGAGGGGTGAGCCCGATGGCCAACTTCACCGCCAAGGACGTCCAGGCCCTGCGCCAGGCCACCGGCGCCGGCATGCTCGACAGCAAGCGGGCCCTCGAAGAGACCGACGGCGACATGGAGCGCGCCAAGGTGTTGCTACGCGAACAGGGCAAGGCCGGTGCCGCCAAGCGCGCCGAGCGCGAGGCGACGCAGGGCGCGGTGGCGCTGGCCGTGGCCCCGGGGGCGGCGGCCATCGTGGAGTTGCGCTGCGAGACCGACTTCGTCGCCAAGGCCGAGAGCTTCGTGAACCTCACCGACGAGCTCGCGCAGCTCGTCGCCGAGAAGGGCCCCGACGCCGGGGCGGAGCGCGCCGATGCCATCGACGAGCTCAAGACCACCCTGAAGGAGAACATTTCGCTCGGCGAGGTGGTGCGCTTCGAGACGGCCGCCGACTCGGTGGTCGGGACCTACCTGCACATGCAGTCGGGGCGGGGAGTGAACGCCGTGCTCGTCGAGATGCGCGGCGCCAGCGACGAGCTGGCGCACGACGTGGCCGTGCACGTCGCCTTCGCCCGCCCGACGTACCTGCGTCGCCAGGACGTGCCCGAGGCGGAGATCTCCGCCGAGCGCGAGACCCTGGAGAAGATCTCGCGTAACGAGGGCAAGCCGGAAGCCGCGTTGCCCAAGATCGTCGAGGGCCGCATGAACGGGTGGTTCAAAGAGCGCGTCCTGCTCGAGCAGCCCTATGCCAGAGACGAGAAGCGCACCATCGCCGATCTGGTCGGCGGCGCCGAGATCGTGCGGTTCGCCCAGGTCGTTGTCGGCGGCTGAGGTCGCCGGCACCCAGGGGGCGACGCTCGTGTCCGAACCCGACGCGCCCGAGCCCGGTCCGCCGGGGCCACGACGCCGCGTCGTGCTCAAGATGTCGGGTGAGGCGCTCGCCTCGTCCGCCTCGGACGAGACGATCGATGCCGTGGTGGTCGAGCGCCTGGCCACCGAGATCACCGCGGCGCGCGCCGAGCTCGATCTGGAGCTGGCCATCATGGTGGGCGGCGGCAACATCTGGCGGGGTACCACGGGCGAGGGCAAGGGGCTCGACCGCACGACGTCGGACACCATGGGCATGCTCGCCACGGTCATCAACGCGCTGGCGTTGCAGGACGCCGTCGAACGCCACGGCCAGCCCACCCGGGTGCTCACGGCCGTGCACATGGCCGAAGTGGCCGAGCCTTACATCCGGCGCCGCGCCATCCGGCACCTCGAGAAGGGCCGGGTGGTCATCTTCGCCGCCGGGATGGGCAACCCGTACTTCACCACGGACACCTCGGCCGCCCTGCGGGCCGCCGAGATCGAGGCCGAGGTGCTGTTGAAGGGCACCCACTCGGGGGTGGACGGCGTCTACAGCGCCGACCCCAAACTGGACGCCGCGGCCCGGCGCTACGACGTCCTGACGTTCATGGACGTGGTCAACCAGGACCTCCGGGTCATGGACATGACCGCCATCACCTTCTGCAAGGACAACCGCCTCCCCGTCCTCGTGTTCGACCTGATGGGCCCGGGCAACCTCCGCCGTGCGCTCGCCGGCGAAGAGATCGGTACGCTGATCAAGTGATGGACGACGAGCTCTCCGCCGTAGTACTGGCCGACGCCCGTGATCGCATGGACAAGGCGGTCGCCCACACCCAGGCCGATTTCGCCGGGGTCCGCACCGGGCGGGCCACGTCGGGCCTCGTCGAGCACCTCCGGGTGGACGTCTACGGCGCAGAGGTGGAGCTCAGGACGATCGCCGGCCTGAGCGTGCCCGAGGCGCGCCTGCTCGTCATCTCGCCCTACGACAAGAGCTCCCTCGCCGCCATCGAGAAGGCCATCCAGGCATCGGACCTCGGCATCATGCCGTCGAACGACGGCAACGTGATCCGCCTGGCCTTCCCGCCGCTCACCGAGGAGCGCCGCAAGGACCTGGTGAAGGTGGTACGCCACAAGGCGGAGGAGGGGCGCGTGGCGGTCCGCAACCTGCGCCGCGCGGCGCGCCACGAGCTCGAGGGACTCGAGCGCGACGGCGACCTGTCGTCCGACGCCCTCGAGCGTGTCGAGCGCGACCTGGAGAAGATCACCCACGACATGGTGGCCGCCATCGACAAGCTGCTCGCCCACAAGGAGCAGGAGCTGCTCGAGATCTGAGGGTGCCGGTCCGAGGACCTCGGGCGGCCAGGAGGAGACGTGGACGAAAGCGAGGACGTGGAGCGGGAGGCGGAGGTTCCCGACGAACCGCCGACCGAGCGCGTGCGCATCATCGGCGCGCAGCCGGCGGGGGCGGTGACGGGGCAGACCGCCCCGCCCGAATCGCACGGGACCGACGCCACGCTCCCCCCCGCCGTCGGCGGGCCGCCGGGGGCGGGTGACAGAGAGACGCCGGGCGCCGCCTCGCGCCGGACGAGCGTCGCCCGCACCGAGGCCATGTCCTTCGGCTGGCCCGAAGAGCGCGAGGAGGAGCCGCCCGGGTCCGTCGGCGAAGGGCAGGGGGCCGACGCCGGCGCGCCGGACGCCGAGGCGTCGACCGACGACGCCCCGGCTTCGGTGGAGGCGTCCGCCGTGACGCCGGAGCTGCTGCACTGGAGCGACCCGCCCACCGGGCAGGTCCCGGCGGTGCTCGACCGGCGCAACGAGGAGGGCGAGGGCGAAGGGGTGTGGGCCGCTTCCGGCGACACCGGGCCGGTGTGGCGCGAGCACCACCACGAATGGGACGACAGCAGCTTCGAGCCGTCGCTGCTGGCCGACGACCAGACCCGGGTAGGCGCGCTCGAGGAGACCCCGGTCGAAGAGCGCCGCCCGTGGGAGTTCGACGACCTGCGCGCCGCGCCCGGCGAAGGACCCGGTCCCGCCAATCAGCGCGCCGGCGAGGGCAACGGGTCGTTCTGGGGCGACGAGCCCGACGTTGGCGCCAGCGATGCCGCGGCGGCGCCCGAGGTGGCGGCGGCACCGGTCACGCAGCGGCCGTCGCGTAGTCCGATCCCGCCCCCCCCGGGCCCCCCCGGGGTGGCGTCCATCAGCTCCTCTCCGCTGCGCCTGGGCGGCGAGACACCGCACGGGCCCGTGGGGCGCGCCCGCGGGCCGCGTACGCGCGTGCCCGCGGGGGGCGGCGCTGGGCGCGACATGCCCGTGGCCATCGCCACCGGGGTGGGCTTCGCCATCCTGGCCGTCTTGTGCTTCAAGCTCGGCAGCGTGGCCACGCTGGCGCTGTCCACGCTCGTGGTGACGTTGGCGGCGGCCGAGTGCTACGCCGCCCTGCGGCGCAGTGGCCGCCACCCGGCCACGCTGCTCGGCCTGGTGGGCACCGTGATGGTCATGGTGGCCGCCTACGTCAAGGGGGTCGCCGCCCTCCCGCTCGTCACCGTCCTCGTGGTGATCGCCGCCATGGTCCTGTACCTGGTGGGAGCCGAACGGGGCTCGCCCACCGAGGGGATCGCCGCCACCGTGCTGGCCTTCGTCTGGGTGGGGCTGCTCGGCTCGTTCGCCGCGCTCATACTCGCCCCCAGTCAGTACCCGGCGCGCCACGGGGTGGCGTTCCTGCTCGGGGCCGTGGTGGCCACCATCGGGGCGGACGTCGGGGCGCTGGCGGTGGGCAGCTGGCTCGGCCGCCATCCCCTGGCCCCGCGCATCAGCCCGAACAAGACGTGGGAGGGCTTCGCCGGCGGGGCGGTGCTGGCCGTCGTGCTGTCGGTCGCCGTCACCGGCCAGGTCCACCCGTGGACGATGCCCAAGGCCGCCCTGCTCGGGCTGGTCGTCGCCGTGGTGGCGCCCGTGGGCGACCTGTGCGAGTCGCTCGTGAAGCGCGACCTCGGCCTGAAGGACATGGGGTCGATCCTCCCCGGCCACGGCGGCATCCTCGACCGTGTGGACGCCCTGTTGTTCGTGCTGCCTGCGACGTACTACCTCGTCCGGGTGCTCCACCTCGGGTGAGGGGCCGAGCGCGGGAGGACGTGGTGAGGGGGGACCCGGCGGGAGGGCAGCGCCCCGTCGAGGTGAGCCTGGTGGGTTCCACCGGGTCCATCGGCGCCCAGGCCGTGGAGGTGGTGCAGGCCGCCCCCGAGCGGTTCCGCGTGGTGGCCCTCGGCGCCTGGCGCTCGGTCGAGGCGCTCATCGACCAGGCGCGCGCCCTGCGCCCCGAGGTCGTCGCCATCGGCGACCCCGACCTGGCGCCGTCGCTGGCCGCGGGGGTCCCGCGCGGGACCGAGGTCCTGGCCGGGCCCGAGGCGCTGGCCGAGGTGGGCCGCCGGGGCGAGGTCGTGCTGAACGCCGTGGTGGGCTTCGCCGGGCTGCCGGTCACCCTGGCCGCCCTGCACGCCGGGCGGCGGCTGGCCCTGGCCAACAAGGAATCGCTCATCGCCGGTGCGCCGGTCGTCCAGCGCGCCCGCGCCGGCGCGGGGTCCGAGATCGTGCCGGTGGACTCCGAGCATTGCGCCCTGCACCAGTGCCTGCGCGCCGGGCGGGGAGCGCCCGAGGTGGCGCGCCTGGTGCTCACCGCCAGCGGCGGCCCCTTCCGGGGCCGCACCAGCGCCGAGCTGGCCGTGGTGGCGGTCGAGGAGGCCCTGGCCCATCCGACGTGGCGCATGGGGCCGAAGATCACCGTGGACTCCTCTACGCTGATGAACAAGGGACTCGAGGTCATCGAGGCCCATGAGCTGTTCGGGGTCGACTACGACCGGATCTCGGTCATCGTCCATCCGCAGTCGGTGGTGCACTCGATGGTCGAATTCACGGATGGGTCGACGGTGGCCCAGCTGTCGGAGCCCGACATGCGCCTGCCCATCGGCTATGCCCTCGGGTATCCCGAGCGCCTCCGCCACCCGTTCGGGGCCCTCGACTGGTCGGCGCTCGGGCGGCTCGACTTCGAGCCCCCCGACCGGGCGGTGTTCCCCTGCCTGGCCCTGGCCGAGCAGGCGGGGCGGGCCGGCGGCCCCGCGCCCACGTGGCTGAATGCCGGCAACGAGGTGGCGGTGGCCGCCTTCCTGGCCGGGCGCATGGCCTGGGGCGCCATCGCCGAGGTCGTGGCCGACACCCTGGCGGCGTGCGACGGCGCCGACATGCGCGAGGTGGGGGACGTCATCGAGGCCGACCGGCGCGCCCGCGAGCGCGCCGAGCGGGCGGTGCAGCGCCGGGGGCGCGCCGCATGAGGGGTCCGTCGTCACCCGCCGACCTCGGTCGCCCCGGTTCCCCCGCCCCCGGGGCGCCCGGGCCCGAGCCCGCCCCCGGTGCAACCCCGGCGGGCCCCGCGCTCGACCAGCGGCGGGCCTTGCTCCAGCTCGTCGTCACCTTGGCGGCCGTGGTGCTCGCCTGTCTGGTCACCCACACCACGGCGGTCCTCATCGTCGTGGTGGCGCTCGTCGTCATGGTGATGCTCCACGAGCTCGGCCACCTCCTCACGGCCAAGTGGAGCCACATGAAGGTGACGGAGTACTTCCTCGGGTTCGGGCCCCGCCTGTGGTCGATCCGCCGCGGGGAGACGGAGTACGGCGTGAAGGCCATCCCGGCGGGCGGCTACGTGAAGATCCTGGGGATGACCAGCGCCGAGGAGGTCGACCCGGCCGACGAGCCCCGCGCCTATCGCCAGCAGCCGTTCCACAACCGCCTGATGGTGGCCGTGGCCGGCTCGGCCATGCACGGGGTCATGGCCCTCGCCTTGCTGTGGGGGCTGTTCGTGTTCGTCGGCGGGCCGCAGGCGAACGAGGTCGGGATCTCGGGGTTCTCGGCGCTGTCGGGCCACGTCGACCCGGCGAAGGCCGCGGGCCTGCGCGCCGGCGACGTCGTGGTGCGCGCCGGAGGGGTGGCCATCAGCTCCGCGCAGCAGCTCGAGTGCGCCATCTGGACGCATCCCGCACGGCCGCTGGCGCTCGAGGTCCGGCGCGCCGGCCAGCTCGTGCCCGTCACCGTGACGCCGGCCGCCGAGAAGCCCACGGCGCAGGCGCCGGCGCCGTCGTGCCCGGCGACGGCCGCGCCGTCGCGTGCCGGGGCGGCCCCGGTCACCGGCGGGCGCATCGGCGTCGTCATCGGCGAACCCACCGAGCGCAGCGGGCCGGTGGAGGGCGTCGTCCAGGCCTGGACAGGGCTCGGCCGGGTGATCACCGCCACGTTCTCCGGCTTCGGCCAGGTGTTCTCGACCCACGGGATCGCCAGCTACTTCCACCAGCTGGGCGCATCGACGTCGTCGCACGGGGCCCAGAGCTCCGCACCGCGCATCCAGTCCATCTACGGGGCGGCCCGCACCGCCGTGCAGGGGGCAGAGGCGGGTGCCGGCCAGCTCCTCACCGTCCTCGTGCTCATCATCGTGGGCCTCGGGATCGTGAACCTCGTCCCCATGCTGCCCCTCGACGGCGGGCACGTGCTGATCGCCGTGTACGAGCGCATCCGCAGCCGCCGGGGCCGCCCCTACCACGCCGACGTCACCAAGCTCCTGCCCGTGGTGTACGCCTTCGTCCTGATCCTCGGCTTCCTCGTCCTGTCCTCGCTCTATCTGGACATCACGCACCCGGTGAAGAACCCGTTCCAGTGACGAGCCCGGGACCTGTCCCGGCCCCGGCGCACGGTGGCCGCCCGGCGCGGACCACAATGGGAGAGGCAAGGAGGTCTCCATGAGCCGTCCGGCGCTGGTGACAGCCACACGACGTCCGACCCGGCAGATCCACGTCGGGAACGTGGCCGTGGGCGGCGACGCACCCGTCTCGGTGCAATCGATGACGACGACCAAGACGGCCGACGTGGAGGGCACCCTGGCGCAGATCTACGCCCTGGCCGCCGCCGGCGCCGACATCGTGCGCTGCACCTGCAACGAGGAGGAGGCGGCCGAGGGCCTCGCCCACATCGTCCCCCGCTCGCCCGTGCCGATCATCGCCGACATCCACTTCCACCACGAGATGGCGCTCGCCGCCCTCGAGGCCGGGGTCCAGGGCCTGCGCCTCAACCCGGGCAACCTGCGCAAGGCGGCCGAGATCAAGCAGGTGGCCCAGGAGGCGAAGGACCGCGCCGTCCCCGTGCGCGTGGGCGTGAACGCCGGCTCGCTGCACCCCGAGCTGTACAAGCGCTACGGGGGCGCGACACCCGAGGCGCTGGTGGAGTCCGCCCGCATGGAGCTGGCGTACTTCGCCGAGGTGGGGTTCGACGACGTGAAGATCTCGGTCAAGGCGTCGTCGGTGCCGCTCATGATCGCCGCCTACCGCCTGGCGTCGGAGACCTTCGACCACCCGCTGCACCTGGGGGTCACCGAGGCGGGGCCACCCCCGGCGGGGCTGATCAAGGGGACGGCGGGCATCGCCACGCTGCTGGCCGAGGGGATCGGCGACACCATCCGCTATTCGCTCACCGCCGATCCCGTCGAGGAGGCGAGGGCCGGCCGCCAGCTGCTCGAGGCCATGGGGCTGCGCGAGCGCAAGGGCCTCGATCTGATCGCCTGCCCCTCGTGCGGGCGGGCCGAGATCGACGTGATCGGCGTGGCCCGCGCCGTCCAGGAGGCGCTCGAGTCGCGACAGCTGCCCATCCAGGTGGCGGTGATGGGGTGCGTGGTGAACGGCCCGGGCGAGGCGCGCGAGGCCGACCTCGGCATCGCCGCCGGGCGCCGGCGGGGCCACCTGTTCATCAAGGGGAAGATCGTCCGCGTGGTGCCCGAGGACGAGATGGTCACCGCCCTCGTGGAGGAGGCCGAGAAGCTCGTGGCCGAGGGGATCGAGGCCCGCCTGGCCGCCGCCGACGCCGGCGCCGAGGCCGAGGCCGAGGCCGACCGTCAGGCCCTGTTCGCGGCGCGCGGCGCCGACGCCAACCACAGCGCCGAGAAAGTCGAGCTGATCCGCAAGACGGTCCACGACGACGGCGCCGCGGCGGCCGGCGATCCGGGCCCGGGCCCCGCCGGTCAGTAGGCCCGGCCTACCACGGCGAGCAGCGGCGAGCTCAGGTGCTCGTGCTCGGGGGAGGGGAGCCCGCCGTCGAGCCCTTGCAGGCAGCGGATGGACACGCCGGCCTCGTTGAGCCGCGCCTCGCCGTCGGGGCCGAGCGCCGCTGAGCGCAGGACGGCGAACCCGGCGCGCGCCGCCTCGATGGCCGCGTCCAGGTTGGCGACCTCGACCGTGGCGCGCCGTTGGCGGTCGAGGGCCTCGTCGTAGAGGGCCGACTGGGCGGCGTCGAGTGCCTCCTGCACGCTCCGGGGCACGTCCTCCAGGCGGATCGTCGTCTTCGTGCCCGCGTCACGGCGGGCGAGGACGACCTCGCCGGCGGCCAGCTCGCGTGGGCCGACCTCGATGCGCACGGGGACGCCCTTGAGCTCCCAGTTGACGATCCGTCGCCCGAACGACGTGTCGGTGCGGCCGTCGAGGGCCACGCGCAGCCCCGCCCCCTCGAGCTCGGCGGCCAGGACCGCCGCCCGGTCGCCGGTGCCCTCCTCGTCGCGCACCACCACCACGACCACCTGCACCGGGGCGATGCGCGGAGGCAGCCGCAGCCCGGCCTGGTCTCCGTGGGCCATGACGAGCGCCCCCATGAGCCGGGTGGACACCCCCCACGACGTCTGCCAGGCGAAGACCTGCGTCCCGCGTTCGTCGAGGAACGTGATGTCGAACACCTTGGCGAAATTCTGTCCGAGCTCGTGGCTCGTGCCCATCTGGAGGGCCTTGCCGTCGCCCATCATGGCCTCGCACGTCCACGTGTTGGTGGCCCCCGAGAACCGCTCCGCCTCGGTCTTGCGGCCGGTCAGGACGGGGACGGCGAGCACGTGGACCATGAAGTCCTCGTAGACGTCGCGCAGGATGCGCAGGGCGAAGTCCCGCGCCTCGCCCTCTGTGGCGTGGGCGGTGTGCCCCTCCTGCCACAAGAACTCCGTGGTGCGCAGGAACAGGCGGGGGCGCAGCTCCCAGCGCACCACGTTCGCCCACTGGTTGAGCAGGAGGGGGAGGTCCCGGTAGCTCTGGACCCATTTGGCGATGGAGGCGTTGATGATGGTCTCGCTCGTGGGGCGCACCACGAGCGGCTCCTCGAGCTCCTTGCCCCCGGCCACCGTCACCACGGCGAGCTCGGGACTGAAGCCCTCGACGTGCTGGGCCTCTTTGTGGAGGTAGCTCTGCGGGATGAGGAGGGGGAAGTAGGCGTTGGCCACCCCCGCCGCCTTGATGCGGGCGTCGAGCTCGGCCTGCATGCGCTCCCAGATGGCGTAGCCGTAGGGGCGGATGACCATGGTGCCGCGCACGGGACCGTTCTCCGCCAGTTCCGCCTTGGCCAGGACGTCCTGGTACCACTGGGGGAAGTCGTCGTGCTGGGCCGTGAGAACGCTGCTCCTCGCCATACGGGCAAGGATGCTACGGCGTGGGGCGACCCCCGCCGTCGTCGTCGGGCGCCCGCGTGTGGACGATCCGGCGGCCCGACACGAATTCGGGCTGGATGGCCACGAGGTGGTGGCGAGGCCCGGGGGCCCACGGCTCGAGGGGCAGCCGCTGCGCCTTCTCCGTCATCCGCCGGTCGCGGACCTCGTCGGCGATCCCGACCACGAGCACGCTCCACCCCTCGTGGTAGAGGGGGTCGACCTCGTCGATCTCGAAGGCGACCACCGCGTTGCGCACGGCGGCGTCGAGCTTGGAGCCCTTGCCGGTGCGGAAGACGATCGCCCCGTCGAGGACCCCGTAGTTGACCGGGAACACCGCCGGGACCGCCCCGATCGACACCGCCACGCGCCCGATGGACCCCTGGGCGAGCAGGCGCAGGCACTCGGCCTCCTCGAGCACGGCGTAGCCGTCGACCTCGGGGTCGGAGTGCTCAACGCCCTCTGCACATGGCATCGCGCCACGATGGAGCATCGGGCGGCCCGCTCGTAGGGCCCAAGGTCCTGAAATCAGCCTCGGCACCTCCCCGTTCCTCCCGGGGGCGGGCGGGCCCGGCGGCGGGGCGGCCGGGCCCGGGGGGGCGGCTGGTATAGTCTCTGCGCCGTTCGAACCGGACTGGAGAGGGTGCGTCGAAGCGTGGGCGGTCGCCCACGCTTCTGCTTTCACCAGCCGGTGGTGGATACAGATGGGTGCGCGCTGGAGGCAGAAGGAGGTGTGACGAGGTGGACGACGAGCTCTTCGACATGCTCGCGCCCGCCGTCACGTCCCTGGGGCTCGAATTGGTGGATCTCGAGCTGCGCGCCGGACTCGTGCGCGTCGTCGTCGACCGCCCCGGGGGTGCCGACCTCGACCGCATCGCCAGCGCCACGCGCGCCGTCTCCGCCCTCCTCGACACCCACGACCCGTTCCCCGGGCATCGCTACACCCTCGAGGTCTCCAGCCCGGGCGTGGAACGACCGCTGCGCACCCCCCGGCACTTCGCGCGGGCCGTGGGCGAGACGGTGACGGTGCGCACGGCGGCCGGAGCGCCGGGCGAGCGCCGCGTCCGTGGGCGCCTGACCCGGGCAGACGAGGAGGGCATCGTGCTCGAGGGCGACGAGGTCCCCGACGGCACGCGCCGCTTCACCTACGCCGAGATCGACAGGGCGCGGACGGTCTTCGAATGGGGCGCCGCGCCGCGGCCCACTGCGGGCGGTCGCCGGGGACACCCCGCCGCCAAGGCCCTGGCGCCGCACGGCGCCGACAGGAAGAGGGTGCACACGCCATGAGCAAGACGAACTTCGAGTTCCTCGACGCCCTCGGTCAGATCGCGCGCGACAAGGGGATCTCCGTGGAGACGCTGCTCGACGCGCTGGCCAACGCCTTGGTGGCCGCCTACAAGCGCAGGCCCGGTGCGGCCGAGGAGGCGGTGGTCACCATCGACCCCGAGTCCGGCGAGATCCGCGTCTACGGCCAGGAGCTCGACGAGGACGGCAACGTCATCCGCGAGTGGGACGACACCCCCGACGACTTCGGGAGGATCGCCGCCCAGACGGCCAAGCAGGTCATCCTGCAGCGGATCCGGGAGGCCGAGCGCGACCTCAAGTACGAGGAGTATGCCGGACGCGAGGGCGACATCGTCACCGGGATCGTCCAGCAGACCGACAACCGCTACACCTTGCTCGACCTGGGCAAGGTCGAGGCGCTGCTCCCGCAGGCCGAGCAGGTCCCCTACGAGCGCTACGAGCACGGGGCCCGCCTGAAGGCGTACATCGTCGAGGTGCGCAAGACCACCAAGGGCCCGCAGATCGTGGTCAGCCGCAGCCATCCGGGCCTGGTGAAGCGCCTGTTCGAGCTGGAGGTCCCCGAGATCTCCTCGGGCGTCGTGGAGATCAGGGCGGCGGCGCGCGAGCCCGGCCACCGCACGAAGATCGCGGTGTGGTCCAACGACCCCAACGTCGACCCCGTCGGTGCCTGCGTCGGGGCGCGCGGGTCGCGCGTCCGCATGGTCACCAACGAACTGCGCGGCGAGCGCATCGACGTCGTCCCCTTCGCCGACGACCCCGTCGAGTTCATCCAGGCCGCGCTCCAGCCGGCGCGGGTGCGAGAGGTCCGGCTCGACGACGAGACGGGGACGGCGACGGTGGTGGTGAGCGACTACCAGCTCTCCCTGGCCATCGGCAAGGAGGGCCAGAACGCGCGCCTGGCGGCGCGCCTCACCGGGTGGCGCATCGACATCAAGAGCGAGACGCAGCTCGCCGAGGAGGAGGCCGGCTACGGCGAGGAGTGGGCCGAAGGCGAGTGGGTCGAAAACGAGGCGGGGGAGATGGTGTGGCAGCCCGCCGAGGGGGGCGAGGCCGTGTCGGCGGCCGAGTGGTCCCGGGTCGCCGCGGGCGACGCCCCGCCCCCGGCGGGCGCCCCCCCGCCGGCGCCGGTGACGGGCGCGGCCGCCGAGCCCGAAGAGCAGAAGCCCGACGAGTCGATCAGCGCCGAGCCCGCCGAGTCGATCAGCGCCGAGCCCGCCGAGTCGATCAGCGCCGAGCCCGCCGAGTCGATCAGCGCCGAGCCCGCCGCCGCGGTGAGCCCGGTG
>Ga0209415_10016096_pt1 | contig 12061 bp, 14 predicted proteins | sample PeaSoiSIISIP2007_FD_187696 | JGI IMG/M metagenome (GOLD analysis project Ga0209415, IMG submission 187696) | Peat soil microbial communities from Weissenstadt, Germany - SII-SIP-2007 (SPAdes) (version 2) | ecosystem: Environmental > Terrestrial > Soil > Wetlands > Peat | place: Germany... | reverse complement strand
GGGGGTGACGCTCTTCAGCACCGTCTCGCCCACGGCCTGGTCATGGACCTTGGCGAGGAAATCCCGGACCACCGGCAGGGCGACATCGGCCTCGAGGAGGGCGACGCGCACTTCGCGCAGGGCGGCGTCCACGTCGGCCGCGCTGAGGGCGCCCCGGCGCGTGAGCTGGCCGAAGACTTCACCCAGCCGTTCTGTCAATCGATCGAACATCGACACCGTCTAAAGCGTTTCGCAGGGCCAAAGCGTATTGCCGGGCAAAGCAGAAACACGCCCGTGCGCGAAACTCGCGGACGGACGGGGCCCCTCGGGGCCAGCGGCCTTGCCAAAGCAGAAGCGGGGCGGAACTTAGTCGCGGGGCGGCGAGGAGTCAACTTTCGGCGGCGAGCGGACGCAAGCGCCCCGCCATTGCTCCCGCAATCAATAAAACCCAGGCGACCCGAGGGTCGCCTGGAGCGACGATCTGCTAGCCTTCAGTCAACCTGTGGCTGAGACGAAGTCAACCCCTGGTCAGGGCACGTGGGATACGAAATCGACCGGGAGTGCGAACAGATGGCTGCTTCCGTTGCAGGAGCCCGCGTTGCCGCAGCAGGCGGAGAGTGCCAGAAGGCAGGCGACCAAGGCTAGTGAGGCCAGGTATCGGGGCATGGCTGTCTCCAATCGGGTGCGAATCGTGACGATTCGTATGGTGTCCGTGCGGCTCAGCCCCGTCAAGCGCCGGTCTTGTCTTGCTTCGGCTGACGAGACCACGAAAGGCGGCGGGCAGCAGAACGGCACGCGAACCGCGGGCTCACGGTCTCCTCTTGCCGGCCGGCCTGCCGCGAGGTAGGCAACGCGACCCATGCCCCCCTCTCGCCGGATCATCGTCAGTGGTTCGAGCAGCGGTTATTTCGGCCTGCTGCAAGGATGCGTCGCCTCGATCCGCGACAAGCCGGAGGGCGCTGCGATCGCCCTCGGTATTCTTGACGTCGGCCTCGAGGAACCGCAGCGCGCCTGGCTCGCCGCGCGCGGCGCCGAGATCGTCGCGCCGGGCTGGGATTTCGATTTCCCGGGCCAGGCCGAGGCGCCGCGCCATCGCCAGGCCCTGTTCGCCAGGCCCTTCCTGCCCCGCCATTTCCCCGGCCATAATCTCTATCTCTGGATCGACGCCGATGCCTGGGTCCAGGACTGGGCCGCGGTCGAGCTGTTCTTCCGCGCCGCAAGCGACGGCGCGATCGCGCTGGTGCCCGAGATCGACCGCAGCTACCGCAACTTCTTCCATGCCTGGGAGGAGTTCCACGCCGTCAACCACGAGGGCTATCGCGAGGCCTTCGATGGCGCCACGGCCGACCGGCTGATGCGTCATCCCCTGCTCAATGCCGGCGTCTTCGCGGCCGCCGCCGATGCGCCCCACTGGCAGGCCTGGGCGAAGGTCCTGGCCGAGGCCCTGCAGCGCAGCCGCAATGCCCTCATCGACCAGACGACGCTGAACTACATGGTCTATGTCGACGGCCTGAAGGCCAGTTTCCTTCCCGCCCGTTGCAACTGGATCTGCCATCATGCCCCGCCGATCCGCCTGGCGCCCGGCGGCCCGCTCCTGGAACCTGCATTGCCCCATGAGCGGCTCGCCATCCTCCATCTGACCCTGTGGATGAAGGAGCGCCTCGATCTGCGCTATCCTGGCAAGACCGAAACCGAAGGAGGTGAACGATGGCCAAGCCCGCAAAGCCGCTTGCTCTGATCGTGGGTGTGGGACCGGGCCTGGGCGCGGCCCTTGCCCGGCGCTTCGCCGCCGGCGGCATGACGGTCGCCCTCGCCGCCCGGCGCAAGGAGAAGCTGGAGGCGCTCGCCGACGAGATCGCGGGCCTGGCCTATGCCTGCGACGGCACGAAGGAAGCCGACGTCGATGGCCTGTTCGCAGCGGCGACCAAGGCCGGCGGCCCGCCGCGGCTCGTCGTCTTCAACGCCGGCGGCTATGTCGCCAAGCCCATCGCCGAGCTCACGGCCGCCGAGGTCGAGGCCTGCTGGCGAAACACTTGCCTCGGCGGATTCCTGGTCGGCCGGGCCGCCGCCCGAGCCATGCTGCCCGAGGGCCAGGGCACGATCGTCTTCACCGGCGCCACGGCGTCGCTGCGCGGCAGCGCCCGCTTCGCCGCCTTCGCCATGGGCAAGTTCGGCCTCAGGGCGCTCGCCCAGAGCATGGCCCGCGAGCTGGGTCCGCGCGGCATCCATGTCGCCCACACCATCATCGACGGCAGCATCGGGGAGGCCGGCGACGAAAGCCGCCTGGCGCCGGCGGCGCTGGCGGACGCCTATTGGCACCTCCACGGCCAGGCTAAGAGTGCCTGGACGCTCGAAATGGATTTCCGGCCCTGGGTGGAGAAGTTCTGATGCTGCTGACCCTCGACCATGTGAACATCCGCACCGCCGCGCTCGGGCCCATGCGCAAGTTCTACGCCGAGGCGCTCGGCCTCGAGGATGGCGCCCGCCCGCCCTTCGGTTTCGGCGGCGCCTGGCTCTATTGCGGGGAGCAGGCGGCGGTGCATCTGGTGGAGGTGGCGAAACCGCCGGCCGGCGTGGGCCCGCGCATCGAGCACTTCGCCTTCCGGGCGTCCGGGCTCGCCGATTTCCTCGCCCGCTTGCGCCAGCTGCGCCACGCCTATTCGATCGCCCTGGTGCCCGGCAGCGGCAACCGTCAGGTCAACGTCTACGACCCGGATGGCAATCACATCGAAGTTCAGTTCGAGGGCAAGGAGCAGGCGGACCTTTCGTCCTACACGCCCTGAAGGACACCAAACCCGGCGCCTGACTAATCGGCCTTGGTCCGCTTGGCGCGCTGGGCTTCGCCGCGGGCATTGCGCCCGACCAGATCGATCACCAGGAGTGCCGCCTTACGCGCCGCCGAGCCGTCGCCGCGGCGGATCGCCTTCAGCATGGTCTTGTGCAGCGGCAGGGAATGCTTGAAGGCCGCGGGATTGGCCATGGTCACCCGAAGCGCGATGGTGAGCGCCATCTCCACGATGTTGCCGAGCGACCGGAACATCTCGTTGCCCGTCGCCTGGAGGATCGCCCGGTGGAAGGCTTGCTCCGGGCCGATGACGGCGGCGAGATTGCTGCCCGCGGCCTCCATCGCCTCGATCGCCTTTTCCATCCGCGCCACGTCCTCGAGCGTCGCCCGTTCCGCCGCCAGTGCGGCGGCCGCGGGCTCGATCACCCGGCGCAGTTCGTAGATCGCGTCCACGTATTGCTCGGGCGAGGACGAGACGCAGGCCCAGGACAACACGTCCGGATCGAGGAAATTCCAGCTCTCGCGCGGCCGTACCCGGGTGCCGGTCTTGGGCCGGGATTCGATCAGGCCCTTGCCCGCCAGCACCTTGATCGCCTCGCGCAATGCCGTCCGGCTGACGCCGAGGCGTTGGCTCAGCTCCGTCTCGCTCGGCAGCAGCTCGCCCGGCTTGACCAGGCCGCTCAGGATGCGCCGGCCGAGATCATGGGCGACCTGGCCGTGCAGGCTCCGGCGCGGGAAAGTCCGCGCCGCGTCGGCGGCGTAGCGCATGGCCGAGGCGTGTTGCAATTTGAGGCGTCCGATCAAGGTTGGTCTTTCCCGGCAGTATACGCCGTTTCAGCAGCCCGCGTCTTCCCCGGCCAGCGCCAGGAAAACCCAAGTGCCATCGAATTCAGCAGCCCTAGACAATCGCCATTGTAGTAGGACCGAGCCGGCGAAACAACCGAGGAGAAACCCATTGAGAGGCCGGCCTTTGGGCTTTCACCCCCGCCTCACTCCGCAGGTTCCACCCTGAGAATGGCGCCTTCGACCCCGACGACCTTGACCGCCCGGCCGGCGGGCAGATCCGGGCCGCTGGCTCGCCAGACACCGTCATCCACCTTGACGCTGCCGCGGCCGTTGACGATGGCGGTTTCCAAGTTGAAGCGCCGGCCCAGAAGCCGCTCGCCCCGCCGGTTCAGCGCCGGATCATCGGTTACGGTGGGATTCCGGTGGAGATAGGCCTTGGCGAAGGCGACCGAGGCCACCGCGAGACCGACGAAAAGCACCGCCTCCCACTCCCAGTTGATGCCGGGGACGAGAAGAGCCAGGAGGCCGACCAGGGCGGCGGCGAGCCCGAACCAGATGAAAAACATCCCGGGCAGGACCGCCTCGATCCCGGCCAGCAGGGCCGCCAGGATCCACCAATGCCAGAACTGGAGGTCGGCGAGGATCGCGGTCATGGCGCCTCAGCCCTGCGGACGCTCCCAGGGTCCGGGGCCTTGACCCCCACCCTGGTGCTGAGCTCCCTGCTGCTGCGCCATCGCCTGCTTGGCGAGCTCGGCCACGCCACCGATGGCTCCGATCACGCCCGCGGCCTCCAGCGGCATGAAGATCAGCTTTTGATTCGGGGCCGAGGCGATGCGCTGAAGCGCTTCGACATAGCGCTGGGCGATGAAGTAATTGAGCGCCTGCACATTGCCCTTGGCGATGGCCTCGGAAACCACGGTCGTCGCCTTGGCCTCGGCCTCGGCCGAGCGTTCGCGCGCCTCGGCATTGCGGAAAGCGGCTTCGCGCTGGCCCTCGGCCTGGAGGATCACGGCCTGCTTTTCGCCTTCGGCCTTCAGGATCGCCGCCTGGCGCAGACCCTCCGCCTCCAGGATCGCTGCGCGCTTGTCGCGCTCGGCCTTCATCTGCCGGCCCATGGATTCGACCAGGTCCTTCGGCGGCGCGATGTCCTTGATCTCGATGCGCGTTACCTTGATGCCCCAGGGCGCGGTGGCGTCGTCCACGACCTTCAAGAGCTGGTGGTTGATCTTGTCGCGCTGGGAGAGAAGCTCGTCGAGATCCATGGAGCCCATGACCGTGCGGACATTGGTCATGGTGAGATTGCGCGCCGCGTTCTGCAGATTGGTCACCTCATAGGCCGCCTTGGCCGCATCCAGCACCTGATAGAAGATCACGCCGTCCACCGTGACCATGGCGTTGTCCTTGGTGATGACCTCCTGGCGCGGGACCTCCAGCACCTGCTCCATCATGTTCATCTTGGCGCCGATGCGATCGAAGAACGGAACGATCAGATTGAAGCCGGGACGAAGGGTCTGGGTATAGCGCCCGAAGCGCTCGACCGTGTATTCCATCCCCTGCGGCACCGACCGCACGCTCATCGCGACCGCCAGGAACGCGACCGCGACCAGCGCGATCGCAACATAGCTTGCCCCGCCCATCATTCTCTCCCTACCGCACCCGGCGATCCCCGCTGGATATGGTCAATCTGCCGTCGCTTGTGAAGTCCCCCCGCCGGCGCGCGGCAGAACTTCCACCTTGCCGTCGCCGAGATCGACCGCCCTGATCCTCTCGCCGTGGCGCTGGATGCCGTCGGTCGACCTGCGAATGTCATCGATGTCGTCGCGCGCCTGGCCGAAATGCCGGCCGAGCTTTTCGACCCGCTCCGCAAGCCGGCGCACGTCGTCAAGCATCCGGTCGACCTCGATCTTGATGAGGCTCGCCTCCTTGCGCATCTCCACGTCGCGCAGCACCGCGCGCACGGTATTGAGCAGGGCCATCATCGTGGTCGGCGACACGATCCAGACCCGGGCCCGGAAGCTCTCCTCCACGACATTGGGGAAATTGGCGTAGAGCTCGGCATAGACGGCCTCGCTCGGCAGGAACATCAGGGCCGATTCGGCCGTCTCGCCGGGAACGATGTACTTTTCCTTGATGTCCCTGACATGCTTGCGCAGCGCCTGGTCGAAGGCGCGCTGAGCAGCAGTCCGCTCGACCTCCGTCTCGGCCGCGCGCAGCGCCCGATAGCTCTCGAGGGGGAATTTGGCGTCGATGGCGATGGGCCCCGGCGGGTTGGGCAGTTTCAGCAGGCAGTCGGCCTTGCCGGCGCCGACTTTGGCCTGGAACTCGTAGCTTCCGGGAGCCAGCAGTTCGCGCACGAGGTCATTCAGCTGGATCTCGCCGAAGGCCCCACGCGCCTGCTTGTTGGAGAGGATGTTCTGGAGATCGACGACCTGGCTCGACAGCTCGATGATACTGGCCTGGGCGCGGTCGATGACGGCCAGGCGCTGAGCGAGGTCGGTCAAGGACTGGCCGGCCTTTTCGGAGGATTCCTGAAGGCGGTCGCCCACTCGCTTGTTGAGATCGGATAGCCTTTCCTCCACCGTCCGGGCGAGGTTGCGCTCCTGGGCCTGAATCCTGGCATCGAGAGCGGCCTGCTGAGCCGACTGGCTCTGGGCCATCTGGTCGAGGCGCCCGGCGATGCCGGCGAGGTCGGCGCCGGTCTGGGCCCCCACCCCGCCGCGGCGCAGCAGCAGCACCAGAAGCAGGACCGCGACCAGGGCCAGGACCGCGGAAACCGGCAGCAGCGGATTCATGCCCCATCCTATTGACGCGCCAAAGGGCAGGCCATAGGTAATCCCGAATCATGGCCAAGCTTCCCATCATCGTGGCACCCGATGCGCGCCTGAAGGTGAAATGCAGGCCCGTCACTCGCGTCGACGCCAAGGTCGCCAGGCTGATGGACGACATGCTGGAGACAATGTACGCGGCACCGGGCATAGGTCTCGCCGCACCCCAGGTGGGAGTTGCCCAGCGCGTCATCGTCCTCGACATCGCCAAGGACGGCGAGAAGCCGTCGCCGCTACGCATGGCCAACCCTGAACTCGTCTGGGTCTCCGACGAGGACGCGGTCTTCAGCGAGGGCTGCCTATCCCTGCCCGAGCACTACGCCGATGTGACCCGCCCGGCCAGGATCCGGGTGCGCTATCTCGACCACGAGAACGAGATCCGGGAGCTGGCGGCCGAAGGGACGCTCGCCACCTGCATCCAGCACGAAATGGACCATCTGGACGGCATCCTGTTCGTCGACCATCTGACGGCCCTCAAGCGCAACATCATCCTGCGCAAGCTGGTGAAGGCGAAGAAATCCGCCCTCGCCAGCGTGTAACGACGCCGGCGCCGTGAGCCGCCTGCGTCTTGCCTTCATGGGCACGCCGGACTTCGCCGCCGCGAGTCTCGCCGCGCTGATCGCCGCCGGCCACGACATCGAGGCGGTCTATAGCCAGCCGGCACGCCCGAGCGGCCGGGGCCATCGCCCTCAACCGTCTCCAGTCCAGGCCCTGGCGGCGAGCCATGGGCTCCGGGTTTCCACACCGGCCACGCTCAAAGACGAAACGGAGCGCCGGCGCTTCGCAAGCCTCGGCCTCGATGTGGCCGTCGTCGTCGCCTATGGCCTCCTTCTTCCCAAGGCATTCCTGGAAGCGCCCCGCCTGGGCTGCCTCAACGTCCATGCCTCGCTCCTGCCGCGCTGGCGTGGCGCTTCGCCGATCCAGCATGCGATCCTCGCAGGCGACCTGGAGACTGGCATCACCATCATGCGGATGGACGAGGGCCTCGATACCGGACCCATATTGCTCACCGAACCTCTGGCGATCGGGCCCGCCGAGACCGGGGGCAGCCTTCACGACCGTCTGGCGAGCTTGGGCGCCAGGCTGATCGTGGAAGGGCTCGACAGGCTCACATCCGGCAAGCTCGTCCCACGGCCCCAGCCCGCCGAAGGCGCCTGCTACGCGCCCAAGCTCACCCGAGAAGACGGCCGCCTCGACTGGCGACGCCCGGCGGAGGAGCTCGCCCGGCGCGTGCGCGCGCTCAATCCGCGGCCGGGAGCCTGGTGCGAGGCGGGTCACGAACGTCTGCGGGTGCTGACCGCCGAGCCCGCCGCCGGAAACGGGCCGCCGGGCCGGTTGCTCGACGATCGCCTCACCGTCGCTTGCGCAATGGGCGCCTTGCGCCTGGTGGAAATTCAGCGCCCGGGGCGCGCGGCGATGGGGGCCGAGGACTTCCTGCGAGGCCACCCGCTCGCCAAGGGAACGGTCCTGGCGTGACGCGCTTCCGCCTCTTGGTCGAATATGACGGCAGCCCCTTCGTCGGCTGGCAGCGCCAGGACAACGGTCCTTCGGTCCAGCAGGCGATCGAGGATGCCGTCTTCGCCTTCTGCCAGGAGCGGGTGACGAGCGTGGCCGCGGGGCGCACCGATGCCGGCGTGCACGCCCTGGGGCAAGTGGTTCATCTCGACCTCACGCGGGACTGCCCGCCCGACACGTTGCGCGATGCCGTCAACTTCCATCTGAAACCCCAGCCGATCGCGATCCTGTCGGCGGAAACCGTGGCGCCCGATTTCCACGCCCGCTTCTCCGCCACCGGCCGGCGCTATCTCTACCGGATCGTCAACCGCCGGGCGCCGCTGGTATTGGAGCGCGGCAGGGCCTGGTGGCTGTCGGGATCTCTCGACGCCGATGCGATGGCGGCCGCCGCAGAGCGCTTGGTCGGGCGCCATGATTTCACCAGCTTCCGCTCCTCCATCTGCCAGGCAGCCTCGCCCGTTAAGACCTTAGATCGACTCTCAGTCGAGCGCATCGGCGAGGAAATCCGCATCGAGGCCGCGGCCCGCTCCTTCCTTCATCACCAGGTGCGCAATATGGTGGGAAGCCTGAAGCTCGTGGGCGAAGGGCGCTGGACCGCCGACGGCTTGTCCGCCGCCCTCGATGCTCGCGACCGGCGCGCCGCCGGTCCGACCGCGCCGCCCGAGGGGCTCTATTTGGTGTCTGTCGTCTACTAGAGCATGGTCCGATCGAATTAAATCGGACCATGCTCTAGATTCCTTGGTCTGGTCGCATTTTCTGCGCCGAACCGGTGTCCACTTCGGCGGAAAATGCTCCAGCGAGAGAAGCGAGGCCATGACCGATCTCCTTCCCGGCTTCGAATCGCGACGCGTGCCTGCCATGGGCATCGAGATCGCCTGCCGCATCGCCGGCGATGGCCCGCCGCTGCTGATGCTGCACGGCTATCCTGAGACCCATGTTTGCTGGCACCGCTTGGCGCCGGTGCTGGCAAAGTCTTGCACCGTCGTCCTGCCCGACCTGCCGGGCTATGGCGACAGCGGCTTTCTCGAGCCCGATCCCGGCAACCGGCAATATTCCAAGCGCCATCTGGGCGCGGTCATGGCGGCGCTTATGCAGGCACTCGGCCATGGCCGCTTCGCCGTCGTCGGTCATGACCGAGGTGCGCGCGTCTCCTATCGCCTCGCCCTCGACCGGCCGGAGCTGGTGAGCCGGCTTACCCTACTGGATATCATGCCGACCATCGAGACCTGGGAGCTCTTCGACATGGCCCAGTCCCTGGCGGTCTTCCATTGGCCTTTCCTCGCCCAAACCGGCGGCCTGCCCGAGCGGCTCATCGCCGGCGCTCCCGATTTCTTCCTCGAGTATCTCGTGGCTCGCTGGGCCGCGGACGCGAGTCGCATCGATCCGAACGCGATGGCGGAATACAGGCGCTGCTTCCGCAAGCAGTCGGTGATCAGGGCGACCTGCGCCGATTGCCGGGCAGGCGCCACCGTCGACGTCGAAGATGACGAGGCCGACCGCAAGGCCGGCCGGCGCATCGCCTGCCCGCTATTGGTGCTGTGGGGCGAAGGCCAGCCCGACATGCTGCCGGTCTGGCGGCGCTGGGCCGTCGATGTCTGCGGCGAGCCCCAGCCTTGCGGGCATTTCCTGGCCGAGGAAGCGCCGGAAGACGTGCTGAAACGGCTGCTGCCGTTTCTGTCATCTGACTAGCTCAAAGGCCCCGGCCGACGGATAGTCTCGCCGGTTCGGCCCGGGATCCATGCCATGAGCGATGTGAATTTTCGGATACGCAAATTATTGCCAGGCGATGCCCGCGCCTATCGGGAGATCCGGCTTGAAGCGCTCGCCAACAACCCGGAGGCGTTCGGCAGCAGCTTCGAGAGCGAGGCCGCGGAAGCTCTGACTTGGTTCGAGAATCGCCTCTCCGGTTCCGAAGTCTTCGGGGCGGTCCGTGAATTCGAGCTCTTAGGCGTCGCTGGCTTCTATGTTCACCAAGGACTGAAGAGGTCCCATAAGGCCACGCTTTGGGGCATGTATGTGCGTCCGCAGGCAAGGAAGATGTCCGTGGGACGCCGGCTGGCCGAGGCCGTCATCGATGCCGCGCGCCAGCATGCGGAATTGATCCAGCTTTCCGTGGTGAGCGAGAACCAGGCGGCAAGGCGGCTCTATTCCAGACTCGGCTTCGTGGAATACGGGCTTGAGAAGAATGCCCTGAAGCAGGGAGAGCGCTACTACGACGAAGTGCTGATGGCGTTGCCTTTGGCGCAAAACCGGCGGTAGCGCGATACAAGAGATAGCGTCGCCCGTTCGCTCTACGTCGCATGCACCAACGCGTCGGCGAAGCCGTCGACGATCAGACTCAAGATCACGTCCAGCAGCACGATGCCCGCGGCGGCAAGCCCGGGCAGCTCGAGGGCCGTGCGCACGACGAACCATTCATAGACCAGGACCGCGCCCCAGGCCGCGAAGCTCAGCGCATCGGAAGCTCCGGGGGGGAGAATCCGGCTGGCAGCCAATCCATATGCGGGCAGCAGGACGGCGAGCTGGATCAGGGAAGCCCAATTGTAGGCGACGATGAAGCCGAGATAGTGGTCCGCCCGGTCGATCAGCGGGGCGACGTAGAACATGGCCAGCGGGAAGGCGACCCAGCCGATGATGTAGAAGATGGTCTCGGCGGCGAGGATGCGCGGCGGTCCGGCATCGACCCGGAGCCCCGAGAGATGAATCCAGACCAGCAGGGCCGCCGGAACCGCCGCCAGGACGGCGACCCGGAAGGACCGCCAGAAGCCGTGGAGGCTCCGGTCGAAATAGCGCATGCCGCTGGGATCGAACAGGGCGAGCCGCCAGGCGCCGTACAGCGCCGGCCCGATTTCGGCAAGAGTCAGCATGCCCAGGATCTCAACATGAAATCGCGGTCAACATGGAAAGTAGCCCTCGAGAATGCCCTCATAGACCCGGGCCAGCCGGTCGATGTCGGCGAGGCTCACATGCTCGTCCACCTTATGCATCGTCTGGCCGACCATGCCGAATTCGGCGACAGGGCAATAGTCCTTGATGAAGCGCGCGTCCGAGGTTCCGCCTGTGGTGCTGAGCTCCGGACGGCGCCCGGTCGCCGCCTCCACGGCACGGCAGACGAGATCGCTGAAAGGACCGGGTGGGGTCAGGAACGCCTCGCCGCTGACCGTGACCTCGAGGTCGTAGCGGGCGTCTTCCGCAGCCAGGCGCTCGTCGAGCCAGCGCCGGAGGCTTGGGCCCGTATGGACATCGTTAAAGCGGACGTTGAAGACGGCGCGGGCGGCGGCGGGAATCACGTTGGACGCCGCATTGCCCACGTCGACGCTGGTGACCTGCAGGCTCGATGGCTGGAAATGCGCCGTGCCCTGGTCGAGGGGCTCGCTCGTCAGTCTCCCCAGCATGGCGATCAGGCGATGGATGGGATTGTCGGCGAGCTGGGGATAGGCGCTATGGCCCTGGACGCCATGGACGGTGAGGCGAGCGGTCAGACTCCCGCGCCGGCCGATCTTCACCATCTGGCCGAGCTCTTCGGGGTTGGTCGGCTCGCCGACGATGCACGCGTCGAGCCTTTCGCCATGCTCCTTCATCCAGGCCAGCATGGGTTTGGTGCCGTTGACCGCAGGGCCTTCTTCGTCGCCGGTGATGAGGAGCGCAATCCGCCCGTCGAAGCTTTTGCCTCGGCGGGCGAGGAAGCGCTCCGCCGCGCCGGCGAAGCAGGCGATCGCCGCCTTCATGTCCGCGGCACCCCGGCCCCAAAGCCGGCCATCGCGAATCTCGGCTGCAAACGGACTTCCCCGCCAGGCAGCGGTATCGCCGGCAGGCACCACGTCGCTGTGGCCGGCGAAGGCCAAGGTCTTGCCCGCGCCCTCGCCCCAGCGGGCGTAGAGATTGTCCACCCTGTCGGTGCCCGGCGCCTGGAAGGGCAGCCGCCAGCAGCGGAAACCGAGGCGAGCCAGACTCTGTTCCAATAGATCGAGGGCGCCCGCTTCGACCGGCGTCACGCTGGGGCAGCGGATCAACGCCTGGGCGAGCGAGACGGGATCGATCGCGCCCAAGGATCAGTCTCTCAGCAGGTCGTTGATCGAGGTCTTGGATCGCGTCTTCTCGTCCACCCGTTTGACGATGACGGCGCAATAGAGGCCGGGTCCGGACTCTCCGCCCGGAAGCGGCTTGCCGG
>Ga0209415_10016093_pt1 | contig 12063 bp, 12 predicted proteins | sample PeaSoiSIISIP2007_FD_187696 | JGI IMG/M metagenome (GOLD analysis project Ga0209415, IMG submission 187696) | Peat soil microbial communities from Weissenstadt, Germany - SII-SIP-2007 (SPAdes) (version 2) | ecosystem: Environmental > Terrestrial > Soil > Wetlands > Peat | place: Germany... | reverse complement strand
CACCGCGGCGAGCCCGCCGACTGACGACACCGCGGCGAGCCCGCCGACTGACGACACCGCGGCGAGCCCGCCGACTGCGGCCGCCACGGCGGCGCAGCGGCGTCAGGGCCGGGGCTCGACCAGCAGGCTCTGGGTCGACCGCCCGATCGGGCCGAGCACGTCGAAGAGCCTGCACTCGGCCAGCCCCACCCCGGGGATGCCGATGCGCGTGACGGCGTCGAGGCACACCCACGCACCCACCGCGGGGCGCACCAGGTTCACGGTGAGGTCGGGGTTGATGAACAGGAAGCGCCCGAAGTCGAGCTCGGCGCTCACCCCGTTCCCGAAGTCGGCCGCCGCCGCCACGCGCTGCAGCGGTGACGGCTCCTCACCCGCCACCACGGGCACGGCCAGGCGGACCCACACCGTGGCCGGCCCGAGCGTGGTGAAGGACCCCGTCACGTAGCGCAGTTCCGCCCCGGCGTTGTGAAAGGCGCGGTAGTGCCCGAGCGCGGTGGGCGACGAGCTGTCGTGCCCGTCGTCGGGACCGGCCGGTGCGTCGGGGTCGCGGCCGGGGACCGGCCCGTGGTTCGGGTCGGGGAGATCGGGGGCGCCCGCACCGGTGGGCTGCAGCCGGAGGCGAAGGGCGCGTCCCCACGCCAGGTCGCGCCGGCCGTCGGACAGCACGGCCTCGACGAGCTGGACCTTGCGCCCGGGGCGGGGCACGGTGCACGACAGGGTGAGGGGGGCCAGGGGGACCGGGCGCAGCAGCTCCACCGTGAGCCGGGCCACGTGCATGGGCTCGTCAGCCGGCTGGGCGTCGACCGTGCCCGCCAGCAGCGCGGCCACCGGACCGCCGTGCAGCGAGTCGGGCGACCACGGTCCCCGGGCGTACTCGGTGGGGACGAACCGGCCGCCGTCGGGGACGAACAGCGCGCCCACGTCCGCGGGCGTGATCGGGGTCACGCCTCGGGAGCCTCGAGCCGGTCGAGCACCCACGCCGGGGGCCGGGCCGTGAACCCGTCGTCGGGCCACTCCATCCACCCCGACATGGCCAGGGAGCCGCCGTCGGGGTGGAGCGTGGTGCCGGTGATGTACGACGACATGTCCGAGGCCAGGAACAGGACGCTGTTCCCCACGTCGGCCGGGTCGCCCTTGCGCCGCAGTGGGATGGTCAGCCAGTCACCGGGGTCGGTGCCGTCCCCGGCCGCCGCGGCCCGCTGCCCGGCCGAGCCGGCCCGACCGGCGATGGCCGCCAGCCCGGCGGTGGGGATGAAGTCGGGCGCCACGCAGTTGACGCGGATGCCGGCTCCGCCCAGCTCGACCGCCAGGGTGCGGGTCAGGTGGGTGACGGCCGCCTTCATCGAAGCGTAGATGGCGTAGCCGGGGGCGGCCCGGTGCGCCTCGATGGAGGTGATGGTGATGATGCTGCCGCCGCGCCCGCCGGCCGCCATCCGCGCCGCGGCCAGCTGGATGGCGTCGACGATCCAGGTGAAGTTGGCCCGCACCAGCGCGTCGCGGCCTTTGGCGCTCACGTCGGCGAAGGCGGCGCGAAACGTCCCCCCGACCACGTTGACGCTGACGTCGAGCCGGCCGAAACGCTCGTCGGAGGCGGCGAACAGCGTGGCCAGGGCGTCGGGGTCGCGCACGTCGAGGGTCATGTCGAGCACCTCGGCACCCTCGTCCCGGGCCTCGTCGGCGGTGCGCGCCAGCGCGACGCCGTCCACGTCGGCCAGGACGAGCGACACCCCGGCCCGCGCCAGGTCGAGGGCGCTCGCCCGGCCCAGCCCGCCCCCGCCCCCGGCGATGGCGGCGACCCTGCCGGCCAGCCCGGCGCGTTCGTCGAGGAATCCCACCGTCCGCCTCCCGGGGCCCGGCCGGCTCAGCCGGGCCCGGTGCCGGCGACGGAGACCGACGACGCCGTGTCGATCCCCCGCACCGTCTCGGTTCCAGGCGCTCCCGGCACTGCGGCGATGGTAGCCCTCCCCTGACGGCGAGTCAGAAAGGCCGGCCGGGCGCCCCGGCCGCATCGGAACTACGATCTGACGGCCAGTCAGGAACCGAGCCACGACCCGGGCGGGGACCCGCCCCCCGCCGGTCACCAGGAGCGAGCCGCATGGACTTCGAGTTCTCGCCGGAGCAATTGGCCTTCGTCGAAGAGGTGGAGCGCTTCCTCGACGACCACGACGATCCCGACGTCTTCGACGTCACCCGGGAGAACATGGCCCAGATCGTCGACACGCCCAAGCGGCGGGCGTTCATGGCCGAGATGGGCGCCCAGGGGTGGCTGGGCATCACCTGGCCCAAGGAGTTCGGTGGCAAGGAGGGCGACGGCGTCTACGAGTACCTCCTGAACGAGTCGCTGGCCCGGCGGGGCGGTCCGCAGATCGGCAAGGGCGTGGGCATCGTCGGCAAGACGATCATCCGGCACGGGACCGAACGCCTCAAGCGGGAGTTCCTCCCCAAGATCCTGCGCAACGAGGTCGAGTTCGCGGTGGGCTACTCCGAGCCCAACGCCGGCTCCGACGCCGCCGCCATGCAGCTCAAGGCCACCCGCGACGGCGACGGCTGGCTGCTCAACGGCCAGAAGACGTGGACGACGTCGGCGCACTTCGCCGAGTGGTACTGGGTGGGGGCCCGCACCGACCCCGAGGCTCCCAAGCACTTCGGCATCACGCTGTTCCTGGTGCCGCTCGACCATCCCGGCATCACCATCAACCCCATCTGGACCATGGGCGACGAGCGCACCAACGAGGTGTACCTCGACGACGTGTGGGTGTCGGACGACTACGTGGTGGGCGAGCTCAACAAGGGCTTCCAGTACATCTCCGAGGCGCTCGACCTCGAGCGCTTCACCATGTTCACCTACTCGCCCATCGGCCAGCGCCTCGACCTGCTGTGCGAGTACGTGGCCGGGGCCGAGCGCGACGGTCGGCCGCTGCGCCAGGACCCGGTCGTCCGCCAGCGCCTGGCCGAGCTGGCCACCCAGGCCGAGGTGGCCCGGGTGCTCGGCCTGCGCTTCGTGAACGAGTCGCAGAAGGGCGGGGCGGCACCGACGACGCACGCCTCGGAGTACAAGCTCTACGCCACGGAGCTGTCCAAGCGCCTCGCCGACGCCTCCATGGACATCGCCGGCCCGGGGTCGCAGCTCCGGGTCAAGACGCCCGAGGCCCCCATGGCCGGCCGGTCCGAGTCGACGTACCGCTACACCGTGATCGACACCATCGGCGGCGGTGCCTCGGAGATCCAGAAGAACATCATCGCCCGCCGGCGCCTCGGGCTCCCCAAGAACTTCTGATGGCGGAGGCGGCGCCCGGCCCGCTGGCCGGCGTGACGGTGCTCGACCTGTCGAGCGTGGGCCCGGCGGCGCGCTGCACGCGCCTTCTGGCCGACTACGGGGCGAGCGTGGTGAAGGTGGGTCCCGTGCCCGGTCGGGGGCCGGCGCCCACGTCCCCGCCGTTCTTCGCCTACAGCGCCCATCGCGGCATGCGCCGGGTGCAGCTCGACGTGCGCGACGACGGGGGCCGCCTGGCCTTGCTGGCCCTGGCGGCCCGGGCCGACGTGGTGGTCGAGAGCTTCCGGCCCGGTGTGGTCGACCGGCTCGGCATCGGCTACGAGGCGGTGCGGGCCGTGAACGCCGGCATCGTCTACTGCTCGACGAGCGGCTACGGCCAGAGCGGGCCGCGCGCCCAGTGGGCCGGCCACGATCTCGACTACCTGGCCGTGGCCGGCTACCTGGCCAGCTCCGGTCGGCGCGCCGACGGCGGGCCGGCGCTGCCGGGCGCCACCGTGGCCGACGGGGCGGGCGGCGGGATGCACGCCGCGCTGGCGGTGTGCGCCGCCCTGGTGCGCCGGGGCGTCACCGGCGAGGGCACCTTCCTCGACGTGTCGGTCGCCGACGGGGTCCTGTGGCTCATGTCGCTGGCCGCCGACGAGCACCTGGCCACCGGCAGTGCCCCGGGCCCGAAGCACGACGTGCTCACCGGGCGCTACGCCTGTTACGACATCTATCGGGCCGGCGACGGCCGGTGGCTGGCGGTGGCCGCCATCGAGGGCAAGTTCTTCGCCAACCTGTGCCGGGCGCTCGGGTGCGAGCGGTGGACCGAGCACCAGTACGACGACGACGCCCAGGAGGCGATGCGCGCCGACCTGGCCGCCGCCTTCGCCGCCCGTTCGCGCGACGAGTGGGTGACCGAGCTGGCCGGCGCCGACACCTGCGTGGCGCCCGTCCAGGACGTGGCCGAGGTCGGCGCCGACCCCCAGTTCGCCTGGCGCGGGGCGGTGGTGGAGGCCAAGCACCCGGCCCGGGGCACCTTCCGCCAGGTGGGGACGGTGCTGGCCGGCGCGGCCCCCCTGGCCGAGCCGGTGGTCGTCCCCGACGAGTCGGCCACCGACACCGACGAGCTGCTGGCCGGGGCGGGCATCGACGGCGAGCGCCTGGCCGACCTGCGGGCCCGGGGCGTCATCGCATGAGCCCGGCGCAGAGCGGTCCCGACGTGGTGGCCGAGGTGCGGGCGCTCGTCGGCGTGCCCCAGTACGAAGAGGCGGGCGAGTTCCCGGTGGAGCAGGGCTACGTGTGGTCGATGTGCGCGGCGGTGGAGAACGGCAACCCGCTCTTCTGGGACGAGGACGTCGCCGCCGAGCTCACCGGCGGGCCCATCGCGCCCCCCACCATGCTGTCGGTGTGGTTCCGCCCGCACCACTGGGCCCCGGGGCGCACCGAGGAGCGCCTCCCGCTGCGGGTGCACTTCGACCTGAAAGAGCGACTGGGGCTGCCCGAGGCCGTCATGACCGACAACACCATGACCTTCCACGAACCGGTGCGGCCCGGCGACGTCCTGCGCACCCGGCAGATCCTGCGCTCGGTGAGCGACCTCAAGCGGACCAAGTTGGGCACCGGCCGCTTCTGGGTCATCGACGTCGAGTACGCCAACCAGCGCAGCGAGCTGGTGGGGATCGAGAGCTACACGGGCTTCGGCTACCGCCGGGCGGGCGACGAGGCCGAGGCGGTGGCCGGTGCGGGCACGGCGGGCGCTCCGGGGCCAGCGTCGGGCGCTCCGGGGACAGCGTCGGGCCCGGGGATGGCACCATGACGGCGACGGAGCCGGTGCTCGTGCTGGGCGACGTGGCCGAGGGTGACCGCCTCCCCTCCCTGCAGGCGGCGGTCACGGCCACGACGGTGGTGCTCGGGGCCCTGGCCACGCGCGACTGGCGGCCCATGCACCACGACAAGGACTTCGCCGTCAACCGCAACGGGACCCGGGACATCTTCCTCAACACGCCCAACCAGGCGGCGTGGTTCGAGCGCTACGTGACGGACTGGACCGGTCCCCACGGCCGCCTGGGCCGCGTCACGTTCCGCATGCTCGACTCGGTGTTCCCGGGCGACACCATGGTGCTCGACGGCGCCGTGTCGGCGATCTCGGTGGACGACACGGGCTGCGGATGGATCGGCCTCGACCTCACCCTGTCGGTGGGTGGGGACGTCAAGAGCACGTGCACGGCGCGGGTGGCGGTCCCGGTGGACGACGGGGACAACCCGTGGCGCCGGCGCCTCGAGCAGTGGAAGCCCTGAGAGGAGCTGGGAGTTGCTGGATCTCGACTTCAGTGCGGAGCAGGAGATGCTGCGGGACACGGTGCGCAAGGTGTGCGCCACCTACAGCCCGCTGGCGGTGGTGCGCGAGCTCGAGGACGACCCGGTGGGGTACCCGTCCGAGCTGTGGACGCAGTTGGGCGAGCTCGACCTGATCGGGCTGCTGCTCCCCGAGGAGCACGGTGGGACGGGGATGGGCGCGCTCGAGGGCGTGGTGCTCTACGAGGAGCTGGGCCGGGCCCTCGCCCCCACCCCGCACTTCCCGAGCGCGGTGCTGTGCGGCGGGGCGCTGGCCCTGGCGGGGTCGTCCGAGCAGCAGGCGGCGTGGTTGGCGCGGGTGGCGAGCGGCGCGGCCGTCCTGGCACCGGCCTGGCTCGAGCCCGAGAACAGCTGCGGGCCGGGCGGCGTGCAGCTGCGGGCCGTGCCCGCCGGTTCGGGCTTCCGGCTCGACGGCACCAAGCGCCACGTCCCCTTCGCCTCGTCGGCGGCGGCGCTCGTGGTGCTGGCCCGCACGGGCGACGGCCCGGCCGACGTGGACCTGTTCCTCGTCGACCCGACCGCGGCGGGCGTCCGCCTGCACCAGCAGTTCTCGGTGGCGTCGGACACGCAGTACCAGGTGACCTTCGACGGCGTGCACGTCGACGAGGCGCAGCGGGTGGGCGGGCCCGGCTCGGGCTGGGCCACCTGGGACGCGGTGATGCACGACGGCTGCATCCTCCTCGCCGCCCAGGCCATGGGCGGGGCCCAGCAGGCGCTCGACATCACGGTGCAGTACGCCAAGGACCGCGAGCAGTTCGACAAGCCCCTCGGTGCCTTCCAGGCCATCGCCCACTACCTGTCGGACGCCGTCACCGCCGTGGACGGGGGCACCACCCTGGTGCACGAGGCCGCCTGGGCCCGGGCCGAGGGCCGGTCGGTGGCCAGCCTGGCCCCGATGGCCAAGCTCTTCGCCTGCCGCACCTTCCGCGACGTCACCGCCATGGCCCAGCAGGTCTTCGGGGGCATCGGCTTCACCGTCGACTTCGACATCCAGCTGTACTTCCGGCGGGCCAAGCAGCTCCAGGTGTCGTGGTGGGACACGCGCTACCTCGAGGAGCTGGTGGCGGCGGCGGTGCTGGACCACCGCGGCTGACCCCGCGCCCGCCTGCGCCTGACGCCGCCTGCGCCTGACCCCGGCCGGCGCTACTCGGCCGCCAGCGCGGGGAGCACGGCGTCGACGAACAGCTCGAGCGATCGCCAGCCCAAAGCGGGATCGAGCCCGGCTACGAGCGGCTTGAGCTTGAGGGCGGACCCCGGCCCGAGGCTCCTGGCCAGCGCCACGCACTGCTCGGGTGTGACCACGGCGTAGGTGCCGGCCGCCCGGACGGCGTCGACATCGGTGGCCGGGGACCACGGGTTGGCCCCGGGCACCTGCGCCGACCAGGCGGCGTAGGCGTTCGTTTCGTGCAGGACGTGGGGACCGAGCTCCGACCATGACCGCTCGGGGTCGTCGGTCACGAAGACCCAGGCGGGCCCGTCCGGCCACAGCAGGATGCCGTCGCCGCGCCCGAGGCGCCGACACTCGGCCGTGTAGGCGGCGGCCAGCGACCGGTCGGGCAGCGGCGGGAGGTAGGCGTCGGCCAGGCGGGCGGCGCGCTTCGGGGCCGATCCGCCCATCACCACCAGGGGCCGGGGGCGCTGGACGGGCGGCGGGGTGATCCGTACCGTGCGGCCCCGGTAGGTGAACGGCTCCCCCGTGAGCGCCTCCACGAAGGCCGCCGCTTTCTCGGTGAACACCGCCCCCCGTTGGGCGAAGGGCACGCCGAACATGTCGCACTCGGCCGGCACGTACCCGGCCGCCAGCGTGAGCTCGAGGCGGCCCCCGCTCACGATGTCGAGCACGGCGGCGTCCTCGGCGGCCGAGACCGGGTCGCGCAGCGTCAGCACCAGGGCCGACACCATGATGCGGATCCGCTCGGTCCGGGCCGCCACGGCGGCACCGAAGACGAAGGGGGAGGGCAGGTAGCCGTCGTCGGAGCCGTGGTGCTCCGACAGCACCACCCGCGGGCACCCGCGGTCGTCGGCCCAGGCGCACATGTCCAGGGCGGCCTGGTACAGGACCGGTCGGGGCGCGCCGAAGGAAGGGGCGCGCAGATCGTGCAGGAGCACCCAGTCGGTCATCGACCGCATGCGCCGGGGATCGGGCTGCTCAGACGGGGGTGTCGAGGCCGAGGGTGTAGCCGGCCAGGAACGTGTCCGCCTCGGCCATCTTCGGGTACCGGGACGCCAGCCGGCGGAAGCGCGACGAGTGGGTCGGCTCGATGAGATGGGCGAGCTCGTGGACGAGGACGGCGTCGAGCACCCAGTTCGGCACCACCCGCAGGCGCTCGGAGATCCGGATCTCCCCCGTCCGTGACGTGCACGACCCCCAGCGGCGCTGCTGGTTGCCGACCCATCGGATCGACGTGGGGCGGACCCCGCCCAGGTACTGGTCGGCCAGGGCGGAGGCCCGCAGCGCCAGGTCGCGGTCCGACGACGTGACGTGCGGGCGCTGGGCCAGGACCCGTTCGACCAGGCCCTCGACGAGCTCCACCCGGTCGGCGGTCGACAGGCGGGCGGGGACGATCACGACGACCCGGCCGTCCTGCCAGAACCCACTGGCCGTCTTCCGGCGACGGGGGCTGGTGCGGACCTCGACGGGGGGGCGGCGTGGCGTGCGCGTGCTCATCGCACCCGCCGAGCGGTGTCCGGCATCCGATCGACGACCCCCCTGACCTTCACCTCCCTAATGATGTCGACAGGGTGTGACGGCGCAAGAGCGTGCGCATGATTTTTTTGTTAACGATCCCCCTCGGCACGCCGCCCGGTCGCCCAGTGCTTGCGCTGTCCGCTGGCGTGGAGCGCGGCCAGGTAGTCGTTGTAAGCCGCCAGCCCGTCGTCGACGCCGCCGTCGGGACCGGCGTCCTCGACCCCGGCCGGGTGGGCCCGGGCGTCGTCGTCGGCGGTGCGGGCGGGCCCGGGGTCGCCGACCGGGGGACGCGCCACGGCCGGGTCGGCGTGGGCGGGGCCCGGGGTGTCGGCCGGCTGGTCGTGGACGAGCTTCCACCACATGTAGACGGCGTAGCCGGCGAACACCGGCCACTCGAAGGTGTAGGCCCAGCTGAGAGTGTTGCCCGACAGCGCCCTGGTCGCCTGCCACCACGCCAGGACCAGGCACCCGGGGACGACCACGGCCGCCACCACATGCGTCGTGACGGCGCGCCGCGAGGTCCACGCCGTGGCCGGGCGCCGAGGGGTCGGTTCCGCCCCTGCCTGCGTCCCGTGCCGGGAGGTGGACGCCGTGCGCACCCCGCCGAGGCTACCCAAGGCCTCCGATGCCAACCGGACGGCGGGCGCGCCCGGCGCCGCCCGGTGGCCGGCCGGGTGTCGGCGGTCCTGGACACCGACGACCGCCGCGATGGAGACTTTCCGTTCGAGTCGCAGTGCGGTACCAGGGGGGATCCGCACGCGGGAGGAGGCCAGTTGGCCGCGAGGGGATCGTCCCATGCGTCGGGCCAGGCTCGCGCCGGGCGTCTGGAACGTCAGTGGTGGACGCTGATCGCCGTCTGTGGGGCGACGTTCATGCTCCTCGTGGACATCACCATCGTCCAGGTGGCGTTGCCCACCATGCAGCGCGCCCTGCACGCCACCTTCACCGAACTGCAGTGGGTCATCTCCGCCTACTCCCTCAGCCTGGCGGCGCTGATCCTCAGCCAGGGCTCGCTGGCCGACCGGTTCGGGCGCAAGCGGATCTTCATCTTCGGGCTGATCGTCTTCACCTTGGCCTCGCTGGCGTGCGGCCTGGCCAGGGACCCCGACGCGCTGATCGCCGCCCGGGCCGTGCAGGGCGTGGGGGGCGCGGCCATGTTCGCCACCTCGCTCGCCCTGATCGGCCAGGACTTCCAGGGCCGGCAGCGGGCGAGCGCCATCGCCGTCTGGGGCGCCACCGTGGGCGGGGCGGTGGCCATCGGCCCCCTGGTCGGCGGGGCGTTGACCAGTGCCTTCGGGTGGCAGTGGATCTTCTACGTGAACGTTCCGGTCGGCCTGCTCACGCTGGCCATATCGCTGCGCATGGTGAACATGCGGGATCCGGGCGCCACCCGCCTGGACTGGTGGGGCCTGGTGTCCTTGTCGGGCGGACTGTTCCTGGTCGTGCTGGCCCTCACCCGGGGCAACGACGACGGATGGACGAGCAGGTCCGTCTTGTCGATGTTCGCCGGGGCGTTCGCCCTCCTCCTCACCTTCGCCGTCGCCGAGCTCCTCCAGGCCCGCCCCATGCTGGACCTCTCGCTGTTCCGCAAGCCCGCGTTCGCCGGCGTCTCGGTGGCCACCTTCGGGATCGGCGGCGGCATGTTCGCCCTGCTCACCTACCTGACGCTGTACCTGCAGAACGACCTGGGACTGTCGCCGCTGCAGGGCGGGGTGCGGCTGCTCCCCTTGACGTTCATGGCCTTCTTCGTCCCCCTGGCGTCGCATCCGGTCACCGAGCGGGTCCCGGCCGGCCTGGCCCTGTGCTGCGGACTGGTCGTCTGCGCCGGCGGCCTCTGGCTGCTCCGGGGGGTCACCGTGGGCACGACGTGGACCTTCCTCCTCCCCGGGCTGCTCGTGTGCGGCATCGGGGTGGGACTCGCCAATCCGGCCATCGCCAAGATCGCGCTGGGCGTCGTCCCCCCCCAGCGCAGCGGCATGGCGTCGGGTGTGAACAACACGTTCCGCATCAGCGGGGTGGCCACCGGGGTGGCGGCCATCGGTGCCGTCTTCCAGCACCGGCTCACGACGGGCCTGAGCGCCGCGGCAGGGAAGGCCGCTCCGGTCATCGCCCGCCAGGTGGCGGCGGCGGGGATCCGCGGGGCGACGACGGCTTCCAGGGGCAGTGCGGTGGTGGTGGGTGCCGCCCGTGTCGCCTTCGCCTCGGCCATGAACGAGCTGTTCCTGGTGGGGGCGATCACGGTGCTCGTGGGTGCCGCCTTCGCCACGCTGGTGCGGCGCAAGGACTTCTACTCCCGGCGCCGGGCCGCCGCCCAGGCGCTCCGACCGCCGGCCGACATCGAGCTCGTGCCCGAGACCGTCTGATCCCGAGGAGGCCCGACGTGATGATGCCCGACGACAGATGTGTGGCGACGCGGCGGAGGCCGACGTGATCGACGTCCCCGACACCATGCGCACCGCCGTGTACCGCCGCCCGGGGGACGTCGGGGTCGAGGAGCGGCCCGTGCCCCGGCCCGGGCCCGGGCAGGTCCTCGTCGAGGTGTCGTACTGCGGGATCTGCGGGTCGGACCTCCATCTGGTGATCGAGGGGTGGGGACGGCCGGGAGCTGTGGGCGGACACGAGTACACCGGCCGGGTGGCGGCGGTGGGCGACGGGGTGGACGCCTGGCGGGTGGGAGACGAGGTGGTGTGCGGGCCCTCGCCGCGTTGTGGCACGTGCCGGCGCTGTCGCGAGGGCAAGCCGTCGCAGTGCGAGAACAGGTCGGCCCCGGTCGACGCCAATGTCGGGGGAGCCTTCGCCGGTTACGTGGTGACCGACGCCCGCTCCCTCCTGGCGCTGCCCGACGGCATGTCCCCCCGGGTGGCGGCGCTGGCGGAGCCCTTGGCGGTGGCGCTGCACGGCATCACGCGCTCGGGTGCGGTGCGCGGTGACTCGGCCATGGTCTTCGGCGCCGGCCCCATCGGCGCCCTCACCATCGCCGCCCTCGTGGCCAAGGGCATCGGGCCCGTGGTGGTGGTCGAGCCGGGCGAGAGCCGCCGGCGACTGGCGGCCGAGCTCGGCGCGGCCGAGGTGCTGGCGCCGGGCGACCTCGAGACGTACCCGCCGTGGGAGCCCGAACGGCAGTCGCCGCGGGCGGTCGACGTGGTGTTCGAGTGCTCGGGGAAGAAGGCCGCCATGGAGACCGGCTTCCACCAGCTGCGCCGGGGCGGGTGCCTGGTGCTGGTGGGGGCGGGGATGGAGGCACCGAAGCTGGACCCCAATCGCATGATCCTGAACGAGCTGCACGTGACGGGGTCGTTCGTCTACGACGCCGACGGGTTCGATCGGGCGCTCGAGCTGCTGGCGTCGGGGCTGCTGCCCACCGACGTCCTGATCGACCCGGACGACGTGCGCCTCGACGACCTCGGGCGGGCCATGCAGATGCTCGCCACCGGCGACATCGCCGGCAAGGTCATGGTGGTGCCGGGGTCCGGCGCCACCGACGCCGCCGGCCTTCGGGAGAGGACGGACCGATGACCCATCCCTACTACCCGTCGGGCAATCCCCGCTTCAACCACGTCGCCATGAGCGTGCCGGCCGATCTCCTCGACGAGACCAACCGGGCCGACCTGTGCCGCTTCTGGGGAGAGGTCCTCGGCTTCGAGGAGATGCCGACGATGACCGTCGACCGCAAGCGTCTCATCTTCTCGTGCGTGCACTGGGACCAGTTCATCTTCCTCATCGCCGAGGACGATCCCATGCGCTGCCCCCGTATGGACCACTT
>Ga0209415_10016092_pt1 | contig 12063 bp, 11 predicted proteins | sample PeaSoiSIISIP2007_FD_187696 | JGI IMG/M metagenome (GOLD analysis project Ga0209415, IMG submission 187696) | Peat soil microbial communities from Weissenstadt, Germany - SII-SIP-2007 (SPAdes) (version 2) | ecosystem: Environmental > Terrestrial > Soil > Wetlands > Peat | place: Germany... | reverse complement strand
TCGTCGGTGGCGATGCCGCGGATGATCTCCACCAGCTTCATCACCGGCACCGGATTCATGAAGTGCATGCCGATGAATTTTTCCGGCCGGTCGGTCGCCGCGCCGAGCCGGGTGATGGAAATCGATGAGGTGTTGGACGCAAGCAGGCAGGCTGAATTGAGGTGCGGCACCAACTGCTTGAAGATGGCGCGCTTGATGTCTTCCTTTTCCGTCGCCGCCTCGATCACCAGATCGGCGTCGTCGAACATCGCGTAGTCGGTGCCCAGCTTGACGCGGGCCAGCGCCTCGATCTTGTCTTCCGGCGAGATCAGCGTGCGATGGACCTGGCGGTCCATATTGCGGCTCATCGTCGCCATGGCGCGGTCCAGGGCGTCCTGCTTCGCGTCCAGCAGATGCACCTGCAGTCCGGCCAGCGCGCAGACATGGGCGATGCCGTTGCCCATCTGCCCGGCGCCGACCACCCCGACACGGGCGATCAGCGGAGGTTCAACCAGCATAGACGCCGAGGCAGGCGCCGGCTTGACTTCGACGTTCATTCAGGAGCGCTCCAGTTCCGCCGCCAGCTCGGGCAGCGCGGTGAAGAGATCAGCCACCAGGCCATAATCGGCGACCTGGAAGATGGGCGCTTCCTCGTCCTTGTTGATCGCCACGATCACCTTGCTGTCCTTCATGCCGGCCAAATGCTGGATGGCACCAGAAATTCCGACAGCAACGTAAAGCTCCGGGGCGACGATCTTGCCGGTTTGCCCGACCTGATAGTCGTTCGGCACGAAACCGGCATCCACCGCGGCACGGGAGGCCCCCACCGCGGCACCCAGTTTATCAGCAATAGGTTCCAAAAGCTTAAAGTTCTCGCCGGCCTGCATGCCTCGCCCGCCGGAAATCACCACGCGCGCCGCGGTGAGTTCGGGGCGTTCGCTCTTCGACAGCTCGGCGGAGACGAAGCGGGAGACGCTGGGCAGGTCGGGGATGGCGACCGGCTCGATTGGCGCGCTGCCGCCCTCGGGCGGGACCGGATCGAAGCTGGCGGCGCGCACCGTGATCACTTTTTTGGCGTCGGCCGACTTCACGGTGGCGAGGCCGTTACCGGCGTAGATCGGCCGGACGAAGGTGTCGGCATCCACCACATCGGCGATATCGCTGATCGGCTGCAGGTCGAGCAGCGCTGCGACTCGCGGCATGATGTTCTTGCCGACCGCGGTGGTGGCGGCCAGCAGGTGCGAATAGGCCGGCGCCAGGGCGACCAGCAGCGCCGCGGTCGGCTCCGCCAGCAGGTGGTCGAGGGCGGGCGAATCGGCCACCAGCACCTTGGCGATTCCGGGCAGTCTGGCGGCGGCCCGCGCGGCGGCGTCCAGACCACTGCCGGCGACCAGAGCGTGTACTTCCCCAAGCTTCTGCGCCGCGGCGACCGCGCTGCGCGATGGCTGCTTGATGCCGACGGCGTCGTATTCCAGCAGAACGAGGCTTGTCATCGGTCAGATCACCTTCGCTTCGTTGCGCAGTTTGGCTACCAGCTCGGCGACCGAGGCCACCTTCACCCCGGCCTTGCGCTTCGGCGGATCGGAGACCTTCAGCGTGGTCAGCCGCGGCGCCGGATCGACGCCGAGATCGGCCGGGGTCATCTTGTCGATCGGCTTCTTGCGCGCCTTCATGATGTTGGGCAGCGACGCGTAGCGCGGCTCGTTCAACCGCAAATCGGTGGTGACGATCGCCGGCAGGGTCAGCGCCACCGTCTCCAGCCCACCGTCCACCTCGCGCGTCACGGTGAGCGAGTCGCCCTCGATCGTCACCTTGGAGGCGAAGGTGGCCTGCGGCCAGTTGAGAAATGCCGCCAGCATCTGGCCGGTGGCACTCATGTCGTCGTCGATCGCCTGCTTGCCCAGGATGATCAGCTTTGGTTGCTCCTTATCGGCGATCGCCCTGAGCAATTTGGCGACCGCCAGGGGCTGCAGCTCGGCGTCGGTTTCGACCAGGATGCCGCGGTCGGCGCCCATCGCGAGCGCGGTGCGGATCGTCTCGGCGCACTGGGCGACGCCCAGCGACACGGCGACGATCTCGGTGGCCACGCCCTTTTCCTTGAGGCGCATGGCCTCCTCGACGGCGATCTCGTCGAACGGGTTCATGGACATCTTGACGCCGGCGGTCTCCATGCCGGAGCCGTCCGACTTCACCCGGACCTTGACGTTGTAGTCGACTACCCGCTTGACGGGGACGAGGATTTTCATGGGGAACCGTGCCGCTTCCAGGAGTCGGATAGGGGTTCAAAGCCGGGCAAGCCGCCCGCCTGTTCGCACCTGCAACAGAGGCGCGGACCATATGCAGCGGGGGCCGCTGCTGTCAAACGCCGATCATACCCGCGGGTAGCGGCCCGCGGCGGCGCGCCTGCGAAGGTGGGTGGGATGCGCCGGAGAAAGTCACCGCGGACTGCACGTAGGACGCCGAGAGGACGGTCAGACGCCGCGGCGGGGAGCCGTTTGCGCGCCTAGGCTGCGTACCATGCGTCTCGCAACTGCACTGCCGCACTGTGGAACGCCGCCCGGCGTTCTTCGGGATCAGCCCTGGCGGGCCTTCATCCGTGGATTCTTCTTGTTGATCACGTAGACCCGCCCACGCCGGCGCACCACGCGGCAATTCTTGTCGCGGACCTTGGCGGCTCTCAGGCTGTTGCGTATGCGCATGACACAGGGCTTCCAGCGGAAATCGGGCGGCGGTGGATAGGGGCGGAGAGGGTCGCTGTCAACCTCGCCCGCGAAGCGGGCCGGGCGATTCGGTCCTGTATCCGCTTGACGAATCAGGCCTGGCCCGGCGGCCGCGCGTGCGCGCGCCGTGGCACCCGCCCCTCGGCGAGCCCTCCACGACCACTCGCTCCAGGCATCGAAAGGGGCTCCCTGGCTGGAGAGCCCCTCGCGACAAGACCAGAGGGTAGTCTGTATCAGCCGCGGCGACGGCGAACCGCCCCAAGGCCGAGCAGGCCTGCGCCGAGCAGCGCCATCGAAGCCGGCTCCGGGATGGGGTTGGCTGTGAAGAAGGCGGTGAACCCGGTGTTCTGCCCGCTGAGGCCCGCGCCGTTGAACACCACATTCACGAAGAACGCCTCACCGTTGACCAGCTCATCTCCGACGTTCGGTGCGAAGAAGTTGACCTGATTTTGGCTGATGATCTGCCGGTTCCACTCGACGCAGCCGCTGCCGCCGCAGACGTCGAAGCGGGTTGCCTCATTATAGCCGCCAGCGCCCGACGACGCGGCGTTACTGATTGCGGTGGTGTCCGGAATCACGAACGAGATTTCAAAGTCGGTCGCCGGCTCCGGGCCGTTGTACAGGTCCGTGGTGCCGGCGCCGAGGCCAGGGCTGCCCCATGCGCTGTTGCCAGCCGGGATCCCGGCTGTGTAGCCACCGAGGGTCGTGTTCCACAGCCACGGGTTGCCGTAGGCATCGTGGCCCGTGTTGCCGTTGCCGGCAATGCCGGCATAGCCGCTGCCGGGGACGATGATCACGCTAGCCTGTGCCGCGGTGAACGAGGCTATGCCGATAGCGGTCGCCAGCACCGCTCCCGCCACGCCTCTGCCGAAAACTCCGATAGTCATGTTTGACCTCCTCTAGTGAACAATGAGCCCGACCTGATCGTCTGGGGCGCGCAGGTCCCTAAGCAAGGACCGGGCCAGTTTCGGCAATTCAACGATTCCAAGAAGTTAGAAAAGCTGATCATGTTATGACATCGAAATTGTGTAATGTTTTCCGAAGTACCCTGGGTGGCACAGGAAGCGATCAATCCACGCGTACGTGTGCCTGACCTCGGCGGGTCGTCCTTGATATCACCGCGGCGCGACCGACGCAGCACGTTCTCGAATCTCATGCTATCGTGTGCAACGAACAGTATGCGCAGGAGGTCGCTTTCGAGGCGCCCCACCAGGAAATGGCGCGGCGTCCCGACGCGACCGATGCTCCTCTCGAAGTGGGTGAGGTCGAGACGCGAAGCGACCCGGCGGGTGAGGGTGCGACGTGCCGACCCGATCACCCTCAGCCTCGGCGCTTACGTGCCTTCGACCTCTCCCGCTGCGCGGGTGAGGTTTACGGTGACGATGACCCGTAGCCCGGGATGCGCATCCGCCAGACGCAACGTGGCGCCGTGCAGCTCGGCAACGGCGGCAACCAGGCTCAGCCCGAGACCGCTGCCGGGCGTGGTACGGCTGTGGTCCAGGCGGTAAAATCGCCGCAGGATCAACTCGCGCTCGGCCTCGGGCACGCCCGGCCCGTTATCCTCGACAACCACCACCGCGCGCCCGGCCTGCTTGCCGAGCAACAGCCGCACCTGGGTACCCGGCGGCGTGTGGCGCAGCGCGTTCTCGACGAGGTTCACCAGCATCTGGATCAACAGCTCCCGATCGCCATGGACGGCGATCCCGGGAGCCACCTTGGCGATCAGCGCATATCCTGCCTCCTCGGCCGAAGGCGCGAAGGCTTCGGCCACGGTCGCGACGATTGCGCTCAGGTCGACACGGCGAAAGGCGGCCCGCTGCGCCCCGGCCTCCACTTCGGCGATGCGCAGCAGGGCGGCGAAGGTGCCGAGCAGCGCCTCCACCTCGGCCTTGGCGCTGTCCAGAGCCCGCTGGTGGTCGGCGGCGGAGCGGGCCTGCGTCCGGGCTTCCTCCAGGTGCTGTCCCAGGCGGGAGAGCGGGGTTCGCAGGTCATGCGCGATGTTGTTCGAAGCCTCGCGCACGCTCTCCAGCAGTTTATTCATCCGGTCGAGCATGCGGTTGAGGGTTTCCGCCAGGTGGTCCAGGTCGTCGCCGATGCCCCGCAGTGGGATGCGCTGGGTGAGGTCGCCGTCGATGATCGCCTCCGCGGTGCGCGAGATGGCGTCCACCCGGTACAGGAAGAGCTGGCTCAGCCAGATGCCGCCGCCTACCCCCAGCAGCAGCGTGGCACTCACCCCCCAGGCGAAGGCCCGGAGAACGGCGGCCTCGGCTTGGCGGATCCGGCGAACGTCGTCGCCCACGGCGACCACGACCCCGTCCGGCAGTGCTTCGACGTAGGCCATAACCGGCTTCGGCTCGCCCTGGTCGACGGCTGTCAGCCCCAGCCATCCCCGCCGAAAGCCGACCACGGGGATATCCCCCGCGAGGCGGGTGCCCTGCGGGGACTGGACCAGGTAGTCCAGCGCTCCGGGACCGCGGCCATACTCCTCGGCATGAGCCACCAGACCTTGCAGTCCGCCGGTGTCGAAGTCCTCGGTAAAATGGTGCAGCGCGCTCTGCACCCGGGTCTCGAGCTGCTGGGTGAGCGTTGCATGGGTCATCCAGAACACTGCCCCTCCGAGCACCACGGCCGAGGCGGTAAACAGCAGCAGATAGAGCGCCGCGAGCCGGAAGCTCGCGGTGCGCAGGACCCTAGGCGTTCGCAACGGGACCTGCAGCGCGCAGGGCATACCCGGCGCCACGCACGGTGTGGATCAGCTCCGGCCCACCCGACTGAGCGAGCTTGGCCCGCAGGCGACTGATATGGGTTTCGACGATGTTGGTCTTTGGATCGAAATGGAAATCCCACACCGCCTCCAGCAGCATGGTGCGGGTGACCACGCGCTCGGCGTTGCGCAGCAGGTATTCGAGCAATTGGCATTCGCGCGGCTGCAGCTCGATCTCCTTGCCCGCCCGCGTCACCGTGCGCTTGAGCAAATCCATCTCCAGGTCGCCGGCACGCAACATCGTCTCGACGTCGACCAGCGGCGGGCGCCGCGCGAGGGCGTTGATGCGGGCCAGCAATTCCGCGAAAGCGAACGGCTTGGCCAGATAGTCGTCGCCTCCGGCATCCAGCCCGCGCACCCGGTCGCCGACGCCGCCGAGCGCGGTGAGTAACAGCACGGGTGTGCGCACGTTGGCGTCGCGCAGCATGCGCACCAGGCTGAGGCCTTCGATCCCGGGAAGCATGCGGTCGACAATGAGCACGTCGTAGCCCCCGTCGCCGGCGCGGAACAGGCCATCGCGTCCGTTGTCGGTGTGATCGACAACGTGGCCTTGCTCTCGCAGCCCGCGCGATACGTAGTCCGCGGTCTCACGGTCATCCTCGATCATCAATACCTTCACCTGGTCCTCCGTGGCCGCGCCGCCTCCTGCGCCGGAGCCGGACGGGACGCAAGCCGGCGACTTGACACTGCCGAACCCCCAACTGCCAGACGCATATGCGAACATTGAGAACCGCCAATCCAGGCTGCCACGACGACGGGTTCGGTCAAAGCACCGCGACCTGAGCGTGCCATCGCGGTTCATTGGCTGCGCATCTGCCGAAATGCGAGCAATACCGTTCTATACCAATCGGTATAGGTTGGGCGATGGGGTCACAATGGTCGGGCCTCTACATTGCATCCCGGGACGAGATCACGGGCTGAGCACAATGTCTCTGCCCCACGAGGTTTCTGCCCCATAGGCCGCCGGCTCCGCGTGAGCCGGTTCCCTATGTAACTATCAACCAGTCGGCCCGCATCGGCGGGGACAACAAGTGGAGTCTTATGATGAAGCAGCTGATTCTGGCGACGATGATGGCGCTCAGCCTTGGGATGGGCGTCGCGTCCGCGGCCACCACCTCGAGCCACCCCAACTGGCCCACGGTGATCAAAAATGGGCCGCCTGCCTCGGCCCCGAGCTTTGGGGCTGGTACCTCGTACTAATCCTCCAGATCGGCGTGATCGACACGCGGTGGCCATCGCGGATGGGAAATAACGCCCTGACCGATCGGTCATCGACCGCAGCTTGGGGGCCGGTCGCAATGCCGGCCCCCACGCGTGCTGCATGCGTTGCCATGGTGCTCATTGCGAGTTGACCACCGGCCGGTGGCGGCCGACCCGCCATGGATGAAACCGTGCCGGTCGCGGTGGAGTTTGTTTCTTGTAAGAGCATTTTCGGCCTGACTGGAAACGCCGGCCATCACCCGTCATTGCGAGGCTTCGACGATTCCAGTCAGGGCGGAAATGCTCTAGCCGGCGCAGGCCCCAGGCTCGACTTGGGGAGCGAAGCAATTTCCCGCGGACGACCGCAACGAAATTGCTTGGCTGCGCTCGCCATGACGCTCGGGCGTGGCGGGCGCTACGTTGTGCCGCTATCGGCCCGGGCGCAGCGCCGCGATCATCCCCCGCGCGGCACGGCCCACCATGCGCAACGGTGCACCGGCCCGCCAACTCCGGCTGGTCAAAATGATATGACGCTCCTCCTGGCACTGCGCCACCATCGCGCTGAGCGCGGCGACCTGCGATTGCGCAGTCAGCAGATCGCCTTCGCGCTCCTGTTGCCACTGCGCCCTCATCGCGTTCATTGCAGCGACCTGCATTTGCGCAGCTTGCAGATCGGCGTCGCGCGCCCGCAGCGCCATCTCGGTTCCTTCGCGCTCCTCCCGCAACTGTGCCGCCATCGCGCTCAGCGCGGCGACCTGCGCTTGCGCGTCAGAGAGTTCGGCGTTGAGCGCCTTCCGCGCCGTCTCGGCTTTGTCGCGCTCCTCCCGTTCCTGCGCCGCCATGGCGTTCAGCGAGGCGACCTGCGCTTGTGCTGCCTGTAGATCGGCGTCGCGCGCCTGCAGCGCCGTCCTGGCTTTATCGCGCTCCTCCCGCCAATGCTCCGCCCTTGCGCATAGCGTGGAGACCTGCGCGTGCGCAGCCTGCAGATTGGCGCTGCGCGCCTCCAGCGCTGCCTCGGCGTTGTCGCGCTCCTCCCGCCATTGCGCCGCAATCGCGCTCAGGGTGGCGACCTCTGCCCGCGTAGCCTGCAGATCGGCGTCGCTCTCCTGCAGCGCAGTCGCGGTTTTGTCGCGCTCCTCCCGCCACTGCGCCGCCATCGCGCTTAGCGAGGCAACCTGCGCTTGCGCAGCCTGCAGATCGGCGTCGCGCGCCTGTAGCGCCGTCTCGGTTGTAACGCGCTCCTCCCGCCACCGCGCCGCCGTCGCGCTTAGCGTGGCGACCTGCGCTTGCGCGGCCTGCAGATCGGCGTCGCGCGCGTCTAGCGCCGTCGCGGTTTTGTCACGTTCCTGCTGCCATTGTGCCGCCATCGCGCTCAGCGTGGCGACCTGCGCTTGCGCGGCGGAGAGATCGGCGTTGAGCGCCTGTAGCGCCGTCGCGGCTTTGTCGCGCTCCTCCTGCCACTGCGCCGCCATCGCGCTCAGCGCGGCGACTTCTGCTTGCGCAGCCTGCAGATCGGCGTCGCGCGCCTGCAACGTCGTCGCGGATTTTTCGTAGTCCTGCTGCCACCGGGCCGCGGTTGCGTTCAGCGCGGCAATCTGGGCTTGCGCAGCCTGGAGATCGGCATCGCGCGCCTGCAGTGCCGTCGCAGTGGTTTCGTACTCCTGCTGCCACTGGGCCGCCGTTGCGTTCAGCGCGGCAATCTGGGCTTGCGCAGCCTGCAGATCAGCATCGCGCGCCTGCTGCGCCGTCGCGATTCCAACCAGTTCCGCTTCCTTCGCTTCCACCAGGCCGCGCAAGGTGGCGGCCGCCTCCTGCTGCGCTGTCGCGGCCCGCTCGGCCTCCGCCAACGCGTCGCCCAGCCGCCGGACCTCCCGCCGCATTGCGAGCGCATCGAGCCTGTCATGCGTCTCGCGCTCAAGATTCAGCGGCTCCTCCCCCTGTATCGCTGCCAGTTCTCGCCCGACCCGGATCTTCGCTGGATCGGCAATTCCGGCATGCGCCGCACGAGCCTGCGCGAGGCTTGCCCCTTTCGGCAGGATGCCACGCAGCTTATCGAACAGGTAGTCAGGATCCTGTGCCAGAAGCGGGAAATCCAGCAGTACGACGGGAATGTCGGCCTTCACCAGCCGCTGCACCAGCCGGTGGAAGGACATCGCCAGCAGCCGCGCCTGGTCCACCGGATCGAGCGCAAAGACCACGCCGCCCGGCGTGGTGCCCCATTGCTCGAAACTGCGACCGAGGCCGGACATCCAGGGGTTCTTGCGATGGGCGGTTTGCAACTCCTGCACCACGCGGCTGGCCGCCGCCTCAGTCAGGTCGCGCACCGGGATGATGACGCCATCCAGCGCGATCCGCGGATCGGCCAGCAGGTCGTCGATCACCTCGACGAGCCAGGGCGACTTCATGACATAGGGCGCGGACTGCCAGTCGGCGACGACCGGCAGGTCTTCCAGGCCGGCATTGGCGTCCTCGTGCCAGTCCGGCAGGTCGTGCGTCGCGAGATGGGTTTGCAGCCCCATGGCGTCCAGCCAGCGCACCAGGAAGCTTGTGCCCGCGCGGCCGGTGCCGGCGATCAGCAAATGATGCCGGGGCGGTTCATGGTCCTCGTCTGCCATGGGCTGCGTCATGCCTTCGCGCCAATCGGGTTGCCGCGGACCGGTCGGTCGGTTACACCCCGCCCCGCGCCGGCACCCCTGGAGGCCGGCGCTTAGCATTCGGAGCGAACCATGGCCAATGTTGTCACGATCGAGGCCGAGGCACGCTCGCGAGCCGGTAAGGGGGCGGCGCGGGCGACTCGGCGCGCAGGCAAGGTGCCTGCGGTGGTTTACGGCGCCCACGCCCCCCCAAGCCTGATCGCGCTGGAGCCGCGCGCCGTATTGCGCGAGCTGCAACGTCCGGGCTGGCAGTCCCGCCTCTACGAGATCAAGGTGAACGGCGACGCCACGCGGGCGCTGATCCGCGACGTGCAGTTCCACCCGGTCAGCGATGCGCCGGAGCATGTGGATTTCCAGCGCCTCGCACCCGGCGAATCGATCCGCGTCTCGGTGCCGGTGCATTTCGAGAACGAGGGCCTCAGCCCCGGCCTGAAGCGCGGCGGCGTGCTGAACGTGATCCGTCACGCGGTCGAGGTGTACTGCGTCCCGGAGCAAATCCCGGAACAGTTCAGCGCCAACCTGGCGGATCTCGATTTCAACGACAATGTACGCTGGCACGACCTGAAGGGTACTGAACACGCCCACCCGGTGATCAATCGCGACTTCGTCGTCGCCACGGTGGCGCCGCCCACCAAGGCAGTGGAGGCCGCGGCAGAGCCGGGCGCGGCGGCGGTGGCACCCGGCACGGCCGCGGCGGCTCCGGCCGCGGCGGCGGCGGCTCCCGCAGGTGGCGCTCGTGCGCCGGCAGCCGGCGGTGGTCGAGGCGGCACTCGCGCCCCTGGCAAAAAGGGCTAGCGCCACAAAGGGTTTGCCATGCTGCTCTGGGTCGGACTCGGCAATCCGGAGCCGGGGATGGCCCGGAACCGGCACAATATCGGCTTCATGGCGCTGGACACGATTGCCATCCGCCACGGGTTCTCCCCGTGGCGGCAGCGCTTCAAGGGGCTGGTGTGCGATGGCAGCGTCGCCGGCGAGAAGATTCTCGCGCTGAAGCCGCAGACCTATATGAACGCCTCCGGCGAGTCGGTGCAGGCGGCGGTGGCGTTCTACAAGCTGCCGATTGAAGCGATCACCGCGTTCCACGACGAACTGGATCTGGCGCCCGGCAAGGTGCGGGTGAAGCGCGGCGGCGGCGCGGCCGGGCATAACGGGCTGCGCAGCATGGACCGGCAGTTGGGTGCGCCGGACTACTGGCGGGTGCGGCTCGGCATCGGCCATCCCGGCGACAAGGCGCGCGTGCTGGGCCACGTGCTGGGCGATTTCGTCGCTGCCGACCGCCAATGGTTGCTGCCGGTGCTCGATGCGGTGGCGGACGCCGCGCCGCTGCTGGTGGAGGGCAAGCCCGAGGATTTCATGACACGCGTCGCGCTGCTGGTGCAGGGGCCGAAATAGATGGGTTTCAACTGCGGCATCGTCGGGCTGCCCAATGTCGGCAAATCAACGCTGTTCAACGCGTTGACCGCGACCGCCGCGGCGCAGGCGGCGAACTATCCGTTCTGCACCATCGAGCCGAATGTCGGCCGCGTCGCCGTGCCCGACAAGCGGCTCGGCGTGCTGGCGGCGATCGGCAAGTCGGCGAAGATCATTCCCACCTCGCTCGAGTTCGTCGATATCGCCGGGCTGGTGCGTGGCGCCTCGAAGGGCGAGGGGCTGGGCAACCAGTTCCTCGCGAACATTCGCGAGGTGGACGCAATCATCCATGTACTGCGCTGTTTCGAAGATCCCGACGTCGCGCATGTCGAAGGCTCGATCGACCCCCTGCGCGATGTGGAGGTGGTGGACACCGAGCTGATGCTCGCCGACCTCGAAAGCCTGGAGAAGCGACTGTACGCGACGCAGAAGAAGGCGCGCGGCGGCGACAAGGAGAGCGTCGCGGCGGTGGCGCTGATGGAGCCGCTGGTGGCAGCGCTGCAGGCCGGCCGTCCGGCGCGCACCGCGATCCCGCCGGGCCAGGAGGAGGCAGTGCGCCGGCTGCAACTGCTGACCTCGAAGCCGGTGCTGTTCGTGTGCAACGTCGAGGAGGCTGCCGCCGCGGGGGGAAATGCGTTCTCCACGTTGGTGGAGGCGCTGGCGCGGACCGAGGGCGCCCGCGTGGTGGTGATCTCCGCGGCGATCGAGGCGGAGGTGGCGCAACTGCCGGAAGCCGACCGCGCGGAGTTTCTCGAAGGGCTGGGCCTGCACGACAGTGGCCTGGATCGCGTCATCCGCGCCGGCTACGACTTGCTCGGGCTGATCACGTATTTCACCGTCGGGCCGAAGGAGACGCGTGCCTGGACGATCGTGTCCGGCACCAAGGCACCGCAGGCGGCGGCGGTGATTCACAAGGATTTCGAACGCGGATTCATCGCCTGTGAAACGATCGCGTACGACGACTTCGTTGCTTGCAAGGGAGAGCAGGGGGCGAAGGAGGCGGGGAAGATGCGGGTGGAGGGGAAGGAGTATGTCGTGAAGGACGGCGACGTGCTGCTGTTCCGCTTCAACGTGTAGGTCGAGGCGAGCCGCGGTCACGTGGTGGGTCAGCCTTGAACATCGGCCTATGGTGGAAGCGGTCGTTCAACACCGTCGTAGGGGCGGTGGTAGCCGCATGACGTCTCTCTCCGACCCCGCGTCGCACAGAACTCCCGGGAGTTTCGTCAACCGTGAGGATCGGGAACCCGGTTGCCGCAAAGCAATCGCATTTGGGGCGATACGCTACAACCGTCCACGCGTCATGGCGGGCGCAGGCCCGCCATCCACGAGTTCCCTT